>Ga0164313_10000677_pt1 | contig 28230 bp, 21 predicted proteins | sample GuaBasSedimGuay4_FD_113735 | JGI IMG/M metagenome (GOLD analysis project Ga0164313, IMG submission 113735) | Subseafloor sediment microbial communities from Guaymas Basin, Gulf of California, Mexico - Guay4, Core 4569-4, 0-3 cm | ecosystem: Environmental > Aquatic > Marine > Hydrothermal vents... | reverse complement strand
GTCTCGGTGTTGCCGGCGATTTTCTGCCAGCCCTTCTTCGGGTCGTAGGGCAAACCCTCGTGGATGGCCAGGAAAATGATGTCGGCGCCCTCGTCCAGCAATTGGTCCCGGAATTTACCCACGGTGCCCGGCATTTCGCGGAATTCCAGCCCCGCGATATTGTCGGGAAAGGCCATCGAGGCGGTGCCGGGGGTGATGATGCCCACCACACCGATTTTGATGCCCTGGTATTCCAGCATGAGGGTGGGCTGGACCCACTCGACGTGGTCGTTGGTTTCGGTCTCGATCAGGTTGGCGCATATCCAGGGGAAATCGGACATCAGGGCCAAACGCTCGGCATTATCCCTGCCCATGTCGAAATCGTGGTTGCCCGGCACGGCAAATTCATAACCGATGGCGTTGAAATACTTGATAACCGCTTCGCCCTTGGTCTTGTTGCCGATGGGCGTGCCCTGGAACATGTCCCCCACGTCGACCAGGAGGACTTCCTCACCAGCGGCGGCAGCCTTGGCCCTGACTTCCTTGATGTAGTTGGCGGCCGATGCCCCTCCGCCCAGCGGGGGCGGGAAGGCCGGATTCATGAACTTGGCGCCCTCGGGAGCAATGTGGCCGTGCATGTCGTTGGTCCACAAAAGGTGCAGGCGCAGGATGCCTTCTTCGGGAACCTGATTGTCCGGATCCTGGTTGTCGGCATCCTGACCACCGGCATAAGGGGCCAGGGCCATGATCCCGAGGATCAAAAATATCATCAGTGGCATGACGCCGCGAAACTGCTTCATCTGAATCTCTCTTCCGACCGGAGTACCGGCCATCCTACCAGTTGACCGTGTAACCCACACTGATCCGGAAACGTGTGTCCTCGACCCGGGTTATGGGTTCGGTTAAATACCCATCCGGATAGGGGAACTGGTGTTCCTGGAAACTGGTGATTTTAATGATTTCCACCGAAGCGGCGAACATCCCGCTGCCGAAGGGGACGCCGGTTCCCCCGGTAAAGATCGTGGAGTCCGCATTCTTGTCCACGTAACTGTTGAGGTGGCGGAAACCGAAACGCAGGGGGACACCGTTGTAGAACGTGTGCTCCAGGCCGATGCGGACGTCCACCACTTTCTCCAGTTTGTCCCCTTCATAGAGGGCCGGATTCAGGCTGTCCTCGAATTCATTCCAGCCTATGTATTCCATTTCGGCCGTAAAGACCGTGCGTGGGTCGGTCTGGGGATAAAAGGTGAAACCGGCCCGATAAATGGAGGGGTACCGGTAGTAGGCGTCATCGATGGACGCTGAAGAATCCGTGTCGGGGGCCCCGTCGTTCCTGGCTTCGTGATAGGCCAGGTCTGCCGTTCCGCTGGCGGTCAGGGCGCTTTCGTAAGCCACGCCGAGCTCCAACCTCTCCGAAACCTTTCCCCTCAGACCCAGGACGAAATTGACACCGTCCATGTCGAAGTCGTACTGCTCATTGGTCCCATCGACGTCACCGGTGTACATCCTGCGGGATTTGGTCTCGGACCGGGTGCCGAAGGCATAATTTACCGTCGCGCCGACTGACAGCCAGTCGGTCGCGCCAAAGCCAAGGCCCAGGGAGGCGGCCCGAAGCGTGCCGGTGACCTTGCGAATCCGCTCCTCGATGATGGCATCTCTCGGGTCGGAGGCGAAACTGGGATCCCTGAGTTCTTCCTCGAAAGTGTAGGAATAAGGATACCGGTCAGCCAGCGACACCCCCACGCTCAACGGGAAATCCCCGATGGGTTCGTGGATAACCAACCCGAAGCCCGTCTGCCAGTAATGATGCCGGTTGCTGGCAATGGAGACATCGGTTACAACGTTGTCGAAGGTGTCGTACAGGGGTTGGAACCTGTCCTCGTGCTCCTGATCCAGGGAAACCCCCAGGTCCAGTCGATGCGAGGTCGACGTAGCCAGGAAAGCCGGGTTGAAAATATTGGACATCCCACCCCGGTAAAGCGCCGCTCCGGTGCCTCCCATGGCGTTGATATCCGCACCCAGCCAGGGCATCTGATCCCCGTATTCGGTCATTATTTGGGGAACCGACCACGCCGGTCCCGCGACGGCCAGCAGGAGCAGGCAGGTCAAAACCGTGAGCCTTAGCATCGAGGCCTCCAGTGTATTCGTTTTGCGGTTGGTCATCACTTCGGTCTCCTCGAAATCCATCAGAACGTGTAGTCCATCTGCAGACGGACGAAAGTTTGATCCTGCGGTGCGTATGACGAGTCCGGAGTCGGATCCACTGATTCTCCGAAACGGCGGACATCGATGTAGGTATTGGGAATCCCGTGGTCCCGGGTCACCTTGAGCTGGAACAACAGCCGCTCGGAAACCCTGCTCTCGATCTTGAACCAGTTGCGGAATCCGTTGTCCGTCAGCAGGACGAACTCGTTGCCTTCGAAATTCCAGAAAAACCCGTCGTAGACCGAGGAGGCCAGGGTGAACTTGAGGCCGGAAGTGAACTGATGTTCATACCGAACTTCGAAGGCCTTGCTCGGATCGCCGTTGGTGCCGACACCCGGGTCCAGGGAGCTGGGCTCCGCTGTTCCGCTGAGTCGTGGCCGGGCCGGGAACATGACGTTGGATGTCATGTAGGTAAACTGCAGCCGGTTGTAGTTGCTAAGCAACGTGATCAGTTGCCAGCGAGTCTCCCAGTTTTGGAAGGTCCTCACATCGTTGGGATCGTTCTCGGACCGGCTGCTGTAGCGGTGCCGGACACGAAGACGCAGGTTGAAGAGGGGCTGCCATTCGCCCTTGATGGTGTAGCGCATCAGATCGGCTCCGTCGGCCTTGCGCTGCCACTTGTCGAATGAAAGACCGCTGAGAATAAGGCTCCGGCTGATCCTGTAGCGCATTTCCAGGTACATACCTTTTTCGGGTTTGGCCTGGGGGGTTTCGCTTTCGATCAGGGTATAGGGATCATCCTTCAGCCTGTAAGGGGCATCCAGCAAGGTCTGTTCATACCGGTTATCGTTACTGAAGGACCTGTTATAGGGATTGTCGTACCCCACATCCGAATCGCGCCAGATACCCAGCAGGTGCAGGTTGTCCCACTGGCTGTAGGCATTGATGATGTAGGCGTCCGGATTTTTCGAATTGAAGAAGGAATTCCGGGGATCCTGCACAAAGGCGTATTCCCCCTGGACCGAGACATTCTTATAGACAGCCTGCGCTTCGGCGCCCATGACCCGTCGGAAATTGGATTCCGTCACCACACCGTTTTCGTCCACGAAGTAACTCTGGTAGGAATTCCAGACCTCGTTGTCGCGGGCAGTGATGGTGGCATCCGGCAGAAACAGGGTCTCTTCGGTGGGATCCCAGCCACGATTGTACCGGGCCTCGTAGCCGGTCACCCCAACGAAAGTTCCCGGAGCCAACATGACCTTCATGTTGCCGCCGACCATGTCCTCCTGCATGGCATTCCGCTGCAGACCGGACGTTTGGCCGGGATTATTGTTTTCCTCCCTGTCCGCCAGGAAATCCTGGGGAAGACGCGGCCGCATGGTGACATAGCGATTGAGGGTTCCGTTGGGATTGAGGACGGCATCCTTTGTCTCGCTGGATACGAAAAACGAGGCGTTCACCGGCCCCCACGAGCCTTCCGCCGCCCCCCCGGTCAACTTGTATTCGTAACTGCGGCTCAGGTCGCCGTGGATACCGAGCAGGCGCTTGTTGAAGCCGAAACCGGTCTTCCGGAAGTGGATGAAATCCGTGTTGTCCATGATCAGTCCGAGGCCGTAGGCCACCCGGTAATTACCGAAGTAAAGGCCCTTCAGACGAAAGCCCCCGAGTTGCTTGTCCTGCACACCGACAAAGGCCTTGACCTGTTCGTCCCAGTTCACTTCGGCGTACTCGCGGTTGGTCAGGATTCCCGCTGAAAATCCGCCCTTTACGTTGACCCGGATCTTGTTGAGCATACGGGGGGTGAAATAATCACCTTCGGGCCGGAAGTTGAGGTTGGACCCACTGGAAATAACCTCCCCTACTTCGTCGTCACCCCCCTGGTAATACGGTGTGTTGGAATACTTGGTCTGGGCGTAACCGGTCACCGTTTTGCCGGATTCCGATTCCACATCGTCATACACGACAAAATCCCGCAGGTTGCGGTAGGACCAGTAACGCAGCCCATCGGAACGGCGCAATTGCCGGCCGCTCTCGAACCGTCCCAGCCTGTCCCGGGCCTTGAGGATGTTGGTGGCATCCACCGGCGAGACATTCTGGTACGACATCAGATCGAACAGATCCATGTCATTGACGTTTTCCGGACTTCGCATCTTGTCGAGGTATTCGTCCACCAATCCTTCGCTGGAGCCCTCCTGACCCAAATACCGCTGTACCTGCCGGTAACTGGCGGAGAGCCGGGCAAGAGATGCATCCTCTTCCGGAGGCGGCAGGGTGGACACCAGGGGCTTCAGCACGGCGAAATACTCAGGGGTCATTCCGGGAACGTCCATCAGGTCGTAGACATTTCCGAAATATGTCATATAGACCCGGTGGTCGATGATGCTTTTCGCCAGATCCAGGGGAATGGGCAATCCCAGGATGGCTTCATCGGGGGCGCTGTTGAGGTCAATCGGAGGGTGCCGGTCGGCCTCTGCAGGATCCGCGGGATCCGCGGCCAGGCCGGGTGCGACCGCCAGGCACATCAGCGCCACGGCCACCATCAGCATGGCGACGGTCCGGGGACCGGAGCGGATAGCCCCGCCTGTTGTCAGGGTTACGCTCACTTCGCCTCACCGCCCCATGCGAAGTTCAGCCCGAACTGGTGCGTGCTGTCGAGCGTGCCGCCGCCGGTGGAGAAACCGTAATCGAAACCGAAGCCGGCCAGGGCATATCCGAAGCCGGCGGTCAGCTTGTTGGGATTTGTCAGGACTCCCGCCCGCAGGGCAAAGCCCGTGACGATGGTCATGTCGACCCCGCCGTGGTACTGGACCTCTTCCCCGAGTTCATTGTCGAATTCGAAGGTGGTGACGACCCCGTCGTAGGGTTCGTAACTGACTCCGGCGATCAAACGACGGTGAAGTTCTTCGGTGCCCTCACCGATCTGGGGATTGTTCAGGTTCTTGATCTGGAACCCAAGATGGGTCCGTTTGTGCAGCGTCATCATGAATCCCAGGTCGAGACCGAAAGCCGTGTCGCTTCCGGGATCGAAATCGAGAACCGATTCACCCAGCTCCACGTGATACATATTCAACGCGTAGCCGAAATCGACTCTGGAGTGGTAATCGCTGTAAAGCCCAAAGCCGTGAGCGAGACTTATCTGGGTTTCCTTGAGCAGGCTGGTGCCTTCATGATCCACCTTGAATTGGCTCATCGCCACACCGAGGTTGCCCCATTTCTCGCTGAGGGGCACCCCAGCGCCCAGGTAGAAGAAGTCCGTGAAATCCAGGCTGAAGGGGCGCACATAAGTGGCGCCGATCTTGCCGGTGGTGATGCTCCCGAGTTGGCCCGGATTAAGGAAAGCCGCGTAGGCGGCGTCTTGCACCGCCACCGAGGATTCCCCCATGGCCCGGGCCCGCGGGCTGACCACGGTGTTCTCGAAGAAAGCGCTGGCAGGCACGGCCGAGAAGCCGAGCGTCGCCAGAATAACCAAGTATGTCAGTTTCCGAATCATCGCTCACCCTCTCTAGTTGCTCAGCCGGGTGCCAACGACCACCGGCGCGGTAATATTTTCCTCTTCACCCGATCTGATTCCAACGACCGACAGGTGCAGGATGTACATGCCGGCCTTCACCAGCTCGAAGGTGGAATCGCGGCCGTCCCACAGGTAGGGATTGCGCGAGTCATCGATTTCCGATGGTGGATTCCCATTGAAACGGCTGTCGAAAATGGTGACCACCAGCCTTCCCTCCAGGTCGAATATCCTCAATTTGGTTTCGCTTTCGCTTTTGGGATTGGAAACGATGGAGATGGGGAATGCCTCCCCCCTGGAAGGCAGGAAGGTTTTGGGCGGGACCTTGAGTTGGACGACACTGCCGCCATCCCCTCCACCACCACCGGCCGGAGCCGAGGGAGAGTAGGGCATACTGGCGAAGGTGGCGTCGAAGTCCTCACTCGTTTCATCACGTCCGCCCACGCCGTTGCTGCCCGTGGGGACCTGGTCGCCCTCGTTGGCGTCGGTGCGTTGGTACGAACTCCCAAAGCTGTTCGCCAAGCTGAAAGCCAGACCGTTGGTGGTCCCGTGTTCCGGGAGATAGGCATGGCTGCCTATGCTCTGGCCCGTCTTGTTGAAAAAGATGCTCGTGGACGTGGACGAAGGATCCTGCCAGACGAATACGTCGATATCGGTGACCTTGTCCTCACCTTCCACGTAGTGGTAGAGAATCACCGTCTCGGCCGAGTTGGTGAGGGTGGGAAGCGACTCACCGACGATACTGTTGTTGCCCTCGACCCCAAAGATCCAGCGCATGTCGGGCACACCGTCAGGCCCACCACCGTCTTCGTACAATTCCAGGTCGGGGTTGAATCCGAAGTTGTCCGAGAAGGGCGTGCTGCCGGCCACCGACATCACGATGGTGTCGCCGGCGGCTATGGAAAAGCCGTCGGGGAAACGCGCGTGGAAATCACTGAACGCGCCGCCGCCAACGGTACTCTGTGAAGGATTGCCCAGACCGATGTTGTAATAATACTGGTCATTGGGGCTGTGGTTGGCATCCGTCAGGTAATAATCGCTGAGGTCCACCGGCGCGTTGCCCGGATTGTAGATCTCGATGTATTCCTGCTCGGTTCCAATGGTGCTGATCTCCGTCAGCAGGAGCTTGGCCGCGGGGCCGCCAACCGGAGGCGCCGCCGGACGCGCTGGATCGGCGGCCGCCATCTGGAAAGTCCCGTCCAGGTTCTCGCTGGTCTCGTCCCGGCCGTCCACACCGTTGCTGCCGGTGGGCTTCTGGGAGCCCTCGTTGCCGTCGGTGCGGCGGTAGGACATGCCCGGATCGGTTTCCGAGCTGAACGGCGTCTGGGCCGTCGTATCGGTATCCGGAAGGTAGCTGTGGGCACCCACGGTCACGCCGGTTTTACTGAACAGGAAACTGGTATCGGAGGATAGCGCGTCCTTCCAGGAGAACACGTCGATATCGACCACCCTGTCCTCACCGGACGTCCAACTGTAAAGGACCACCGTCTCGGCCGCCGGGGTCAGAGCCGGCGTCGACGTCGTGCTGATGATGCTGTTGTTGGTCCCGTCTCCGAAGATGAAGGACATCCTGGGAACCTCGTCGTCATCGGTGTCCAACTCGAACAGTTTCAGGTCGGGCATGAAGCCGTAGGCCGCGTTGAAGGCGGTGCTGCCGGCCACCGTTACCACGATGGTGTCCCCCGCGTCGATGGAAAAACCGTCGGGGAATTTGGCGTGAAAGTCGCCGTCGGCGCCGCCGCCCACGGTTGCTGTGCTCGGATTGCCCTCGGCGATCCGCCAGTAGAGTTGGCTCGCCGGCGTGTTGACCGCGTCGGTCAGGTAGTACCCGCTCATGTTGACAGCAGCCGCGCCCGGATTGTGGATCTCGATGAACTCGGCCCCCACGTCCTTGGTGCATACCTGGGTGATGAGCAGTTTGTCCGGGTCAGGGGGCGGCCCGCCGCCCGAAGGTTTGGAAGGAGAGTAGGGCATCATGGCAAAGGTGCTGTTGAGTTTTTCACTCGTTTCGTCACGACCATCCACACCATTGCTGCCGGAGGGGGTTTGATCGCCCTCGCTGGCATCGGTACGGTGGTAGGAGTTCCCGAAATCGTTTTGTGTATCGAAGGGGAACGACTGCGTGCCGGCTTCGGCCAGATAGGCATGGCTGCCGATGGTCTGGCCGGTCTTGTTGAAGAAGTGGCTGGTGGTCGTGGATTCGGGATCTTTCCAGGTGAACACATCGATGTCGGTGACCTTGTCTTCTCCGGTCACGAAGTGGTAGAGAATCACCGTCTCGGCCCCGTTGGTCAAAGTTGGCGTCGAACCGCTGGTGATGATGCTGTTGTCACCCTCATCCCCGAATATCCACCGCATGTCGGGAACTGCATCGGGAGAGCCTCCGTCCTCGAACAGCTCCAGATCCGGATCGAAACCGAAGTTGCTGGAAAACGCCGTGCTGCCAGGCACCGTGATCACGATGGTGTCCCCTGCCGCGATCATGAAACCGTCGGGGAAACGGGCGTGAAAATCATTGAAGGCCCCGCCGCCCACGGTCGTCTGGCTGGGGTTCCCCAGGCCGATCTTGTAATAATACTGTTCGCCGGAGCTGTAGTTAGCGTCGGTCAGGTAATAATCACTGAGGTCCACCTCCGCGCTGCCCGGATTGTAGATCTCGATGTATTCCTGCTCGGTTCCGAGGGTACTGATTTCCGTCAGCAGCAGTTTGGCGATTCCGCCGCCGCCACCGGGATCCGCATCCACCGTCCACGAGGACGCGAAATTTGGCGACCCGGCGGGATATACGACTGAAGTGCCTTCAGTGTTTGTCGCCATGCACCACCAGGCGATAACCGCACCTTCGACCTGGGCCGGGACCGTCGCGGTCCAAACGCCGAGTTCCACTTGTGCGCCGCCCAGGACCTGGTCAGCGCCCCCGTTGACTGTGTAGTGGAAAATGGTCTCTTCCACTTCGTCCTGGTCAATGATGGTTACCGAAAGGGTCACGTCTTGACCGGCATACGGCGCGGCCGGATCAATGGACCCCGTGGTTACGATGGGAGCTGCGGGAAAAGCCGGATTGGCGGCGGGCGGCTCGTTGCCGGCCGCTTCGGGGAAGGTCGTAGCCAGGTTTTCGCTGGTCTCGTCGTGACCGCCGATTCCGTTGCCACCGGTGAGGGTTTCGGTGCCTTCGTCGGCGCTGACCCGGCGCAGGGCGCTACCGACGGCCGGGCCGGTCGCGGCCGCGGCTTCCTGGGCACCCACCGCGGTATCGGCAAGATAAGTATCGGCGCCGATGGTGACTGCGGTCTTGTCGATACGCACGTTATTGTCGGCGCCCCACATGACGTAATCCAGATCCTGGACGAGATCCGTGGCGCCATCCCAGGAGTAGAGAATCAGGCTGGCCGCGGTCGCGGAAAGGGCCGGCACGTTACCCGCGCCTCCCAGACCGGCGTTGATCGAACCCTGAAATGCTTCAAGCATTTCCGGCACGGCGTCGGGAGCCGCGCCATCCTCGAACAGTTCGAAGTCCGGATTGCGGCCGAAGGCCGTCATGTACTCAGCGCTGCCGTTCAAGGCGATGGCGATGCTCGTGGCGGCCGGCAGTACGAAACCGGCGGGGAACCTCGCGTGAAAATCACCGGCGCTTCCACCACCCGGGTTGGCCGTGGTCGGATCCAGCAGGGCGATGTTGTAGTAGTTGGTCCCCGGAGCCGAGGCGCCATTGGTGAGATAGACGTTATCCATGGGGATGGGCGACCCCGTTGGATTTTCGATCTCGATGAACGGGCTGCCGGTGGCATCGGCCTGAACCACGACTTCGCTGATGATCAGGTGATCCGCCGGTGCGGCGATGGCCGACGTGGCGATGACACCCACCGCCAGCAGAGACAAGATCAACCACCTGAAAGCCAGGGATGATTCCCTACGAAAACTGGACATCGAGGCGCTCCCTTCAAGGGATCCGGAGAGAGAAGTTTTTGGTTTGGAGACGGACAATAACCCGCAGGCAGAAAGCATTCAAGCCCTAGTTATAAAGAAAACAACTATGATAATGAATATTAAAATTGAGGGGATTTATGACAAAGAATGATCAAGCAAGTGTTTCGCCGGCACCTGCGAACGCGGCGCCCAGGGCATCGGAAGTCTCGGCTTCGCGTAGGCCCTGAAGGAAGGACCCCTGTCTGGCAAGGCGCGCCAGGCGGGCAAGGACACGGAGCATTTGCCGGGGATCGCCGTCGGGACCGACCAGCAGGATCACGATATCCACCGGTTGGCCGTCTTCCGAGGGAATATCCAGCGGCTCAGCGAGGGTTGCCACCGCGATGCGGACTTCTCCAACACCGCCGAAGCGCGCGTGGGGAATAATCAGACCTCCCCCGATGGCAGTGCTGCCTTCGGTTTCCCGGCGCATGACTTCCAGCACCAGATCCGGGGCCGAATCGCCGCCCACGAGCTGGTCAACCAGGCGGGCGACCGCCCCGGTGACGCTATCGCAATCCAACCTGGCCAGAAATCCGCCGGGAGTCGTGTAATCCATTATTTTCATGGGGCGAAGGTAACGAACCGGCGGCCCGGTGTCCAGCGTGTGGACCCGGGCCGCTCGTTCTCCAGGTGGGTTATTGTTCGACAGCCACCGACAGTTCCGACACCTTGCCCGCCAACTGCAGGAAAACCTCCCGCATCGTGCTGCCCTCGACCAGGACCGCCGGTTTGCCGGTGTCGCCACCCTCCCTGATGCTCGGGTCGATGGGGATTTCCGCCAACAGGGGAAGACCGTATTGCTCCGCCACCTGGGCACCGCCGCCGTGACCGAAGATATCGTATTTCTTACCACTATCGGGACATTCGAAATAGCTCATGTTCTCCACGATGCCCAGCACCGGCACCTGGGTCTCCCGGAACATCACCACGCCCCGCCGCACGTCACTCAACGCCACCTCCTGGGGTGTCGTGACCATGACCACGCCGGACAGGGGAACCTGCTGGATGAGGGTCAACTGGGCGTCGCCGGTTCCGGGCGGCATATCCACGATCAGGTATTCGAGATCCGTCCACTGCACGTCTTTCAGGAACTGTTTGATGGCGGAAAAAACCAGCGGGCCTCGCCAGATGACCGGTTGGTCCGGCGGCAGCAAAAGCCCCATGCTAATGACCTGCAGGCCGTGGGACATGACGGGATGGATCTTTTTGTCCTCGGTGACTTCCGGCCCTTCTGAAAGGCCCAGCATGGTGGGTACGCTCGGACCGTAGACATCGGCGTCGAGCAGGCCAACCTTGTACCCCCGGGCGGACAACGCCAGGGCCAGATTCACGGCCACGGAGGATTTACCGACGCCCCCCTTGGCACTCGCCACCGCTATGATTTTTTCCACTCCCGGCAGTTTCTTGCGGTCGGCGAACGGATCGGGCGATTGCCCGTGAGGCCCGGTGGGCGCGGCTTTCGGCTGGGACCGGTCGTCCACCGGGACCTGCACCGAAAGAACCCCCGGCAACCCGGATACCGCCTGGATCACACCTTCACGCACCGCGGCAATGGTCTCGTCCTTCTCACTGGTCTTGACGATGGTCACGACAACCTCGCCGCCGGTGACCTTGATTTCCCCGATCAGGTTGATCGACACCACGTCCACACGCGTGCCGGGTACCTTGACCTCCTTGAGGGCCGTCATGACGATTTCGGGATTGAGATTGTTACTCATTATCAACTCCTTGGCGTGCAAAACCATTCTGCGCCGGAACCAGGTCCGGCTGTTGTTGTCGTTTAGGTTCGTTTGCGTTCAGGTTCGTTTGATGGTGTCGAGCACCCTGCCGAGAATGTGGGCATGGTCAAAAGCAAGATCAGGAAGGCGCTTGACCGGAAACCAGTTGGCGCTGGCGGCGTCGTCCCCACCCTTGACCGCGGGGGCCTCCCCTATGAGAACCGCGACATAAACCACCGACACCGTGTGTCCGCGCGGATCGCGTCCCGGCTTGCCGAAGGTACGGAACTGGCAGAAGGGAAGACCGGTCAACCCCGTCTCCTCCTCTATCTCCCGGTGGATCGCGTCTTCGATGTCCTCATCGTAATCCACGAACCCGCCGGGCAGGGCGTACCGCCCCTTGTAGGGGTCCCGGCCCCGTTCGATCAGCAGCACCGAAAAATGATCCCCCAATACCCCCTCGGCCTGGCGCAGCAGAACTACGCCGTCGACCGTCAGGGCGGGATTGCGGAATTGCTCCACGGCATCCCTTTCCGCTTCGGCAGGTTGCGATGTATGTTCAGTCGTCAAGAACTACACCTGGTCGAAGGAGGCCAGAGCCTCATCACATTTTTCGAAGGTCTCGAAGACGAGCTTCAACTGGGTGACGTTCAGGATATTGTCGATCCGGTCGCTTACCTGGCAGATCTTCAACTGGCCGCCGTTTTTTTTCAGCGTGTGATAGGCCGAAACCAGGATGCCCAGCCCCGTCGAGTTAACCCAGTTCACCTTGTGCATGTCCAACAGGATGTCCACGTAGCCGTCGCTGATCAGGGTCTTGATTTCCGATTGGAATTTATCGTGATCCGGCCCGCCCATGATCTTGCCGGACAGACTCAGGATCATGATTTCACCCTTGAGATTCTGTTTGATTTTCAACTCGCCCTCCTCGTCGATAGTGGGTGTTATAAGTGTACTGATATATGATAAAGTCCTAATCCAAGGTTTCCAACCCGGATTATCATCTCCGGGCACATATTCCGCTCGAGGGGGGATCTCCATGAGCACGATTCGACAACCTGTCCTCAGTGGATCCTGGTATCCGGCCGATCCCTCCGAGCTGGCGGCAACGGTCGACGATTACCTGGCCGCCGCCGATCCCTCGCTCAGGCCGGCCGGCCGCCCCCTGGTGGCCCTGGTCCCGCACGCGGGTTATGTCTACAGCGGCCCCACCGCAGGCAAATTGCTGGGATTGCTGCGTGAAGATGCTCCCCGGCGCATCATTCTGCTGGCCCCCAACCACCGGGTGGCCCTGGACAGTATCGCCCTGAGCGGCGCCTGGGCCTATGCCACCCCTCTTGGGACCGTGGCGATCGACCAATCAGCCGTGAAGCAACTCGCTGAAAATACATCATTTACAGTTAACGACCGTGCCCACGCCGAAGAACATGCCATCGAGATCCAGCTGCCCCTGATTCAGCGGACCTGGCCTGACGCCGTTCCCCGGATCGTCCCCATGCTGGTGCCCTCACTGTCACCGGATCAACGCCGGGAGGCCGCGAATGCCCTGGCCGAAATGGCCAATGAGGACACCCTTTTCCTGGTTTCCACTGATTTTACCCACTATGGGGCTTCCTACGGGTATGTCCCCTTCACGGAAAACCTGCCGGCCTCCCTGGAGGAGCTGGATTCCGGGGCCATCCTGAGGATTCTGGCCGCCGACTCACCTGGCCTGCTGGAATACGGCAGTGAGACCGGAATCACCATGTGTGGATTGGAAGCCGCGGCTGTCGCCCTTGGTCCCAAGCTGCCAAAGGGTTATGAAAGCGCCCTGATCGACTACTCCCGCAGCGGTGACCGGGACGGCGATTATTCACTTTCGGTGAGTTATGCCTCCATCCTGCTGTGTGCCGGCCCCGCCGGAGGGCTCAATGATAAAGAAAAACGGTTTTTGAAGAATGTTGCTCGGCAGGCGGTGGAAGCCGCGGTTAGGAAGCAGCCTCCTAAAGATTCCCTTACCCTGGCTGCGGAAGCAGGGGTCGAACTCTCAGCCACCCTGAACTCGCATCGGGGCGCTTTTGTCACCTTGACCATGGGCGGGCAGCTTCGGGGCTGCATCGGCTATATCGAGGGTTTCAAGCCCCTGGTGGACGCCGTGGCGGAAAACGGCCGCAGCGCCGCGGTTTCCGATACCCGCTTCAGCCCGGTGACGGTCGAAGAGCTTGCCGATATTGATATCGAAGTATCGGCCCTGACTCCCCTGGTTCCCGTTGCCGGGACCGATGAAATCGTCATCGGGCGCCATGGCGTCGTGCTGGCCAAGGGAGGCCGGAAGTCCGTATTCCTGCCCCAGGTTGCGCCCGAACAGGGCTGGGATCTCGACACCACCCTGACCCATCTGGCCCTCAAGGCGGGGCTGGAGCCGGACGCCTGGCGCGAGGGGTGCGAATTCCTGGTTTTCGAAGCAGACGTTTTCTAGTTGTCGGAATCATGCTTACAGGCTATTTTCTGGGATCGTATTACCTGACGGCGAGGTATGCGTGCATTCTCTCCCCGCGGGTTGAATTGCCGATTCATGTCCAGAATCAAAGACGGTGACCATGGGTCTTCTCGACAAAATCAATAAATTCCAGGCTGCCAAGGAAATAATGGCGGCAGACCTCTACAATTATTTCCGGGTCATCGAATCCGCCCAGGAAAATACCGTCAGGTATCAGGGCAAGGAAATAATCATGCTCGGCAGCAACAACTACCTGGGGCTGACAAACCACCCCCGGGTCAAGGAAGCTGCCCAGGCAGCCATCACCAAGTACGGCACCGGCTGCGCGGGATCCCGGTTCCTGAATGGTACCCTGGACATCCATATCGAACTCGAGGAAAAACTGGCCGCCCTTGTGGGCAAGGAAAAGGCCCTGGTTTTCTCGACCGGATTCATGGTCAACCAGGGAGTACTGAGTTCCCTGGCCGGCCGCAAGGAAACGATCATCGTCGACCGGACCGATCACGCCTCGATCATCGACGGCGCCCGCCTGTCCTTCGCCGATGTGCGCAAGTTCCGTCACAACGACATGGAAAACCTGGAGCTGGTCCTCGAGAGCGAGAAGGACACCAACAAGATGATCATCGTCGATGGCGTCTTCTCCATGGAAGGCGACATCGCCAAGCTGCCTGAGATCGTGGAACTGGCCGCGAAATACGATTCGGTGATCATGGTGGACGACGCCCACGGCGTCGGTGTGCTGGGCGATTGCGGCCGGGGCACCTGCAACCACTTCGGCCTTACCGACCAGGTCGACCTGATCATGGGCACCTTCAGCAAGTCACTGGCCTCGGTGGGCGGGTTCGTCGCCGGCGACACCGACGTCATCCACTATATCCAGCACTTTGCTCGCGCCCTGATGTTCTCCGCCAGCATGCCCCCGGCTTCGGTGGCCTCCGTATCGGCCGCCATCGACGTGATGCTCGAGGAAAAATGGCGGCACGAAGCCCTCTGGCGAAATAACGAGCTCATGCGGGAACGTCTGGATGACGCCGGCTTCGACACCGGCCCGAGCGAGACCCCCATCATCCCCGCGGTGGTCGGGGAAGACATGGCTGCCTTCCAGATGTGCCGGCGGCTGCTCGACGAGGGTGTGTTCGTCAACCCCGTCATCAGCCCCGCCGTGGAACCCGGCAACGCCCTGATCCGCCTTAGCCTGATGGCGACCCACACCGAGGACCAGATCAACCAGGCCATGGACAGCATGATCAAGGTGGGCAAGGCACTGGAGCTCATCCCCAGTTGATCCGGGGTTAAGCTGGGCCCGATTTTCGACCCGGGAAGTTCTCGAATTCGTTCCAGGACCTCCCGGGGTTTTTTTGATAAGGGAGAATTACGATGGCCGTGACGATTTCCCCCCTCGGCAACGACAAGAACGCCCTCAGGGAATTCCTGGATGTTCCCTACCGGATCTACCGCGACGACCCCCACTACGTGTTCCCTCTCCTGGACGAGATGAAACACTTCCACGACAAGAAAAAGAATCCCTTCTACAACCACGCCACCTCCGAACTGTGGTTGGCGCGCGACGAAGGACAGGTGGTCGGACGCATCGGCGCGGCCGTGGACCAGTACAACAACAAACACTGGAATGAGAAGGTGGGATTTTTCGGGTTCTACGAGGTCGACGACAATCCCGCCGCGGCGGCCGCGCTGCTGGAAACCGCGCGGGACTGGATCGCCGGCCTTGGCATGGACACCATGCGCGGACCGGGTTGTTTCACGTCGAACCACGACTGGTACGGCCTGCAGGTGGACGGCAAATTCAACCGACCGGTTCTCGGCATGCCCTACAATCCACGCTATTACGAAAAGCAGTTCGAGGATTTCGGCCTGGCCGGAGCCAAAGACCTGTATGCCTGGGACATCAGGACCGGAGGCGTGCTGCCCGAAAAAATGCAGCGGCTAATCGACCGTATCATGGGCCGTCCCGGACTGGTGATCCGTCCGTTCGTCATGAAGAATTTTACCGCCGAAGCCGAACTGGTGCGCGACCTGTACAACAAGACATGGAGCGAAAACTGGGGCTTCATCCCCCTGGACGACGATGATTTCGCCTACATGGCCAAGGACATGAAATCGATGGTCGATCCGGATTTCCTGCTGATCGCCGAACTGGACGGAAAACCCATCGGCTTTTCATTGAGCATCCCTGATTTCAACCAGGCCCTGCAACCGCTGCGCGGCAAACTTTTGCCCTTCGGCTGGCTGAAGTTCCTGTGGGGCAAACGGAAAATCAACTACGCGCGTACTATCCTGATGGGTGTCCTGCCTGAATACCGCAGGCTTGGCGTGGACATCGCCATGGTTTACAAGACCATGATGGCCGCCTTCCCCAAGGGCATTACCTCCGGCGAATGCTCCTGGATCCTGGCCGACAACAAACCCATGAACCGGATCCTGTCCGGTTACGGGGCGGAGATGTACAAGACCTATCGAGTTTACGAAAAGGCGGTTGGGTGACGGCCATCAACGGCAGAACGGAAAACGGCGGCCCCCTTATCGCCCTGACCGGGGCGACGGGATTTCTGGGCAGCCACATCGCCGATGCGTTGCTGGCCCGCGGCTACCGGGTCCGGGCGTCGGCGCGGATGACAAGCAACCTGCGCTGGCTGGACGGCAAACCCGTCGAAACCATGGTGATTGATCTGACGGACCCCGCGGACTGCGCCCGGTTTCTGGCCGGCACCGACGGGATGATCCACTGCGCAGGAGTTGTGAGCGCCCCCGCGCCGGAAATCTATCATACAGCCAACGTGACCAGCACCGAGACCCTGCTCGCCGCGGCGGCCAGGTCCTGGCCCGGCGGTGACGAGGCCCCTGCCTTCATCCTGATCTCCAGCCTTGCCGCTCACGGCCCCGCCGGTATGGACCAACCCGCCCTGGAGTCCGATGACTGCAACCCCATCACGCACTACGGCCGCTCCAAACTGGCAGCCGAAGAACTCCTGGCCAAAGGTGATTGGGCCTTCCGGACCGCAGTGCTGAGGCCCCCTTCCCTGTACGGTCCGCGGGACCCGGAATTCCTGCCCCTGGTCCGGATGGCGACCTGGGGCTGGACAGGCCGCCTGGGCAGCAGGATGACAGGGCTGTCCCTGGTCGACGGACGCGACGCCGCTGACGCCGCGATCGCCCTTCTGGAAACAGAATCCGCCACCGGGACGTATTTCGTGGACGACGGACAAACCGGTTACGACTGGCCGGCCATGGCCGCGGCCCTGGGCGAAATGGCCGGCCGCCGGATCCGCACCCTGCAGGTACCCCTGTGTCTGTTGAAATCCATTTCCTGGCTGGCAGGATCCTCCCGGGCCGCCCGTTCACCGGTCCTGAATCGGGACCGGATCAACGATCTGGACTCCGTCGGCTGGGTCTGCGACGGCAGCCGCCTGACAGCGGCTACGGGCTTCAGGGCCAAGCGGAACGCCGCCCGGGGCTTCACCGAAACATTGGATTTCTACCGTGAGGAAGGCTGGCTTTGAACATCAGAAAGAAGCTGATAGAACTGTCCCTGCGGAGAATGAACATCGACCGCTGGGCCGTGATCTACCTGCTGATCAGCGCCTTCTATCCCGTTTTGAAACCTTCCGCGTTTCCCAATCCCTGGGCCAACGCCATCCTGCACGGGGGGCTGGCCCTGGTCATCTGGTTCGTCCCGCCCCTTCTGCGTTGCAGCCGGTTTTTTCCTCTGCGCCTTCTGGGCGAAATTTATCTGCCGATGATCTTTCCCATGTTCTACGCGGAAATGAAATACCTGGGCATCATATTTTTTGATTTTGAAAACAGCCTCGACCCCGCCCTGATCGGCCTCGAAGAGTGGATTTTCGGGGGTCAACCGAGCCTGGAATGGTCGCGCGCCTGGCCCTGGCCGTGGTTCCACGAGCTGATGGAACTCGCCTACTTCTCCTACTATTTCCTGGCGGTCACCTACCTGGTGCTCGTGTTCCGGGCGAGAAGCCTGTCCGAACAGGCGAAGTGGGACGAACTGCGGTCTTTCGTTCGTGACCTGAGCCTGGTCATGCTGATCTGCTACACCATGTACACCCTGTTCCCCGCCTGGGGCCCCAAGTATTTCCGGGCCGGGTACGTGGAAGTCGACGGCTGGATATTCACCAGCATCATGCGCCTTATCCATGAAAACGGTGCCCTGCTGGGCGCCGCCTTTCCCTCCAGCCACGTGGCCGCTTCCATGGTGCCCTGGTGGCACACCTGGACCCACTTTCCCCGCCATCGCTGGTGGATGACCACCATCTTCGTCCTGCTGTGCATGTCGACGGTCTACAACCGGTACCACTACGTGGTGGATGTCATCGCGGGATTGATACTGGGAGCGCTGGTGATGTATTTCGGCCACCGTCTGGGAGATGTGGCGAGGGATCGTCTGAAATTTCGCAAAGCGGATTAAGTATCCGGCACACGGCCGGGTTGGAATCAGCCTCAGGTAAAGCCACCCGTGCCGCAGCCGCCTCCGGAAAACCCGCCTGTTGAACCGGCAGCACCCGTGGCGAATGCGGAAAAGCCCTTCTCGACCCGTTTCGACTTGCAGGCAGGACACTTGACGTCGCCGCTTTCCATCTCGGCGAACGAAATCAGTTCCTCGAAATTATGTCCGCACTTCTTGCAGGTAAACTCGAAAATGGGCATCTGATGACCTCCTGGCCGTCGGCCAGAGTAAATTATCTACCGGGAGTTCTGATCCAACGAATCCGGAGTTTTCTCCTGGGTGGGATCCTGATCCTTCAATTCATCTCGATCACCGATCGAGCAGCTGGAAGGGCCTCAGCCGGGCTGGATGCCCAAACGGGGAAAAACGAACTGCACTATAATGAAGTACAGGATTACGAATAAAATAAACTTTTCCATCGGTGGTCCTTTCAGGGCCCCTTCAATCACACCCGGCTATCTACATGCGCAGTTTATTGACTAGAAATGTAGTAAAGTTCCCCACCCTGTCAAGGGGCTAGAAGGTCCCTTTTACCCAACCGCCGTCCGACACCACGCATTGTCCTGTAAGGTAGCCTGCCCGGGCAGACATCAGGAACAGTATCAGGGACGCGAGTTCCTCCGGTTCACCCAGTCGCCCCGCCGGTATTTCGGCGGTCCAATCCGCCAGGACATCTTCCCTGGCGCAGCCGGTCTGTTCAATTTTTTTGGTGATCAACCGTTCGACGGCGCTGGTCGTGTGGTAACCGGGGGCCACCGAGTTGACGGTAACTCCGCTGGGCGCGCCCTCCAGAGCCAGGTTCCGGGTCAGGGCGTGGACGGCGGGGCGCATCACGCTGGACAGGAGAAGGTTTTCCACCGGCTGCAGGACACTGACGGAAGTTATCTGGACGATGCGCCCCCAGCGGCGCTGCATCATGCCGGGCATCACCAGTCGGCACAGTCTGACAGCGCTTTCCAGGGTCAGCCGGTAGGCCGCTTCCCAATGGTCGAGGTCCAATTCCTGGAAGGTGCCCGCAGGCGGCCCTCCGGCATTGACCAGCAGGATATCGATCCCGCCCCAGGCCTCTTCCAGATCGGCGACAAAAGCGGATACGGCTTTCCCGTCGGTGACATCCAGGGCCCGCGTGCGCACCTCGCCGCAGGCGCCGCCGAAAGCTTCCTGGCCCGCTGCCCTGACGTCCTCCGCGGCTTCTTCAAGATCGCTTTCCCCGCGGGCGCACATGGCTACCCGCGCTCCTTCAGCCGCCAATTGAAGGGCTACCGCCCGGCCGAAACCCCGTGACGCAGCCATTACCAGTGCGGACCGGCCCCTGATTCCCAATTCCATTTTTCCCACCCCCACCATTCAAGGTCGTGCCTAACCGGCCGATAATCAGTGCGTAGACATGTTACACCTCCGCTATTTTAGGGGAAATGGCGAATTTGTCACTCCTGGAGTGAAAATCAGGGAAAACAACCGGCCACTGACTTTGCTGATGCGCCATGAAGAGGAAGATCCTGAATGAGCAAGGAATCGCAATCCGCCCTGGAAAATTACGTTACCAAACGCGGCGGGGATCTGGGTCAATTCTACCGCAGGCTGGAAGGGCCCCTGCCCGACCACAACGGGATCCGGGTCGCCTCATGGCTGGTCATTCTGGGTTTCGCCGCCTATTTCCTTATTCCACGTACTCCGATGCCCATCCAGTTGACCTATGAATTGGACCTGGAAAAAGCTCCCACCGGCAGTCTTGTCATCACACTGATCGCTCAAGGCGACCTGCCCGGAAACCTGGATCTCGAATTTCCCCCCGGAGTATTCGGCGACGTCATGAACGGGGTCCACCCCCATAGCGCAACTGCCCATGAACTGAATCCGGACGGCAGCCTGGGCAAACCCCTGGACGTGAAAAGGACACCCGACGGGTGGCGGATGTCAACGGACGGCGCGAACCGGGCGGGTTTCATCTACCAGGTCGATCTCAACAAGGTCCAGAACCTGGACGCCGATGTGCGGCGTCACATTTCCACACCGGTGGCCGGCGGTTTGAGGATGGCCGGCTTCGAAGTTTTCCTGCAGCCCATAGGGCTGGAAGTCAATGACATCACAGTCACGGTATACAATCCCGGGAACCTCAAAGTGCTGGCTCCCTGGCCGGCCCTGATCAAAGGCGGCGATCTGAACAGGAAGGCGATAACTGCACCGGGTCCGACCCAACAGGCCAATGTCAGCCAGGGCCAGGGTTACCTGCCCGCCGAGGGCGTGGTCCCCCTTAACGCCACCGATCCCGACAAGGCTCCGTCGACGCATCCGGTGCCCGACAACCTGTTGTACCACCCCAAGAACCTGGCGGATCTCAACAACGCCCTGATGATTTGCGGAGACCTCAATGTCTTGTCAACCCAGGTCCGCGATTGCGTCATCCAGCTTGCGACCGACCAGACCTGGCAATTCCCCATAGGCAGCGCCCTGGACATGGTCCGCCGTATCGCCCGGACGGAAATGGGCTTCTTCGGTTCGGCTCCGACATCCCAGATTACGGTTATTTTCTCCGCGAACCGAATCAGTGGACGGGGAAGATTCGATATCTACGGCGTGCACACCGGCAGTTCCATACTCGTGATGATGGACCCGAAAACAACCTGGGAACAGCTCGAGAATCATTCGGCCAGCGTCATCGCCCATGAAATGTTCCACGGTTGGCTGGGAGAGGCGATCCCCCAGAGGGATCCGGAAATGCTGTGGTTCACCGAAGGCGCCACCACCTGGTACGCCGCCCGGATGCTGACCGCGGCCGGAATCTGGACTCCCGACCATGCCAGGGCGGTCCTGGAAGCCCGTCTGGAACGTGATTACAAACTGAGCCCCCTGAAGACCCAGATGTCCGTGGCCGAAGCCGCCTCCAAGGTCATGGCCGAACCCGAACAGGTCCGCTTCGCCTACGCCGGCGGCGTGAACGCCTGCATCAATCTGGACCTGTGGCTGGCCAATCAATCGGGTAAAATCGGACCTTTGGACCTGGTCCTCCGCCACCTCTATGAAAACCGTGACGGTTCGCCCCTGACCCGCCTTTCCCTCGAAGCTGCCATCCTGGAAGTGACGGGGGTCGATTGCAGCGTTTGGCTTGATGACCATGTGTACAAGAAATCCACCTTGCCCACAGCTATTCGGTTGATATAACTTTCCCATTGATTGACTTCGAGGTGTCTCGTCACTCCGGGGACGTCGTTCCGCCACCTCCTGTGGCGGAATGACTCGGCATTCCGGGGCCTCCGCCATCCATGGCTCCGGGCCCTTCATGACGCCCCGGAATGACGAGACACCCCGAAGCCAATCAATCAGCAAGTCATATCAAGCGTATTCACAGACAGGCGGGTTTTTGGCATGGGTCAGGATAAACAGTTCACGCGAACCCTTGTTACCAGTGCACTCCCCTATGCCAACGGGGAAATACATCTGGGGCATCTGGCCGGGGCTTATCTGCCGGCGGATATTTACGTGCGGTATCTGAGGATGCGCGGTGAGGAAGTTTTGTATATCTGCGGTTCGGACGAGTACGGGGTTCCCATCACCCTGACGGCCGAAAAGGAAGGCATCACACCCAAGGAACTGGTGGACAGGAACTACGCCTCCATCAGGAAGTCATTCGAGGGCTTCGGAATGACCTTCGACAACTTCAGCCAGACCAGCCGCGAAATCCACACCGAGACCGCCCAGGCCTTCTTCAGCGACCTGCATGGCCAGGGACTGTTCAAGCAGAAAACCACTGACCAGTATTACAGCCCGACCCAGGACCGCTTCCTGCCCGACCGTTACATCGAAGGAACGTGTCCCAAGTGCAAGGCCGAGGGCGCCAGGGGTGGCGAATGCGAAAGCTGCCTTTCCACCTTCAGTTCCACCGAACTGATCGATCCGCATAGCGTTCTGGACAACAGCCCCCTCGAGCTGAGGCCCACCACCCACTGGTTTTTGCCCATGGGCGACTGGCAGGAAAAGTTGACGGCCTTTATCGATGACCACCCGGAGTGGAAAGACAACGTGAGGCAATACTGCCGCGGTTATTTCGATAGCGGCCTGCAGGACCGCGCCATGACCCGCGACCTGGGTTGGGGTGTTCCGGTTCCTTTGCCCGACCACGAGGGCAAGGTGATGTTCGTATGGTTCGAGGCGCCCATCGGCTACATCTCCTCCACCCGCGAATGGGCGGTCGCCCAGGGCGATCCCGAAGCCTGGAAAACCTGGTGGCAGGACTCAGGCACCCGGTTGGTGCACTTCATCGGCAAGGACAACATCTTTTTCCACGCCATGCTGTTCCCTGCCATGCTCATGGCCCATAGCGAAGACTACGTCATCCCGGACAACGTGCCAGCCAACGAATTCCTGAACCTCGAGGGGCAGAAACTGTCCACCAGCCGTGGTTTCGCGGTCTGGCTGCCCGAATTCCTGGAAAAATTCCAGGCAGATCCCCTGCGCTATATGCTGGCACGCAACGCGCCGGAAACCAGGGATACGAACTTCACCTGGGAAGGTTTCCAGGCCCGCAACAACAACGAACTGGGCAATAATTTCGGGAACCTGATCAACCGGGTCTTCACCTTCATCCACAAGTTTTTCGACGGCACGGTGCCCGAGTGGTCCGAAGAAATGATGACCGACCTGGATCGGAAGGCGCTGGAGGATGTCACCGCCGACCTCGCCAAATGGGCCGGCCACATGGAGAAGTTCGAGATCAAGGCGGCCATGGAGACCTGTTTCCACGCGGGGCAGGTCGGCAACCGTTACTTCGACGAATCCGCTCCGTTCAAAACCCGCAAAACCGATCTGGAACGTTGTGGGCACAGCCTGGGCGTCATCATCCAGATTCTGCGCATGCTGGGGCTGATGCTCGCGCCGGTGGTGCCGTTCGGCATGGAAAAGCTGTGGAGTTGGCTGGGTATGGAAAGCGATCTGTGGCAGGGCGGCTGGGACGAAGGACTCCGGGACATCCCCGGAGGCCGGCCCCTGGGTACACCCGAAATCCTGTTCCCGCGACTGGACGACGAATTGATCCAGCCGGAAATCGAGCGCCTGGGCCGGATGCTGGAGGAATGATCAGTTGATGTCCGGCCCATCCTGGTCGCCGTCCCCGCCGAACATGAATTTGGCGCCCACCTTGACGATATAACCCGTGTAATCCAACGCGATCGGCGTGCCGTCTTCCTTGAGGGCCGGCCGGTTTTCGACTTTGAAGTCGTCAACGGTCGCGTCGCGCCAGCCGACAGTCAGTTCGAGGGATGTCGATTCGCCCAGGGCGAATTCCACCAGGCCCATGGCTTCCAGGGCAAACCCCGAAGACCCCGTAATCTCTCCCTCCCCCCAGTTGACGTTGTTCTCGCCCGTTACCTTTACATCGCCGACGGGAAAAACCAGTCCCATGCCCGCCGCGCCCCCCAGGGCCCAGCGACCGGTGATCAACGGCGTCCAATACAGGTGGGTCATGAAGAAATTGGCGTCCAGGTTGAGGTCGGCGGTTATGTCGACGTCGGTGCCGGTGACCCGCGCGTACTGCTTGTCCCATGAAAAGCCCAGGGACCAGGCGGGAGACAGGTCGTACCCCAGGTGGAAAGACAGGGAAAAGCCCGAATCCAGAGGGGGAAAATCGTAACCGTCCGTCGATTCGTCGTAAAAACTGAAATTACCCTCGTTGATGTCGTCCATGGCCATGCCGCTGACTCCACCGGCAACCTTGAACCAGCCGCCAGCCGCCGCCGGGTCTGACCCGAAGCCCAGGAATACGAGAATGGTTGCGGTTATTACCAGAATCCGCGCGGTTTTGCCAGTTGTTTGACGGTTAAACACGTCTGCCTCCCGAAAAAAATCACCTTTTTACTGAATTCCAGGGCCATTCGAGCCGATATGATACTAACATGCCCGAAAAGGGCCAGCAACTTGGACTGTACAACTTCCGGAATCGAACCGGTTAGCGGCAATATTTTGCCTGAACATGCAAGGATGGATCATGAAAAAGACCGCCCTGAAAATCGCGGCGTTGGCGATCTGCCTTTCGGTTGGTATGGGGATCGCGGTTGAATCCCTGGCCGGCGAGCTGGAGGATTTCAACACCCGTGACCTGGAAAGCCACCTGCGCAAGACCAGCAAAGAGCTGAAGACCATGAAGAACCTGGAGAAGAAGCTGGAATCGGCCGGCCGGCAGTCTTCGAATTCCGCCCGGAAGTCCGCCATCGACAAAATCCAGGATCACATGGGCAGCTGCATTATCAGGCGCGAAGACGACCTGGGCCAGGATCACACCATCAAGCAGCACGGCGAAACGGTGACCAGCGGCACCACCTCGGCGGCCGAAGTGGGCGCCCCCGTGGGCACCAGCAGGGCCAAGACTTCCCTGAACTTCAAGGAAGGCATCGCCGGTATGCGGCTGCGCCAGTTATCCCACATGCAGTCGCTTTTTGTTTCGGCCAAGCACAACATGCAGCCGGCCATCGAAAAACAGGGTGATTCACTGGATCGTTACACGAACCAGATACGCAAGTTCCGCCAGGAACTCGAAATAAGCATCAGTATCCTGGAGTCGGAGCTGGGGAAACGGGACCGGGAACAGGAATTGGAAAAGGAAGAGTTACACGGAAACTGATCCGTCGGACTGTTTCTCAACCGGAAGAATCGAAGGCCGCCTTACGGGCGGCCTTCTGCATGTCGTCGTGTTCGGCAGCGGTCAGGGCCAGGTGCTCCGCCGCCTGTTGGTATTCACCCTCCAGGTCCAGGCCGAACAGGGCGCGGTCGTCGGTGTTCAGGCAGCAGGGCACCCCGGCGTCCAGGAAGGTCCGCAGGGGATGGTCGGCCCAGGAGGTGATGCCCCCGGTAGCCAGATTTGATCCCGGACACATCTCCACGAAAACGTCCCGGGCCGCCAGAGTAGCCATGATGAGCGGATCGGCGGCGGCGGCCAGGCCGTGACCGATGCGGTCAGCTCCGCAATCCTCCACCGCCTGGCGAATCGAGTCGGCGGCCGCCGACCCCATATCCGGGATCTCACCCGCATGGATGGTGACCCCGAATCCTTCGGCCTTCACCTCGGCGAACAGGTCGGCGAAATCGGTCGCGGGCCCCGCTGTTTCATCTCCACCCAGGCCGAACCCCACCACTCCCAGGTCACGTCCCGCGGTGGCGGCCGCTTCCCAGGCCCGCCAGGCCTTATCCACTCCCCACTGGCGCACCGCGTCAGGGATCCAGCGCAGCGCGACACCGTCGGCTTCCCGCACCTCATCGGCGGCTTCGGCAAGGGCCCTTTGTACGGGCAGCGGATCGATCCCGCGCATCAGCAGAACGCCGTATGACAGGGTCACCTCGGCATAGTCCACCCGGTCGGCCGCCAGTTGAGCCCCCAGGTCACGGGCGGTGTCATGGAAATCCGCGGGAGTGCGCAACAGGGAGGTGACGTGTTTGAAAATTTCCAGAAAACCGTGGAATCCATCGAAGTGGTAGGAGTCGCCATCCCTGTTCAGACAGGCGGCAGGCAGGCCGGGTTGGCCGTATTTCTCAGCCAGAAGGACCAGCCGCCCGGGAGTGACTGATCCTTCCAGATGCGTATGAAGTTCGACCCTTCCGGCCGGGGTCATCGGGCCAGGACCACCCTCTGGTTAAGGGCCTTTTTCCCATTCTCCAGGCGAATGAGATACAGACCGGAAGCCGCGGCGGCGCCGGAATCGGTCCGTCCGTTCCAGATCATGTGCTGCCAGTCGCCGGTGCCCGGACCCTGGTAAAGCTCGCTCACCAGACGGCCGCGCAGATCCATGATCCGCACGCTGATGTTCTCGGTGGGCGCGGCGCGGAAACGTATCGTCACCGCGGGATTGGCCGGGTTGGGCCAGGCAGGATCCAGGGCCAGCAGGGAACCGAAATTCAGATGGGTGGACAGGTTTCCCGGCCCTTCCAGGGAATCCATCGCGAAGGCAAAACCATCACTGGTGACGGCATTCAGCGAGTAACTGAGACTGACGGCGCCCGCGGGGGATTCCGCGAGGACCGGATCGAGATAGGTGAAACCTTCACCGGAGATGGACAAGACACCCGGGGCCTCTGCTTGCCCCCACTGGGGCTGTCCGTCCCAGATCCTTGATTCATCGAGAAGGCCGCCCTGGGCATCCCGCACCTGGCGGAACAGTTGCACATCGGAGAACTGGTCCGAAGGCAGGGCGAAGGAAAAGGAAAGCCGCACAAGGTCTGTGGAGCCGGTTTCAACCCAGGACGCGGTCCAGAAGGAAAAGAACGCGGGCACCACGTCGGTGGAAGAATCCTGCAGGTGGACAAATCCCGTTACGGCATCATTGGTCTTGTTGCCTTCGGGGGCGCCGACCGCCAGATCCCAGTCGCCGTCTCCGTCGAAATCGCCGGCCGAGGCCACGGCCCACCCGTAGTGGTCGTTGGCTTCGGCGCCGGGTTTCATCGGCACGTTGCCCTTGAACTCCAGATCCTTGGCGTTGGTTACGGAACTGCCGCCCTCCAGAACATAGGCCCTGCCGCAATTCGCGGCGGGCACGTTGTGGAAAGGCGCACCGATCAGGACGTCATCGGCGTTATTCAGCGTGAAATCCCAGATCCGGTCCAGGGAATAACCGAAATTATCATTCGCGATCTCGCCCACGACAGAGTGATCACCGGTGGTCGAGGGAGCGAAGGCGCTACCGTAGACTATTTCGACCCGGCCCGCGGCCAGGCCTCCGTTATTGTTGAACGGCCCGCCGATGGCCAGGTCCGTATGGGAGTCACCGCCCCAGTTCCCCACCCCGCGGACCGCGAACCCGTACTGGGTCTCGCCGGCCGTGCCCCCGGTTGTTATGATGTGGTCCGGTTTATCGTCGGGAGTGTTCCCGCCTTCGTATACATAGACGGCCCCGGCCCTGAAGCCCGCTTGCGAATTGTTCAGGGGCGCGCCTACCGCGACGCAATCATCCCCACCCAGGAAGTCACCGGCATCGGTCACCGAAAAACCGAAGGCGTCGTTGGAAAATTCACCCGCCAGCTTGGTCGCATCGGCCAGGTCCGTGCTCACACCGTCCTTGTGTCCATAGATGACATAGGCATTGCCCGCGCGGCCGGGTGTGGCCGAGTCGATGGCGGGAGCGCCGACGATGAAGTCGGCCACGCCGTCGTTGTTGAAATCACCGGCGGCGGAGATCGAAAAGCCGAAATTGTCTCCACCTGTTTCACCGATTATTCCCACCGGGGTAATCAGGGCGGGATCACTGTTCCCATAGAAGACATAGACCTTGCCCTTGGTGGATCCGCCTTCGTCGGAGTCCGGCGCCCCCACGGCCCAGTCAGGCACATTGTCGTCGTTCACATCCCCGATCCGGGCCACGACAAAACCGAATTTCTCCTCGTTCACCCCGGTCCACACGAAGTCGGCTTCGTTGGTCAGTTCCTTGTTGCCGAGCCACAAGTGCACGGCCCCGTGATTACCACCGTTGGGCCAGCCCGGTGATCCGACCAGGAACTCCCAGCGCAGATCGCCGTTCAAGTCCTCGAGCTCGCTCATCGCCGCTCCGAACAGTGTCCCTCCGGACCCGTTCTCGTCAGTCAGATGGACCGCTCCCCACGCGGGCATGACCAGGACCAGCATGGCACCGAACAGAACCATGGGGAAGAATACGGCACGCCAGTTGCTTGATTGAATCGTGAACAACGTAAAACCTCCAAATCAATACAGGATGCCCAGGAAACAGGATGATAGCTCAAAAGTTCCGTATCCCGGTCAGGCTTTCTGCAATGGAATGGCTAATGATAGCACGGATCGACCCAAGTTCAATAGGCACAAGAGCATTTTCTGGACAAGAAAAGCCTTGCTTCCAGCGGGCAGCATGATGCAGTTTTGCCCCGATGGAAACCTTCACCACACGGTGACTATCCAGGAGGATGGATCCTGATTCCCAGCGACCAGAGCAATAAGCTGACCAGATTCGCCATGCCGGCC
>Ga0164313_10000676_pt1 | contig 28234 bp, 21 predicted proteins | sample GuaBasSedimGuay4_FD_113735 | JGI IMG/M metagenome (GOLD analysis project Ga0164313, IMG submission 113735) | Subseafloor sediment microbial communities from Guaymas Basin, Gulf of California, Mexico - Guay4, Core 4569-4, 0-3 cm | ecosystem: Environmental > Aquatic > Marine > Hydrothermal vents... | reverse complement strand
GGTCAGACCCAGGTAGTGAAACTGCGCTTGCGTCGTGGTACTGACTCTATGGATGCACTGGATTTCAACCTGATCCTGTCCCCGTTTGACGAGTGGACCGGTTGGTTGGACGATGATGAAGACGTCAGCGTGGGCCCTCTGGCTAGCGATACAAGCACTATCTCGTTCAAAACCACTGACAACAGTTGTACGGTTCCCGCCTTTATTGGTCAACAGGGCTTCATCGACATGCCCGTCACCTATCGCCCGGGTGCCGGTACCGGTTACATCGAAGTACTTGGTATGGGTTCTGCTCCCGTATCCTCGCCTATCGGCGTGGCCTCCAAGCACATCAACGGTGTTCCAGTCGATTGTGACCTGGCTGCGGATAACTTCTTTCAGAACAACAGTATCCCTGGGTTTGGTGGTGTAGCCAATCCAGCTTTGATTGGTGTTTTGAGTTCCACTCAGACCAACCAGCGTTTCGGTGCCGGTTCTGTCGCGACCACCACTTATGGTCCAACCGGCAACGTACTCAAGGTGTCCTACTTTGTGCGTGATGCGGCCAGCGGCATCGAATTTGGTAACGATGCGGTGCATATCGCAGACTTCGGTGCCTCCCCGAGCATGACCAACCAGGAATTCGGTTTGTTCAGTGGTGACCTGCAGGGTTTTGACTTTCCCGATCTGAACGGTGCTGCTCCGGCCAATGGTGGTCTGCGTGGCCTGTACGACGGTTTGCGTACTGCCCTTGGTGGTTCATCAGTCATTAACGATTGGTCCGCCAATGCGGCTAATAACGTTGGTACCGACTGGGTGATTACTGTTCCCGGTCAGTACACTATGATGAATCTGTATAAGTATCTGTTCACGCAGATTCCGGAAGATCACCCTTTGCATGATCCCCTTTTCACGTGTACCGCGCTGAACGATTGCGATCACCGTGATATTCCTCTTAGAGCGGGTTTTATCGCCTGGGATCGTGAAGAAAGGGGTATTGCTGATATTCCTGGCGAGTTGGTCCCTTCTCCGTCCATTCCCGGCCAGATACCAACCACTGTGCTTGAGTATGAAGTGAATGTTGTTGAGTGGGGTGTGGAGCCGGTATTGCGTGCTGATAACCCGGTCACAATAGGAGTGCCTGATGGTGCCGTCTACGGTTGGGCTGAATTGTTAGTAAGCCCGTTTGGTAACAGGACGCAGGCGATCTGTGAGTTTGTCGCAGATCCTAACAACCCGACGCTGGTGGATATCACCAATCCTGTCGATTGTAACAACCCTGTGACTACTAAAGCTCCCTTGGTAGGCTTTGTGGCCTGGCAGCGCAGCTTCGCGGATAACCCGAGCCGTAACTACGGTCGTGCGGTTGAGCACAGCTACGGTTCTGTGCCTAGCAACTAAGCTAAGTTAGTAGTTAAGCTTACCCGGAAACCGACGCCTTTGGCGTCGGTTTTTTTGTGTGTTGAAGAGGTGCAACGAACCGTGAAAAGGCTGATTTCTATTTTTTTTGGTGTAATCCTGGTGCTTCCTGCCATGGCGCAAAATGTCATCCTGGATGACGATGTAGGCATTGATCGGGAGGAACTGGAACGTGTGGTCGCTTCCTGGACATCCCAGATGCAGCAGGCGGCTGCCAACGATCTGGGGGACCGCATGGAACTCCTTAATTTGTCACTTGCCAACAAAAAGATTGCGCGCGCGGCGCAGCAAATGTCTCCAGAGGCAGACCCGGACGTATACTGGGAGTACATGTTCAAACTCAGGAACTTCCAGCGGCGTTTTATGGCTGAACAATTCCTTGATAAGCTGGAAATACCTGATATGTCTGCCCTGGCCGCAGAGCGTTACGAAACTGAAAAGGACACCTACGCGCTGGTACCAGAGCACCGCATTTCGTCCCATATATTGTTCAAATGCCTGCCTGGCGAGTGTAACCGGAATGAACTGCGTCCCCAGGCCCAGGCAGTGCTGGATGAACTGTTGCAGGGTGCGGATTTTGCGGAGATGGTTGAAAGCCACTCACAAGACCCCGGCTCCAAGGACAGCGGTGGCGTTTTTAACAAATGGATGAAGGCCGGTGAGCCCGGGGTGACTCCGCCCTATGTGTGGGCCTTGTTCCAGATTGACGAAGAGGGGCATTACTCGGAACTGGTTGAGACTCAGTTCGGGTTTCATATCATCCGCCTGGATGGTGTTAAAGAGCACTACTACCAGCCTTATGAAAAGGTCAAGCTACAGATCATTGACACCTTGAGAACGGATTACAAAAAGCTGGCCGTCAAGGAATATGACGCGCAATTTCGTATGAGTGATGATGTTTATATTGACGGCGAGGCGATGGACGAGATTTTCTTGAAGTACAAGACGCCTGAGTAAATCGTAACTTTTGACCTCAGCCAGGACGAGTTTCCGCGCATGCGTAATGTAGTCATACTCGGTATGCACCGCTCCGGTACATCAATGGTGGCGGCCGCGCTGGCCTCGGCGGGGCTGTACGCCGGTAGGCCGGCGGAGCTGTTGGTGGCTCAGGAAGATAACCCTCACGGCTTTTGGGAGCGGCGCGATGTTGTCGCTCTCAATGATGAAATACTGTCCTCTTATGGCGCCAACTGGTACCAGCCACCGGCAGAGCCAACCAGGGCTTCGGCTGATCACCTTGCCGCAATACAGTCTATCCTGGAGCAAATGCCCGCGGATCGCAGTTGGCTGCTAAAAGACCCCCGCCTGGTGGTGACCTGGCCACTATGGGAGCAGGCGCTGGACGATGCGGTGGTGGTGTTCGTCTATCGAGATCCCCTGGCGGTTGCGGCTTCCCTGCGGCGCAGGAACGGTTTTGCACTGTCCCTGGGCCTCGCCCTGTGGGAATACTATAACCACTTCACCATCACCGCGCTGCAGGGCCGCGATGTTATTTGCCTGTCCTTCGACACGATCGCCGCCGATCCGGCGGTATGTCTTGATGGTGTGCTGGAACAACTGGTCGAGCTTGGCGTGGCGTGCGAGCGGTCGCTGGACGCGGGTGTTTTCGACGCGTCACTGGGTAAATCCCGGGCCGCGGACCAGGATATGGCGGAGGCGCTGCTCACACCCTCCCAGCGGGAATTGGCACACTATTGCCGGGCTTTGTGCGAGGGGGGCCAACTGCTCCCCCTCCCGACCATGGACGACGGTCTGTGGCCCCGCCTGCAGGATATGGCATCCGCTCTGGCGACGCTGGCGCAGGTGCGCGCAACACAGCTGGAACTGGCCGAGGCCACCCGGCTGTGCGCGGAGCGAACCGCCGAACGCGATGAAGTCCTGGATGGCCTGCACCGGCTGGAGGACGAGCATACCGCGCTGGCCCATGTGCATCGCGACGAGGTGGCCAGGCATGAACGCCTGCAGCAAAAAACTGAGGCCCTGTTTGTCGAGTTGAGCCAGATGTACGGCAAATTACTGAATTTCGAAGAGTCTGTGCTGGCGCGTATCTGGCGTTTCACCGCGCGGTGTTACAAGTTTCTGACGCGCCGTCGCGGCTTTCACAGCAGTTATGATGATGTGCTGGCGGGCGCCCGGGAACATTTTGATAAACACGGGCTTTTCCCCCCGCTAGATCAGGCGCGAAAGCCTCCCGGCAAGGTGTCATTACTGCGCGACATACTGAGTTATGTCGCGCGCAACCCCGCCGGCTCCATGCGCAGCTTCAGCCTGGCGCGCCTGAAGCGGGCGGCGGGCGTGTTTATCAATGCCAGCCCGGAGGACCTGGGGGTATGGATAGACAGCCGGTTCCCGGAACAGGCAGACGCCGGCTTTATGAGCAGCACCTATCCCCTGGACGAGAGCCTGGATGAATTACAGCTGGTGTTTCCTGTGGTCGATTCGCCACAGGTGTCTATCGTAGTCCCTGTTTTCAATGAGTATCGTGTAACCATGCGCTGTCTCAAGTCCGTGCTGGACAACAGTGCGGGACTCTCCTATGAAATCATCATAGCCGATGACTGCTCCAGCGACCTGACGGCGAGCATTGTGGAGCGGGTTAGTAATATTACAGTGGTCCGGGGTGAGGCTAACAGGGGTTTCCTGCTTAACTGCAACGCCGCCGCCGGGGCCGCCCGCGGCGACTATATCCTGCTGCTTAACAACGATACCGCGGTTTGTCCCAACTGGTTGTCGGCGCTGTATGACACCATCGCCGGCGATAGCTCGGTCGGCATAGTCGGGCCCAAATTACTGTTTGAGGATGGCCGCCTGCAGGAGGCTGGCGCCATCATGTGGCGGGACGCGTCCGCCTGGAACTTCGGCCGCATGGATAACCCACAAAAATCGGCTTACAACTACCGCAAGGAAGTCGACTATATTTCCGGCGCCTGCCTGTTGCTACGCGCTGACCTGTGGCGGCAACTGGGTGGTTTTGACCAGCGTTATTGTCCGGCCTACTATGAAGACGCCGATATCGCTTTCCAGGCCCGCGCCGCGGGCTACAAGGTGGTTTACCAACCGCTGTCAACGGTATTCCACTTTGAGGGCGTCAGTTGCGGCACCGATCTGGGCAGTGGCATAAAAAAATACCAGGTGCAAAACCAGGTCAAATTCCGTGACAAATGGCAGCGGGAGCTGGACGATTTTCACTTTGCCAATGGCTCCCATGTATTCCAGGCCCGGGACAGATCCCGCCATCAGCGTTGTGTATTGTTTATAGATCACTACGTCCCCCATTATGATAAGGACGCGGGCTCACGCTCCACCTTCATGTATGTAAAGCTGATGCTCGAGATGGGCTATCGTGTGCTGTTCCTGGGTGCCAACTACTTCCCGCACCAACCCTACACCAAGGCGCTGCAACAACTGGGCGTGGAGGTTCTGGTGGGCGAATACATGGCGCGCAATCAGGATCGCTGGCTGCGTGAAAACGCGCCCTACATCGACTGTATCTATCTGCACCGGCCGCACGTAGCCGAGCAGTTTCTCGCCAGCTTGCACAAGATGAAACCCCGGCCGAAGCTGATTTTCTTTGGCCACGACCTGCACTACCTGCGCATCAGTCGCGAGTTTGCGGTGATCGGTGACCAGCAGTTGCGCAAGGACGCGGAAAAATGGCGCAAGCGTGAATATGCTGTTTTTGACAGGGTAGATAAAATCTACTACCCGTCCCAGGTTGAAGTCGATGAGATCAGTGCGCACAGGCCTGACCTGGATGTTCGCGCCATACCACTTTATGCCCTCGATGACAGCGCCGCACCCGCCTACGATTTTGGCGCAACCAGCGATATCCTGTTTGTCGGCGGCTTCAACCACCCGCCTAACGTCGATGCTATCTGTTGGTTCGCCGAGGAAGTCATGCCATTGGTGCAGCAAGGCTGCCCCGGGATTCGCCTGCATGTGGTGGGCTCGAACCCGACGGATGACGTGCAGGATTTACAGAGTGAACACGTTGTGGTGTACGGCTACCTGTCGGATGAAGAGCTCGAGGCGCTCTACCGCCGGGTACGCCAGGTCGTTGTGCCCCTGCGTTTCGGGGCGGGCGTGAAGGGCAAGGTACTGGAAGCTATACAAAAAAACCTGCCTGTGGTGACCACTTCCATTGGCGCCGAGGGTCTTCCCGAGGCAGATCGGGTGATGACTATCGCCGATTCGGCGGAGCAATTAGCGGCCTGTGTTATCAGCGTGAATGGGGGTGATACTCAGGCGTTGGACCGACTCGAAGCCTATCCCCGATGGTTACAGCAATATTTCAGCAAAGCTAATGCGGCGACGATTATTCTGGAAGATTTTGGTGGGCCCAACCGTGAACTGCCGGCGTAAGTACAAGGATTTTGCCATTGGGCCATGGTGAGGAGTAAGAGATGCGACATATTATATTACACGGGCACATCTTCAAGAATGCCGGAACAACCTTCGACTGGTCCCTGGAAAAAATTTTTGGCAAGGGCTTCCTGGATCACCGGGAAGATAAGCTGATACGCAGCGAAGGCCGGGAGCATCTTGTGCAGCTGGTGAACGAAAATCCGCATTTACATGCTGTATCCAGCCATCATATGCCGGGGGATATTCCCGAGCAGCCAGGGGTGCGTTTTATTCCCATCTATCTACTGCGGCACCCAATTGAAAGAATTCGCTCCGTGTATAATTTTGAACGCCGTCAGAAAAGCGGCACGGCGGGGGCTAAAGCGGCAAAAATCAAAAACTTCAGGGACTACGTTGATTGGCGCATGCAGCCGGGTGTCGCTCGTACCATTCGCAACTACCAAACGCGTTATCTCGCTGGACACCACACGCGTAGTAGTGCGACGGATATCCCTTCCAGGTGCTTCACAGAGGCTCTTGCAACTATCAATAATGATGTGGCCCTGGTCGGTCTGGTTGAACAATATGATAAAAGCATGGTGGTACTGGAAGAGTCGCTCAGGGTTTTCTTTCCCGCGATCGACCTGTCCTATGTCGCCCAAAATATCGCGGCAAAAAAGACGGTGCACTCAAACACCGGGGATGCGATTGAGAAAATCCTTGGTGAACTGGGGGATCTGCAAATGACAGTCATTGATGAAAACAGCTTCGATCTGGCGCTGTATCAAACGGTGAAATTTCAATTACAATCCAGGATTGAAAATATTACTGATTTCCCCGAAAAGCTTCGGGACTTCCGTCAGCGCTGCCGGCGGCAGTCCGGCGGGTTATTTCGTCGCTGAATACATATCAGGTATGAGAGCAATTCATCTTGGAAACAATAGATATAGAAATTCGGACGATTGACCAGGAGGTACAAGAACGAATAGTGCGGCCTGACCTCGAATCCAGGAAAGTTTCTATCAATAGCCACACGGAATTTACATTCCACAAGCGTCTTGAAACTGATTCGGCTGGCAACTGTTTTGTTGAGATTAATAACGAAACAGTGAAGGCAAAAAAAGAGTTTTCTGGCCTGATGGCTGACGCTTTAGGGAGCCCCATTGGCTCCTATTCATTGAGCGATGTGTATATCCTTGGCCGGCCCGGAATAATAGTGGATCTAAACAGCAATGTCTGCTGGATAGGCTATTCATTAGGATGGAATCTCTACATTCTGAAACGCTTTGTTGACAGGAATAATTTGGGGAAGGTTGTTGATGATCGAATACTGAGAGTCAACAGAAAATTATTGGAGCAAGTGGATGAAGAACTTAACGAACAAAATGTCGAATCTGCACATTTGATCTCGGCTCCGGGCTTCGGTGTCTACGGGCACTGGTTGGTAGACACCGTCTCAAGGTTACATTTTTTATCAAAGCGTTGTAATCCGTCGCATTCTCGAATTTGCTGCCCACCTATGGCTCCTTGGGGGATTCAGATGTGCGATATTTTTGGTCTGGATCTTTCTGACCACATTCGTCTTAGCGAGGAAAAAGCCATTCGCGTGCGCAATCTCGACCTGTTCTCGTGCATTAAATCAAGCCGGGTTCTGGACAGCGCAAGTGCAAACGCTGCCTGGGACGTCCTGAGGGGCGCATTTTCCACGAAGGATTCCAGAGATAAACTAGCACCGGTCAAAATCTATGTATCGCGAGCAAGGCTCGGATCAGATCGGAAGATGCAAAACGCGATAGACATAGAAGGGTACTTCCGTAAGCTGGGATGGCACGTTATCCACCCGGAAGAATTATCGTTGCAAGAACAGGCAACTATTTTTTCCCGAGCCACAGTAATCGTGGGAGACGATGGTTCGGCTCTACATAATTCGATCTATAGCCGTCCGGGAACAACTATTCTATGTTTGGATTTTCATCGAGAGAACATGTTGCATGCCTCATTCGCCAATGCTTTGGAGCACAAACTAGCTTATCTCAGGTGCGACAAATTGGAAGATATTGCAGGTAGGGTTCAATGGAAAATGCCCATTTCCCGTTTGCATGAAGCGATCTCTCTGATCGAAGCAAATTGAGCAGCGTGAAACATGACTTCGATCATTCTACCCATGGTTATTTTGAACTTCGTGAGCGCATAGAAATATGAGTTCCTATGTATTTATACTCTGTCCTCCCTACGCGGGATCCACCGTACTGTGGAGGTTGATGTCCTCTTCTGCCGCCGTGTCGTCACTGCCGGGTGAAGGGCAGTTTCTTCCCGAAGTAACAAAATTCATGCGACAAGACCCCTGGAACCCGGATGTGGTATTGCCATGGCCAGAAATAAAGGAGGTCTGGGATGGATACTGGGATCAAAGCAGGCCACTCCTGGTCGAGAAAAGTCCGCCGAATCTGCTTCGGGCGGACGAAATTGTGAGGCACTTCCATCCGGCGCATTTTTTGATAATGGTCAGAAATCCCTATGCGCATTGTGAGGGCCTGATTCGTCGAAATCGCTGGAGCCCGGACGAAGCCGCCGAGTTTTCCATGCGTTGCATGAGGCAACAGTCAAAGAACAGCGCCGACTTACCACATACCCTGTGCTTCACTTATGAAGACCTGGTGGGGAATCCTCGGAAGATATCTGAAAAAATCCAGTTGTTTTTGCCCCAAACAGGTGCCCTTGAATACACTGGCAAGTTCAGCGTTCACTCCGTGGATGGTGTGGTTGAAAGAGAAATAGTCGATCTTAACGCGAAGAAGATCAGTAATTTGTCGGCCAATGACATTCTCGCGATCAATGAAGTTCTCGAAAAAAATCTCGATATAATGGCCTATTGGGGATACGAAGCCATTGAAGCTTCGAATTTTATCTAAGGGAGAGCACAGTCTATTGGTAAAGCCTGTTTTGCATCCGATGCAATACCCAATAATGTCTCTACTTCGTGTGGCCAGCGCCCTGGGGGTATAATGCGCTATGATTTCGCCCTGTCACTTGTTGACTACAGGGAGTCGTTCCTGAAAGTGCCAAATACGATCACTCAGGGAGGTGCTCAATTGGAGAGAATTATTTTTCCTCATCAGTCGAAGACTGGTGGAACAAGCATAAACAAAGCCTTGATCAGTATGGTGGGAAGGGATCACATTTTTCTCGATACTGATCGACGTCGAGAAAACGAAAAGGTTCGCCTCGTACAAGCTTTCAATAATTTTGTCGAGCCTTACCGCAGCTATTCTGAACGCGCGGATTACGCATTGATTCTTGGGCATTTTTCACCATTTAAATACCGCCGGACATTTCCTGATGCGTTTTATATGACGTTTTACAGAGACCCACTGCAGCAATTTATTTCGCTCTATCACTTTTGGAAACGATCACCCGTCGGTACTAATCCAGTGCAAAAAAAGTTAGTCGAAGAAAATATGAATTTAATTTCGTTTGGGAAGATACTACTGACCACCGGGCGAAATAAGAGGAAAGCAAAGAGATTTTCGGTAGATCAATTTGACTTTGTTGGTATTACCGAAGAGTTTGACTCATCCGTTCATTTGCTCAGAGAACGTTGGCTACCTCACCTTCCGGTGGTCGTGGAGCCGTCGCGGGTGAACCCGGATAAGGCTGTTCATCACAGATACACCCTGGATGAAGAAACCCGTGAGTTTCTGGCACACAGGCTCAGACGACAAATCAGAATTTATGAGCAGGCAGTTGACCGATTCAAGAAAGATTTACAAGGGGCTTTGCCAGCGCGCGATCCGGCATAGTCCCAGGTTTGTCGATAGCAGAAGCAAGGCGGCCAATATCAGCAGGGCAATTGGCTGGACATTAACCCAATGTAACAGGCTAGGTTTATGAAATTAGAAAATGAAAAGCACGGTGACGCGGCACTGCCTGGCGCCGAGGATTATCCGGCGCTTGATGAAGCCTTTCTCGCCTGCGACAAACAACTCATCCGCAGAACAAGAAATATACAGTTAATTCCGGAGGCGCGTTTCAGAAGGGGTGGTAAGCTTTCTTATGCTGAATGGGCGCACGTAATAGGGATATTCCAGACCTTGATCTATATGCACCTGGACGACAGACAAAACAGTCTAATACTTGATGTCGGGTGTGGCACCGGATTGTTGGCTGTCGCGAGTCAGCCATTTTTGGGCGAGAATGGAAAGTATGTGGGTATTGATGTTTCAGCAGAATACATTGAGTTTTGCCGTGCTCACTATTCCAGTTCTGAGTTCGAGTTCATGCATCTGGAAACAGACAATGCCTACTATTCTCCCGGGGAGGGCGATAGTAGGCTAGGCTGGTCTATCGAAAGCAACACGGTCGATTTGACACTCGCGTTATCGGTGTGGACGCATTTCAATGAGGACGATGCGACGTTTTATCTCAAAGAAATCAATCGCGTACTTAAACCCGGCGGCAAAGCCATCGTTTCCTTTTTCCTGCTGGATGATTTATATCGCACCAGCGTTAGCACAAGATCTGGCCAGACAGGAAAGTTTCACACCATGCCCCAAAATAGATGGATATTTGATCAGCCTTCCTATGGCTCGACTCGATGCTTCCATCCAAGCTGGGCAGACGTGCCCGAGCAGGCTATCGGCCTGACCCGGGAAGGTCTTGATTTCATCACGGATGCCTCGGGATTAAAACTCATTGAACAGCACAATGGAAGTTGGAAAGAAGTCCCGGGCATATTCTTTCAGGATGTCATGGTGTTTCAGAAAGAACATTGATGCTTAATGTGTCGGCAGATGCGCATGTCAAACACCGCCATGGTACGCCAACCATCTATGTGGTGTTGATATGTATATGGATTCGACATGTCGCCTGGGCGGTTGTATGGCATCACTTCAGAGGATGGCTGCCGGGAACAATACCGCCTCTCCCGACCTCCTTTGGGAGAGATGATGCTATCATTGATACCTGCCTGTGCGAATGTCCGGCCAGTTCAATGAGGGTATGTTGTGCTACTTATGTTGCTTTCCGTACACTTGCCTAAAACCGTCGGAACCAGCTTCCTTGCAGCGCAGGAAAAAAAGAATGACGCAGTCGGGGCACAGTTGAGCGGGTGACAGCAACAGCGAGAGTGAATTGGCGCCAGACCATACTCAACCGGCGCATGTTGATTTGTATCTTCACCGGCTTTGCCTCGGGTATGCCCCTGTACGTGTTGTTTCAACTGGTGCCAGCCTGGTTGCGGGAGGGCGGCGTATCCCTGACCGAGATCGGCCTGTTCGCTCTGGTCGGCATCCCCTACACCTGGAAGTTTATGTGGGCGCCCCTGATGGACCGCTGGGTACCACCCTTTCTGGGTAGGCGGCGCGGCTGGATGTTCATGTTCCAGGTGGCGCTACTGTTGTCTATTGGTGTTCTGGGATCATTCCAGCCGGCCCAATCCACCTGGTTGATCGCCTGGCTGTGTTTCGCTGTGGCATTTTTCAGCGCCAGCCAGGATGTAGCCCTGGATGCGTATCGGCGCGAAATCCTGCCGGATGAGGAACTCGGTCTGGGTAATTCCATTCATGTGCAGGCCTATCGTATTTCCAGCCTGGTTCCGGGTTCCCTCTCCTTGATTCTTGCCGATATGTTGCCCTGGTCCAGCGTATTCTGGATAACCGGCGCCTTTATGACAGTCGGTATGGTAATGACTTTGTTGGTGACTGAGCCGGAAACGGAACTTCCCGCCGATGCCGGGCTGCGCGACGCGGTGATTGCCCCCTTTGCCGAATATGTGAACCGACGCGGCTGGTCGGGTCTGCTGCTGGTGCTGGGTTTCATGTTTCTTTACAAGATTGGCGACAATATGGCTACGGCCCTGGCGATGCCTTTTTACCTGGATCTGGGCTTCAGCAAGACCCAGATTGGGCTGGTGGCGAAACATGCGGCCCTGTGGCCGGCCATCTTCGGCGGCCTGCTGGGTGGGGTTGTTATGATACGCCTGGGTATTAATCGCGCCCTGTGGATTTTTGGTGTGGTCCAGATGGTCAGTATTCTGGGCTTTGCTGTTCTGGCCAGCTATGGGGCCGTGCTGTGGATGCTGGCGGCAGTGATCGGCTTCGAGTACCTGGGCGTGGGGATGGGAACGGCGGCCTTCACCGCTTTTATCGCGCGTGAGACCAGTAGAGCGTATGCAGCGACCCAGTTCGCCCTGTTTACCGCCCTGGCGGCCCTGCCCCGTACATTTGCCAATGCCAGTACCGGCATCATCGTTGAGCAGACCGGCTGGGTGGACTTTTTCCTCGTGTGCGCGGTTCTGGCGCTGCCGGGTATGTTACTGCTGGTGTGGGTGGCGCCCTGGGCGAAGCTCGATGCGACGTGACATGGCCACATTCCGGACCAGCGCTGATAAGGCGCCCATGATTTCCTTGTAAAATACCCGTCCGCCCCCATATTTTCCTTCACGGAGAGTCTTCTATGCGTTTTTTCATCATGCTCCTGCCCTGGCTGGAGCTATTCACTCTGATCGAGTTGGGCATCAAGACCAGTGCCCTGACCGCGTTGGCCTATGTTTTCGGCACCCTGTTCCTGGGACTGGCGATACTGCAGCGCCAGGGGCGGGGCATGTTCGAGCGCCTCCGGCAGGCCCAGGAGGGGCGGGTTATCGGCCGCGAGTTGCTGCTGGATGATATGGCCATGGGGCTGGCCGGTCTGCTGTTGATGATTCCCGGCCTGATCACAGATTTTGCCGCCCTTATTGTGGTGATAGGACCCTTGCGGCGGTGCCTGGCGCGCTGGCTGTTGGGTCCGCAACCGGAACCCTATGTTCCGGAGCGCGATACCAGCGATCATACGACCATTGAGGGTAGTTACCGGCGGGTCGACGACGAGGATACTTCTAACTCGTTGTAAATACACAATATTTACTGGTTTTTCCGGGGCTGTACAGGCTGCTTTCAAACACTTGACTCTGGCGTATTCGCCACTAGAATTAGCACTCTCTTGAAAAGAGTGCTAATTGGGTCTTGAAATACATTTCCCCGCCCCAATTGATCAGGCTAACCCCCCGTAAGGGGTTTTTATAACATCGTTACTTTGGAGAGCTACACACATGAAAATCCGTCCGCTGTACGACCGCGTGGTCGTTCGTCGCAACGAAGAAGAGGAAACCACCGCAGGTGGCATTTTGTTGCCCGGTTCCGCCAAGGAAAAACCCAATCAGGGTGAAATCATCGCGGTAGGCGAAGGCAAGGTACTGGACAACGGTGATCTGCGCCCACTGGCTGTGAAAGTTGGCGATACGGTTGTTTTCGGCCAGTACGCCGGCAGCAACACTATCGAGATCGATGGTGAAGAACTGATCATCATGGGTGAGAGCGAAATCTTCGCGGTTGTCGACTAGACCCCGCGCTTCTCGTTTTTCACAAGTAAACACAGATTTAAACACAAGGAATTTAACCATGGCTAAAGACGTAATCTTTGGTGACAGCGCCCGCCAGCGCATGCTCACTGGCGTGAACATACTGGCAGACGCTGTCAAAATGACCCTGGGCCCCAAGGGCCGTAATGTAATTTTGGACAAGTCCTTCGGTTCACCCACCGTGACCAAGGACGGTGTATCCGTAGCGAAAGAAATAGAGCTCGCTGACAAGCTCGAGAACATGGGTGCCCAGATGATCAAGGAAGTGGCTTCCCAGGCATCTGACGTGGCGGGTGACGGTACCACCACGGCGACCGTTCTGGCCCAGTCTATCCTCAACGAAGGCCTCAAGTCAGTTGCCGCCGGCATGAACCCGATGGATCTCAAGCGCGGTATCGACAAGGCTATCGCCGCCGCGGTGGAGAAAGTGTCCGCTGCTTCGATCCCCTGTGAAGACAGCAAAGCCATTGCCCAGGTCGGTTCAATTTCCTCCAACAGCGATGTGGCTGTGGGTGAAATCATCGCTGAAGCCATGGACAAGGTTGGCAAGGAAGGCGTGATAACTGTTGAAGAAGGTTCCGGTCTGCAAAATGAACTGGATGTGGTAGAAGGCATGCAGTTTGATCGCGGCTATCTTTCTCCTTACTTTATCAACAATCAGGAGAACATGAGCGCCGACGCCGAGGACCCTTTCATCCTGCTGGTTGACAAAAAAATCTCCAATATCCGCGAAATGCTGCCTCTGCTGGAGCAGGTTGCCAAGGCGTCCAAGCCCCTGGTGATCGTTGCGGAAGACGTTGAAGGGGAAGCACTGGCGACCCTGGTGGTGAACAACATGCGCGGTATCGTGAAGGTGTCGGCTTGTAAGGCGCCTGGCTTTGGTGATCGTCGCAAGGCCATGCTACAGGATATCGCTATCCTGACCGGTGGTACTGTGATTTCTGAAGAAGTTGGCCTGGATCTGGAGTCTGCGACCCTGGAGCACCTGGGCAGCGCCAAGCGTGTGACCATGGACAAGGACAACTGCACTATCATCGATGGTGCCGGTGACCACGCCACTATCGAGGCCCGTGTGAATGAAGTCCGTGTTCAGGTTGAAAACACATCTTCCGATTACGATAAGGAAAAGCTGCAGGAACGCGTGGCCAAGCTGGCCGGTGGTGTTGCGGTGATCAAGGTTGGCGCCGCCACCGAGATCGAGATGAAAGAGAAGAAAGCTCGCGTTGAAGATGCCCTGCACGCCACTCGTGCCGCGGTAGAAGAAGGCGTTGTGGCTGGTGGTGGTGTTGCCCTGGTTCGTGCCCTGATGGAAATCGCCGGCATGAAAGGCGACAACGAAGACCAGACCCACGGTATCAACGCCGCCCTGCGCGCAATGGAAAGCCCCCTGCGCCAGATCGTTGATAACGCTGGTGATGAGTCCTCTGTGGTCCTGAACAACGTGAAAACCGAAGGCACAGGTAATTATGGCTACAACGCGGCCACCGGTGAGTACGGCGACATGATCGAGATGGGTATCCTGGATCCTGCCAAGGTCACGCGTATTGCACTGGAGACTGCGGGCTCTATAGCCGGCCTGATGATTACCACCGAGGTGATGATTGCCGAGTCGGTTGAAGAGGGTGCTGGTGCTGCTGGTGGTGGCATGCCTGATATGGGCGGTATGGGCGGTATGGGCGGTATGGGCGGTATGATGTAAGCCTGTTTCATCCAGATGCGTCGCTAACGCCATCCATGGCTCTGGCGACGTACCGTCCATCCCTGGACATAAAAAAACCCGGCCTCGAGCCGGGTTTTTTTATGGGGGAAGTTTAGCTGAAGTTGGCGTTAACAAAATCCCAGTTCACCAGCGCCCAGAAAGCTTCCATGTATTTGGGACGCGCATTGCGGTAATCGATGTAATAGGCATGTTCCCACAGATCGACAGTCAACAGCGGGGTGACGCTGTCGTCTGTCAGCGGGGTGGCCGCATTGCTGGTATTGACGATCGCGACGCTGCCATCAGCCTGCTTGACCAGCCAGGTCCAGGATGAGCCAAAGTTGTTGATGGCGCTGTTGGTAAATTGCTCTTTGAACGCATCGAAGGAGCCAAACGCCGCGTTTATGGCATCGGCAATCGCGCCATTGGCTGCGCCACCACCATTAGGGCTGAGGCAGTTCCAATAGAAGCTGTGGTTCCATATTTGCGCTGAGTTATTAAACACGCCACCTTCGGAGCATTTGACCACTTCCTCCAATGTTTTGTCGGCAAGGTCGGTGCCTTCTACCAAACCATTCAGCTTGTCCACATAAGTTTTGTGGTGTTTTCCGTAGTGATACTCCAGGGTTTCGCTGGAAATATGCGGTTGCAGTGCGTCCTGGGCATAGGGTAAATCGGGCAATTCAAAGGCCATAACAAGTTCCTCACAGGGGGATATCAATGGTAAGCGGGATAACATCGGCGCAGAGTAGCCGGATTGTATGACGGCGTCATGTCCCGCCACTGGCCGGAGTGTATAATAAGTCGCTGCAATAACAAAATAATATCGGGCGGGCCTGACCGTTCTATTGGGGTGCCGCCGGCCTTCCTTTAGTCGCTGGTGCGCAGGGCCTGCCCCGCTGTATCGGGCATTGCACACCTTTTTGATTTAGCTCTGCCCTGTGGCATGTATAATCAGCGCTACCGGTTTTAATATGTACTTTCCCCATGCCCCATGATGACCTAGACCATGTTCCCTCTATTATCCCAACCCGGGATAATATTCCTCACCGCACCAGCAGTAAGACCAGGGCCGGTAAAGGTAATGGGGGGGCTGCTCGCCGCCCCGTCGCGCAAAAGCCTGCATCGGGAACAGGCGGTTCCGGGCTGTTGACTCGCCTGTTGACCACCGTCTCCCTGGTCATTGCAGCGGTAGCCTGTGCCTGGGCCTGGCAGTTGCAGGGGCAACTACAGCAGACCGATGTGCAGATGAAGGACTATGCAATGCGTATCGGCGACCTGGAGGCCAGGTTGTCCGACACGGATGAGGGGATGAGCCAGAATGCCGCCGTGCAAGCGGCGAAAATTCGTGATTTGGATTCGGAAGTGCGCAAACTCTGGGACAATGTCTGGAAGCAGACCAAATCCAGACTCGCCAAACTCGAAGCTGAAAACAAGAGCCAGGCCAAGAAGCTCGCCAGCGCTGAAAAATCCCTGGCTACGGCACAATCAAAACTGGATAGCGCCTCTGGTGATATCGGCAAACTCAAGAGCGTCGCCGGAGACCTGTCGCGCCTGATGAGCAGCGCCAAAACCAACCAGACGGAGGTAGAGCGGGTGGCGGATAAGCTGAATCGCATTAATCTGGACCTGGCCAAGATGGGCAAGCGCGTGCAGAGCAATGAAGAGTGGATTGGCTCTATCAATGCTTTTCGCAAGCAGGTCAACGCCAGCTTGGCCGAGTTGCAGGGCTCTATCCGCACTATGCAGGCCGCTCCGTGACGCTGCAAAACAGCTGCCATTCGAGTGTATAATAGCGCTCCCTTTTTCCATGTCTGCATAAAGAGGAATTGTATTATGACAGTCATTCGCCAGGACGATTTAATCGACAGCGTCGCCGATGCTCTGCAGTTTATCTCCTATTATCACCCGCTGGATTTCGTAAAGGCCGTCAATGAGGCTTACCAGCGGGAGCAGAACCCCGCCGCCAAAGACGCCATGGCGCAAATACTGATCAATTCCCGCATGTGCGCCGAGGGCCACCGGCCCATCTGCCAGGATACGGGCATTGTCACGGTATTTCTCAAGATCGGCATGGATGTGCAGTGGGATGGGAGCATGTCGGTGGCTGACATGGTCAACGAGGGGGTGCGCCGGGCCTATACCAACCCCGATAATATCCTGCGTGCCTCTATTCTCGAAGACCCGGCAGGCGCGCGCAAAAACACCAAGGACAACACCCCGGCGGTGATTCACATGGAGGTGGTAAAGGGCGATACCCTGGATGTGCAGGTGGCGGCCAAGGGTGGCGGCTCTGAGAACAAATCCAAAATGGCCATGCTCAACCCCTCCGACAGCGTGGTCGACTGGGTGGTGAAAACCGTCCCCACCATGGGCGCCGGCTGGTGTCCGCCGGGGATGCTGGGTATCGGCATTGGCGGCACCGCGGAGAAAGCGGCAGTGATGGCCAAGGAAGTGCTGATGGATCCCGTCGACATCCATGAACTGCGCGAGCGCGGCCCATCCAACCGCGTGGAGGAGTTGCGCCTGGAGATCATGGAGGCGGTCAACAAACTGGGCATTGGCGCCCAGGGGCTGGGTGGTCTGACGACGGTGGTGGATGTCAAAATCAAGGACTATCCGACCCACGCGGCCTCCTTGCCGGTGGTCATGATTCCCAACTGCGCGGCTACCCGCCACGCGCATTTCGTGCTGGACGGCTCTGGCCCATCCCTGCAGACACCGCCGAATATTGACGACTGGCCGGATATCACCTGGGAGGTAAGTGACAAGGTGCGCCGGGTGAACCTGGATACGGTGACACGCGAGGAAGCGGGCCAGTGGCAACCGGGTGACACCCTGTTGCTATCCGGCAAAATGCTGACCGGGCGCGATGTGGCCCACAAGAAAATGCAGGAATTGATAGAGAGCGGCGAAGGCCTGCCGCCGGGAGTGGATCTCAAGGGTCGTTTCATCTATTACGTGGGACCGGTGGATCCGGTGCGCGACGAGGTCATGGGGCCCGCCGGCCCTACTACCGCTACCCGCATGGACAAGTTTACCGATTTCATCCTGGAGCATACCGGTTTGCTGGGTATGATAGGCAAGGCGGAGCGCGGCCCCACCGGGATTGCGGCGATTAAAAAGCACAAGGCGGTGTACCTGATGGCGGTGGGCGGCGCGGCCTACCTGGTATCCAAAGCCATTACCTCCGCCAGGGTTGTCGCTTTCCCGGAAATGGGCATGGAGGCCATCTACGAGTTTGAGGTGAAGGATATGCCGGTGAGCGTGGCGGTGGATGTCAATGGTGTCTCCGTGCACGAGATCGGCCCGAAAATCTGGCAGGCGAAGATCGAAGAGCAGGCCATAAACGTTGTCTAGGAGCCTCTGCTTAAGTCGGTTTTAGTCATTTTCGCGTAGGCGGTGGCCCGGCATTCCGGAATCTAATAAAATCAGTGGATTATGACCCCCCGTCTTCGCGGGGGTGACATTAATCAGAGGATGGCTGGCTCTGTGCGCGATACTACATTCTATTGGCACGATTATGAAACCTTCGGCGTAGACCCATCACGCGACCGGCCCGTGCAATTCGCGGGGCTGCGCACGGATGTCGACCTGAATGTGATCGGCGAGCCGCTGGTCATCTTCGCCCGCCCCGCCAATGACTTCCTGCCCCATCCGCAAGCTTGCCTGGTGACGGGGATTAGTCCGCAGCAGGCGCTGGCGGAAGGCTTGCCTGAATGTGAATTTATCCGGCGTATCCACGAGGAACTGGCCCGGCCCGGCACCTGCTCGGTGGGCTATAACTCCCTGCGCTTCGACGACGAAGTCACCCGCTACACTCTGTACCGCAACTTTTATGATCCCTATGCCAGGGAGTGGCAAAACGGCAATTCCCGCTGGGATATCATCGATATGGTACGCGCCACCTGCGCCCTGCGACCCGCGGGCATCGAGTGGCCGCTGCGTGAAGACGGCCTGCCCAGTTTTCGACTGGAAGACCTCACCAGCGCCAACGGCATCAGTCATGAGGCTGTTCACGATGCCCTGTCGGATGTGCATGCCACTATCGCACTGGCGCGTCTGGTGAAAGAGCGACAGCCGCGCCTGTATGACTATGTACTGAATAACCGGGACAAGCGATCGGCGCAGGCGCAGTTGGATATAGCGGCGATGAAACCGGTGCTGCATGTCTCGGGGATGTTCGGCGCCCGGCGGCATAATATCGCCCTTATAGTGCCCCTGGCAGTGCACCCGGTGAACCGCAATGAAATTATCTGTTTCGAACTGGGCGCCGACCCGCAAATGCTGTTTGACCTGGAGGTGGAGCAGATACAGCAACTGCTTTATACCCGCACGGAGGAATTGCCGGAAGGCGTGGAGCGACCGGGCCTTAAATCGGTCCATATCAACCGTTGCCCGATACTGGTGACGGCGAAGATGGCAGATCCTGCTACGGCTGCACGGCTGGGTATCAGTGATGAGCAGTGCCGCAAGCACCTGGCGGCCTTGCGCGATTACCGCGGGCGGGACGCGAAGGGGTTCACCGACAAGTTGCAGGCTGTTTACGGCGGGCGCAGTTTTGCCGAGGTCACTGATCCGGATCGCATGTTGTACGGGGGTGGCTTTTTTTCCGAGCAGGATAAACGAGTGATGGAGCAGGTGCGCAATGGCTCGCCCGAAGAGCTCGCTGCCCGAAGTTTTGTGTTCGAAGATAAACGCGTGCCAGAGATGTTGTTCCGCTACCGCGCCCGCAATTTCCCCGACAGTCTCTCGGCTGAGGAGCAGGCTATGTGGGAAGAATACCGCTTTGCGCGGCTTACCGAGCCAGAGGCCGGCGCCAGTATCTGCATGGAGGAATTCCAGGCAATGATTGAGGAGTTATTGGCTGCGGGTGACCTTTCACAAGAAAAACAGGCGCTGCTGCAGCAGTTACTGGAATACTCAGATAGTTTGCTTGCCTGAATCAGCATTCCGGCGCGCGGTGCGCACCCTACTGTGGGCACCTGCTTTACTCACGCGCCCTACCAACTAATATGGTATTACGCACATGGGCAGAGCCTTGTCCCGCCCTTATAATGACCCACATAAACCTGAGTCATGCTCAACAATCCATCAGGAGAGCCCCCGTGCAATTTGCCGGTAGCCATATACTTTCGGTCCAACAGTTCGAGCGCGGTGATGTCGAACGTATCTTCTCTGTCGCCGACCGGATGGCGCCCTATGCTCAGCGCCGGCGTGTAACCAAAGTGCTCGATGGCGCCGTTCTGGGCTCCATGTTTTTTGAGCCCAGCACTCGCACCCGGGTAAGCTTTGGTAGTGCGTTCAACCTGCTTGGCGGTGAGGTGAGGGAAACCACCGGTTTCGAAAACTCCGCTATCGCCAAAGGTGAATCCCTGTACGACACTGCCCGGGTGCTAAGTGGCTACTCGGATGTGATCGTCATGCGCCACCCGGCGGCGGGTTCTGTCGCGGAGTTTGCCGCGGCCAGCAGGGTGCCAGTGATGAACGGGGGTGACGGCAGCAACGAACATCCGAGCCAGGCGCTGCTGGATTTATATACCATCCAGAACGAAATGGCCGCCAGTGGCCGCAGCATCGACCAGCTGCGTATCGCCATGGTCGGGGACTTGCGCTACGGCCGTACGGTGCATTCACTGTGCAAGTTATTGCGGCTATTCAGCGGCGTACAGGTGGTACTGGTATCGCCACGGGAACTGCGGATGCCCGCTGAAATTGTCGAAGCCCTGCGCAGTACCGGGCACCAGGTGTTGGAGTCCGATGCACTGGAAGAGAGTATTGCCCACGTGGATATCGTTTACTCCACGCGCATCCAGGAAGAGCGTTTCAGCTCCCAGGAGGAAGCGGACATGTATCGCGGCCGCTTTCGGCTCAACCAGAGTATTTACACCCACAACTGTGAGCCCAATACCGTGATTATGCACCCGTTGCCGCGGGATTCCCGGGACAACGCCCGGGAACTGGACGACGATCTCAACGATAACCCTAACCTCGCCATCTTCCGCCAGACCGATAACGGGGTGCTGGTGCGGATGGCGTTGTTTGCCCTGATCCTGGATGTGGTCGACCAGGTGGATGAGCACGCCCGAGACGTCAACTGGTACACTGCGGGACGCTTCTGATGATTCTGCAGTTAAAATTCGGTGCACAGGACGTGCGCGTGCTGGATGAGGAAACAGCGTGGTCCGGGCATTTCGCTGTGCGCAAGTTGACCCTGCAGCACCGGCGCTTTGCCGGCGGCTGGAGCGAACCGCTGGTGCGGGAAGTGTTCGAGCGCGGTGATGCGGTGGGGGTGTTGCCCTACGACCCCCGGACAGACAGCCTGGTGCTGATTGAACAGTTTCGACCCGGTGCCATGCGCGGTGATGACAGCCCATGGATGCTGGAACTGATCGCCGGTGTGGTCGAACCGGGAGAAAGTGATGATGAGGTGGTGCACCGGGAGGCCATGGAAGAGGCGGGCTGCGAGTTGTCTGAGCTGCTGCCCATCGCCACGGTTTTACCCAGTGCCGGTGCCTGTACAGAACAGGTTCGCCTGTTCTGTGGTCGGGTGAGCAGCGTGGCTATCGGCGCTATTCACGGCCTGCAGGAAGAGGGTGAAGATATTCTGGTACATTCGATCTCCCGCAGGGATGCCCTGCAACTGCTGGCGGATGATCGCATACCCAACGGGCATACCCTGATCGCGCTGCAATGGCTGTATATCCACGGTGAATCCCTGCGGGAGCGTTGGTGCTGAGGCATGTTGCCGGCATTTGATCTCCCATGACAGAATCCAGCCCCACGCCCGAATCCAGCCCCACGCCCGATCCCAACCTCAATGGGGAATCCGGCTCAGGTCTGCTGCGCTCCAGTGCGTTGGTGGGTAGCATGACCATGACGTCGCGGGTGCTCGGCCTGTTGCGGGATATCGTGATTGCCGCTTTTGTCGGCGCCAGTGCCAATGCGGATGCCTTTTTCGTCGCCTTCAAGATCCCCAATTTTCTGCGCCGCCTGTTTGCCGAGGGTGCTTTCTCCCAGGCTTTTGTTCCGGTGCTGGCGGACTACAAACAGGAGGGCAGTGTCGCGGCGGTAAAAGCGCTGATCGACCGGGTTGCCGGTGTGCTGGGTGGCACCCTGTTGTTGATCACCTCTATAACTATTCTCGCCGCTCCTGTGGTGACCGCTATCTTCGCACCGGGCTTTATCAGTCAGCCGGAAAAGTACCATCTGACCACCGAGATGATCCGTATCACCTTTCCCTACCTGCTGCTGATCTCGATGACGGGGCTTTGTGGCGCGATTCTGAACAGTTATGGTCGCTTTGCGGTGCCGGCGTTTACACCGGTTTTCCTCAATCTGTCGCTGATTTTCGCCGCCACCGTGGTGTCACCCTGGTTCGATGAGCCGGTGTTTGCCCTGGCTTGGGGGGTGTTCCTGGCTGGCATTATCCAGCTGCTGTTTCAGTTGCCCTTCCTGTATCGCCTGGAGTTGGTGCCGCGGCCTATCTGGGACACTAAAGATGAGGGGGTACGGCGTATCCTCAAACTGATGGTGCCGGCCCTGTTCGGGGTTTCTGTCAGCCAAATCAACCTGCTGCTGGACACGGTGCTGGCCTCTTTTCTGCCCACAGGCAGTGTCTCCTGGCTGTATTATTCGGATCGCCTCGCCGAGTTGCCCCTGGGCGTATTCGGCATCGCTATCGCCACGGTGATTCTGCCCAACCTGTCGGCCCATCGCGCCGCGGCCCGGGAAGGGCACTTCAGCTTGACCCTGGACTGGGCCATGCGTTCGGTGCTGTTGGTCGGGGTGCCCGCGGCCGTGGCTCTTATTTTGCTGGCCAAGCCGATCCTGATCACCCTGTTTCAGTACGGTGCCCTGTCCCCCTCGGATGTGGATATGGCAGCGCTGAGCATGCGGGCCTACAGCCTGGGCCTGATAGCCTTTATGTTGGTGAAGGTGTTGGCTCCCGGCTTCTACGCGCGCAAGGATACGACTACCCCGGTAAAGATCGGTATTGTAACGATGGTGGCCAATATGGTGATGAACCTGTTGTTTGTGCTGCCGCTGATGTACTACTGGAACATCGGGCACCTGGGTCTGGCGCTGGCTACCAGTATCGCCGCCTATCTCAACGCCGGCTTGCTGCTGCGTGGTCTGTTGCGCGCCGGAGTCTACCGATTCCAGCCCGGATGGCAGCGCTATATTGTGCGCTTGCTGGGCGCTACCGGCGCCATGACCGCGGCAGTCCTGCTGCTGGCCCCGGAGAATTCAATCTGGCTGGAATGGCACTGGCAGCGCCGGGCGCTGGAGATGGCCCTGGTATGCGGTGGCGGTATTGCCGCCTATCTGCTCACTCACCTGCTTATGGGTACCCGGTTACAGCAACTCAGGGCGCCGTCAGCGGTTTAAGCGGCACAATATCGGCGGCATATTCACTCTCTCCGGGGCCCCTCTGCCATAGGCTAGGAGCATCTATTTCGCTATACTCACTCGTTTGATTTGACTGGATAATCACTCACCTTATGGAGCTGATTCGCGGCCTGCACAATTTGCGGCCCAGACACCGTGGTTGTGTGGCGACGATCGGGGCCTTTGATGGCGTGCATCTTGGTCACCAGGCGGTGATCAGGCACTTGCTGGAGAAGTCGGCACAGTTGGGTCTGCCCTCGGTGATTATCGTGTTCGAGCCGCTGCCCCGGGAGTACTTCTCTCCCATACAGGCGCCGGCGCGGATCATGAGTTTCTGGGAGAAATGCCGGGCGCTGGAGGGCCTGGGAGTGGACCGACTACTGCGTATCCGCTTCAATGAGCAGTTGCGCGGTATGCTTGCCCAGCAATTTGTCGACGATATTTTTGTCGCCGGGCTGGGTGTGCGCTACGTGGTGTTGGGGGATGATTTCCGCTTTGGTAACGACCGTCAGGGCGACCTGGAGTTTATCCAGCAGCAGGGTTTGCGCCATGATTACGATGCGGGCCCCACGCCCACACAATCGATGGGCGGCGCCCGGGTGAGTAGTACCCGTATTCGGGCGGCACTGGAAAATGCGGATTTTCCCGAGGCCGAGCGATTGTTGGGGCGGCCCTACAGTATTTCCGGCAAGGTGATTTATGGTCGCCAGTTGGGGCGGACTATTGGCTCTCCCACCGCCAATTTACAGTTGCGTCGCCTGCGCGCGCCCTTGTCCGGTGTGTATACGGTACGAGTGAGCGGGGCCGGTATGGATGCCGCTATTGGTGTGGCCAACGTGGGTGTGCGCCCCACGGTGGATGACAGCATTGTGGCCAACCTGGAGGTGCACCTGCTTGATCGCGAAATAGAGCTTTACGGGCAGCATATAGAAGTGACCTTTTGTCACAAACTGCGGGATGAGCAGAAGTTTGGATCATTGGAAGAATTGAAAGAAAACATTGCGAGGGATATAGAGAATACGCGGGCCTGGTTTGACCTGGAAACCGCAGTTGGATCACAAAAATTTGCACAACCTATTGATGCACCTGAAAAATTTTAAAAAGCGCTCATCACCAGTAAGGTGACCGCGCGTTTTTAAAATCTCCCATGCACATCAATTTCTTGCACATCTTTTTCGCGCCCAACTACGGTTTCCAGGTCTAAACCGGCCCAGATATTTTTGATCGATTGAATTATGAGTGACTACAAAGACACATTGAATTTGCCCAGGACGGCATTTCCCATGAAGGCCAGCCTGGCCCAGCGCGAGCCACAGCGGCTCAAGCAATGGCAGGAAATGGGCCTGTACGAAATGATTCGCCAGGCCAGTGCCGGTCGTCCCAAATTCATCCTGCACGACGGCCCGCCCTACGCCAATGGTGAGCTGCACCTGGGTCACGCGGTCAATAAAATCCTCAAGGATATTATCGTCAAGTCGCGGACACTGGCGGGCTTTGATGCTCCCTATGTGCCGGGCTGGGATTGCCATGGCCTGCCCATCGAACTGAACGTCGAGAAGAAAGTGGGTAAGCCCGGTGTCAAGGTAACCCCTGCGCAGTTCCGCCAGAAATGCCGGGAATACGCCGCGCGACAAGTGGACGGTCAGCGCACGGAATTTATCCGCATGGGCGTGATCGGCGACTGGTTCGACCCCTACCTGACCATGGATTTCAAAATTGAGGCGGACATTGTTCGCGCCCTGTCGCGCATCATCGACAATGGGCACCTGCACAAGGGTTTCAAGCCGGTGCACTGGTGTATGGACTGTGGTTCCGCCCTGGCCGAGGCGGAAGTGGAGTACCAGGACAAACATTCACCCGCTGTTGATGTGGCTTTCGCCGCGGTGGACCCCGCCGCGTTCAATGCCGCCTGTGGCTCCAATTACAGCGGTGAAATCGCCGTGCCCATCTGGACCACCACCCCCTGGACCCTGCCCGCCAATATGGCGGTGAGCCTGAACCCGCAGCTGAATTATGTGCTGGTCGAAGGGCAGGGCCGGGCACTGCTGTTGGCAGAGGAACTGGCTGAATCCTGCGCCGCGCGTTATGGCCTGGACTCCCTTGTGGTACTGGGGCGCTGCAAAGGCGCCGCGCTGGAAAACCAATTGCTGCAACACTGTTTCCTGGAGCGGCAGGTGCCGGTGATCCTGGGTGATCATGTCACCACGGAGGCTGGTACCGGCGCGGTACACACTGCCCCGGCTCACGGCCAGGACGATTTTATTGTTGGCGAAAAGTACGGCCTGGAGGTCTACAACCCCGTCGGTGGCAACGGTGTTTTCCTGCCCGATACCGAACACTTTGCCGGTCAGCATGTGCTGAAAGCCAACGCCGCCATCATTGACCTGTTACAGGAGCGGGGTGTGTTGCTGCACAACGAGCAGTACGAGCACTCCTACCCCCACTGCTGGCGTCACAAGAGCCCGATTATCTTTCGCGCCACACCTCAGTGGTTTATCAGCATGAGCCAGAATGGCCTGTTGGACAGCGCCCTGGCGGCGGTGGAGCAGGTTGAATGGTTGCCGGAGTGGGGTAAGGCACGCATAGATGGCATGCTGGCCAACCGCCCGGACTGGTGTATTTCCCGTCAGCGCAGCTGGGGGGTGCCCATCGCCCTGTTTGTCCACAAGGAAACCGGGGAATTACACCCCGAAACCAACCGCCTGATGGAGCAGGTCGCGCAGCGCATGGAGGAGCAGGGCATTGATGCCTGGTTTGAACTGGATGCCGTAGAGCTGTTGGGTGCAGAGGCCGCCAACTACGACAAGGTCACCGATACCCTGGACGTGTGGTTCGACTCAGGCGTAACTCACGCCTGCGTATTGCGTCAGCGGCAGGAACTGCAGATTCCCGCGGATATGTACCTGGAGGGCTCCGACCAGCATCGTGGCTGGTTCCAATCCTCGCTGTTGACCGGGGTTGCCATCGATGGCGTGGCTCCCTACAAGGCGGTGCTGACTCATGGTTTCACCGTGGATAGCGACGGTCGCAAGATGTCAAAGTCCATCGGCAATATCATTTCGCCCAAGTCGGTGATGAACAACCTGGGCGCCGATATCCTGCGCCTGTGGGTGGCGGCCACCGACTATCGCGGTGAGTTGGGCGTGAGCGATGAGATTTTCAAGCGCACGGCGGACTCCTACCGCCGCATTCGCAATACGGCCCGTTTTTTGTTGTCCAACCTGGACGGTTTTGACCCGACCACGGATACGCTGGGTTTCGATGACATGCTGTCGCTGGATCGCTGGGCGGTGGACCGGGCAGCCCTGCTGCAACAGGAGTTGGCGCAGGCCTATGAGGCCTACCACTTCCACCAGATTTACCAGAAGCTACACAACTTCTGCGCCAATGACCTGGGTGGCTTCTACCTGGATGTTATCAAGGATCGGCAGTACACCACGCAGGCTGAGAGCCTGGCCCGTCGCTCCGCACAGACTGCCATGTATCATATCGGTGAAGCACTGGTGCGCTGGATAGCCCCCATCCTCAGCTTTACGGCGGAAGAAATCTGGGAGAATTTACCGGGAGAACACGGTGCTTCAGTATTGCTGGCGCAGTGGTATGAGGGTCTGCAAACCCTGCCTGCCGATGAGGCCATGGGGCGCGGATACTGGCAGCAGTTGATAGCGGTGCGCACCGCGGTGAACAAGGAGATGGAAGCCCAGCGTGCCGCTGGTGCCTTGCGCGGCTCGCTGGATGCGGAGGTGGTGTTGTATTGTTCCCCGGATTTGCAGGCGAACCTGCAGGCGCTGGGCGATGAACTGCGCTTTGTGTTAATTACTTCCGCGGCCACGCTGGCTGCGCTGGAATCAGCACCGGATGGTGCCGCTGCAACTGAATCGCCTGACTTGCGTTTACAGGTCACGGTCTCTGGTGAGGAAAAATGTGAGCGCTGCTGGCACCGCCGGCCCGAAGTTGGTCGGATTGCAGCGCATTCCACCCTGTGCGAACGCTGTGTTGAGAATATAGATGGCAACGGCGAGCAGCGCCGCTTTGCGTAACAGTCTTTACGCATGGCGCTGGTATGGCCTGGCAGTGGTGCTGATCCTGCTGGACCAGTACACCAAAGGGTTGGCCAGTGGTGCCCTGGAGTATGGTCGGCCGGTGCGGATATTCCCCTGGTTCAACCTGACCCTGCAGCACAATACCGGCGCCGCTTTCAGTTTTCTGAGTGACGCGGGTGGTTGGCAGCGTTATTTTTTCAGTGTGGTGGCGCTTGGAATCAGCGTGGCACTGGTAGTCCGGCTGTACACGGTGCCTCGGGGGCAGTGGTTGTTTGCCCTCAGTTTGAGCTTGATCCTGGCGGGGGCACTGGGTAACGTGTGGGACAGGCTGGCGCTGGGTTACGTGGTGGACTTTATCTCCGTCCACTGCGACAGGCATTATTTTCCCGCCTTCAACCTGGCCGATTCGGCGATTTCCGTCGGTGCGGCTTGTCTGCTACTCGACAGTTTCGTCGCCAGAGGTGGCGTTGGCAATAATGAAAAGACCGACAATAGTGAAAAGACCGACAATAGTGAAAGGAACGGTGGATAAATGAGTCTCGTGAATGTGCCTGTGAGTGAAGGTACCCGGGTTTACCTGAACTTCTCTGTCAGCCTGGAAGATGGCTCGGAAGTGGATACCAATTTCGGCGGTGACCCGGTCGACTTCGTAATTGGCGACGGCAGTTTGTTACCTGGCTTTGAGCGCCTGTTGTTCGGTATGGCCGGTGGCGAGCGGCAGATGTTCACCGTACCACCGGAAAACGCCTTCGGACAACCCAATGACAACAACCTGCAGTATCTGCCCCGCGATCAGTTCGATGACGATACGGAGTTGGAACTCGGCCTGGTGTTTTCCTTTGCCGATGCCAGTGGTAGTGAGCTGTCCGGTATGATCATATCCTTCGATGAGGAGGAGGTGACGGTAGATTTCAATCATCCCCTGGCCGGGCGCACTATATTGTTTGATGTACTGGTGCACCG
>Ga0164313_10000675_pt1 | contig 28275 bp, 18 predicted proteins | sample GuaBasSedimGuay4_FD_113735 | JGI IMG/M metagenome (GOLD analysis project Ga0164313, IMG submission 113735) | Subseafloor sediment microbial communities from Guaymas Basin, Gulf of California, Mexico - Guay4, Core 4569-4, 0-3 cm | ecosystem: Environmental > Aquatic > Marine > Hydrothermal vents... | reverse complement strand
CGGCGCGCGTTGCCCTCGGCGGTCCGTGCGGCCTCGCCGGCCTGCTTTTCATCGGCCCCACCGATATCCATCAACAGTCCGGCCAATTCATTTTCGGGCCAGGGTTCGAAGCGGATCTTCTGGCAACGGGACAGGATGGTGGGCAGCATCCCCTCGGAGCCGGTGGTCAGAAGGAAGATCACCGAATTGGGGGGCGGTTCCTCGAGGGTTTTGAGAAAGGCATTGGCGGCCGACTGGTTCATGCGGTGGCCATCGGAGACGATAGCCACCTTGAAGGGACTCTGGAAAGCCCGGCGCCGCAAAAAATGAATTAGCGAGCGAATGGTCATGGGTTCGGGATTTTCCGGATCGCCGATACGGACCTGGGCCGTGGCGGCGGCAGGATCCTGATGGAAGGGGTTGGCGATCTTGTCTTCCAGCAGGCTGCGCACCCCGGCATCGTCCATGGAGGCGGGCGCGGGACCGATCCAGCGAATGTCCGGATGCTGGAAACTGAGGACTTTGACGCAGCTCTCGCAAATCTTTTCAGGGCAGCAGGTTGCAGGGGCGGAACAATTCAAAAGGCGAGCGAATTCGAGGGCGGTATTCTCCTTGCCCGACCCCTCGGGGCCGACAAGAAGGAAAGGCTGGCCGAGTTTCCCGGCCTCCCGCACCTTTTGCAGCTTATCTAGAACGGCCGGACGGCCGAGGAACTGGCTCCTGCCCAAGGCGATGCTCCCAACCCGGTTTAACGGGATCGCAGCCAATCGGCGGGATCCAGGGGCGTGCGCCCCTGCCGTACCTCGAAGTACAGTTGAGGATCATCTCCGGGGGCGGGCCGCCCCACTTCGGCGATGACCTGACCCCGGGCGATCTTTTCACCCTTGGCTACGAATACCCCATCCAGATGTGCGTACAGGGTATAGTACCCCGCACCGTGGTCAAGGATAACGCATTGGCCGAAACCGGGCAAATGATCCGAGTATTCGACGGACCCGTCGGCAACCGCCGACACCGGCGAGCCCGAGGGCGCCGCGATGTTGAAGCCGTTGTTGAGGGTGACGGTCTTGAATTTGGGATGCACCGAGCGGCCGAAGCCCCGGATCAGCTTGCCGCGCACCGGCCACTCCAGATTGCCGGCCAGCCCTGCCAGGGCATTGTCCGCGGTCGTTTGCCGGGCCGAGCGCTCCACCCTGACCTGTTCCAGATCCGTCAGGACATAGGACAGTTTCTGCTCGTTGACACCCATGGTGAGAAGTTCGTTTTTCAGGCCCTTGCGCTCGGTATCCAGATCACGCAGGGCACCCATCTCTTCGGCCATCAGTTCTTCGAGATGATCGTTCTGTTGGTTCTGCTCTTCGCGGGTCTGCCAGATTTCCGCCAGGGCCGAGTTCAACTGGCGCTGCTCGCGGCGGAGGATCTGCCCCTCGGTCCGGACCTCCTCCAGCATACCGGCTTCCAGACGGGCCAGGGTCCGGCCGACTTTCACCCCGGTCAGGAAATCGGAAAAGCTCCCCGAAGTCATGACCATTTCCAGATCGCTGCGCTGGGAGCGGATGTACATGGCGCGCATGCTTTTGGCCAGGGTCTCCTTGCGGACGGCAAAGGTGTCTCCTCTTTTCTCCAACTCAGCCGCCAGCAATTGGCTTCGCTCCTGGAGTATGATTTCATGCTGGACCATGTCACCGATCAGCTGGCGGCTCAATTCGATTTCCTTCTGGATCTCCTGGTGCCCCCGCTTGGCCTCCGCTTCCTCGCGGTCGAGGTTTTTAATGCGTTGCTTGCGGTCATCTATCTGGCCCCGAAGCCGGATGAGATTTGTTGAATTCTCGTCAATACTCTTTTTCAGGAGGTCTTTGCCCTTGGCCTGTTTCGACGTAATGATGACCGGGGTTTCCTCCACCGGCTGGTCTTCAACCTGCTGGTCCTGACCCACGGCCCCAGGTACCCAGGGCACCGCGGCCCCCATCATCAGAACCATCAGGATCAGGATGACCTTCACGCGCCTCATTACATCTCGCTTTGCATGGTCAGGTACTTCCGCATGGCGGAAAAACTTCCGGTCAGGCCCAGCACGATACAGAACAGGATGAAGCCGAAGATCTGCTGCGTGGAGAAAAAGATCATTCCGCCCATGCGGTCCTCCAGGAACCACCCGGCAAGCCCAAGCAGCCCCATGGCCAGGATTCCGGCCAACATGCCCTGGATCATCCCTTCGCACAGGTAAGGGATCCGGATAAAGGTATTGGTTGCACCGACGAGCTTCTGGATCTGGATGACTCTGGCGCTGGCGGCCATGGTCAGTTTGACCGTGTTGGAAATAACAAATACCGCGGCCAAAAATACGATCAGGCCAACCGCCAGGCTGGCCATCTGGAAGCGGAAGTTCCAGGTCTCCAGGGCGTTGATCCAGCCCTGGTTGAACAGGATCTCAGACACTTCACCCCAGACCGCGATTTCCGCCTGGATGGCCTCCACCGCATTCAGGTTGCGGGCCCCCGGAGTCAGGGTCAGGTGGTAGGAAGCCGGCAGGGGATTGGAGTCGAGCAGGCCCAGGATTTCGGCATCCTCGCCGAGGCTCTCCTTGAACTGGGCAAGGGCGGTCTCGGGGGATATCCAGGAAACACTCTGCACTCCCGGAATGACCATCAGCCTTGGCTGCAGCCCGGCCATTTGTTCGTTATCCAGACCGTCATGCAGGAATACCCGCATATCGATGCCCGCCCGGGCTTTTTCCAGCATGAATCCCATGTTCAGGGTGGCCAGTGTCAGGATGGCCAGGACCAGCAGGGCGGAACCCATGATCAGAATGGTGACACCGGTGGTCAACTTCCGTCGGTGGAAACCCGCAAAGGACTCCTTGAACAGATAGATGACCTGGTCTTTCTTAAACATTGAGGCGTTCCTTCCTTGCGGCGGCAATGTACATCTTGTCGGCCAGATTTGCCTTGCGGTCCACGGGGACCCGTCGTTTCTCGTCCGATTCGATCCGGCCGTTCTTGATCACGATGACCCTCTGACCGAATGTTTTGACGATTCCGTGGTCATGGGTGCTGAACAGCACACTGGTGCCGGCGTCGTTGATCCGGAACAACAGGTCGATGATTTCCTGGGCGTTGACGGGATCGAGGTTGCCGGTCGGCTCGTCGGCCAACAAAATCTTGGGGCTGTTGACCATGGCCCGGGCGATGGCCACGCGCTGCTGCTCGCCGCCACTCAACTGGCGGGGCAGACGGTGCCGCTTGTCGTACAGACCCACCTGGGTCAGCACCCTCATGTTGTTTTTGACGATCATCGCATGTGGTACGCCCACAACAAGTTGGACAAACGAGATATTGTCCTCGACACTGCGGTCCTCCAGCAGCCGAAAATCCTGGAACACGAAGCCGATTTCCCGCCGCAGGGTGGGTACCTTACGCCGGCTCATCTTCGAGGACAGCATGCCCCGGACCATGACTTCTCCCTTGGTGGGAAAAGAGTCCATGGCGATCAGCCGCAGAATGCTGCTTTTACTGGCCCCGCTGGGCCCGGTCAGACACAGGAATTCCCCGTTCGCGACGGTGAAGCTAACGTTGTCGATGGCCTTCTGGTCATCGTAGGCGAGGTCCACATGGTAAAATCCGATCACTGTCCGTGAGTCCAGGGGACCGTCGGTGATCGAGCCGGGTAACGAGCTATCGGTTTTCAAATCCGCCTCCAGACCGAGTTTACAGTCTGTTTGATATTTGGTTTTCACTTAAAACCCCTCCCGGGGCTTCTGGTAACCCTCCCTCGTTTGCACAATCCATGCCCACTACAAACACATAGAGCCACGAAATAATCCGCAGGGCGAAGCCTGAGAACTTTTCGTGGCTCTTCATGTTTGCCGCAGGCCGGACCCGGCGTACCAGAGGGATCAGAACCCCACCGTCAGACCGGCGCTGAAATTCCAACGTTTCAAGTGGATACTATTTATCGAATCATGCCGCAAATCCTGCTCGCTGAGCAATAGCACCCAGGACTCGACGCCCATGTTGTTCTGCGTATGGGACGCTTCCAGAACCAGGCTGACGTCCACCCCCGAGGGAAAGGGTGCAAGACTGCTGACAACGTTGATCTCAAGGCCTGCGCCGGCGTTCCAGCTGTTGGGCATCATATCGCTCAAGGAATCGAAAGAGGGTTTGTTGAGCCACTCCCCGGTATGGTTGTCCAGAAGTTCACCGTTGAGGGTCATGTCCTGGACCCGGTACCAGGTCCAACCGTAGCCCAGCTTCACGTAGGGCTTGAATCCCCCCCTGAAAATATCGAACCGGAAACTGCCAGCGTACTCCCAGAGATGGAACACGGAATCCACCACCAGCACGTTTCCATCAGTAGTGGCCAAGGTCATGCCCAGTGGACTCCTGGAATTCAGCAACGTATTCTGGGTGGCGAACCCCTTGCCCAGATAAAAGCTCACCTGCCACCACCATTCCACGGGGTCGGTCTTGTTCAACTCTCCCGACACAATTCCATCGGGGGCGGCTTGCCCGATCAGGCCCAGGAGTTCGATCCCCGGATCCCCGTTGAACAGCAGAATGCCGATATCGTCGTGGAACCTCAACTTGGTGAAACCCGCGTTGACGCCCACGAACCTTGACGGAATGTTTTCCGAGGGAAAAAACACCGGATCGTTGCGTTGCAGTAATTTGCGGAAGGGATAGGCGACCAGCCGCCAGATGAAATCGATGGGTGGCACGCTGGCCAGAACCGGCAGGGTCAGGTTCAGGAAACCCCAGCTGTTGACGAAGGAATCCTGCAGCCCGAGGGGGAACAGGGTCTCGAACATGTGGGGTTCATAGCTGTTGGCGCCGCCTTCGGATCCGGACCGGTTCCAATGGGGCTGGAACATGGGTCCCATCGGGGCGAGGTTTCCCGTTTCCGCATTCGGGATGATGCCCGCGAAGGGCGATTCGGTGGCGGGGTAACCCCAACGGACCGGTAAGAGCATCCAGAACCAGTCGCGCCTGGCGACCGGATCGACCATCACCGGTTCGATCACCCGTTCCCAGTCCGGCCAGACCTCAACCCTGTCGGTGGTTGTGTAGGGTACCGCGTCCCCACGCCCGAATCTGGTCTGGGCGTGGCCGGTAATGTCCCCTGCCTGTTCTTCATACCACTTGCGGGGGTCCAACTGACCATTGATCTGTTCAGTAGCTCCGCCCGGCCCGATGTCCTTGAACAGCCCCGGGTAGGGATAGGTCCCGTGGGAGTCCCGGTTCTTGCCACCGGGAGAGGTCAGAACCTGATCAAATCCCTTATTGTCCGCTCCTATGAAACAAATCGGATGGGTGTTGACGACCGTTTCCTCCTCATCCCACCAGGCGGCGTAACGGCGCCACTTCCAGAGCGTCCGCTCCCCATTTCTCTCCGGCACCTTGGCTTGTATTTCCCGCTTCCAGTCCTCAACCCCGAGGTAGGCGTTGGGACTCGAATAATCCATACGGTAGACCTGGTAGTGGAAGTAGTAGTCGATGGCCTTGATGACCAACTGGTTTTCATCGCCCCCATACCTGGCTCCCTGGGCAAGAATCCCCCGGACCTGGTCGGCCGTCAGCAGGGAAGTCACGCTTCCCTGGGGGGAAATCATTACGTTGATGTGCTCCCAGTCACCCTCGTGGTTGTTGCCGCCGTCGTTGGTCGGATAGAAAAAATAGTATTGCAGGACGAATTGGTACCCAAGGACCCCCTCCCGCGCAGAGCGCACCTCCTTGATAAAGGGATGCATGTAGACCTTGAGAAACTCCCTGTATTTCTGGGGCAGGACCTTGGAAAAACCGTTTTCGAATTCCTTCTTCCAGGACTCGGGGCCCTCACCCGGCCAATCAAAGAAAAACACCTGGAATTCCCCCGCGTCCGGTGCTCGGGACCGTGGGTTCAGGGCTTCGAAATCGGGATCGCGGGGATCGAACCTTTCCAGCATGTCGACCAGAAGGCAGTCGCCGGAGGGATCGTAGCGACGTGCCTCCGCGTAGGTCGAATCACAGGGTTGGTCCACCAGGGTGTTCAGATTGACCATGTCAGACCGAAGCAGGTCCTTGGGGCTGCCCAACAGGCTCCAGGTATCGACATGAAGATTTGAGGATTGGCTCTGGTCCATGAAACGCCGAAAATCCATCGGCAGATTGGTGGTGTTCAGCACCATGATGGGACCGAACCGGGCGCCCAGGGTCTGGAGAAGTTCCTGGCGGGAATCGTCGATGCCGTCCACCGGCGAGACATCCCTGTATCCAGGCGCGTCGCGGTCCCCGAACAGGTGGAATTCCACACTGCCGGTGGTCTGCTCCACCAGAGTGGGATATTCAAGGGGGACATAGTGGAGATACTCGCCCCGTGGGATGGCCTGCCCCAGGGCCGCCCCCGCGAAGATGAAGATCAAGCAGACCGGAACGAACATTCCCAGCGTGATTCCCCGGTCTTTTGCCATGCACATCAGGTGCCCCCTCCGAATTGTATAACTCATTCCGCAGATGGCACCTTACCATGCCGATGGCCGCATGCCAGAAAAAAGTCGCGGCCCCGTGGCCGCGACTTCATTCATTTCGATTTGGAAACCGGGATCAGCTCTTCTCATCGATGAAAAAGCGCTCTCTCAAGCCCTCGATATACTCAGCCAACGCTTTTTCGATCTTCTGGGATTCCACCATCTGGCGCAGGTTTTCGTTTAGTTCCTCGTAGGTGTACATGTGGCCCGTGATCCGATCCTGAATCTGGAAAATGTACCAACCAGCCGGGGTGAGGATCGGTTCGGTGACCTCGCCCACCTCGGCCTCGGCCAGTGCCTCCTGGAACTGGGCAGACAGATCTTCCAGGACAAACGTCCCGAGTACACCGTCTTTACCGGCCGAAACGGGATCCCCGCTGACCTCTGCGGCCACTGACCCGAATGATTCCCCGTTCAGAACCCTGGTTCGGGCGGCGTCGATGACGGCCTGGGCCGCGTCCACATCCTCCTGGGCGACCTCGATAGGCATGAAAATCTGACTGATGGCCCGCCTGCCGTCATCCTCCACCGCATCGAGTCTCACCAGGTGCACGCCCATGGAGCTGACGACCGGATCACTTATCTCGGCGATGGACAGGGCAAAAACCGCCCGGTCCAGATTGGGATCGAACAGATCGCCTGGCGCCACGACCCCTACTATGCCACCGCGCTTGGCGTTTGGCCCCTCGGAGAACTCGCTGGCCACGTCGGAGAAGGAACGGCCCGATTGCAGGGCCGCTTTTATTTCGACCACCTTTTCCTGGATCCTCTGGCGCACTTCCACCGAAGGCTGGACCGGCACCAGGATGTTGGCAATAGTCAGGCTGTCCGGTTCGGCGGGCATTTCATCCAAGTGGGCCAGGTAATAATCCCGCACCTCGTTTTCCAGAACCTCGACGTTGGGCCGGATGAATTTCCCGACCACCAGCCGGAGATACTGTTGATCCCGCAACTGGGTTTTCATCCTGGCCCGGTAATCCTCCAGCGTCATCCCGCTGCGGTTCAGTTCACGGCGCAGATTGTCCAGGGATCCGAAGTGCTCGATGAACTGGTTGATCTTTTCCTGGACGCTTTCCTCGATCGCCTCCTCGTCCACGGACATGTCCGCCTGTTTGGCGGCGGCGATGACGAGCTTGCTCTCGATCAGCCTGTCCAGCATTTCACGGCGCACATCGGGGGAATCAACAGGTACCGGCTCGCCCGCGTATTCTTTTTCGAGCTTGTAGAGTTCGACTTCGCGATCGAGATCGCTTTGCAGGATCGCTTCCTCGTCGACGATGGCCACGATCCGGTCCACCAGGCGCGGCCCGGACCCCTGGGCCAGGGACCGGGGCGCCGAAAACAGGGCGACCAACAGGACAGCGCAGACAAGCAGGAGGGGAACACTCCGTCCCCCACCCGCAGGCAACCTCTTCATGCGGTTTTCGGTAGTCAACGACATGGCCTTTCTCAGCGGTTAGTTGCGCGGAACCAGGTTTTCCGGCACTTCCACCGTGGTCAGTTCCTTCCAGGAGGCCACATCCGCCAGTTTATCCTCGTGGATCGTCACCTGGATCTTCTTTTTCCACTCATCCATCCTGGCCAGGAAGGCTTCCTCCTTGCGGATTTCCCTCATCCGCTGGCCGACCGCTTCACTGACCTCGAGCAACTCCATTTGCCGCTCCGGAACCACCGATTCCAATAGAACAACACCATAGCGACCATCGGGCAAAGCGAACGGTTCACTCAGTTCGTCGAGTTGGATCGAGAATAGGGTGGAGGAAATCGGATCCCCGGGCGTTGCGGCGATCCCGTCCAATTTCCCGGACCTGGATTTGTTGTCCCTTTCGGTGCCGTACTTGACCAGGATGTCTTTCCAAGCCGTCCCCTCGGAGATCCTGGCGTGGGCCTCGGCGGCCGTCTGGGCATTCAGGCAGATCACCAGGCGGCCGGACCGGGTCTCCCTGGTGACATACTCATGGGAATGTTCCGCCCAGAACGCATCCAACTCCTCGGGCATGACCCGTTCCTCGATCTGGACAACCTCGGCGTAGAGTTTGTTGACGATCATTTCCTCGACCTTGAGGTCGACCTTGTCAGTTACTTCGGGATCTTCGTACAGACCCCTGTCTTCAGCCTCGAAGTTGAGCAGGGTTTTCCCGAGTTCCGCTTCGATCTTGTTGCGCAGGCCACCCAGCATGTCGGTGTCCTTGGGCCTCTGGAAAACGCTCATCTTGTCGAAATGGACCTTGTAGTCCAGAAGCGAGTACTCCTGCACCTTCCCATCCCGTCCGATGTAGGAATAGAACACCATGTCCATGTCCTTGGTGGAGATGTTCAGGGGTGTCAGCTCATCCTGGGTCCGGGGCTCCTGGGTGCCTTCACGGAAAAGGGTCTCACCTGCCGGCAGGCCCTGGTAACATTTCCAGAGCACGTCCGGGTCGATGGTCAATTCGTACTTGGCCATCACCTCTTTTTTGAAGTCTTCCTTGATGTGCGACATCTTGCGGTTCCAGGTCACGTCCAGGATCTGGGCCTTGGCTTCCTCCAGGGGGGGCTTCTTGCCGGGTTTTTCCTTGAGGACCCTGAGCACCCAGTAACCGTACACCGAGCTGATGGGCGGGGTCGTGCCGCCGATCTCGGTATTGAAGACTCCATTTTCGAATTCTGGATTGTAGCGGCCGAAGGGGACCGTGATTTCGTAACGGCCGGTCGGAGCGGTACCGCCGTCGTGGAATTTATTGACGACGTCTTCCCAGTCGGCGCCTTCGTCACCCATCTTCCGGGCCTCTTCAGCGTCATCCAGGAAATTGCAGATCACGTAAAGGCATTCCCGCGAAGAACCCATTTGGGCGTAGAAAGCTTCCAGCTCTTCGGGACTGATCGTTTTCGCCGGCTCCACGATAACCCTGTTCCACATCACCATGCTGGATTCGTACTCTATCAGGGTCATGCGGGCGGTCACGATGTTGGGGTCCTTGTCCAGCCCCATGTTTTTCGCCGTCTGAACCATGATTTCCTTGTTGATCAGGGTTTCCAGGAATTCCTTCTTGCCCTCCAGGAGCGACATGTCCAGGGGAGATCCATCAGCGGCGCGAGGGAGTTCCTCCGCCTTCAGCTTGACCAGCCTGTCCTCGTAATAACTTGCCTTGATGTCCGCTTGGCCCACGGTAGCCAGGACGGCGTCATCCTCCTGGCCGCCGCCGCAACCGGTCAGCATGGCCGGCAGGATCAGGAGGGCCAGAAGGGGAAGAACTGAGATCGCGGGAACGAACCGGGAAATCCGGCTCGACCTGGGGCTCTGGGAACTCGGGGACATGGTCACTCCTTGTTTCGCAACTCGGCTAAACGCTCGAGCATGACGGACGCCACGATCAGGTGTTCCTGACGGTCCGCGGGCAGTTTCATGATGAATTGATCGACAGCCTTGAATTGAAGACCTTTGGGGCCTGATGCCATCAAGCCCTGAATTATAGTTGGTGAGGGTTCCTGTCCGCCAGCGAAAAAGAAATCCACACCCTGGCGGCCGCCATTGATCTCGATGATGCCCAGGGCCCCGGCCAGGATCCTCAAACGCTGGATGGCCAGCAGATTGTCCACCGCCGGAGGCAATAAACCGTACCGATCCTTGAATTCATCCCGCATACGGTCGCAGGCCGCGGCTTTCCTGAGTCTGGCGATTCGGCGGTAGAGATCCATTTTCTGCTGCGGATCGCCCACGTAATCATCAGGGAGATAGGCGGAAACCCGGAACTCGGTCTTCACTTCCAGCGGTGCAACACCGCCCCCGCCCCGGAGTTCCTCAACAGTTTCCTCCAGCAGCCGGCAATAGAGGTCGAAGCCGATGGCCTCCATGTGCCCGTGCTGCTCTTCACCCAGGAGATTGCCCGCGCCGCGGATTTCCAGGTCGCGCATGGCGATGTGATAGCCCGAACCCAGGGCCTGGAACTCTTCCAGGGCAGCGAGCCGGCGGCGGGCCTCGGGGGTCAGGCGCTCTCCGGGCGGGGTCATCAGATAGGCGAAGGCCCGGTGGTTGCTGCGCCCCACTCGGCCTCGCAACTGGTACAACTGGGCCAGGCCGAACCTGTCGGCCCGGTCGATGATGATCGTATTGACCCGTGGCATGTCCAGGCCCGACTCGATGATGGCCGTTGACACCAGGACGTCGAATTCCTGTTTGAGGAACCGGGTCATGATTCCCTCGAGTTTTTCCTCTTTCATCTGGCCGTGGGCCCAGGCCACCCGCACGTTGGGCAGCAACTCACGAATGAGTTGGGCGGTCCCTTCGATGGTCTGCACGCGGTTGTGCACGAAAAACACCTGCCCCCCGCGGTGGAGTTCGCGAAGGATCGCTTCGACCAGGACTTTTTTGCTGAAGGTGCACAATTCGGTGTGGATGGGCAGCCGGTCCCTGGGCGGGGTGTTGATCAGGGACATGTCCCGGGCCCCCATCAGGGCCAGGTACAGTGTGCGGGGAATAGGCGTGGCGCTCAGGGTCATGACATCGACCTGGCGCTTGAATTCCTTGATCCGCTCCTTGTGGCGAACACCGAACCGCTGTTCCTCGTCGATGACCAGCAGGCCCAGATCCTTGAACTTCACATCCCGGGAAAGCAACCGGTGGGTGCCCACCAGGACATCCACCTTGCCGGCAGCGCACCGGGACAGGATCCCCTTCTGTTCGGCGGGCGTCCTGAACCGGCTGAGGGTCTCGATCCGGACGGGGAAATCACGAAAACGCTCGCCGAAGGTTTCCCCGTGCTGCTGGGCAAGCAGGGTCGTCGGACACAGGATCGCCACCTGTTTTCCAGCCGTCACGGCCTTGAACGCCGCCCGGATAGCCACTTCGGTCTTGCCGAAACCCACGTCACCGCATACCAGGCGGTCCATGGGCTGGGAATCCTCCATGTCCTGCTTGATGTCGGTAATGGCGGTCAGCTGGTCGGGTGTCTCCTCGAACAGGAAGGAATCCTCGAGGGCTTTCTGCAGGGGCGCGTCGGCAGGGAAGGCATAACCGGGCCGGGCCTTGCGTGTCGCATAGAGCTCGATCAACTCCGCCGCCATGGCCCGGATGGCCTTGCCGGCCCGGCCCTTGACCTTGAGCCAGCTGCCCGATCCCAGCTTCGCCAGCGGCGGATTGGCGCCCTGGTCCGAACTGTACCGTTCGACCTGGTCGATGTTCTCCACCGGAACGTAGACCTTGCCCTCGTTGGCGTACTCCAGCAGCAGGCATTCCCGTTCCATCCCCTGGACGGTGATCACTTCGAGACCTCGATACCGGCTGATACCGTATTCGAGATGCACCACGAATTCCCCCGGCTTGAGGGAAGCGCGCTCTTTTACCAGTCCTGAACTGCGATGCCGTATTCGGGTCGGGCGCTGGTATCGTTCGAAGAATTCATGATCCGTCAGGCAGGTCAATCCCGCTTCGGGCCAGATGAAACCGGCCGAAAGGGAGCCCACGCGCGGCCGGGTGGCAGGGGGATGTTCGTCCGTGTCGTCCAGCAGGTCGGCCAGGCGGTCGGCCTGGCCCTTGTTGTCGCACAACAGAAGGACCGTTTCGGACTGTTTTTCCCTGGCCAGGAGGTCCGAGCGCAACTCGGAAACATGACCGCCGCGCAGCTTTTGTCCGGTGGACTGGAAAACCAGGCTGGCGGACGGGTCGCGGTCCAGCCAACGACCCTGCTCGTCTCCGGTGATCCAGGATCCGGTCAAAAAGACATGGCGCATGCGGGGCCAGGCCAGCCCGGTCGCCGGTTCCACCAATTCATCGATTTCCGGCAAGGCGGGATCCTTGTCCAGCCGGCCGGTCCTGAGACGCGGCATTTCGGCATCGAAAAGGTCGGACTGTTCCCTGAGTCGGGGAGGGTCGGTCCAGAAAACCGTCGTGCCGTCGGCCAGGTAGTCGCCCACAGTAGCGACGGGGCCCAGCCAGGGCAGAAACGATTCCAGCCCATCATCGGTCAGGCGATCCTCGATGCGGGCTTCCAGGTCATCCAGAAAATCGGGGTCCAGGCCATCGGACGCGATTTTCCTCTCCACCTGGTCCAGGCAGGAAAGGACCGCGTCGTCGTCGATCAACAGATGGCTTACCGGCAGCACGATCGCGTCTTCGCTCCGCCGGGTCGTACGCTGGGATTCCACGTTGAAACGGCGGACCGAAACTATTTCGTCGTCGAAGAACTCGATCCGCAATGGCTCGGTGGACGGTGTGAAGATGTCCAGCAGTCCCCCCCGCCGGGCATAATCCCCCACCTTGGCCACCATGCCGGCCGGCCGGTAGCCACGCTGGGAAAGCTGGAGACAAAGATCGTCCATGTCCAAGCGCTGGCCGCTCTCCAGGCGCAGGACCGCCCGCGCCAGGACCGCCGGCGCCATCACCTTCTGGCGCAGGGCGTAGACAGAGGTGACGACCAGGTGGGGGCCATCGGTTCCCAGTCTGTGCAGGCCGGCCAGAAAATCCCCGACCAGGGCCGGTTCGGGGGAATTATGATCGAAGGCCAGGACTTCCTGCTGCGGCAGATGGACCACCGATCCGGAGCCCAGCCAGGTTTCCAGATCGTCAGCGAGCTGGTCTGCGCTCTCCCGGTCCGGAGTCACCACCAGGCCGGGTTTGCCCACTCTCCGGAACCAGCCGGCCAACAGCAGGGCGCGAGTCCCGCCGTGAAGGCCCGAAATCAGAAAAGGCCCGTCCTGAGCCTCATCCAGGGCAGACTCCACCCTCTGGACGGCCTTGAACACGCCCTCGCCGGAATTCTGGTCTGGAAAGGCGGCGTGCAGTAAACCGGTCGGCTCGCTGCACGCCTCGTCGTGGCTGGTCATTTGGCCCTTGCGACCGGTCGTCCCGGCGGAGCGGGTACCGGTTAGAACGTGGCGCGTTGCTCGTTGAACGGCGTGATCATCCGCAACCGTTCGATGATCGGAGGCAGCGCCTTGATCACGTATTCCACTTCGTCCCGGGAATTGTAACGGGACAGTGAAAAACGGATGGATCCATGGGTCAAGGTAAAGGGCAGGCCCATGGCCCGCAGGACGTGGGACGGCTCAAGGCTGCCGCTGGTGCAGGCGGAACCGCTGCTGGCGGCCACTCCCACGCGGTCGAGCAGCAACAGGATACCTTCCCCTTCGATATACCGGAAACTGATGTTGGTGGTGTTGGGCAGGCGGCGTTCCAGGTCACCGTTGGCCTGCGAATCGGGTATGGCGGACAGAAGCCCGTTTTCCAGATCGTCCCTCAAGGCCCGGACCACGGTATTTTCGTGTTCGATATTGGCGGCGGAAAGTTCGCAGGCCACCCCCATGCCCGCCAGCGAAGCCACGTTTTCGGTTCCCGCCCGGCGGCCCCGCTCCTGATGCCCTCCCACGATCAGGGGCCTGATCTTCGTTCCCTTGCGCACGTACAGCGCGCCAACCCCTTTGGGAGCGTGAAGCTTGTGACCCGAAATGGAAAACAGGTCGATGGTCGATGATTTCATGTCCAGCGGCAGTTTGCCCGCCGCCTGCACACCATCCACGTGGAAGATGGAGCCGTTCTGTTTGACGATGCTCCCGATGGCTTCGCAATCGAAAATCACACCGGTCTCGTTGTTGGCCATCATGACCGAAACGATGGCGGTGTCTTCACGCAGCGACTCCCGCAGTTCATCCAGATCCAGGAGCCCGGACTGGTCGACCTTGAGATAGGTCACCTCGTAGCCGTGCCTTTTTTCGAGATCCCGGCAAAGGCCCAGCACCGCCGGATGCTCGACGGCCGTGGTGATCAGGTGCCTCTTTTTCGGATTGGCGTGAAGGGTGCCGACGATGGCGAGGTTGTCACTCTCGGAACCCCCGCCGGTGAAGACGATTTCACTCAACTGGGCGGCCCCCAACAGGGCCTGGACCTTGTCCCTGGCCTCGGACACCTCGTCGCCGGCCCTGGCTCCAAAGGAATGCATGCTCGAGGGGTTGCCGAAATGATCGGTCAACAGGGGGATCATCTTCTCGAGAACTTCCGGTGCCACCGGCGTGGTGGCGTTGTTGTCGAAGTAGATGCCCTTGGCCGGCGGTTCGGGCAGACCTTCCATCATGTTGAAGCTCTTGTTTCCGTTGTTGGTCACTTTTCCGTTGTTGCTCACTTGTCCACCTCGATCACTTCCAGGTCTTCGCCGATGAACTCACGCAACTGGGCCTCGACGTAGCCCTTGATGGTCACATCGGATGATTTGCAGGCCGCGCAGGCGCCGGTCAGGCGGACATAGACCTTGCCCTCGCGGAAGCGCACGAATTCGATGTCCCCGCCGTCGTTGCGCAGGGCTACCGAAATGTCATCGATCAACAGTTCCTGGATTTTACCCACAATTTCCTTGTCCGCCGGATCGTGTTCGACCGACGGCGCGGCCGGCATGCCGTCGAGTTGGATCAGGCCCCCGTCTTCCTTGGGAGCGGGCGCCTCGCCGCGTTCGATCTTGTCCCAGCACTCCCGCAGCATATCGCCGATGTCGTGATGGCAGTCTCCGCAGCCGCCGCCGGCCTTGGTGAAGTTGGTCACGTCTTCGACATCTTCCAGGCGGTGGTTGTAGATCGCTTCACGCACGGTGTCCTTGGTCACCTGGAAACAGTGGCACAATAGGGTGGCCTGGTGGATCAGATGGCAGGGCACGCCACGGCCCAGGCGTTTGTAATGATCGATCATCGCGGCCTCGAGGGCTTCGCGGCCCATGACCGAGCAATGCATTTTTTCGCGGGGCAGGCCGTCCAGTTCCTCGGCAATATCCTCGTTGGTGATCCGGGCGGCTTCCTCGAGAGTCTTGCCCTTGACCATCTCGGTCAGGACACTGCTCGAAGCGATGGCGCTTCCGCAACCGAAGGTCTGGAATTTCGCGTCGGCGATCCGGCCGTCTTCATCCAGCTTGAACGACAGGCGCAGGGCATCGCCGCAGGCCATGGACCCGACCTCACCCACACCGTCGGGATCTTCGACTTCGCCCACGTTGCGGGGGTTCATGAAATGGTCGAAGACCTTTTCCGAGTAGTTCCACATGGGAGCAGTCTCCTTGAATCACCGACATCTTTGGTCATATATCCCTACCCCAAGGAAACGATCCCCAGGGAAATTTGCAAGCGAATTGATAAAGCGATTATGGTTGGTTTCCCGGGCCCGGAGACAGGGACAGTCGGGCGCCCCTTCCCACCCACACTTCCAGCAGCAGAAGCAGCAGGGCCAGCCCCAGCAGCCAGGGAGCCGCATCCCGGCCGCCCAGCGCGGCCATGAAATCGGCGGGGGCCTGGTCGGTCAGATCTCCTGCCACATCCAGGTCCAACTCTTCCATCATTTTTCGCCAGTCGCGGACCTCGCTGAGTTCCAGGGTCGATTCGGACGCGGGGATGCCCGCAGCCACCACACCAAGCGTGTCCTGCCCGGCCAGGAAAGTCACAAATCCCGACCGGACGATGGTTCCCCCCCTCAACAGGGGCACACCCGCCTGCCAGGCCAGGGTGGCGATGCCGGACGCCCGGCCATCAGTGTCGATCACCCGCAGGTTTTCCGTTTTTTCAATCGAGGAGCCCGATTCCGGCTGCAAGGGCCGAACCATCGCTTCGCTTCCCACCTCGGTATTGACGGCGGCGGAAAGGCGCCCGGGCCGGGCAAGCCAGGAGGCCAGGCGCTGGAAAAAAGGCAGCGCCATGGGACTGGCCGCCAGATCACTCCCCTGGGGCATCAGGTCGAAGGGCAGAACCGCGAATTTCCCTTCCCCCAGGGTGCCTTCGATCAACACCGGGTCTTCCCCCGTCAGGGCAAGGAGGACCGCGCCGTCGCCTTCCTCAAGCCGGAACCAGCGGCGCCAGGCGATTTCCTCGAACGTGGCGACCGCTTCGGCATCGAGGCCCGCAAAAACAGGATGTTGCGGATCGATCACCCGCACGTGCTGTCCCCGGCCGGCATCGGACTGGTATTCCACGGCCACCGGCAACCCGAGGCCGGGCAGGATGGTTTGGGAAAAATATCCTGACTGTGCGGGATCCCCCACCAGAAACAGTGCCGCGCCGCCCTGATCGAGCCACGCGAGAAGACTTTCCAAACCCCGTCGGCCCAGGGGTTCGGGATTCACGAAAATCAGCAGGTCACTGGCGGACATGGCGCCTGTGGTCAGATCCGAGTCCGGAATGGCCCTGACCCTGAAGGGGGACGGCCCATCGCCCGGAGCCAGGGCCTGGGCCAGATAGCGCCAACCGCCCCGACCGGCCACGGAATCGACGGGGCGGTCCGGACCGTGGATCAACAACACCGATACCGCCTCGGGAACCGCCAGGACGAGGGGCCGGCTGTCGTCACCCGGGAAGGCATCGCTCTCCTTGCGGACCACGCCTCTGTGCAGACCCACAGCGGGTACGGTGACGGGAAAATCGATGTCCACCGGGCCCGTCCCAACTCCGCTGGTCACCGCCTCGGCCACAGGTTTGCCGTCGAGTTCGAGGGAAAACACCTGTTCGTCGTAGGCGGGAAGCACGCGGGCCCGCAAGGTGATGTTTTCACCCGGCCGGACCGCCCTGGCCGGCAGGTCGATGGATAAAATCCCTCCCCCGGGCACTTCACGGCCGATCCGCCGCACCAGGAACCGGGTCGCCCCGGCTTCATTCAATCTTATGGCCGCAGGGCCGAGACGCATGTCCTGGCCTGTCTTCTGGAGATCACTCAGCATGACGACCTCGACCGGCGATCCGGGAGCCCGGGCCACCACGCGAGTGGCCTCCCTGAGCACGGCCGGCAGGTCGAAGGGGCCGTCGGTCAACCGGACGACCGACAAACCACTCACCGCCCCCGCTCCGGCGGGCAACCAATCCCCGAAAAGCGGAGCGGTGAGGCTGCCACCGGTAATGATTTGAACCGCCGCTCCACCAGGCAGGGCCCGGATCATTTCCTCGCAGGCCGACAGGGCCTCATCCAGGCGGTTTCCCTCATCCATCTGGGTTCCCATGCTCGCGCTGGTATCGATGATGAACAGGACGGAACGATCTCCGCTGGAGTTCCCGACTCCCCCCCAGCGGGGGCCCGCGGCGGCCAGGGCCACCAACAGGATCGCCAGTACCCGCAGAAGCAGCAGCAGCCAGCGCCGGATACCGAGACTGCGCGCCTGCCGGGATTGGACTTCATCCAGGAACCTGAGGTCGCTGAATTTCCGGCGCTGGACGCGGCGGCGGCTGAGGAAATGGATGATGATCGGCAGAGCCGCGGCGGCGGTTCCGAACAGCAGGGAGGGATTAAGGAAGGACAACGGCATCAGTACATCCGCCGCCGCTTCTGGAGATAGGCTCCCAGCCCTTTTTCAAAGGGAGTGTCAGTGGTGATTTCCACCAGGTCCACCAGTTGGCGGCGGCACTCGCGGCGCAGGGTGGCACGCCACTGTTCGAAACGTTGCTGGTAGCTTTCCCTCAGGTGGGACGGTTCCATGCGGATCTTGCGGCCGGGTTCCTCGAGGGATTCGAATTCGACTTCCCCCTCGAAGCCGAGGTCCACCTCCCGTGGATCCAGGATCTGGAATACGACCACTTCATGGCCCATGTGGCGAAAATGTTTCAGGCCGGAGATGATCCGGTCCGGGTCGTCCATCATGTCGCTCAGCAGCAGGATCAACCCGCGCCGCGGGATCCGTTCGGCCACCCGGTGCAGCACCCTGCCCAGGCGGGTTCCCGTACCGGTCGGCAAGTCGTCCAAAACCTTCAGGACCTGGAACAGCTGCTTGCGCATGGAGCGGGCCGGAACCATGGCCAGGGGCGCCTCGTCAAAGGTCACCAGACCCACCGCGTCGTTCTGGCGCAGAAGAAGATAACTGAGGGCCGCGGCCAGGTATCCGGCGTAGGCCTTTTTGGTCGGACGGTTCTCATCCCCGGTGAAATCCATGCTGGCCGAACAGTCCACCAACAGGGTGGCCCGCAAATTCGTTTCCTCGGTGAAGACCTTCAGGTAGTGCCGGTCCGTCTTGGCGTAAACCCTCCAGTCCATGTGGGCGACCGGCTCCCCGGCTATGTATTGGCGGTATTCGGCGAACTCGGAACTGAAACCGTGGTAGGGGCTCTTGTGCAGACCGGTCAGGAAACCCTCGACCACCAGCCGGGCCACCAGGTCCAGCCGGCCGAGGTGGCCGACCAGCTCCGGCGTCAGCAGCGGGCTGCTCACGGGGCCACCTCGTCGAGGATCATTTTGACGATCCGGTCCTTGCTGATGTTTTCGGCTTCGGCGTGGAAATTGGAAACCAGCCGGTGCCGCAGGACCGGCAGGGCCAGTCGCCGGATATCCTCCAGGTCGGGCGTGGGACGACCGTCCAGCAGGGCGCGGGTCTTGGCGCCGCGGATCAGGAACTGGGCCGCGCGGGGCCCGGCGCCCCAGGCCAGATACTCCCTGGCGGGTTCCGACTCCTCACTGCTGCCGACCCTTGTGGCCCGCACCAGCCGGACCGCGTAACTGGTGATGTTTTCCGCCACCGGCACCTGACGCACGGTCGCCTGGTTACCCAGAACGTCCGCCGCGGTAAGAATTCGCTCCAACTGGGTTTCCTTGGAGCCGGTGGTGGTTTCCACAATTGTCACTTCGTCTTCATAGGTCGGATAATCGATCAGCACGTTGAACATGAAACGATCGAGTTGGGCCTCGGGAAGAGGATAGGTCCCTTCCTGCTCGATGGGGTTCTGGGTGGCCAGGACAAAGAAGGGAACCGGCAGGTCGAAAGTCTGGCCACCGGTGGTAACCTGGCCTTCCTGCATGGCCTGCAACAGGGCGGCCTGGGTCTTGGGCGGGGTCCGGTTGATCTCGTCGGCGAGAATCACGTTGGCGAAGATGGGGCCCTTGATGAACTTGAATTCCCGGCGGCCGGTGCCGTGGTCCTCCTCCAGGATCTCCGAACCGGTGATGTCGCTGGGCATGAGGTCGGGAGTGAACTGGATACGGTTGAAGCTCAGGTCCACGACCCGGGCCATACTGCTGATCAGCAGGGTCTTGGCCAGGCCGGGTACTCCTTCGAGCAAAACGTGACCACCGGAAAACAGGGCGATCATCATCTCCTCGATGACGGCATCCTGGCCCACGATTATCTTCCCCACCTCGGCGCGCATGGCGGTGTAGTGGTCTCTCAAGGCATCTATCCTGGCTGCATCGTCCACGTTTTTCCCTTTCGGTGCGGCGACCGGCGCGGTGGCCGGCAAAAAATCCGGTTTCATGCTTGAGGATACGATATCCCCGTCCCCGTGCCACGTCCAGTCCGGGAAGCGGGGCAGTCTGGAAACGCCGGCTGGGCGGAACAGTTGCAGATAAATATTTATTTCTGGTTAGATAATGGCTGAACGGTCGCTTTGGGGATACCTTCCCCGCAACAACAACCCGCGCGAGAGGCACAAGTGAAAACCGGAGGACCAATTGCATAAGCATCTATACCGTACAGTGGAAAACCTCCTGGACCGGATCGACCATTCGACCGGTGACGAACAGATGTTGCTGGACATCCTGCATCTGCTGGTCGAAAGCGACGACACGGTGGCCTTCGGGGTAGTCAGCGGCCGACTGTACATGGAACGGGACCTGGATTACATCCTGATCAAGAGCATCAGTGGACATGGGCCTCAGATCGCCGGCAAAACCGTCAGCAAGGATTACCAGGTGGTGAAGGACATTCTTCAGCACCGGCTGTGGGTCATCTCCCCCGAGTCACCGGGATGGGATCCCGACCTGGAAGCCCAGTTCAGCGACATGGATTCAGCGGCCATTCTCGTCGGGCGGGATCCGTCCTACATCCTGAGCCTGGGAATCAGGCATCACGGCAGTGAAGAAGATCTTCTGGTGCTGCTGGAATCCATCCGGGCCGCGATCGGCCTGAAGCTCCGCGAACAGGCCTACGTCAACAAGATGAAACAGGCCCAGGCCATCCAGCACTCCCTTCTGCCCAGGGAATTGCCGACACTTGAGGGATTCGAGATCGCCGCCCTTAGCCATCCCGCCGAGGAAGTGGGCGGCGACGTCTACGATGTGCAGCGTGTCGGCGAAGGCACACTGGGCCTGATGCTCGCCGACGCCAGCGGCCACGGCCTGCCCGCGGCCCTGCAGGCGCGCGACGTGGTCATCGGCATGCGCATGGGCCAGGCCGAAGGTGAAAAGATCACCGCGACGATCAGCCGCCTGAACCGGGTGATCCACCGCAGCGGCCTGACCAGCCGCTTCATTTCAATGTTCTACATGGAGTTGGAGGAAACAGGCAACCTGGCTTATGTCAACGGCGGCCACTGCCCCCCACTGCTGGTCTCGAACGTGGGCGAAGTTTTCGAACTTAAGACCTGCGGTCCCGTGCTCGGCCCGCTGCCCGACGCCGTCTACCGGCGCGGGTACGCCACCCTGAAACCCGGCGAGATCCTGGTCATGTTCACCGACGGCGTCACCGAGCGTGAAGATCTGACCAGTAAGGTCGACGAAGACGATATCGTGGAATTGGGTCGCGACGGCCTGATCAGGACCATCCAGGATTGTCATGAAAAATCTGCCGGGGAAATTGCCGACAGGATCATTGAACGGGTTCGTAAATTCGGGAACAACCGCCCCTTCGAGGACGATGTCAGCGTGATGGTGGTCAAGCGGCTGGCTGCGGACAATTACCCGCCGGCGGAGGATTTGACGCTGGTCTCTTCGGCAACCAGGCGGTAGAGGGCCACCGTCCAGGGCTGGGACTCAGTTAAGCCCAGCCCTTCGATAATGCAGGTATCCAGAAGTTCGAACCGGATACCGTGTACGGTCCGGCCCTCCCAACGGGGCATTCCCTCGCTGCGGTCCAGGAAATAATCAGGCGCGTCAACCGATTCCCCCGGTCCGGCGCCCGCAAGCAGCCAGTCACCGCTGGCCACCATCTCCTGAAAGCCCATCTCCCTGCCCATCTTGAGAATTTCCGGGCTGACCAGGCCCATCAGGTCCAGGATCCTGCGATCGCTGGCATAACCCAGCGCCCCGATGTCCAGGGCCGCCACCACCGCGTCCTCGGGGGTATTGTCCCGCAGCCAGGCACCCATCTCGAGGTAACATTCCCGCACCCCGACGGGGAACTTGCGGGCGTGGGGCAAAACCTCGCTGGTGAAGATCCACCAGTTCAGGGACAGGGTCGCGATCAACGCTGCCAGGATGATGTTCCGTCCGGTCTTTCGAATGGCGAGGGTTACGGCCATGCCCTGCATGAGCCATTCCGTGACCACGCTCATGGCCAATAACATGACGGGCGCCAGGGGACTGACGTATCGTGATATGACCCATACCTGGCGTGTCGCCAGCCCACCCAGCAGGACGGCCACCCACGTGGCGGTAATGCCGATCATGGCCACTGGTCCCCAGACGGACCAAGGTCCAGTCCCAGTGGAAGTTCCGTCCTCCTGCTCGTTCTGATTCTCGTTCTGATCCTGGCTGTTTACCTGGTAGTGTTCGAGGTATTTATGACGCCTGAGGATAAGGAGGATAAGGAGAATCAATCCACCCCACAGGAACCCCTGGGAAACGGCCAGCATTCCGATCGCCCGGTACAGGTACGGATACCAGACCATGGGGTTCAGTGAAAACCCGACGCTCTTGGCACTGGCGGTTTCCGGAAAGATCCTGCCAAAAGAAAGCCAGGCATAAATCAGCCAGGGCAGGATCACAAGGAGCCATCCGGAAATCCCCGCGACGATCGGAGCGTGAGGCCTGGCCTTGTAGCGGCCGCTGCTGCCTTCCATGCCACCGGCCCGGAAATACTCGAACCAAAGCAGCCAGGGAAGGGCCAGAGGCGCCATCAGCAAAAACTCGGGGCGGACCAGGCCCGCCAGGCCGGCCCCCACGCCCCAGACAAGGTAGCGATGCCACATGGGCCCTTTGGTCCGGTCCGATACCAAAGGAATCAGCAGGACGACCAACAGAGCCGTGGCCAATGGTGTTTCCATGCCGGAAAACGCCCACCTGAGAAACCAGACATCACTGACCACCAGAAGCATCAGGGCGAATTTCCAGGAAGGAGCGAAGGTCAATCTTTCGATGATCACATCGGCCGCCAGGATCAGAACCAGGCCGCAGATGGCGCCGAACACCCAGGCCGCGGTCATCGGCGCCAGGCCCAGCTTCACCAACAGGGCGAGGCCGAATATCCACAGGGGGCTGGTTGCGCCGTAGGTGTGTTCGCCGGGATTGAAGGAGAATTCTCCGCGCTCCAGGAGATTCTCCGCGTAGCGGAGGTGGATGAAAGTATCGTCGGTGATGTAACCGCGAAGCAGATACCCGGCCGTCCCGAAAACCAGGAGGGCAAAGAAAATTCGCAGGATTCGGCTGCGTGTCATGGGCAAAAGGGGCAACTCCGGTATTTACCTCAGGAACTTTACCTCAGGAACATGGGAAGATTCTGGACTCTCCTGATCACGGGTTTGTATTCGTCCACGTCGTAGAACCGGTCCACTTCCACCCGTTTCACACCCTCGATCACCGAGTTCAGTCCAACCGTGGTGTACTTGCCGTCCTGCAGGGCGGTCATCAGACCACTGGCCCCGTCGAGCAGCATATCCATGGCCAGGTTCCCGAAGTTCATGGCTACCATGCGGTCCAAGGCATCGGGAGGACCGCAACGCATCATATACCCCAATTGCTGATACGTAACGTCTTTTCCAGTCAGTTCCTTGATTTTTTCCGCGGTCCACATCCCCACCCCGCCCAGCTTCTTGTGGCCGTAGGCATCTTCATCGCCGGTTTCCATGACTTCGCCACCAATGGGGATGGCGCCTTCACTGATGGTCGCTATGGCATAATGGCTGGGGTTGCGGTTCTTGTCCCCGGCAATCATGGCCGACAGTTTTTCCACATCGAACGGCACTTCCGAAATAATGGCGCGGTCGACGTTGGCCAGATAACTCGCGACCAGGGATGTCTCACCGCTGTTGCGCCCGAAAAGTTCGATCAATCCGATGCGTTCGTGGCTTCCGATGGGCGTCCGCAGATCGTTGATGGCCTGAACCGACCGCGTGATGGCCGTCCCGAACCCGATGCAGTAGTCGGTGCCGAAGACATCGTTGTCCATGGTCTTGGGAATGGCCAACTGGGGGTAACCTGCCTGGTTCAGCCGGGCGGCGTAACTGAGGGTGTCGTCACCGCCGATGGGAATCAGGGCGTCGATTTCCAGGTGCTCCAGGTTGGCCACGATGGTGTCGGTGATGTCGGCTGGATACTTGATGCCCTCTTTGCGCAGGTGGTCGGGCATGTCCTTTTCCCGGACCTTGGCCGGATTGGTACGCGAAGTGTGCAGGAACGTGCCGCCGGTGCGGTCGATGGTGCGCACATGGCCCCAGTCCAGCTCGCCAACCCACTGGCTATTCCACTCCGGGTCGCCATCGATGCGGTAGTTGGCCAGGCCGCTCCAGCCCCGCCGGAAGCCCAGAACCTCGATATCCGCCTTGCGGGCCCGGTCGACGACCTGTCTCATGGCCGCATTCAGGCCGGGCACATCGCCTCCGCCGGTGAGGATGGCTATGCGTTTGATCTTCCTGGTCATCGATGTCGCTCCCTGGCTCTGCGTGACTCATTCGTGGCTCATACGTGGAATTGGTTTTTTTGTCACCGGCAAACTAACCCGCCGGCCCGGACGCCGCAATCCTGATCACTCCGCCGGAGGGTATTCGCAGTGGCATCCGGCCGCCAGAAAGGTGCCCTGGCAGGACATCCTGGCCAATTCCACCACGTCCTTTTCGGTGAAGCCGAAAAGGTCCATGGCCAGTTCGTATTCCTGGGACAGACAAGTGCTGCTGACGGTGGGGTTGTCGGTGCACAGGGCCACCTTGACCCCCGCGTCCAGGAAACGGGGCAGGGGATGATCCTTCAGATCCGGCACTGCCCCTGTCTGGAGATTCGACGAAAGGCAGACTTCGAGATAGATCCCGTCCCGGGCCAGGCGCTTGATCAATTCCGGATCCTGCCCCGCACTGGTACCGTGCCCGATGCGGTGGGGGCCCAGATACTCCAGCGCTTCCCAGATGCGTTCCGGCCCCTCGCTCTCACCCGCGTGGGCCGTTTTCTTCAGGCCCATGGTGGTGGCCAGATCATACGCGTCCTTGAACAGCATGGGCGGATAGGGCGCCTCGTGGCCGGCGATGTCGAAGCCCACCACCCCCACGCCGGCGTGGTATTCCTCTTTTTCCCCGATGACCTCGCGCAGAAGGATCCGCGCCATGTTGCCCCCGTGGTTACGCATGGCGATGACGATGATCCCGGCCCGGAAATCGGGATGTTCGGCCCCGAAGGTTGAAAACCCCTTGCGGGTGGCCGCGATGACCTGCCGGGTGGTAAGGCCGGCCCGACGGTGGATGAAGGGGTTCATGCGGAGTTCGAGCAGCCGTACACCATCGTTCCAGGCGTCTTCGGCAAGTTCATAGGAAATGCGCCGGATGTTGTCGTAGAACTGGGTGTACTGCAACGGAACGTGGAACTTGTCCAGGTAGTCCAGCAGGGTATTATCCAGATTGTCGTCCCACTGCAGATAATGGCGGAACTGTTCGAAATCGAGGCCGGGTACGGCACTGTAGTACTTTTCGGAAAGCTCCCAGAGGGTTTCCGGACGAATGGAGCCATCAAAATGGCGATGGATGTCCGCCAGCGGAAGGGACCTAATGAACTCGAGCCTGTCCTGTTTTGTCATGCCTTATCCTCTTTCAAGTGCTTGCCGAATAATTCGGCCGAGAATAATCAGAATACCAAATTCTGTCCACTTCGGCCTTCCGGGCCGGGGGTTGTTCCCTGGAATAATCGCTAACGAAAGATCATTTCATTATGGACTGGAATACAATTCCGATATAAACTGTAGGTAAAGGTGAACTTCATGGAACTCATTGTCCCCGGTTTCTTTGATAATCATTGCCTAGCCGGGTAGTAGATGTTAAATAGGTTCCATAGGTTTAAATAGGTCGGCGGGCCCCAAACCCACCCAGGGCCTTCCCCATTTTCAATGCGGGGGTGTACTCGGAATGAAAGTCAACACCAAAGTTCGCTACGGGTTGCGTGCCATTCTGCAAATCGCCGGCGGGTACGGCGGCGAGCCGGTTCCCATCAGCGCCATCAGCGATTCCCAGGAAATCAGCGGAAAGTACCTTGAGCAGGTGGTCGGAACCCTGCGGAAGGCTGACCTGATTACCAGCCGCAAAGGGGTTCGCGGAGGATACAGCCTGTGCCGGGATCCCAAGGACATCAATCTCTGGGAAATCATCACGGCCCTGGATTCACATACCACCCTTGTGGATTGCGTTCTCGAGCCCGAAGTGTGTGACCGCTCGGATGATTGTTTGACGCGATCCATCTGGACGCTGCTGAGTGCCCGGATGAAGGAATTCTGGTCCAGCTTCACGCTCGCGGATCTCATCCGCACCATGAATGAAAATGACAACTCGGCTCTGGAGCAACTGGTCGAAGGCGACTGATCCGGGTTACCGCGTTCCCCGACGGCCCTGCCCATGTGGCGGGGCCGTTTTTTTTCTGCGCAAACCAAATATCCCACAAGTTTCGCGGTTGTCCGTTGACTATATTTTTCGCGGCAGTAACTTTGTGCCGGATCATTACCCGGGCCCGAAAGAGAGCGCCAACCATGGATTTCGTGGAAAGTCTGCACCGCAAGGCGGCACCGTTGAACCGGACCATCGTGTTGCCGGAGTCCGGCGACCCGCGCATGCTCGAAGCCGCCGGCCGCGTTCGGGACGGGGGAATCGCCTCGGTTATTCTCCTGGGCCAACCGGAGTCCGTCGGCCAGGGCCTGAATCAGCTCGGAATCGACCCGTCCGGCATCACAATCATTGACCCGACCGGATCGACCTACCGGCCGGAATTCATCCGCTCCTACCATGAACTGCGCAAGCACAAGGGAATGACCGAAACCGAAGCGGCCACCATCATGGAAGAGCCCCTGTTTTTCGGAGCCATGCTCGTCAAGCAGGGAATGGCCGACGGCATGGTCGCCGGCGCGGTGAACTCCACCGGAAATGTCCTTCGCGCCGGTTTCCAGATCGTAGGTACGGCTACCGACGGCGGTATCGTTTCAAGTTGTTTCGTGATGGTCAAACCCGAGTGGCAATACGGAGAGAACGGAATGCTTGTCTTCGGGGATTGCGCGGTCAACCCCCAGCCGGACGCCCGGCAGCTGGCCGAAATCGCAGTGGCCACCGCGGGCACCGCCAGGGCTTTGTGCGGTTTCCAACCAAGGGTGGCCATGCTCAGCTTCAGCACCATGGGCAGCGGCGCCGGACCGGATGTGGAAAAAGTCGTCGAGGCCACGGAAATCGTCAGAAGCATGGCTCCGGAACTCGAGGTCGACGGCCCATTGCAACTGGATGCCGCCATCGTTCCTGAAATCGGCAGGAGCAAGGCACCGGACAGCACCGTGGCCGGCAGGGCCAACGTGCTCGTCTTCCCCGATCTGGATGCCGGCAATATCGGCTACAAACTGGTTCAGCGCCTGGCCGGCGCCGAAGCCGTGGGACCGGTGCTGCAAGGCATGGCCAAGGGTGTGAACGATCTGTCACGCGGCTGCAACGTGGACGATATCGTCAATGTTGTGGCCATCACCGCGCTGCAGAGCGAAGGGCAATGAAGGATCGATTGCTGAATGAATAGCGGTCAAACGGCACAAAACGTCCTGGTCATCAACTGCGGCAGCAGTTCGCTCAAATACCAGCTGCTGGACATGAGCCGGGAAAACCTGCTGGCCAAGGGGCTGGTGGAACGCATCGGCCAGGATCAGGCCGTCCATACCTACCAGCGGCCCGAGGAGCAGGACCAGGTCACCGAGCAACCGGTCGCCGATCACGCCGTGGCCATCGAACTGGTGTTGAACACCCTGACCGACCCCGACCGGGGAGTGGTCGGATCAATGGATGAAGTCAGCGCCGTGGGCCATCGCGTAGTGCATGCCGGGGAGAAATTTTCCGGATCCGTGCTGATCGACGATGCGGTCGTGGACGCGCTGCGCGAATGTATTCCCCTGGCTCCGTTGCACAATCCCGCCAACATCACCGGCATCGAATCCGCCCGGGCCGTCATGCCCAAGGTTCCGATGGTCGGTGTTTTCGACACGGCCTTCCACCAGACCATGCCCGACCGCGCCTACATCTATCCCATCCCCTACAGCCTCTACGAGGATCACCAGATCCGGCGCTACGGTTTCCACGGCACCAGCCACCGCTACGTTACCCAGCGCGCCGCGCAGATTCTCGAACGGGATGTCACCGACCTGAACCTCATCACCTGCCACCTGGGCAACGGGGCCTCGATGGCCGCGGTCCTGGGCGGCCGGTCCATCGACACATCCATGGGCCTGACCCCGCTGGAAGGCCTGATGATGGGCACCCGCAGTGGGGACATCGACCCCGCCCTGGTGGGTCACCTGGCCCGGACCCTCGACCTGTCGCTGGCCGAGGTGGAGAAAATCCTGAACAAGGAAAGCGGGCTGGTCGGAATCAGCGGCATCAGCAGTGATCTGCGGGATGTCGAACGGGAATACGCCAACGGCAACGACCGGGCCCGTCTGGCCCTCGAGGTCTACGCCTACCACATCCGCAAGTACATCGGATCCTATGCAGTGGCTCTCGGCCGGGTGGATGCCATCATCTTTACCGCCGGAGTCGGTGAACACGCCTCCCTGGTCCGGGAATGGGCCTGCCGTGGCCTGGAAGCGGTGGGAGCCATCCTCGATCCCTTCAAAAATGCCACCCGCCATGATGAAGCCATCATCAGCAAGATGAGTTCGCGCGTTCGAATCATGATCATTCCCACCAATGAGGAACTGATGATTGCCCGCGACACTCGGGATCTTGTTCTG
>Ga0164313_10000674_pt1 | contig 28363 bp, 25 predicted proteins | sample GuaBasSedimGuay4_FD_113735 | JGI IMG/M metagenome (GOLD analysis project Ga0164313, IMG submission 113735) | Subseafloor sediment microbial communities from Guaymas Basin, Gulf of California, Mexico - Guay4, Core 4569-4, 0-3 cm | ecosystem: Environmental > Aquatic > Marine > Hydrothermal vents... | reverse complement strand
TGGCCTCTGACCTGAAAGCGATTTTCATCCCGTGAACAGTTTCACTCTTTCAGTAATATTTGAAAGCAGAGAACTGCCCGGGGGCATCAAGAATATTCTAAAGACTGATGCTGATCTCCTCATACCTCCAAGATGGGCAGATGAGATTCAGGTTTCCCGATCGGATAACCCCATTCCTGACGCTCTCCTGCTAGTAATCAACGGGCCTCTTTCTCCCGAACTCCGAAACATTTACTACAACTGCTTCCGGTATGCTGTCCCGATCGCAGGGATTTGCTTCATGAATGAACCGGGGGATGACAATACAATTCAGGACCTCCTGAATAATAATCTCTGCTGGACATTCTCATCCGCCAACGAAGGCAGAGAACTGCTGCGGAACGAGGTTCAGAGTTGGCTCAGAAGTTTGAACCGGGAATTCTATCCCTACCCGCAGGGTACTGATCTGCTTCAATCCTATGGCGATATTGATGTGCTTTCCGTTGATCTGGATTCACTTGAAAAAGCCAGGGAAGTTATTACAAGGCGTGGATTTGTCTGCCTCAGCGGTTCCCTGGGCGCTGGAAAGACCACCATAGCGAGAAAACTGCTTGTGGAAGCCTTTCAGGATAACCTGAACCCCATCGAGATGATTACGCGAGATCTGGACTTCAGGGAAGTTGTCCAGCTTCTCACGGGTTCAGAAGATTGTGCTGTTTTCCTTGATCTTGATACACTCAGGAGATTGGTGGATATCTATCCAGTCCGTCTCTGGTCATCTGTTATCTCACTCATGACAAGAGCTACAGAATCAAGACACAGGCTCATACTGGCAACATCTTCACCCGAGATAGCCAAAATTTTCGATTCATATACCGATGCACATGTCAGGCTTCCCGAACCATCAACCGATCGTAAATGGAGGCTGGATCAGGGCAAAGAGGCTCTGAAATGGTTCCGAAAGCTTCCTGCACTCGAGAAGGCCGAACTGCTGCTGCTGGCTGCTTTCGATCCCGTTGTTGCCGAAGCTGTATTCAAACGGGTACTCTTTCGGTTACTCGATAGACTCATTGTTCAGGAGAGTAAAACATTTCCCTCAAATGAAGATCTGGAAGAGCTATACAGCACATCACTTGCCGCTGGAGGTGCTGATCCATTCAGAAGGATTTACGGAAGCGGTGAGGTGTATATCACCATCAGCGATTCTGTCAGGATGTGGGCCATCGACAGAGGTATCCGGGAGCTCCTTGAAAAGGATGCTCCTGTCATCAGGGCCTTTACGGATACACTTATCGGGAGCGAGGAAGCAGGTGTCAGGCGGGCAGGATACTTCCTCGCCGCCTTCTACAGGAGTCTCTCCGATGAAGTAAAGGCAAAGCTTCTTCTGCACATCGCATCAGAGAGATCCGGTACTGTTCTTACTGACGTTCTTAACATGCTGCTGAGCTCCGCGGATCATTCGGATGAATCGATAATAAGCATGTACAGGATCATGATGTCGGAGGGTAGCACTGAAGTAAGAATGGAGGTTGCCGGAACTCTCGGACGACAGTGGATACTTGAGTTGCCAGTATTCAAAGATCTTGTCAATGCTGCGGTGACTGATCCTGATCCTGGCGTGCGGGGACAGTTCATTAAGGATCTGACCATGTGGGGAATGTCTGAGAAATGCGGAAAAATATACAGAGATTTTCTGGAGGACGATTCGTTCGAAGTCCGCCAGGGTCTGATGCTGTACATAGGCAGTAAATTTCCCGCCCTTGAGCCAAGGGAATTCGATGTACTGAACGAGGTTCTGGAAGAGGGCAACCCCGGATTGATGACTACCCTGATTATGGGGCTTCTGGATAGAAAGCTTGAAGAGTTCAATCAGGAATTCAACGATCTGCTCTGGGTGCTGATGGACAGATTACCTCCCGGAGGCAAGGGAAGACTGGCATGGAGAATAGGAGCAAGGCTCAGGTTCTTCAGTGATGAGGTCAGAAAATCAATCATAACCGACCTTGCCGAGGAGGACATTCTTCAGGTCTCGCGCTGCATGCTGATGAATTACTCTTCCCTTGATCATGAGGAGAAGGAGAACCTCTGGGAGCTGATCCATGAGCGAATCGCTTTGAGCAGGGCATTTGCCAGTATGGTACTGGGATACTACACGATCATGGATACTGGCATACGAAGGAATTTTCTGATTGAGGTTCTGACAGCGGATCACTACGAGGGAAGGGAGGCTCTCAGCCAGCTTATCTGCCTTGGCAGGACAGATCTGAGAGAAGCATCTCTTGAACTGATTGAAAGTATTATCAGAACCGGAGAATTCAAGGAGAGAGCGGCCCTGCCATTTTTCGTGCTCTGGAATGAGAGTGACCTCGGTGATCCGGTTTCCGGTTTCGTAAATGATTTTTTGCTGGATTCCTCTTCATACGTCCGGAAATCGCTGGTGAACGCTATCCGGAGCCTTGGAATTAGAACTGACGCAGTTCTTGCTGTGCTCAGGCAACTGGCAAATGATGAGAAACGGGCTGTAAGGGCTGCTGCCGCAGTGACGCTTGGAGAGTTTGAAAGTGATAAATCGGAGGACCTTGATCCTGTTCTTCAGGAACTGCTTAAGGATGAAGATCCCTATGTTCGACTTGGTGCTCTTTCCGGCCTGCTGAACAATGTTTCCATATCGGATGTAAAACTGCTCCCTGAGATAATGAACTCTTTTGATGATCCTGCATCAGATGTACGGCTGGAGATCATTTCCGGTCTCCGAAGCCACCCTGAGCTGTACTCAATATCAGATGTAGATGTTAAACTTGCGGACATGTTCACCGATCCTGACAGGAATGTCCGAATGGAAGTTATCAGGCTTGTTACCGAAACTCCTGAGCTGCTCGCCTCGGAAATCATCAGGAACAGGATGCCTGATATTCTTCTTAACAGGTTCTCCGCAGGACATGCCATATCGGAAGAGCTGAATATGGCGAGGAAGATACAGCTTGACCTGCTCCCGGACAGTCCTCCCAATCTTGAGAGTTACGATATTGAGATATTTTACAGGCCTGCAAGTGAAGTGGGGGGTGATTACTACGATTTTTTCCATCTTCCAGATCACAATCTTGGACTGGCAGTGGCCGATGTTGCCGGCAAAGGTATACCGGCGGCGCTTACAATGGCAGGGCTTAAGGGCAACCTGGTAGCCTATGTACAGAGTATTTATTCCATCAACGATATCATTCAGAAAGTTAATGAATCCTCCGTTCTTGGTGAGGGGGATCCTATAATGACAGGCCTGTTTTACGGTGTGCTGGACCTTGATTCGGGCAAGCTTACTTATGTGAATGCAGGGCATAATCCCCCACTTCTTGTGAAGAGGGAGGGAGAATCCCAGTGGCTTGAGAAGGGCGGGCTGATAATGGGTCTTTCGGCGCAGGCAGAGTACGAACACGGAACCGTGGAACTGGAATCCGGTGATGTGCTTATCCTGTATACGGATGGTTTGACAGAGGCCATGGATTCAGCGAATTTTGAATTCGGTACAGAGAGGCTCTGCGATGTTGTTCTGGAAAACCGTGACCTTTCCGCACATCAGATCTCAGGCGGGATACTGGATGCTGTTAACTCCTATTCAAAGGGTTTGCCGCAGGGGGATGATCAGACCCTTGTGGTTTTGAAATACAGATGACGCTCGTTAAGACACTGTTTCTGATATCCGATTTCGGAACATCCGATACCTATGTCGCTCAGATGAAAGCAGTGATACTCTCGCGATGTTCCTGCTCTGTTGCGATCGTTGATCTAACGCATGATGTGAAAGCCGGTTCAATCAGGGAAGGCGCTTTCCACCTCTCCGTTTCCCGTAACTGTATTCCGGCGGGTTCTGTAGTGCTTGCGGTTATCGATCCCGGTGTGGGAACCGCCCGCAGAGGAGTGGTCTGCGAAATAGACGGTGCATTTTACATCGGACCGGATAATGGTCTTTTCGGGCTTCTGCCGATAACAAGAGCCTGGCAGCTTCCGGATCCTCAGGCAGGATCCAGCAGAACCTTCCACGGAAGGGATGTATTCGCCCCGGCCTGCGCCAGACTGATAAGTGATCCGGGGTGGGTGGAATTTCTGGAACCGGTTTGCAGGGAGAACCTTATTCTAACGGAAATGGAGATACCGGTACTTGTGGATGACGGACTCCAGGTTACAATTGCCCATATAGATAATTTTGGTAATATCATTCTCTGGCTTCCCGCATCCAGCGAATTTCATCCCTCCTTTCTGCAGTTACCCGGCGGCAGGATAGAACCTGTTACAGAGGTTGAAACTTACAGTGAACATCCCGGTATACTTTTCCTCCAGGGCAGCCAGAATCTAATGGAAATTGCTGTAAGCTGCGGAAGTGCATCCGATCATCTCGGAGTGAGCACTGGCGATATGATCACCCTTATAAGGGAACGTGACAGATGAAGTATGTAAGTATGCTGCTGCATATCTATCAACCTCCGACTCAGGATATCTCTCTGGTTGAGAAGATCGACACTGAATGTTACACGCCTCTCGCCGGATTACTGGCAGGATCTGGAGCCAGGGTCGCTCTGAACATAAACTATTCCCTGACAGAACAGCTGAAAAGCCTTGGATCGGAATCACTTGACCATCTGGCGAATGCTGCGAATCTGGAATTCACTGACTCGGGGGCTTACCATCCCATATTTCCTCTGATAAGCGAGGATGATGTAAGAAGGCAGCTTTCAATCAACAATGACGGCAATCGCCTGGTATTTGGAAAAAGATACAATCCTACCGGTGTATTCCCCCCCGAGATGGCTTACTCTCCACAGCTTCCATCGATATTCGGCAGCATGGGCTATACCTGGACGGTAACGGATGATATTCCATTTGCCTGGACAGGCAGGAACGTGCCCTTTAACACCATTCCCGAAGTGGACGGCGTGTCTGTACTGCTTAGAAGTAATTTCTGGAGCAACAGGATCTCTTTTCACGGAGTGGACGGCTCTGGAATGGCCAGGGAGATTATTGCCGGAATGAACAGCTGGACAGGAGAAGAAGACGCTTACATTCTCATTGCGATGGATGGAGAAACCTACGGTCATCACAGACCGGGAACTATCGAGACATTCCTAGCACCTTTCCTTGATGCCTTTTCGAACAGGCAGGATGCCGTGATGGTAACTCCCGGAGATCTGCTTGAGATTTTTCCATCTGTCCGGTCCGAAGTTCCATCAGGAAGCTGGTCCACAACTCCGGGTGATCTTGATGCAGGCAAGCCGTGGCCTTTGTGGGATGATCCCGATAATTGTATCCATATTCGTATGAGACAGCTGCTTCGTGATGTCAGTGCCGTTGCCCGAGTGTGCAGTTCGGACAAAGTTGCCTCTCTGGCCAATAAAATGTTATACTCGTGTCCGTTTTGGTGGGCTTCTCAAGGCCGGTATAATGCTGTGCAGGTCCGCCGCGGTTTACTTATAATTCTGGAGACAGCTCAGGCGATCTACGCTGAAACCGGAGATCGCTCCATGATGGACAGGATCATGAAATATGCCTGCAGTATCCCGGTAATAACCGGAGAGGATGCATCTAATGCCTAAGAAAGAAAGAACCTTTGCAGCCAAGCTGGCACATGAAGCCAGGACACTTCACAGGGATGACTGCCCTGTATGCGGCAAGGAGAGGGTACCTGTAATCCTTTATGCCGCCAGATACAATGACAAAGGAGACTGGCGCCCGCAGAGACGCAGGGTCAGGCTTTGTGACTGCAACAGAAAAGAAATTTACGGGTAAACAGATCCCGATCGAGATTGAGGGGGTTCTTTTCCTTGCTGCCGGTTACGGCAGAAGGGATGAACCCCTTACTCTTATTCGTCCTAAGGCCCTGCTGCCGTTCGGTGGCACATCGGTTCTGAGAAGGCTGGCCGAGCAGGTCAGTTCCGTATGTCCGGGAAGAATCAGAATAAATGCTTCAAGGTGTCCTGAAGCACTGATGAATGAGATTTCATCGGTCTGGCCGGAAGAGAAGTGTGAACTATATTTTGAGGAGAGACCGCTGGGTGCCTCAGCAACCTTTGCACGCCATTCGGATATTATGGCCTCGGGAACCTGGATGGTCGTAAACACGGATATGATTATCGAGGAATTCGATGCACTCGGGATGGTTGATCACCACAGGAAAACCGGATCGACCTGGACGGTCCTCACAGGTGACTTTCCGACCGATGGCACTTATTCTCCATTATTGATTGATGAAGAGATGAAATTCGGGTGTGGCGGAGTTCAGAAAACGCATTATTGGGGGGTTAGCCTGATGGAACCATCAATCTCAGCTGCAGCAGCGAGGATCCAGGCTTCTGTCGGCATATTCTCAGAACTTGCTTCCGCCGCAGTAGCGGACGGCGGCAGGCTCACTGCCTTCAGGGGGGATGGAAGGTGGCTGGATATGGGCAGAATTGCAGTTCTTAGAAGGAATATTCTATCCGGTGGTTCTTTCATTCACCCCACAGCGTGTATTTCCAGTGATGTATCACTCAATGGCGTATGGAACATCGGCAGGGGCTGTATTATCGGAAGCGGTGCCTCCCTTCAGGACAGTGTCATGCTTGATGGTTCATCACTCGAAAGCGGTACTCTTCAGAACTCCATACTGCCATGGTTCTGCAGCAGCAGGGACGGTGAATCAGTATGAGAACCATGTCACCGGAGCTTACCGCGTGGCTTCGAAGCAGAACTGATAACAGCGTAACTGCAACCAGGCTTCAGGGTGATGTGTCGGGAAGGCGTTTCTGGCGTGTATCCTCAGGCGGGGAAACTCTTATTCTGATGGATAGCGGTAAAATTCCAATATGGCCATGGCTGGACATTCATGAGCTCCTCTCCGATCATGGATTCAATGTTTCCTCGATCCTGGAATGCGACACTAAAAAGGGATGGGTTCTTCAGGAGGATCTGGGTACCTGCAGGCTGCTTGATGTGGATGATAACCTGTATTTTAAGTATCTCGATGAAGCAGTTGACATGATTATTGCAATGCAGAAGAAACTCGACTTCAGAGCCTGTTCCGATTCAATCGCCGGGCGAAGGAGCTTTACTCCGGCATTCTTTATGGCAGAGCTTGAGAATACCCTTGAAACGCTGTTTTTCAGGCTTCTTGAAGCTCCAATGGAAGAACTTCTCGTGCTTCAGAGTGAGATGCGGAAGCTCTGCGGGTTGATATCGGATTCATCAGTTTTCGTTCATCGGGATTTTCACAGTGCGAATCTTATGATCCATAATGATCGTATAACCATAATTGACTGGCAGGACGCCCGATTCGGTCCACCCGCATACGATGTGGTCAGCCTTGTAAGAGACAGTTACCGGGATCCGGGATTATCATGGGAAGACAGAGCCAAGAAGTTCATTATGGCGAAGGGTGACATGAATATGTTCCAGATCGCCCGGACAGCCTGTCAACGGAGTCTGAAGGCTATTGGTACTTTCGCTATGCAGTACAGAAAAACGGGTGATTCCAAGTTCCTGGGCTACCTGCCAAGAACTTTCAGGTACCTTGCGGACTATTCCAGAATCTGCCCGCAGCTTGATAAGCTTGTTGAGAAAACATACAACATCCTGGATGAGTACTCCGGTGAGATAGACCTGAAGGATTTCAGGTATTCCAACATTCCAGGAGTACGGGAGAAGTGATTTGAATAAGGAAAGAAAGCGCATTTTGACCGGAGATAGACCTACGGGGCCTCTTCATCTTGGACATTTTGCAGGATCGCTGCAGAACAGAGTAAAACTCCAGAAAGAGTACGAGACATTCATAATTGTGGCCGATGTACAGACGCTCTCCACTAATTTTGATCACCCTGAACACCTTCCCGCGGATGTGAGACAGGTTACGCTCGATAATCTTTCTGTGGGCCTTGATCCGAATATTGTGAACATATTCATTCAGAGCATGGTACCTCAGATAGCTGAGCTTACAGTGTTTTTCTCGATGTTCATCACAGTGAACCGCCTGCGGCACAACCCAACCATAAAAACTGAAGCCGGGCAGCACGGTTTTGAGGAGAACATGACATACGGATTCCTCGGGTATCCGGTTAGTCAGGCTGCGGATATTCTTTTCTGCCGGGCTGACCTTGTTCCGGTTGGTGAGGATCAGCTTCCAGTAGTGGAGGTTTCCCGTTTCACTGCCAGACGGTTCAATGAGCTTTACGGAACCGTTTTCCCTGAACCAGAGGGGTTGAAGAGTGAGACGGCAAGGCTTGTAGGACTGGACGGCAGGGCCAAAATGTCCAAATCCCTGGGAAACTGTATTTATCTCCGCGACAGTACCGAGGAGGTCAGAAAGAAGCTGATGTCTGCTGTAACTGACCCGGCCAGGATCCATAAGGATGATCCGGGTCATCCTGAAATATGCACGATATTCTCTTACCACCAGGCCTTCAACGGGGAAGAGTCCCCGGACATTGAAGAGCGCTGCAGAAAGGGAACTATAGGGTGTGTTGCATGCAAGAAGCGAATAATCCAGGTGATCGAGGAGATTCTGGACCCTATCCGGGAACGGAGGATCCGGTTTGAAAAACCCGGTCTCATCGAGGAAATTCTGAGGACCGGTACAAAAGCCGCATGTATTGAGGGTAGCAGGACTATGCAGCTTGTCAGGGAAGCGATGCACACCGATTATTTTGACCGAAGGAACTTATGATGAAACTCTATAACAGCCTTACCCGCCTGAAGGAGGAATTTGAACCTCTCTCCCCGCCGTTCGTGGGGGTGTATGTCTGCGGTCCTACGGTGTACGGCCACAGCCATCTCGGTCACGCGAAGAGCTATGTTTCATTCGATGTTCTGATCCGATACCTGCGTCATCAAGGATACAACGTAAGATACATCCAGAATATCACGGATGTAGGGCATCTCACCGATGATGCCGATGCAGGCGAGGATAAGATAGAGAAGCAGGCCCGGCTTGAGAAACTGGAACCCATGCAGATAGCCGAGAAATACACTAAGTCATACTTTGATGACATGGACGCCCTCGGTGTTCTGCGTCCTGATGTCTCTCCAAGGGCATCCGGTCATATCCCCGAACAGATTGAACTGATAAAAGTACTTATAGAGAACGGTCATGCTTACGAAGTGAATGGCTACGTTTACTATTCGGTATCCAGCTTTCCCGGATACGGTAAACTGTCCGGCAGAAAGCTGGATGACCTTATGCCGGGTGCAAGAGTTTCCATCGACAAGGGGAAAAGGGATCCGAAGGATTTTGCCCTCTGGAAAAAAGCGGGCGACGATCACATTCTGAAATGGAATTCCCCATGGGGCTGGGGATACCCCGGCTGGCACCTGGAATGCTCTGCGATGGCAATGAGGTACATAGGCGAGACGCTCGATATCCACGCGGGCGGGCTGGATAACATATTTCCACACCATGAATCTGAAATAGCTCAGAGCGAAGCATCGAACGGAAAGCAGTTTGCCCGCTTCTGGCTTCACAATAACATGGTTACTGTTGATGGGCAGAAGATGGGCAAGAGCCTCGGCAATTTCACTTTTCTGAAAGATATTTTCGAGAAATACCACCCCATGGTTGTCAGGCTCTATATCCTCAGAAGTCATTACCGGAGTCCGCTTGATTTTTCCGATATGGGTCTTGATTCGGCAAAGAGCGGTCTTGGAAGGCTGATCGCCTTCCGGGCGCGGCTGGGTCAGGAGCCTTTGGAAACCGCTCAGGAACCCTCAAAGGAAACAGCCATTCTCATTGAGAGTACAAGGACGGCATTCCTTGAATTCATGAACGATGACCTTAATACTCCCGGTGCGCTTGCTTCGATCTTTGAACTTGTCCGGGCCGGCAATAGCACCCTTGATAGCAATGATACTCCTGAGGACAGGGCAGCTCTTGCCCGTGTTATGGACGAACTTGCAGGTGAGATCCTCGGCCTTGATCTGACCGGTGGAAATTCTTCAACAGAAGACACTGCCGTATTGTGCGGAATACTGGCCCAGACAAGAGGTATCCTGAGAGAAAACAGGATGTTCGAAGCTACAGATCTTATGCGTGATAAACTTGAGGCTATCGGTTATACAGCCAAAGACCTCCCCGGGGGAAAAAGCGAAATAGTAAAAAAATAAACAGGGACGGATAATTGGGACGTTTAATGGGGACGGAGGTAAATAGAATTTCTAATTACCTCCGTCCCCATTTTAATTGAGAGGGGCTGATCAATGGACTTTTCTACTGTGTATATGAACCTCAAGCTCAGGAACCCGATCATCGTCGGGAGCTGCGGACTCACGGGTACCCAGGATAAAGTAAAAGCCTGCGCTGATGCCGGAGCAGGAGCAGTGGTGCTGAAATCCATATTTGAGGAGCAGATCGAGTCGGAACTTGGGAAAATGTCACATGAGGAGAGCTGGTATCCCGAGGCGACGGACTATATCAGCAGCTATGGCATGCAGAATGCCATCTCCAGATATCTCAAGCTTCTCGAGGATTCTACGAAAACAGATATACCTGTAATTCCGAGCATTCACTGCTTCGGGAAAGGAAACTGGATTGAATTTGCAGGAAAGCTGGAGAGCGCCGGCGCCTCAGCAATCGAGCTTAACACCTTCATTCTCCCATCTGACCCCAGAAGGACCGGTCGCGACAATGAGAAGATCATTCTTGATATTGTTTCCGATATCAAATCCCGGATCAGTATTCCAGTGTCGGTCAAGATCGGCTCCTATTTCTCCAGTATTTCAAGTTTTGTGAAAGAGCTGGACGACCGCGATATTGACGGTATCGTACTTTTTAACCGTTTCTTCAGGATTAACTTCGATATTGAGAACCTTAAGATCGTGGACGGCTCATTTTTCTCCTCACCGCAGGAGACGGAACCAGTTCTGCGCTGGGTAAGCCTGCTTAGTCCCTTAACATCATGTGACATCGCTGCATCCACAGGAATTCATGATGGGGAAGCTGTGATTAAACAGCTGCTTGCAGGGGCAAATGCAGTGCAGGTATGCTCCACCCTCTATAAAAACGGGCTTGGGGTATTGTCCGATATTCATGGGTTCATTGCCGACTGGATGCGCCGCCACAACTACAGCAGTATCGATGACTTCCGAGGCAACCTCAGCCAGAAGAGCAGCAGCAACCCGGCAGAGTATCAGAGGGTGCAGTTCATGAAGGCATCAGTAAATTCGAAGTAGTTCCGGGCAGCCACTTGTTTTATTCTGCTTGTTCTATTCTGTTTCATAAATGTTGATATTGATGTTTTTCGCTTTTTTATTATTGACTGCTGGTTCAATCAGCGGATGGGGTGCTGCTGCGCTTCCCGGTTCAGTATCCTGGCCCGCGAAGTTCGGGGCAGGGAGCCTGGTGTTGTTCTTTCTTATATCTGCTGCCGGTTGGTCAGGGCTCCTGATCCCGGGAGTTCTATGGATAATCCTCGGTATTGGAATGCTTCTCTGGGTACGACCGGGGCGCTTAAGTATTCCCAAGGGCGGCCTGTATATAGCAGTATGCGGTATGCTATTGATGCCCCTGGTGCTGCTTCCTCCGGTATCCAGGGATGCTATGATCCATCACCTGTATCAGGCCAGAATGTGGCTTGAGGCCGGAAGGATCGTGAGGCCTGAGTGGTCGGGATTCTTCAGCTATCCCTATCTTACCGAATCCTTTTATGCCCTTGCAGGAGGGACATTTGGATTTAAACTATCAAGGGTTGTAAGCCTTCTGGGATTCCTCGCTTCATGTTCAGTTATCACCGGTTATTTCCTGCGGAAGGGAAGAAGAAGAGCGGCAATTCTATCATTGGCAATACTTCTCAGTATACCGGAATTGTTCAGAAATGCTTCGTGGAGTTACTCTGATTCGTTCCTGATATTCTTTGCCCTGCTTGCCTATGTCGAGATGCTGAGGAAAGATGGCAATCCTGTCCTGGCGGTTCTATGGGCGGGAGGCGCAAGCTGCTGCAAGTACAATGGATTCCTTGTCCTTGTTTCAGTTTGTCTGCTTTTGCCATTGTACTTCAGGAACATGTCAAGAAAAACCTTGATCATATCTGCCTGCGCTGCAATATTTACCACGGCCTGGTGGGCTCTGCCGAACATTCTGCAATGGGGTAACCCCGTTTACCCGCTTTTCAGAGGGCTGTTAGGTCCCGAATATCATATCAGCGCCAGAGCATCAGAATATTTTGCTACTGGAAGCTACAGTACAACCCTGAAAGGTATTACAGATTATCTTCTGCTGCCAATACGTATGTCATTGCACGGTGAATGGAATAATCCCGCGCTTTTCGATGGTGCAAGCGGACCTCTTCTCCTTGCGGGAACCATTATCGCTGTGCCTGTACTTTCAAATAGAAGAAGAAAATTCCTGCTGCCCCTTCTTTACATTGTCCTTACACTTATTTCCAAAGGCGAAGCGATTCGAGTAAGATACCTGCTGCCTGGTTTTGCAATGCTGGCAATACCTGTGTCCGAAGCCATGTATAAGTTGCTTACCGGCGCGAGCAGAACAGTTAAATATGCAACCGGTCTTCTTATTGGAGTATGTCTGGTCTGGTCAGCAGACAGAATTACTGACCTGTATGCGTACGAAATGCCCTGGAGAGAAAGCAGCACATACCTGTCTGAGAAGGCGCCTTATTATGATTTCTTCCTGGAATGTGAACGCTTCATTACACCTGAAGACACTACACTCCTGGTGAATCTGGGTAAACCGTTTTATTACCCTGGCTATGCGATCTTCGATGTGCGAAGTGCTCCACTGGAACTTATGGAAATGCTCTGGGCCGGAATGGAGCCGGTGGAGATAGTAGATTCACTTAAAATAAGGGGTATTTCACACCTCGCTGTGGATATGTTCATTACATCAATCAATGTGTCCCCGGAGCTTTCTGAGGATGAATTAAGGCAGTGGAGGAAATTTGTATCCTTACACCTGAACCCTCTATTTACTCTGGACAATTACATTCTCTTTGAGATACGTACTGATAATTCATGAACTTTCATACTGTTCGGGAATGGGAGTGTTACGAAGATATTCGAGTTTTGGAGATGTATTCGGTTTTATCTTAAAGTACATTGTGAAGTGAGCAGCAACATGTAAAACTGCAAAGGGATACGCAGTTAGTCCTCCAGCAGATCGAGAACCCTTCTGAGCAGGATCTTCTCATCATTGATATTGTCAATATCTAATGGAAGTGTTGACAGGGCATCAATATACGCTCGAATAATAGTTGCTTTCGTTATCCTCTGAGACCTGTGCTGTCGGTCTCTATTCTGAGTTATCGTTCGAACGATTCTTGTTAACAGCTCCTCCTGATCGGGTCTCACGGGGACGGTCAGTCTGACGCTTGGGCTGCAATGATTCTGTATATCAGAAATCTTTGAAATCAGACTTGTTGATTTCTCAGTATCAGTTTTCATATCAACCTCCGGAGGGGAAGATATAGTCTTTGACATCTCGAGTCAAGTGAAGTATGAAATTCCATAGTTATGAATTTAGGGTATTGACGCAGGGATTGAAACGTTGTAAGGTTCTTGTAATGAAGAATAGGCAGGGCTTGTTAAAGGATTAATATGATGGAAAACAAAGTATTCAATGATAATTGTTCTGTTACTATCACCGATCCGGTGAGGAAATATCTAATGCAGGCGAACGGCAACCTGAGGAAAGGAAGATAATGTTCATCTTCGGAAGATCAGGCGGGGGAACTGTTGGTCTTGATATCGGCAGCCATTCGATCAAAGTTGTTCAGTTGACGGGATCCAGCAAATCTCTGACACTATCGAGTTATGCTATACAGGAGTTATCTCCTGGTACGATAGTGGACGGGGAAGTTGTTAACCGTGAACACTTGATCGATACGGTTCATGATGTGGTCCGACAGGCAGGTGTTAAATCAGGCAGCAAGAATATCAACAGTGCGGTTTCAGGAAGAAGCGTCATCGTTCGAAGGATCCCTATGGAGAAGATGTCGGAGCAGGATGCCCGGCAAGCTATTCAATGGGAAGCCGAGACGCATATTCCCTTCAGGATAGACGAGGTCAGCCTTGATTTCAAGATTATCAATCCTGAAATCTCTCCAGGACAGATGGAAGTCCTTCTGGTTGCAGCCAAGAAGGAAGTGGTCGATCTTCACAGAGGAATTCTGCAGGGAGCAGGCCTCAAACCATCAATTATCGAGCTTGAGCAGTTTTCGCTGCAGAGGGCTTATCAGCACGCGTACAAACCCAGTGGTGATGAGTGTGTAACAATACTCAACATCGGTGCCGAAGTTACAAACATGGTTGTTGTCAGAAATGGCCTCCCAAGCTTCAACCGTGATCTTTCCATCGGTGGTTCAAGGTTCGTTGAAGCCCTTCAGAGAACTCTGGGGCTTGAGTACGAAGTTGCACTGGGAGTATTAAAGGGCAACGTTCCGGATGGTATATCATCGGATGAAGTTCATACAGCTATCGGCAGGGTTATTGAAGAGCTTTCAACAAGCATAAGAAGGTCATTCATTACCTACCAGGCATCAGGTGAGAATGCCAGAATAGATAAGATGTACATAAGCGGAGGATGTTCTCTGATGCCGGGTCTGGCATCAATCCTCAGCGAACAGCATGGTCTTCCAGTGGAACACTTCCAGCCCTTCAGGAATATCACAATTCCTGAAGATGTCATCAACGACAGTGAAGTGGACTCGATGAGTGCCATTCTTGCAGTTTGTGTCGGTCTTGCTCTTCGAGGTTATGAACCCAGCATGGTTGACATCAACATTCTTGAGGAGCCCGAAGGCAAGAAAAGGAAAGCATCGGGAGCTCCAAAAGAAATCAAATCAACAGCACTCCTTACAATTCTGTGCGTTATTCCCTATCTTGCTCTTATCGCAGGAGGGATAATCGCGTACAAGGATTATCAGGATCTGAAGGATCATGAAGTAGAAGTGAACGAAGAGATCGAGGTGATCGACGAACAGATCTCGCAGCTGGGTATTCAGATGGATCAGCAGGCGGAGGCCAGCAGGCTGAGCGCAGCTGTCGACAGGAAGCTTCAGCAGATTCTCGAACTGTCACTGAGACAGAAATACTCAGTTTACGTTGTCGAGTATCTCTGCAGAGCGATCTATCCAGAAGCTATCATTCCGGGCAGCCGGATCGATAAGGGCATATACCTTACCAGTCTTATGCTTCTTCCTACAGAGGTGCATATCACAGGTGTTGCGAAAACATGGGGTGACATAATCGAATTCCAGCGTGATGTTGCAGAAATCATGCCGGATGGAAGAACACCTCTGTTCACTCTTGATGATTATGGGCAAATCTATACACTTGCTTCCGAGGCAACCAGAACTGGAAGCAGAAGATATAATTTCGAAATGATGATTGGAGTAAATCCATTCGCACTGTCATCGCTGGTGGGAGAATTCGCCAGTGATTCCGGTGTTTTGATGGAAGCTGTTGAAGAATCCGAGAATACTGAGGACAGTCCTGATAATGCAGGGGAGGAATCATGAAAATATTTGCAATTTCAGTTTTAAGTCTGCTGGTTATACTGGCAGTCGCAGGATGTAATCCAGTAGGGATGGACGATACCCGGGTTTATGTAACGGGGATCATATATACTGATTCTCTTGAGACTACCGGAGCCGAAGGCATCGGCATAATGACTACATCAACTCAGGAATCGTATGTCACCGTGACAAATGCCAACGGCGTATTCTGGCTTGAGATTCAGTTCTACCCGGAAGCTGGAATCAGCGGCAGCTCGCCAAGCGGGATCGAGGGAAGTGTTACCTTCGGACTTCGTGCCTATGATGATGCTTCGAATGTGTATTACTACGGTGGATCTGAAGAATTCGCATTCACTGTTTTCGGGGGCGATACGCTGAACCTGTATCCAATTAATCTGCAAATGTTCAAAGCATCCAATTCCGGCAGCAGGTAATACAGATGGAATACTTGTTACACATCAAACAATCGGAAGATATGGGGGGTTTGGTATGAATGCCTATCTCAGAGACCCCAGATTCTACATACTGATAGTCGGTATTCTTCTTGTCGCAGCGCTCATATACCTGTATCCCAGGGAATTTTCTTCCGAAGTGAAGATCAGGATAGAGCAGGCAGAACAGAATCTGGAGATGAAACGGGCTGAACTCATTTCACTGCAGTCGGGAACTGCCTCGGATATGGCAATTACCGAACAGGAGATCAATCGCCTGACTCAGCAGCTTGCGGAACTTGATAGGTATCTTCCAAGAAGTTACGATCAGGATGAAATAATGGATATGCTGACCGAGAATGCTGAGAACAGCGGTTTGCAGATCTATTCTCTCACTCCGCTGGCGCCAACTACTCAGGGGGATTTCCTTGTTTACGGATGGCAGATGCAACTGACCGGACGTTTTCATAGACTTGGTGTCTTTCTTGATCAGCTGACTCAGCAGATGATGCTAACGGCAGTTACTGATCTGACTATAGTTCAGAAAAAAGCTTCCGATGGAAGCTACGACAATATGGAGGCTAATTTCACGATTTCAGCCTTCGTGCAGCCATAAGGAGGGAGGAATAAGAGATGAGTATCTTTAAATTAGCTCGTACAGCCCTCCTCGCAGCTGCAGTAACATTACTGTTTTCCGGCTGTGGAGAGAGCACGGACGAAGCAACCGGAACGATAGACGATCCGGGTGTTTCCATAACCGTAGTATCCAGCTCTGATGTTTACGGCTGGATTGAAATGACCCTTTCGCAGGCTCCTCCGAGTATGGCCGAGGCAGGTTTCGATAATACATGGCTTCTTTTTGAAGGAGGTACACTCCTGCGGTTCAGCGGAATGGATGGTAAATGGAGCGCTTACTCCCTCGAGGATCTCAGCAATGTAATTGATTTTGATCTAAGCGGTGAAACTCCTGCATTCATCACCGAAAGCGAATACCTCGTTTTCAACCATAGCAGCTGCGATGCTGTTTCAGAAGCTCTTCCTGAAGGCTTTTCTCCGATGGAGCTTGAGATAAGCAACGATGATATAGCAGTTCTGAGCACTGATGGGGATCTTGCTATCATGGAGGAAGACGGTTTCACGGTATATGCTGCTTCAGAAGAACTGAATCCCTGCGGCGATCTTCATAGGATTGGACCTGACTGGATCTTCAGACTTGAGGGAGGCGGTCTGGCACTTTTCGACCCCTCGGTTGCTCTATGGCAGTTCGAGGATTCTCCGGAAGGAGATATACTCGCTTCATCCGACAATATTCTCTTCATAGGCGTCAATGACACTATCTATGTAAGAACCTTGCCTGGGGAATGGAATTATCACTCCGATGGTCATCTGTTTGATGGAGGTCTTGTTCTTACAGAGAACGGTATCTCAACAGTCATGTCACCGGGGGAGATAATCGCTGAAGCTCCTTCATTTGAACCATCACGATTATTCGCGATGTCAAGTTTCCAGCAGCCTGTATGGGCTATTGACGATCTTGGAATAGCGGTCTACGCCGGTCTGGGTACAGTAGAAACCAACCTTCCTTACTACGAAACCCAGCGTGTATCCTGTTCCATGGCCGGACAGAGCGCAAGTGGAATGCAAGGCTCAGCTGAGTCTGTGAATGATATAATACAGGCTGGAAGCGCTACTTTCAGAATATATGAGTCGGTTTCTATCAGACCCGATCCGTTCACCGAATTTTCAACTGAGGGAAGGGACGCGAGAAGGAACCTTGATATTATATCGGTCGAGGAATTCAGACTGGTTGGAATAACGCTTGATCCTGTCGGTGGAGATCAGGCTATGGTTGAAGATGGTATCGGTGTACCATACGTACTTTACGAAGGAACTATTCTAGCCAACAATTCCCACGTTGCCGAGATTACCAGTAATGAAGTTATTGTAATTCAGGATGTTATTGTTGATTACAGCGCAAGAGGTGGAGGGGAGACGACGATCCCCACCATTTATTCTTTGCGTTTACATGAAGAAGGTGGTTTGTGATGCGTCTCTTAACCGTTTGTAGTCTACTGCTGTTGCTGGCTATACCAGCTGCGGCGTACAGGGTTACCGATATTTCGGTAATACCCAGCGGCGACGTGACTCTGGTCACACTAACCGCTGATGATGCTATCTCCTACGAAAGATTTCTCCTGACCGATCCCATGCGGATCGTACTGGATATTGGCGATGCTGTACACTCACTGCCATCAATGGATTTTTCAGTAAACAGGGGCGCGATTCTTTCCATAAGGACGAGTCAGTACAAAGCTCCGCCTGAGGGGATCGTCAGGATAATTATTGATGTCAATGGTGAACTTCTGAATTACAACGCATCACTGGACGGTAATAAACTTATTCTTGAAATACAGACAGATCCAACTGGTATCCCCTTTGCCGCCTGGTCAGCTACTTCTGAATACGTTCAGCCTGTACTGACCGGAGGAGATGTAGCACCACTGTCATCACCGGATTACACGACTCTTTCCGGACAGTCTGTTGCAACATCAACAAGAGGTATCCGTATAAGTGAGATCAACCGCCAGATAGAAGACGGCTTCCCAGTGGAGTGGTCCGGAACCGGCGGTCGAAGGATAACCATTGATGTTGTTGATGCAAGTGTTAGAACCGTTATGAGGGCTATTTCGGATGTAAGCGGCATGAACATCATGCTTCCGGAAGATTACGACGCATCAGTCACGGCTCGTTTGCAGAATGTTGGCTGGAGGGATGCACTTACAGCAATTCTGAACTCCCAGGGACTGGTTGCCAGCATGGAGGGCAATGTTCTGAGGATACTGCCGCGGGATCAGTTCTATTCGGAAATTAGTCAGATGGCGTTAACCCGTCATGACAGAGAGAACCTTCAGGAACTCCAGACTGAGATCTTCGTGATCAGATATGCTACTGCTCAGAGCCTGAACAACGCTCTGAGTACTGCACTTTCCGATAGAGGTCAGATATCTGTTGATGACCGGACAAACTCTTTGATCATTACGGATATACCTTACAAACTCGAGGAAGTCGGCAGACTGCTGCCGATCCTTGACAGTCCGACTGCTCAGGTAATGATAGAGGCAAAACTGGTTGAGATTGATGCCAGCTACGCCAACGAAATGGGTATTGACTGGTCTCTCGGTAACCTCAGCAGGACCAATGCGCTGGTGCATGGAGGTGCAAGCTCAACAGGTCTTGCCGTTGGAGATCCGAGCGGATCATTCTCATTCGGGACCATTACAAGCATGTTCGATGTTAATGCTGTTCTTACCCTGCTTGAATCACAGAATCATGCACACATACTTTCAGAGCCGAGGATAGCAATCATCGATAACATGACAGGTACTGTCATGTCCGGAAAAGAAATACCGCTGACCCTTCTGGATCCCAGCGGAAACATCTACATACAGATGTACAGTGTTGGTGTTGAATTAACCGTTACACCTCATATAAATGCTGATAACAACGTAACCCTTGAACTATTCCCGGTTGTAAGCGAGCTTTCAGCGGAGGCGACTTCCTCGAATCAGCCTATAATCCTCACGCAGAGCGCCAATACAACCCTTATGATAGACGATGGTGCTACAGCTGTTATTGGTGGAATAATGAGAAGCAAGCAGACAACTGTAAGAAGAGCCATACCGATACTTGGAAGCATTCCTCTCCTCGGTGATCTGCTCTTCTCCTACAATTCTGAGCGGGAAGAAAGTACTGAGCTTGTAATATTCGTTACTCCACATATTATCAGGCCTTACTAAAACAAGGCCAGTGTGATCAGACTGGGGCGGGGAAAGTGGAAAGGCCACATTCTCCGTCCCTCTTCTAATCTATGCAGACCGACTTCCTCACTTCTAAGGGGAGCATTTCTTGATATTGCCGGTAGAGCTCTCATCGATTCAGCAGTAGTCTGGGACCTGTGCGCGGGAACCGGGGCAGTGGGCCTTGAAGCGCTGAGCTGGGGAGCATCACATTGTGTATTCGTTGATAAGAATCATAGATCCACGTCATTCATAAGAAAATTTCTAATGGAGCACGAAGCCCGGGATGAAGCGGCAGTTATTACAAGCAGCGTAAGAGAGTATATTCAAAACACGGATTCCGTACCTGATATCGTATATATTGATCCACCATACAGGTACAGCAGGCTCTACGAATGGATAGACAGTTATGAATGGAATACTGTTATGAGGAATGATGGAACTGTATTCGTAGAATGCGGAGAAGCAGGATTGCTGAAGGCGGACTGGAGAGAGAGGAAATACGGGGACAGCTACTTATGCTGGAAAACAGTTAAGGACGTGCGATGAGAATAATTTATCCCGGAACATTCGACCCTCTGACCCTGGGACACCTGGACATTATCAGAAGAGCATCCAGTATTTTCAGTGAAATTGAAGTTGCAGTTGTGCAGCGGTCTTTGAAAACTCTCTGTTTCCCGGTTGAAGAGAGGGTAGAGCTTCTCAGGGAATCTCTTGAGGAGATGAATCTTTCGGGAATTGAAGTATCTTCATTCGATTCTCTGCTGGTTGAATATATGAGCAGGAAGAATTATCATACTTTCATAAGAGGTTTGCGGGCAAACTCCGATTTTGAGTACGAATTTCAGATGCAGTTGATGAACAGAAGACTGGCACCCGCGATAACGGGGCTTTATCTTATGCCATCGGAAGACAGAATGTATCTGTCTTCCACACTTGTGAAAGAGATCGCGAAGTATCACGGAGATCTTTCAACCATGGTTCCAAAATGCGTGAGGATAGCACTTGAAGAGAAATATGGATATGCTGAAGGAAGCGGATGACTTATGAAATACTCCAGAACTATCATGTCACTATCACCTTCTGCGACACTTCAGTTAAGTGCAAAAGCAAAGGAACTGAAAAAATCGGGAAGAGATATTGTATCCCTGACCGCAGGCCAGCCTGATTTTCCCACCCCTGCTCCTATCGCCCAAGCCGGGATAAAGGCGATAATGGATGGGAAAACCGGTTACACTCCAAGTACCGGTATACCTGAGCTCAAAGAAGCTGTTGCAGAAAGTTATTCGCTAAGAAGGAACATCGAATGGAACTCTTCGAATGTGGTAGTAAGCTGCGGCGCGAAGCACGATCTGGCCAATCTCGTCAGAGCGGCAGTGAATCCGGGGGACAGGGTCCTTCTTCCGAGGCCGTACTGGGTCAGTTATCCCGAAATGGTCAAAGCTTCGGGTGGAATCCCCGTTTTGCCGGAGAAGCGCCTTGATCCCTGCGAAATACTTAAAGCAGCAGACCTCGGTGCTGTTGGTCTTCTGCTTAACTACCCATCCAACCCGTCAGGATACGTTCCATCCTCTGATGAGATGAGCCGCATCGCAGATGCCATTGCCGATACTGACATGTGGGTTATCTCAGATGATATATATGAAGATCTTGTTTATACTGAAGGTGCTGTTCCGCACATTCTTGATTACAGGCCGGAACTGAGCTCCAGAACTGCAGTTGTTTCAGGTGTATCGAAAACCTTTGCCATGACGGGATGGAGGATAGGCTACTCGCTTGCAAACAGAGAATGGTCAAAACTCTCCGGTATTCTGCAGGCACATTCTACGTCAAACCCCTGTTCGATATCCCAGTGGGCAGCTCTCGCGGCTGTTGAAGGAAAGGCTGATAAGGAAAAACGGGAAATGTACCGCTCCTTCAGGGATAGAAGGGATATGATATGTTCGAAACTTTCGGACGTCGAAGGTATACAGTTCGACAGACCGGAGGGAGCATTTTACGTATTTCCCCGGTTGCCTGCTGTGAATGACACGGCAGGATTCTGCAGTGAGCTTCTGGACGAAGAGGGACTGGCAGTAATACCCGGTTCTGCATTTGGAGCTGAAGGATACATAAGACTGTCTTTTGCAGCGTCGGATGATGATATTCGGGAAGGTGTGAACAGATTGAATAGATTTCTGCGCAGGAGGTACACAGTATGATTGTCAACTGTCCTAATTGCGATAGTAAGTATAATATTCCGGAAAATAAAATAGGAAACTCACCAAAGCGCTTTCGATGCAGAAAATGCTCTGAGATATTTATTATCAATCCCCCAAAAGCTAAAGTAGCAGAGACTTCAGACGTATCTATAGCTGAAGACAGTGAAGAGCAGAGGGCGGCCAGGTTTGCAAGGGTCCTGGCAAGTGACATGCTTATTTATAACCGTGAATTGATTGACGAAGCCAGGAAAGAGGGAAATCTTCCCGAAGTGATGAGTGGGGAAATACAGAAATCCTGGGATTTATGGAAGAGTAGATTCCCTGAAGAATGTGAAAGGGATCCTGATATTTTCAGTGATGCTCTGAACCAGTTTCTGGCAGATGGAGAAAGGATATTCAGGAGTCAGGACTACTCCTGATACTTTTATTCTAAATATCTCCCCTTATCCTGCTGCGGACCATTCTAAATACAATATGGCAGAGCATAAGATGAATATCTTCGATCTGCTGCATATCCTCACTTGGAACTATAATCGATACAGTTGCCTCTTTAACAGCATCTCCACCGCTGTAACCAGAAAGCAACACTGAAACTGCACCGATACTGCCTGCTACCCTGAAAGCATTTATTACATTCGGACTCATTCCGCTTCCGGACAGGCCAATGACAACATCTCCTTTTTCAGCAAGATTTGCAAGCTGTTCACCGAAGGTATTCGTGTAATCGGTATCGTTAGCCCAGGCAGTTATCAGCGGCACATTATCGGAGAGACTGAGGGCTTTGAGCCTGGGTTTTCCCGGAGTTACAGTGCCTTTCGCCAGATCGCAGACGAAATGGCTGGAAGTGGCAGACCCTCCCCCATTTCCGAAAATGAAAACCCTCCTGCCATTATTGTAGGCTTCGAATATGATGTTTACCAGCTCTTCTATGTTCTCCAATGGAATCCTGTGAACCAGAGTGCTGATCTGATCAAAATATGTCCGTATTGCCTGCTGCATCTTTTCTCCTATCAGAATACTTTCAGGTATTTATCATCTGCGATGGTGCACTCCGGTACTTTCGTTCGGGGCATTACAAGTGAATTCTTTAAAGCGCAGTCGGATCCTATGACCGCGTCTGATAGTACAACACAGTTCTCCAAAGAGCAACCTTTAGATATTTTTGCACCCTTCTGAATCCAGAATGTACCTTTGAGCTCAATACTATCGTAGGATTGTGTGTTCTCTATCAGCATGCCGTTCATGATATTACCGTCACTCCTATAGGGAGTTAGCCTGTCGGACAGGATATCATGACAGGCTGTCAGGTAGCTTTTGGGCGTACCGATATCTCTCGTGTACCCACCCGGGGTATCCGCAGCAAGGACCCTTCCATTACCGAGAAGCTCCGGGAAAACGTTCATTCCGAAATCCGAGAATTCTCCTCTATGCAGATGTTCAACCGCTGAGCTTCTGCAGATATATAACCCGGAGTTGGCAAGATTGGATTGAGCGACTTCATCGGGGGGTTTCTCACGAAAATGCGAAACCCTGCCGCATGGTTCAGTAAGGACTATACCTTTCGTTGAAGGTTCCCCGGTCGGAGCAAGTGCAATGGTCACCTCTGAATTCAGTCTGTAGTGAAGGTCCATAAGGGGAGCTACTGGCTGCCTTGTAAGATTGTCGCCGTATACAACCAGAAATTCCTCCCCCAGGAATGGAAGGGCTTCCCGTACAGCACCGGCTGTTCCCAGTGGGTCTTTTTCCCTTTGAAAGAGCGTCTTAAGAGGAAGATCAGTTATTTCAAGAAAATCTTCGATCATATCTGCCATCCAGGAACCGTTAACTACAACTGTGTCAACCCCCAGTGAATGCAGGTGAAGCAATGTATCATGGAGAAGTGTGAAACCTGCTATTTTGACAAGAGGTTTTGGAACAGAATCCGTCAGTGGTTTAAGCCTGGTTCCGAAACCTGCGCAAAGCAGCATGGCCTTCATTGTTCTCCATCTTCATCAGGTCTGGCGTACCTTATTAAGCCATTTCCAAGATTGAACAGCCTTGCTGTACTGTAAAGAAAACGCTGCAGGCCGAGACCGAAGTAAACGAATCGGCCCAGACGCTCAATCGGATTTCCCCTGTATATTTCAGGTGGCTGAATCTGCCTTCGTATTGCACCGTAATTACCTGATTGTCTGCCGCATATCCGAAATCCGCCTTTTTCAAGAACTGCATCAAGAGTCCGCGGTTGAAAGAAGTAGAGGTGCGCCGGAACAGAATCAGGTTCGATAGTGCCGGGTCTGACGCCTTTGAGAAGAGCTTCCGTGAACTCCTCCCAGTGATAAAGTTCCCATGGGCATTGAACTACCAGAATACCATCAGGAGAGAGCAATCCGCGGATGCGTCTGAGCAGATCAAAGGGTCTGTGAAGATGTTCAAGCACATCCAGAAGCAGAATTACATCAAATGAATGTTCATCGAGATCAGCTGATTCAAGGTTGCCAGTATGTACATTAAGACCCAGTTCATCGCGTGCGTATTCTGAAGACAGGGGGCTTACTTCAACACCATGCACGTCCCATCCTCTCTGAGCAAGATATTGCAGAAGAAAACCGTATGCACAGCCAACCTCAAGAAGCCGCCGTCCTCCGGCACGTTTGAGGAGGTCTCTGTGACGCCTGCTGAAGATATTCATGAATGTGTCATGGTATTTTTCAAAAGTCTGGAGGTAACCTTTGTACCCTACATCCCCATCTTCATAATAAGCTCTGCTGTACATATCTATAATAGCTTTTTCAGACGGTCTTTCGGACAGGTATACGAGGCCGCATTCAGTGCATCGCACAACCGGCCACGTTTTCTGTACGCTGAGCAGACGCGAAGAACTGGATCCGCAAAGGATGCAGTCGGTCTTTTCTCTCGGAAAGCTGCTCCAGTCCATATTCCCCCGTTCACTTGACAAGTCAATCCGTAATGGACTTGACACGCACTTGACAAATACTGCAAATCAATGCCTGACTATCATGGAATCAAGCTGGCACAGTATTGTAATAGAATGTATATCAATGCCCTGCAACAACAGGGGTTGACAATTGTCAACCCCTTGACAGATTAGGCTTCTACGCACTGATCTGAATTGAGGCAGGAACTATCTAACATCTTTTTGAATTATAATATGAGAGGCTATACATAGCACATGAAAGGCGGCTCTTTTGGCGACAAAGCGAACAGAGGGAAGATCACTTGAACTCTACCTCAGAGAAATCGGAAGTAAGGAAACCCTGTCCTCCGCGGAAGAGGCATCACTTGCAAAACGCATTCGTGCTGGTGAACAGGAAGCTCTGAACGAACTTACAGAGGCGAATCTGAGGTTCGTCGTCAGCATTGCGAAACAGTATGCGAATCAGGGTGTTGCGTTGGAAGACCTTATCAACGAAGGAAATGTAGGACTGATAAGGGCTGCAAAGGGATTCGATGAAAGCAAAGGATGCCGCTTCATAACATATGCGGTATGGTGGATAAGGCAGGCTATCCTTCAAGCCCTCGCGGAGCAGTCAAGAATTGTACGTCTTCCATTGAACCGTGTCGGGGAACTTTACAAAATGGGTCGTGCCGCGAGAGAACTTGGGCATTCCCTCGGAAGGAATCCATCCACGAATGAAATTGCTGATGAGCTGGACGTATCAAGGGGTGATGTTGAAGGAATGATGTCTATACACAGTACGCACCTTTCACTTGACAGCCCTGTTTACGAGGGCAGTGATAAGACTTTCCAGGAGATGATCTCCGATGATGACGATATCCCGCCTGATGAAGCTGTAGTTCAGACAGCCATGAAGAGGAGCGTCGCTGGAATGCTGGACATTCTTGACCAGCGCGAAAGAACCATAATCCAGCTGTTCTTCGGAATAAACACAGACAGAAGGCATACCCTTGCGGAGATAGGAAGAACAATGGGTATAAGTCGGGAGAGGGTACGACAGTTAAAGAACAGGGCGATTTCCAAACTCAACGACAAAACCGACAGCAAGAATCTGCTGCTTTACCTGAAATAGCGGAACGGCTTTTTCCATGCCGATAGGTACAATACACTGGCTGCCGCATAGATCCAGCAAGACAAGCAAGAGGTTTATACTTACCGCAGTCCGTTTAAGGCTGAGTATCCTCATAATAGCACTGTTCTTAACCGGCACCGCCGCCCTCTTCTTTCATATTGGCGGAATAAACCAGAGAGAGCAGTTCTCTGATAACAGGCAGAACGAAACGATCGTTCTCCACGGAGAGCTGTATCAGCTCTCCGAACGCGTCATGAACCTCCGTCTGCAGCTTGAAGAGATCAGCACCAGAGAGAAACAGGTACTTGTTGCAGGTGCCGGGCTGAACCTGGATTTCTCACAGCTTATCCCGCAGACTGATCCGATGAGTGAGCCTCCGGGGGATAATATGTTCCGATACATAGATGATCTGGAAATGGAGCTCATGCTCATGGAGAGGCTGGCAAGTGCAGAGCTGATGGCCTACGATTCCCTTGCAGCCTTTTTAATGGGAAAGGACAGTGAACTTGCAAGAATTCCTTCGATCTGGCCTGTAGACGGTATCTTCGTCAGCGATTTCGGCCCCCGGATAGATCCGTTCACCGGTGCTGTCCGGATCCATAAAGGGATCGATCTTGCCTGCATTTCAGGGACACCTATATATGCTCCCGCTGATGGTGTGATCGTGTTCGTGGGCTGGACTGGTGGATGGGGTCTGAATATCGTTGTCAGGCACTCGGATAGGATTTCAACAAGGTATGCGCATTGTTCTGCGGCCTGCACTGTTGTAGGGCAGGAGGTCAACAGGGGGGATCTGATAGCAAGGGTAGGCTCAACGGGAAGATCGATTGCTCCACATGTTCATTACGAGGTTCTTATTAACGGTGTGCAGGTCGATCCGGAGGACTATATACTCAGGGAGGGGTCGGATTCAGCAGTTTTCTAACCTGAAATTCAAATCGAAATGGCTTCTCTTTCCCCTGACTCTTATTCTTCTTTCCGTTGCCTTTATCATATCAACAGATCTGGATTATCCGCTCAGAGGTGATGAAGAACACTTTGTCGCTACAATAGAGCTTTTCGGAGAAAATTATCATCTCGGAACCGCCCTTGATTACCCGGAGGTGACCGGACCTCTTTTCTATTATATGTACGCTTCATGGGGAAGGCTTATCGGTTTCAGTCCTGCAGTTCTGAGGATTTTCAACCTGCTACTATCTGCTGTTACTATTATTCTGATATACCTCCTTTATGGAAAAGTCCTGCAGGATCTGAAGATCGTTCTTCCCGGCATGCTTCTGCTTCTCCTGAACCCATACTTCCCCGGGCTCAGCATGCATGTGTTTACAGATATTCCATCCCTTTTGTTCATTGTAATGATAGTTTTCGCGATTTACTCCGGAAATTCTATGCTCCTTTTTATTTCCACAGCATGTGCTCTATTGATAAGACAATATTCTGTCTTCGTTGTCATATCTGCAGGAGCATACCTTTTCATAGATTACCGGAAGAACGGCCGATTCCGCAAAAGCACAATTTTCGCTCTTGTCTGCGGCGGGGTCCCGCTGCTGGTGATGATGCTGCTCTGGAGGGGTACGGCACCACCCTCAGGGATTCTCAGGTGGGTTATTGATGATGGTTCAGTATACAGATTCAGGTATGTCTACATCTACATTATCTTTCTAGCAGCTTCGTTATTTCCTCTTCTTGTATACTCATACAGGATTCTGCTTAACAACAGAGTAATTATTCTGTCAGGCTTTCTACTATCGCTGACGTACTTTTTCTTCCCTGTTCAAGCTTCCCTCGTCACAGTGGAGCAGACAGGGCGCACTACGGTGGGGCTGATGCACAGTTTCATTCGCGGAATCCTGAACAGCTATTGCCTTGAACAGTTTGTCCTTTGGATTTTCTGCGCGGCGGGGCTCATTACTCTCTTTAATATCATCTGGACAGACATTAAGAGAATGAAATCCGGAGAATGGGATTTCGGTCATTTCCTGACACTGATCATCATCGTATTTCTGATCATCATGCCATTCTCCTACCAGGTCTGGGAGAAGTATCTTGTTGCTGTGCTTCCATTCATAATCCTTCGTCTGCTTATGATTATCAGTACTTACAGAAAAATATCCTGCCAATCCGGATTAAATTGATATATTCATTACTTGCTCTTTGAAGTACAAAACGGTTCGGAAGAGATATCTTCTTATGTGAAAATGAACAAAGGAGACTATTCATGACAGGTATCAACCTGGTCAGTGCCTGTCTGTGCGGTATCCCGTGCAGGTACGACGGCAGATCAAAGCCTGTTGAGCGGTTCGTTAGAATGCTCCTTTGCGGTGAATGTGTGCCCTTCTGCCCGGAAAGGCTAGGAGGGCTGACCACTCCAAGAGAACCAGCTTCCATATCGGCGGGAGACGGATTTTCCGTTCTTGATGGAACAGCAAGGGTAATCCTCAGCGA
>Ga0164313_10000672_pt1 | contig 28377 bp, 29 predicted proteins | sample GuaBasSedimGuay4_FD_113735 | JGI IMG/M metagenome (GOLD analysis project Ga0164313, IMG submission 113735) | Subseafloor sediment microbial communities from Guaymas Basin, Gulf of California, Mexico - Guay4, Core 4569-4, 0-3 cm | ecosystem: Environmental > Aquatic > Marine > Hydrothermal vents... | reverse complement strand
TCATAAGCTTATATTTTAAGTTTAACAATACAATTGAGCTGCGAGCTCGTAAATGACAAAGATAAAGCTGTGGCCTTGATTTTTATTTGTCTGTGTATAATTTCGTGATTTTATGTAAGTTTGACATATGGGCCATCATCACCATGAAATGGAAAATGGCGGGAACCGAAGCCTGTTGCTGGCTACGGTTCTGAATGTCTTTATAACGGTAGTGGAAATCATCGGTGGCATCATGGCCAACAGCCTGGCCCTGCTCTCCGATGCCCTTCATAACCTCAGTGACACCATTGCCATACTCCTGGCATACATTGCAGCAAAGGTTAGCCGACGGAGTTCCAATGAAAGAAAAACCTTCGGCTACAAACGTGTCGAAATACTGGCCGCATTCTTTAATGCCCTTGTACTGATCGGGATATCGGTATTCCTGGTTTATGAAGCCATTTTCAGGTTTTCACATCCTGAACCAGTCAAAGGCCTGTTGATGTTGGTTGTAGCAACGGCCGGACTGATATTCAACCTGCTGGCCGTCTTGCTACTAAAAAAATACTCCGGAGCCAGTCTTAACATACGTTCTGCTTATCTGCATCTGCTGGGCGACACTCTCTCATCCGTTGCTGTTATTATTGGTGGCGTGCTGATCTACTTTTTTGAGATATATTGGGTAGATCCCCTGATCACCATATTGATCAGCATATATATCATCAAAGAAACCTGGGATGTTTTTCGCCAATCGTACAATATCCTTATGCAGGCGACCCCTGAGGGCATGGATATTCATGATATCATCACAGCTCTGGAAAACATTGAAGGTATTGCCAATATTCACCATGTACATGTGTGGGGACTGAGCGAAAAAGAATTCCATTTCGAATGCCATTCCGACCTGGATAGAGATATGAGCGTAAGCGAAACTTCAGCACTCAAAGAGCAGATGGCGAAAATCCTACACGATAAATATCATATTGGTCACCTTACCGTTCAGTTTGAATTTGGAGTATTCGATGACAAGACCATAATTCACGGAAAATAATGCTGTTAATTTCTTTTCTTTATCTTTGTTCGTAATTTAACGAACAGAGATGAAAGAACTGAATGTAATTACAGAGGAACAGCAGAAGATGGCAAGATTTGCCAAAGCCCTCGGGCATCCGGTGAGAATATATGTACTGGAGCTTCTTTCAAAACAGGCATGCTGCTATAGCGGTGACCTCTCGGAAACCCTGCCCATTGCTAAGTCAACACTGTCGCAACACCTCAAAGAGCTTAAAGATGCCGGTTTGATTCAGGGTGAAACGGAACCTCCGAAAATCAAATATTGTCTGAATAAAGACAACTGGGAAATCGTGAAAAAGAATTTCAATACTTTTTTTGGAGAATAGTATTTTTATCAGAAACCTTTGTTCGTATTTTTACGAACTATGAATAGTATAATCATGACAATGGATATTAAAATTCTTGGAACCGGTTGCCCGAAATGCAACAGTCTGGAAAAGATCACACGCAAAGCCGTAGACAAATCCGGCATAGAGGCTCAGATCGAAAAAGTCGAGGACATCATGGAGATCATGGAGTATGGAATCATGAGAACCCCCGGGCTGGTGATCAACGGTGAAGTAAAAATTGCCGGCCGACTTCCGTCAGAAAAAGAAATTACAGAGCTATTAACTCAATAAATACTAAAATGAAAAAACTATCATTCCTCGCTGCATCCGGCATTTTCATGCTGTTTATCATGATCATGTCATGCAATAGCCAGTCAAGCCATTCCGAAAACGAAAATGCAAAAGCATCCATACAAGAGAAGGAAACTGTAGTAACAGTCTATTATTTTCATGGCGACCGCAGGTGCACTACCTGTAAAGCTGTTGGGAAAGTCAGCAAAGAAACAATTGCTGAAAATTTTGGGGACAACCCCAATGTGATCTATATAGATGTTAACATCGACGAACCTGAAAACAATGAGATCAAAGATAAGCTGGAGATGAGTGGTTCAGGCTTGTTTGTTTATGATGGGAAAGAAAAGGCAGATCTTACTGCAGCAGCATTTCAGAAAGCTGTCAGCAGTCCTGAGGATCTGTCTGAAAAGATTGTTACAAGTGTGAAGGGCATGCTCTAAACAGGCTTCAATGGAATACCTACAGAATCTGCTTGATCAGTCTCAGTGGCCTGTTTTGTCTGCATTCATCATTGGCTTGATGATGGCCTTCAGCCCCTGCCCTCTTGCCACCAACATCACGGCTATAGCATACATAGGCAAGGATCTTGAAAACCGGAGAAAGGTTTTCTATAATGGACTGATATATACCCTTGGCAGGATGTTTTCCTATACCACCCTTGGGATTGCTATATATTATGGAGCCAGTGGGTACAAGATATCCGATATATTTCAGGGCTATGGGGAACGACTGCTCGGTCCTGTTATGATCATCATCGGGATCTTATTACTGAATGTAATCCCCTTTGGCAGGCTCAGTTTTGGGACAATAGATTGGAATACAAAGTTGAAGGTAGAATCCGGATCATATCTGAGCATGTTTCTCCTTGGTGTTGTTTTTGCGCTGGCCTTTTGTCCGTATAGCGGTGTACTTTACTTTCTCATGCTAATACCGCTTACGATAGAAAGCAGCAATCTTTTACTTCCACCGGTATTTTCCCTGGCAACCGGCCTTCCGGTCATTATCCTGGCATGGTTAATTGCATTTACCCTTTCAGGGGTTGGTGCTTTTTATAACAGGATTAAAACTTTTGAATTGTGGTTTCGCCACGTGGTAGCTATACTCTTTATTGGCACGGGGGCGTATTTTATCTGGATATTTTATTTTTAATCAATAAGCTATGGAGTGGAAAAGAGAACTGAAGATCTTCGGCTGGATGCTGCTGGCATTTGTGGCTTTTTATTTTATGCCTGCTGGGACAAAAGTATTTGATAATGCCGTCACCGAAGCTTTTGTATTGCTAAAATGGTATGCCCGCGAGCATGTCTTGCTCTGCCTGATCCCTGCATTTTTTATTGCAGGTGTTATTGCTGTTTACATCAGCCAGGGAACAGTAGCCAGGTATCTTGGACCTACTGCAACAAAATGGAAAGCCTACCTGGTTGCATCATTTTCCGGTACCATTCTGGCAGTATGCAGTTGTACCATACTTCCGCTCTTTGCAAGCATTTATAAAAGAGGCTCAGGCCTGGGCCCTGCCATGGCATTTCTCTATTCCGGTCCTGCCATTAACATTCTGGCAATCATCCTTACAGCCAGGATCCTTGGATTCGAGCTTGGTCTTGCCAGGATCATTGGCGCTGTTGTATTCAGCATCATTATTGGACTCATGATGGCATACCTGTTCAGAAAAGAGGAAAAGGAGCGTGCAAAGGATCATGTGGGTTTCGTATTGCCTGCCGGCGCAAAGCCCATGTGGCAAATAGCAACATTGTTTTTGTCGCTGGTATTTATCCTGGTTTTTGCCAATTGGGGAAATCCCGGACCCGAAAGTAGTATCCTGTATTTTGTATGGGTATATAAATGGAAACTCACGGCCGCCTTCGGCGTCCTCCTTGCCGGAATACTTGTTATGGTCCTTAAGATAGACTGGTGGAAGGTGCTTATCGGGATCATAGCAGTACTAACAAGCATATTCATATTCCCGGCGGAGCCGATGTTTCCGTTTTTAGTTGCCATCATAGCACTGAGCATCCTTATTGCCATCACCCCCGGTGATTCACGGGAATGGTTGGGCGAAACCTGGTTCTTCACCAAACAGATTCTACCCCTGCTGGCAGCCGGTGTACTGGTGGCCGGATTCCTGCTTGGTGGCCCTGAAGGAAAAGGGATCATCCCGGAACATTATATCTCCTCACTCCTGGGAGGCAATTCATTGATGGCTAACTTTTTTGCATCCATCTTTGGGGCCTTCATGTATTTCGCCACCCTGACAGAAATTCCCATCATACAGGGTTTACTGGCAAATGGTATGGGAAAAGGACCCGCTTTAACCCTTTTGCTGGCAGGACCTGCCTTATCATTGCCCAATATGCTGGTGATCCGCTCGGTGATCGGCAATAAAAAGACATTGTATTATATCATCCTGGTGGTGATCATGGCCACGATTTCAGGTATGATCTATGGAAACATTTTATAGATTACCCATGAAAATCCTGATCATATGTACCGGCAACACCTGCCGCAGCCAGATGGCGGAGGGATTTCTGAGATCATTCAATACGGACCTGGAAGTTTTCTCCGCAGGCACAGTGGCTGAAGGGCTTGTTAATCCATTTGCCATTAAAGCAATGGCAGAAGTTAGCGTGGATATCAGCAATCAAAAACCGGAGTCCGTATCACTATATTTAAATGAAGCCTTCGACTACGTGATTACGGTTTGTGATGGTGCCAAAGAGGTTTGCCCCGTATTTGCCGGAGAAGTAAAGCATCATCGGCACATGGGATTTGATGACCCTGCCTCGGCAAAAGGCACTGAAGAGGAAGTGATGCCGGTGTACAGAAGGATAAGGGATGAGATCAGGGATAGCTTTTACAAATTTTTTAAACAGATAAATCATTCGGACGATGAGTGAAGAATTGAAGAATATAGTTCGTAGTAAGTATAACGACATTGCGAATCAAAGTAAAGACCAGAATATATCTTCCTGTTGTGGTAGTACATCTTGCTGTGATAATATGGATTATACTATTATGAGCGATGATTATTCAGCTCTGGAGGGGTACAATACAGACGCAGACCTTGGATTAGGTTGTGGTTTACCTACCGAATTTGCTAATATTTCCAAAGGTGACACTGTTGTTGATCTGGGGTCTGGTGCTGGAAATGATGCTTTTGTAGTCAGATCAATTGTAGGGGACGATGGGATGGTTTTGGGGATCGACTTTGCAGGAGCAATGCTCACGAAAGCCAAAAGCAATGCAAGAAAACTTGGCTTTAAAAATGTTAAATTCATCAAGGGTGATATTGAGAATATGCCCTTGGAGGATGAGCAGGCTGACGTGATCATAAGTAATTGTGTTCTAAACCTGGTGCCGGATAAAGCAAAAGCATTTTCCGAAATGTTTCGTGTCATTAAACCTGGAGGCCATTTTTGTATTTCAGATATTGTTCTGGAAGGTACTCTCCCTTCCGAATTGATGCAAGCAGCTGAAATGTATGCCGGCTGTGTTTCCGGTGCCGTTCAAAAGGACGACTACCTCAAAATCATTGAAAATGCAGGTTTCAATATGGTTCTTGTAAAAAAGGAAAAAGAGATTATTCTCCCGGATGATATCCTTTTGAATTACTTATCGGTTAAAGGATTACAAGCGTATAAGAGTAACAGCACAGGCATTTTTAGTATTACTGTGGTAGGTCATAAGCAATAAGCTTTCTATCTTCCCCCTGTTCATGATTAGTAATAGTACATCTTGTTATGAATAAAAAACAGACAAAGAAATTATCTTTTCTCGACAGCTACCTCACCCTCTGGATATTCCTGGGTATGTTTACGGGGGTGTTATGGGGATATTTACACCCCGATATCAAGGATTTCTGGGGCAGTATGGTAGTAAACGATACGAATATCCCGATTGCCATCGGCCTGATCCTGATGATGTATCCTCCCCTGGCAAAGGTCAGGTATGAAGAACTTCCAAAAGTCTTTGCAGATGTGAAGATCCTGAGCCTGTCGCTGGTACAGAACTGGGTCATCGGCCCTATACTCATGTTCTTTCTGGCCATCATATTCCTGCATGATTATCCGGGTTATATGTACGGCCTCATCCTCATCGGCCTCGCCCGATGCATTGCCATGGTGATCGTGTGGAACGAACTGGCAGAGGGAAGCAACGAATATGCAGCCGGCCTGGTGGCCTTTAACTCTATTTTCCAGATCCTCTTCTTCTCCCTTTTCGCCTGGATATTCATTACCGTACTGCCAACATGGTTTGGACTGCCGTCGGTTGAAGTGCCCATTACTATTGGCATTATTGCCAAAAGTGTGTTCATATACCTCGGCATACCTTTCATTGCCGGATTCCTGACACGTTTCATTCTGATCAGGATTAAAAATAAAGACTGGTATCATAAGAAATTTGTACCGCTGATCAGCCCCATCACTCTCATCGCTCTGCTGTTTACTATTGTGGTCATGTTCTCTTATCAGGGTGATAATATCATTTCACTTCCCCTTGATGTAATACGCATCGCCATTCCATTGATCATATACTTTGTGATTATGTTTATGGTCTCGTTTTTTATGGGAAAAAGAATAGGGGCAGACTACAAACGTACTGCTACTATTGCATTCACGGCAGCCTCAAACAATTTCGAGCTTGCCATTGCCGTCGCCATTATGGTATTTGGGATCAGTTCTCAGGAAGCTTTTGCAACCGTTATCGGGCCATTGGTGGAAGTGCCCGTGCTTATTGCCTTGGTGAATGTCGCTTTCTGGCTGCGAAAAAAATACTTTAGAAGTCAGAAGTCAGATACCAGAAGTAAGAAGTGATTTCTAACTTCGTTCTTCATTCTTCTGACTTCGTTCTTCTGACTTCATTCTTCTGACTTCGTTAGAGTCCTTTAACCTTTGATGGTCCTGCGATAAAATCCTTGAGATAAAAGGGCTCAAAATAAGCAAGGTCCTCAGTATGTCCTTTGCCAAACTTGTTATAAGATATAATGGCCATACCATCGGCTGATGGCTGAATGCCATCAAGAAATTTCATCCCTTTCGGATCCAGCAACTCCCTGCCTTTCTCAGCACCATCTCCGAAATAAATAATCTCATGCCCTTTCAATTCCTCCTCGAATGAATTTTCATCCATTATCAGGGCTTCCGTATCCTTTACCGGCTTGTTTTCGCGATCAAAAAGCGCAGTATATACTTCCATCCTCCTGGCATCTATCATCGGACAAAACAGTATATCTTCCGGATAATTACTGAGCATAGAAACCTTCAGGGCCATCGACTGTAGTGTAGGTACTGCCAGCAGTGGGATTCCCAGGGCATAGCAAAAACCCTTGGCGGCTGATACACCGATCCGCAAACCGGTATATGAACCCGGGCCCTTGCTCACGGCTATGACATCAAGATCTTTCATGCCGATCCCGGCTTCGCGGCATACTTCATCCGTAAAAACAGTGACTTTGGAAGCATGGATGTTCTTCTCGTTGCTTTCCCTGATCGCAATGATCTTTCCATGATCAGCAAGCCCGACCGAGCAATGCTGTGTGGCGGTTTCTATATTCAATATCAGGGACATACAGACAAGCTATGGGACAGGTCAATTAATCTTCCTTGAAAAGGTCTTTTCGTTCAGTCTTTTTCAACTCATTACCATCTCTGAGAGACTTGGAAACAAGACTGTAAGGCCCCGTAACAACTTCTTCACCATCTTCCAGGCCGGCTATGATCTGAATATTGGTGTTATCCTGTATACCAATTTCAACTTCCTGCATGCGGGCAATGCCTTCATCATATATGAAAACAACCTCTACAAAATCTTTCTTCTTGTCCTTATCATCTTTGATTGATTCATCCTGACTATTATCAGTTGTATCGCTTCTGGTTGTCACAGCACCAATTGGGATGATGAGCACATTATCAGCATACTCGGTCCGGATCTCTACTGTTGCAGACATACCAGGCCTGAGAGGAGAAAATTTCGGATTATCTTCTGGGATGAGATTGGCATAAGACTCAGGTAATACCATGATCTTCACATCAAAATTTGTGACCTGTTCAGCGCTAACGCCCAGGGTATTGGCAGAGGTGGCAATTTCGGTAACCACTCCCATGAACTCTTCATTCAAGTAAGCGTCAACCTCTATGGTGCATGTGTCATGCAAGGACACCCTTACGATATCATTCTCATTTACCTCCACATTTACTTCCATGTGCTGAAGGTTGGCAACACGCATAATTTCTGTACCTGATGAGAACTGTGATGCCCCGGTAACCCTTTCACCTTTTTCCACATTCAGTTTAGAAACTGTTCCCGAGCGAGGGGCGGAAACTGTTGTTTTGGTGAGGTTGTCATTCGCTTCACGCAATGTTGCATTGGCACTATTGATACTATACTTAGCGCTGGCCACTGTTTGCTTGGAAGCATCTACTTCGGCTTTGGCAACTTCATAAGCAGCCTGCGATGCATCATACTCCGCCTGGGAGATTACATCCTGTTCCCAGAGTGATTTGTTCCTTTCGTACGACACGCGGGAGTTCTTATACGAAGCTTCCGATTGCGCCTGGCGTGCTTTGGCATTGGCAAGGTTAGCCTGCTGTGAATTGAGGTTTGCCTCAGCCCTTTCGTACGCAGAGATATAGATCTCCGGGTCGATCTTGGCCAGCAGGTCGCCTTCCATCACTTCATCCCCTTCTTTTACATACAATTCAACTACCTCTCCTGAGATATAGGGACTGATGATCACATCCTGGGCAGGCTGTATCTTTCCATTGGCAGATACAGTTTCAATAATATCTCCGAACTTAGCTGCTTCTACGCTCACGGGCAGTCCACTGCCAGTGTTTCCTTTCTGAACAGCAAAAATGATGAGAACCACCAGCAAAACTATGATGATGATGATCCAGGTTTTTTTCTTCTTAAACATTAGGCAATAGGTTTATTCGTTAATGGCTGCACGCCTTCCGTCAAAGCCGGCGGAACACGGTGCAAAGTTAGCCAACTTATCAATATCAACTACATGGATATGTTCTATTCGATCGACAGAGGATTACCCATATAGAAGCTTAATATAGTTGTCTTGAAAATATAATCGTATTTAGCCTGCAACAAATCTGATTGGGCCAGGGTCAACTCCTTTTTAATTTCATTGTATTCAACGGAGTTGAGGAGGCCAACATCAAACTTTTGTTCAGCATATTTGAAAGCCTCACTCTGGGCTTCAACTTGTTTCATTGATGATCCATACCTTTTCAAGGCGGCAACAGCATCAGCATAGGCTTGTTCGATAACTTTCCGCAGGTTGTTCTTCGTATACTGCAGATCGTACTGGGCACTTTCCTCTGCAATCTTGGCCCTGGTGATGCTATTCCTAACCTGCCATCCGGTGAAGATGGGAATGTTCAGGTAAAAACCTACAGAACGGTTATTGTTATCGTTCAGCTGATCGCCCCAGCCCTTCGTTGTGAAATCTTGATCTTGAAGATAAGAGGTATATACAAGTTCGCCGCTCTCGGTGAAACCAAGCTCTCGGGTAACCAAGGCCGGATTTTCCCCAATCGTGTTCAGCCCTGAATAACCACTTCCCCAGGATCCTCCCAGGCTGAAAACCGGGCTTTGCTGTCCACGGGCAATGGAAATATCTTTGTGTGCGATATCTACAGTCAGTTCTGCCAGTTTTACCTCTGGCCTGTTAAGCACAGCATAGTTGTATATCTGATCCGATGTGATGTCGATCGATGGGGCTTCCACCGACCTGAGGCGGGGCACCTGTACATCGAAATCCTCTGTCACCGGAAAATCAATCAATTGCTGCAAGGTCAGGAATGAGATCTCAAGCCGGTTTTCAGACTCGATCACCTGTAATTCCTCGCGTGCCTGCTGTGCCTGTATGTTCAAGAGGTCGCCTTTTGCCAGGGTTCCTGCTTCAACAAGTTTTTCCATTCGCTTCACCTGCTGTTCTGTCACTGCCAGCTGTTCATTAGCCACCATCAGGATTTCCCTGTTAAACAGGATATCCAGGTAGTACCCGGCTACAGTCAGAGATATATTATCGAGAAGATCATCCAGTGAAAATTGTGAAAATTTCACTGACAGCTGATTGCGTTTGATCATATTGACCTTTTGCAATCCACTGAACAAGGTGATGTTCCCCTGGATGTAAAGATTATCCGAACGAACCCTGTTTGTGGCAAATTCGTTGGTGTACTGGTCAATGGTCCGTCCCCAGTTATTCACTGTGCTGGCCCCGGCATTAATGCTTGGTAGCGTGTTCAGCTTTGTCTGAAGCAGATTGGCCTTGTTGCTCTCTACCACAAGTACTTGCTTTTTTATATCAAGGTTGTGTTCGAAGGCAAAGTTGATACAATCCTGAAGCGACCACAGGGTCTGCGCTTTCATCTGGCTTGCACTCATAATCAGCATGACCAGCGTAAGCAATATGCCTGTGATCAGAAGTCGTGGAAATGCGAGTCCTTTGAGTGATACAATCTTAATCATTGTTATCTGGTTTTTAAATTTCACTATATGCATCTAAAAATATGCCACTTTGCTAAACTTCTGGTTTGCAAACAATAGCAAAGAGAATACGTGGAATGGGATTAAAAAAGTGTTCATTTTTCAATGCTTGCTGTTCAATACCGAACACCTGCGCTTCCCTTTCCCTTCAAAGACCAAATGTATAAATTATTCACTACATTTGTTACACCACCTCTGGTGGAAATTTACAATATCTGACCAAAACCACTACCTATGAACAGCCGTAGCTTACTCTCAGTGCTTATCGCAGTATTATTCTTTAGCTTTCATGTTACCGGCCAGGTTACACCGGGCGACAGCATCCATGCCATTAAATATGTGATCGATCTGGAGGAAGTTGACATGGATACCAAAGAAATTACAGCGAATACCACCATTACCCTCCTGCCACTGGTAAATAACCTGGATATCATACAGCTGCAGTTGATGGACCTGACGGTAGATTCCGTTTTTGTGAATCAGCTGAAGGTAACTTCTTTTACACATGCCGATGAGATCATCAACATCCCCCTCCAGGCACCCATTTCTCTGGGCGATACAACAGACGTCCTGGTGTATTACCATGGACAGCCATTTCATGAGAGTTGGGGAGGTTTTCATTTCGATGGCTCCTATGCTTTTAATCTGGGTGTAGGGATCAGCTGGATACCTCACAACCTGGGACAGTCATGGTTTCCATGCATCGATGACTTCACCGATAGGGCTGTTTACGAAGTAAAAGCTACGGTTCCTGACGATAAAATGGCCATTGGCGGCGGGGAACTGCTTCAACTCATCGATAACGGGAATGGCACACATACCTTTCGCTGGTATATCAACAACCCTATCCCTACTTACCTGGTATCAGTTGCCATTGGTGATTATGCACTGGTGAATGATCTATATAACGGTATTGAAAGAGAAATCCCGATCACCTATTATGTATTACCCGGCGACACCCTTCAGGTACCCGGAACCTTTGAACGTATGCATGAAGTATTGGCCTTATTTGAGACAAAATTCGGGGCATACGACTGGCACCGCATTGGATATGTCAGCACAGACAAAGGCGCTATGGAACATGCCGCCAATATTGCTTATCCGCATTTTGCCATTACTGGTAATGATTCGTACGAATATCTGTATGTACATGAGCTGTTCCATATGTGGTTCGGCGACAAGGTCACCTGCGATAAGGCTGAAGAGATGTGGATCAATGAGGGTTGGGCAAGCTTTAGCCAGTATTATTATACCGAGGTGCTGGATGGCATAAACACCTATAAAACTGCCATGAGAAATATGCATGCCGGCCTCCTTTATGATTGCCATCTCTCTGAAGGCGGATATATCCCCCTGAATAATATCCCACAAAATCTTACGTATGGCAGGAGTGCCTATGACAGAGGTGCTACCGTGGTACAAGCCCTGAGGGCATACCTGGGTGATGCCGTGTTTTTTCCGGCCTGTAAAGACTTCCTGGAAGACTTTGCTTTCACCTCGGTTTCATCTTACGACATGGAAGCCAGCTTCAGTCAGAATACCGGTGTGGACATGAGCGGCTTTTTCAACAACTATGTATATCATGGCGGTACACCCGGATATACGCTTGACTCCTTTAATGTCGTCCAGACCGGGGGTAACTGGGAAGTAAGTGTATATGTAAAACAAAGACGCCATGGCCCCGCTTTTATGGGGGATGGTAATATTATAGGGTTCACCGTAAAAGCCCAGGACTGGAACCAGTATTCAGGCACTGTTCAATTTGATGGTGAAACCGGACATGCTACTGTTAGTGTACCATTCGAACCCGTTGAAGTCTTCCTCGACATGGGAGAAAGGTATATGGATGCCACTGTCGATAATTTTATGGTGATCGATGAATTGGGAACACATAGTTTTCCAAAAACTTATTTTGAAGCAGATGTTAGCAGCCTGACTGATTCCATAGTTGTTCAGGCGACGCACAATTACACCCCACCGGATACGCTTGCAGCACCGATACCCGGTTTTCGTTTGTCGGATTACAGGCATTGGACCGTAAAATGGGTAGGTCCTGAACCCTTTATTGCAACCGGGAAGTTTGCCTATCACATAAGCAGACTCGACAATACACTGATTTCCGGTCCTACCGATTCAATAGTGATCTTATACCGTAAGGATGCCGGTATGCCCTGGACGCCCGTTGATTTCACACAGGACGGGACCTGGGCCCATGGAAACTTATGGGTGGAAAACATGCAGGCAGGCGATTATGCCATGGGAGTGTGGGATCTTACTACCTCAACTGAAGAATCATTTATGAATGAGCCCGGAAAGATCCTTAGAGTTTTCCCAAACCCTTCTTCCGGGAAGTTTACTTTTAGCATCGGCAGTAAAGATGCCACAAGCCTGGAGATCTATTCCTACACCGGCCAAATGATCGACAGCATCGTGGTCGAAAACCAACATGAGTCGCTTGTGTGGGTACCGAAAGGGATCCCTGGGGGGAACTATATTGCAGTTCTTCGTAATCGTAGTGGGAAAATTATTGATAGCAAGAAAATTTTGTTTAATAAATAAAGGGAGTGCGACCTGGCAGGTCGGGGACCTGCCAGGTCACCTTAATCATGACTTTTACTCTACAACCACTAATAGCTTCATACGAGGCAAATGCAAGCCCTGCAAAGGCCACACAAATGAAGGCCTATATGAAGGATCAGTTTGAATACCTTGGCTTACCAAGCCCGCTAAGGAAAGAATTGACAAAAACATTTTACAGCGGACAGGGTCTGCCTCAAGCTGAGCAGCTAGAAAGTATCGTTTCGGCCTGCTGGCAGATGCCATACCGGGAGTATAAATATTTTGCCATGGAGCTAATGGTAAAGATGAAAAAGAAGGTGGGGCATGATGCCATCCACCTTTATGAAAGGCTGATCACCGAAGAGAGCTGGTGGGATACCATCGACCTGCTCGCACCCTCCTTAGTAGGATATCATTTCATGGAATACCCGGAAGAGCGAACGAAATATCTCAACAAGTGGCTTAAGTCGGGGAACATCTGGCTCCAGAGAAGCTGCATACTATTCCAGTTAAAATATAAGCTGGATACAGATACCCGCCTTCTAGGCAGCATCGTCCTGAAGTTAAAAGATTCAAAAGAATTTTTTATCAGGAAGGCTATAGGCTGGAGTTTAAGGGAGTATTCCAAGACTGACCCCGGTTTTGTGGTACGTTTTGTACAGACGCATGAGCTTTCAGGTTTGAGCCATCGCGAAGCATTGAAGTGGCTCGAGCGTCAATAAATCTGCTTTCAGGGTCGCTGAAAATATTTTTTAACATACTTTTGCAGCTGATTTCTAAGTTAACTAGTAGAACTGAAGACTTGTTGAAGATGTTGTTGCGATTAATTCTGCTCCTATTACTGTTTTTTTCGGTCGTTTTCTCGTGCAATAATGCCCCGAGTGAAGAAGAAATTGATCATACCGAGGTCGCCATTGTTGAGGAGGTGATCTGCGATACTACCTCTGTAAGGCTTAAGTCTGAATGGATAGATAGCATTTTTACAAAAATGTCGAAAGGCTATTGGTTTAACGGGGCCGTGGCCTACCTCGAGCAGGGATGCCTGATATATCAAAATGCTTTTGGGATATCCAATTTCAGGACTAAAGACACCCTGGATATCCACTCTCCTTTCCAGCTGGCTTCAGTTTCAAAAATGTTTGCCGCTATGTCGGCTATGATCCTCAAAGAGGACGGACAGCTCGATCTCGATGCTGATATCACAGAGTATATTCCCGGTTTCCCATATGACAGCGTGACTACACGCTTGCTGCTCACTCACCGTTCCGGACTGAGCAGGTATATGTCGCTGGCCCATGAACAGTGGACCAATAAGACAACACCTATGAGCAATGATGACATGCTTGATTTATATGAAGAGCATGTTCCAAAACCCTATTTCCTGCCGGATCACGGCTTCCATTATTGTAATACTAACTATGCCCTGGTAGCCTCCGTGGTAGAAGCCATCACAGATATGGCATATGCTGAGTTCGTTCAGGAACGCATTTTCGATCCACTGGGCATGGACGATTCCTTTGTATACGATATGGAGGGTGATACCACGGTATCCTTTTATGTAGAAACCGAGGTGATGGGACATACCTATAAGGGCTGGCGGCCTTCGCGGGTCAGGAATGAATACCTTAATGGGGTAACAGGTGATAAGGGAATCTACACCAGTATAGAAGACCTGGCAAAATTCGACCACGCGATTACTGCAAACCTACTGGTATCGGAAGAAACAATGCAGGAAGCCTTCACCCGGGGAAGTGCCAAATACTGGCGCCGGAAAGACAATTACGGTTTTGGCTGGCGCATTAAAGAAAGCGAAGACAGCACTGCTTTTCATTTTGGCTGGTGGAAAGGCTACCGGGCCTATTACATCAGGGATATGGAAGCAGCAAAGACCCTCATTGTGCTTACCAATAAAGACAAAGGCCCCGGATCATCCATTTATTGGAATATCGTCCGCGATACCACCCATCCCATTCAATTCCTGAATCAGGATATCTAATTGTAATAATTATTCTTCCATTCCGTTATTGTACAAACCAATTAGCCACATATTTCCTTAAATGGTCATCTGTACTCTTTACCAATTAACGTTTGTCAAACCTAAAAACCAAACATTATGAAAAGAGTATTTTTGTTTATTCTTATTAGCGGAATCATCAGCGTTTCCTGTAAAAAAGATGAATCCGAAGACAATCAAACACCAGTTCCTACACCTGATTACATGCAATTAAAAGTCGGGAACTATTGGGTTTATCAGTGGTATAGTGTTGATTCCTCAGGGAATGCAAACCCGATAGCTAACAGCGATAGCAGCATTATTACCGCTGATACACTTATTGGCGGCAGGACGTATTTTAAAAAGCTTATTGTTCAAAACGAAAATTTCGTTGAGTTTCTCCGCGATTCAAATGGGTATCTTGTAGATCATATGGGAATAGTCAGGTTTTCAGATCACGACTTTACCAACATCCTTCGTGTGGAAGAGATAGTCCCCGACGTGGCCACGGTAGAATACCAGATGGCCAACCAGGATTCCCTGATCTCCATTTCCCTGGGTACTTATCCAACATATAATTTCAGGGGAACTGTGTCCCCAATGGATCCACAGTATCTTTTCGGCATAAATTATACTCACAATTTTTATGCGGATGGGATGGGATTAATAAAGACTTCCAGTTATTACTTCAGCAACCCTAACTTAAGGGTAGAACGCCGATTAATCAGGTATGGTAACATCCTGGAATAGTGTTGGAGTTGGGAGACTTGAGACTTGAGACTCGAGACTTGAAACTCCTCACTAACCCAACACTCAAAACTCAACATCCAACACTTATTAACGGGTAACAAGTTTGAATCCTACTCCATGAACATTCAGTAGTTCCACAGTTGGGTCCATTTTCAGGTATTTCCTGAGTTTGGTGATATAAACATCCATGCTGCGGGCATTGAAGTATGAGTCGTCGAGCCAGATCTTGTTAAGTGCCAAACTGCGGTCGACCACATCATTCAGGTTCTGACAGAGCAATTTCAGTAAAGCCGATTCTTTAGATGTAAGTTTAACCTCTTCCTTGCCCATACTAAGGGTTTGGCGTATGAAGTTAAACTCCATCTTGCCCAGTTCATAGGTATCACCTTCCGGCTCATCATCTTCTTTAATGCTCCTGCGAAGGATGGCCTCCATACGGGCCAGGAGTTCTTCCATGCTGAATGGCTTGGTGAGGTAATCATCGGCACCGATCTCGAAGCCTTTCAGCTTGTCTTCCTGCATGGATTTGGCAGTGAGGAAAAGGATAGGCACTGTCTTATCAATATTCCTGATATCCTTTGCAAGGGTAAAGCCGTCCTTTACGGGCATCATCACATCCACAATGCAGAAGTCATATTCGTTCCTGTTAAACTCAACAAAAGCCTCCTGTCCGTTCACACATAAGGTAGCCGGGTATCCCTTGGCTTCCAGGTATGATTTCAGAATGGTTCCGAGGTTTTTGTCATCCTCTGCCAGCAGCACCTTCACTTTTTCATTATCCATAGCTCTGTTTATGATTGGTAAGGTAAAAATACGTCAAATTTTGTTCCTCTCTTCAGTTCGCTTTCAAGGCTGATACTCCCCTTGTGGTATTCCAGCATGACTTTCACATAGCTGAGACCGAGACCAAAGCCCTTAAAATCGTGAAGGTTCCCCATGGGCACACGATAGAGCTTGTCAAAGATTTTTTTCTGATTCTTTTTGCTGATGCCTATTCCATTGTCTTCAATAGAAATTATCACGCCGGTTTGCACATTTTCAGTACTTACCCTGATTATCGGCTTTTGCGGACTGTACTTATTGGCATTATCGAGCAAGTTATTGATGAGGTTCGTAAAGTGAATTTTATCCGCATGTATCTCTGCGGGTTCAGCCTTAAAATCTGTTTCTATCCTGCCATCCTTTATCTGCACCTGTATGCCAATTTTATTGACCACATCTGTGATCACTTCATGAATGTCGAACCATTCTTTTATCAATTCTATCTGTTTCTTTTCGAGCACAGCCGATTGCAGGATCTTTTCTGCCATGGCCCCAAGGCGGATATTTTCTTCGCCAATCACACCGATATAGGATTCATACAGATCGTTGGTCTTTGCCACATCCTTATCCTTCAGGGCCTGGCATGCCAGGGAAATCGTCGATATCGGTGTTTTGAATTCATGAGTCATATTATTGATAAAGTCATTCTTCATCTCCGATATACGTTTCTGCCGGTAAATAGTAATGATGGTGTAGGTAAATGAAAAGATAATGATAAGGATGAGAGCGATAGAAATCACCAACAAGCCTGCCATCTGGCTAATCAGAAAACCCCGCTCGTTTGGAAAATAGATCATCAGGTAATCCGGTTCTTTAATATATTCGTCGGGGAACAACTGAAAGGCATATGCTTTCTCAAGGAATACCGCCGGGTTGACCTTTTCTGTACCCAGTACTAATCTTTCACGCTCTGTGCTGAATATGCCAAATTCAAATTTGGCAGAAATACTTTTTTTATTTAATTCATCTGAGATCAGGGAATCGATAAGACTATAGGTAATCCTGTTTTCGATCAGTTGCATGTTTTCAGGTATCCTTGCCCTGTTGGTATTCTCCAGCCTGACCACAACCCTGCTGCCGACTTCATTCACTGAGCGGACAAAATTGGCCTGCCGCACCTCAATGGCATTGTTGATCCAGTACACCTGAACAAAAACAAGCGCCAGTAATGCCACACTCATCAATGCAATAATAAATATGATTACCCTTTTGTTCACAAAGACAAATTTATGCTATGATGCGGATTATCAATTTGCTTTAACTTTTTTTAACGTTCATTAGCAGTTGTTAACATCTGTGGCATGGTATTAGACGTACTTTTGTCTCGGATGCTAATCTAATTAGTACGTACCATATTTCATGTTAGTTAAACATTGTGCAAAATATTTTATTTCATGAATTTGGTTTTTGGTTTGAACAGCGCGGTCCGGTAAAGCCGCGCTGTTTTTTTGTGCCCTTTCCTTGACGATTGTTAATTGAAATTGTCATCCTGACGATCCCGAGGATTCGGGGGAGGAAGGACCGGCCAGCTTTAGCACTACCGTTTTTATAAATATCCTTACGTACTTTTTTGCTTGTCCAAAAAAAGACCTGCCCTGTCAAGGTCTTCAATTATGGTATGGAGTTTCAATTAAACTTCATCTTTCAGACTGCGCCAGGGGAATTGAATATTTCACTATCCTAAACCAAAACCCCGGAGGGGTTTCATATCCATAGCCCCGGGTTTCAACCCGGGGCGAAAAGATCAACATCAATTTCTCCCTCCCCGCAAATAGGAATATTTTAAAATTCTATGTCAGTATGGGGAGGGTTGGGGTGGGGTCCAATACTTCTTCTATCTTCTATCGCCTTGTACAATCTCATCTCTACCATCACCTTCTATAATCAAAAATATCTTTACGTACTTTTTTGCTTGTCCAAAAAAGTACCAAAAAAAGACATGCCCGGTCAAGGTCTGTCTTCGAGCTGTAAACAGCTCTCGTCATCCTGCGCCCGGGCATTTGAATCACATTGCAGATTGTCGTATATTTGAGAAAACCAATACAATCAGCTTTAAATGATTTCTAAAGCATATAAGATTGCACTTTTTATATTGTTATGCTTAGCAGGCTTCTCAACTTTTGCCCAACGCTTTGATATTGAATTTCAGCAATGTTACGGAGGCTCGGACCATGAATGGATTGTAGATTTTTGCATGCTTGAAGATAGCTCATACATGTTACTTGCCATTACCTACTCTTCTGATGGGGACATCTCTTTTTTACATGGGAGTTGTGATTTTTGGCTGGTTCATGTTGACAAAATGGGAGCTCTTATCTGGGAAAAAACACTGGGAGGAAGTGAGTGGGATGATCCAACGAGTATATCCATGACATCAAATGGAGATCTTTTGATTTTTGGCGATTCATTCTCAAATGATGGTGATGTGTCAGGAAACCATGGTGGGTCTGATTTGTGGGTTGTTAGAACTGATATATCAGGAAACATTATTTGGCAAAAATGTATCGGAAGTAGCGTAAGTGATTTTGCTAGTGAAATGATTGTAGACAGCCTTGATAATATCTACACAATTGGTTATTCCCATGGCATCGATGGTGATATTACAGAAAATAATGGCTTGACTGATTATTGGGTGGCTAAACTCGATCCTAATGGAGCCCTTATCCAACAGAGGTCCTTTGGTGGAGAAGGTTATGACTACGGACATTGTATTTCCCTTACCCCTGACGGTGGTTGTATTATTGGCGGATCGGTTCAGTCTAATTATGGTGATGTAGAGTGTGATGGGCCTACCTATATTGAAGGGGATGTTTGGGTTGTTAAACTTGATTCATTATTTAATATTCAATGGAAGAAGTGTTATGGTGGAAGTTATCATGAATCTGTAGCTCATATCCAGGTTCTTGAGAACGGTGGATACTTGTTAAGCGGGAATACAAATTCAAACGATGGCGATGTCAGTGGATTCCATGGTGAGCCCGGAGGAGATTATCATGATATCTGGGTGATCAAAATTGACTCAGTAGGAAATATGGAATGGCAACGTTGTTTAGGAGGCACGAAACAAGAGTTTAGCACTAGTTCAACTGTTTCTTATAATGATGAATATATTATTAGTGGCGTAACATCTTCACATAACGGCGATGTAAGCGGTAATCATTCCGCAAATATTGCTTTTGATATGTGGTTAGTCGGACTTGACAATGATGGCTCTTTGCTTTGGCAACAGTGTTTCGGTTCAAGTAGAGAAAATTCATCTTCTAAAACTTTGTTCTTAAGTGAACTGGGAATATTTACCGGAGGAAGTGCCAGTTATTCTGATGGCAGCGTTGATTGCGACATTTTTCACCCAAGTCCACCAGGAGATGCCGATTTGTGGTTATTTCAGATAATTGACACTCTTTCCGTTAATTCTCCCAAATATCGCATAGAAGCATCTATAATCATTATTTATCCGAATCCCGCTAGCGATATAATATACTACTATATCAAGGAAAAGATTCCTGATCCGACATTATTTGTATACAATTTTTACGGGCAAAAAGCCGGAGAATACAAACTGGAAAAACATCAAAATCAGATTGAAATTGATGTGTCAAATTTCATTTCCGGGGTATATTTAGCTATTCTTTACTCTGATCATGAAATTGTTGACCGGAGGCAGTTTGTGGTGAAGTGATTCGCCCCTTGCTTAACCTGATATTCCACACACCACATACCACACACCCCACACCATTTAACATGTAATTAATCCTCATTCCACGGGTTTATCGTAATTTCGCAAGATTCTAATTCCAACATCATATATGAATAATATCAGCGTAAGCATAGACCACCTTCAAGACTTCATTTCAAAGGAAGAAGTATTTTCCTTCAAGGATGAAATAAAAACCCACCTCAAGTCCCTGGTAGAAAAAACAGGAAAAGGCAATGACTTTCTCGGATGGGTCGATCTTCCCTCTCAACTGGATCAGGCCTTCCTGGATTCCATTCAGAAAAGTGCCGACAAACTTGCCTCCATCTCTGAGGTCATTGTGGTAACTGGCATTGGTGGTTCCTATCTGGGTGCCCGGGCAGTGATCGATGCCCTCAATCATCAGTTTGCCAGTCTCCTCCCGGGCAATGGCCCACTGGTATTGTATGCCGGGCAAAACATCGGTGAAGATTATCTGACGGAACTTCTGGAGGTGCTCGATAAAAAGGAATATTCCATAGTGGTTATTTCCAAGTCGGGTACAACCACCGAGCCTGCTATCGCCTTCAGGGTACTGAAGAACCACCTGGAAAAGAAATATGGAAAAGAAGAAGCCCCATCGCGAATAATTGCCATCACCGACAAGGAAAAGGGCGCACTGAAAGAAGTGGCCAAAAAGGAAGGCTACGACACCTATGTAGTACCCGATGATGTTGGGGGCAGGTATTCAGTTTTAACTCCTGTTGGGCTACTGCCCATTGCTGCTGCCGGTTTCAACATTCATGAACTTGTTCGCGGAGCCACCGACATGCGTGAGCTGGTGCTGAACAATCACGATATGGATACCAATCCCGTGATGATGTATGCCGCGGCGCGGAATGCGCTGTACAGGAAAGGGAAAACCACCGAGATCATGGTGAGCTACCTCCCTAACCTTTATTATATGACCGAATGGTGGAAACAGCTGTATGGAGAAAGCGAAGGCAAGGAAAACAAAGGGATCTTCCCGGCAGGGGTAGGATTTACCACCGACCTGCATTCCATGGGACAATATATACAGGATGGACTGAGAAACATATTTGAAACGGTGATCTCTGTCGAAAAAACTAAACACACCCTGCTGGTTCCTGAAGATGAGGTTAATGCCGATAGGCTAAATTATCTCGCGGGGCGGAAGTTCGACCAGGTAAATAAAATGGCTGAGCTGGGCACCCTGATCGCCCATGTTGATGGTGGTGTTCCCAATATCAGGATCAGCATACCTGAAGTGAACGAATATTACCTGGGACAGCTCATCTATTTCTTTGAGATGGGATGCGCTGTAAGCGGGTATATCCTGGGTGTAAATCCCTTTGATCAGCCGGGCGTGGAAGCATATAAGAAGAACATGTTCGCCCTACTGGGGAAACCGGGCTTCGAGGAAGAAACTGCAGCAATAAAGAGAAGAACAGAAAATGAATAAGCTACTGGATCTTATCATGCTCCGGCAGAGCGTAAGACGGTACGCCGACAAGCCGGTTGAAAAAGAGAAGCTGGACCGATGCCTGCAGGCTGCTTTCATGGCCCCTTCGGCATGCAATGCACAACCATGGAAGTTCATCGTTGTAGATGAACCCGGCCTTGTAAGAAAGGTTGCCAGGGAAACCTGGAATAAGCTGGTAGCCTTCAATAAATTTGTTGATCAGGCCCCCGTGATCATCGTGATCACTATAGAAAAATCGCCAGTCGTTCCAACTGTCGGCGGCATCATAAAAAACAAAGAATATCCCCTTATTGATATAGGTATCGCTGCTGAGCATTTTTGTTTGCAGGCAACAGAAGAGGGCCTGGGCAGCTGTATGCTAGGCTGGTACAATGAAAAGCCTATCCAAAAACTGCTTAGTATTCCAAAAAACAGGAGAATCGGTTTATTGATAAGCCTCGGATATGAGCCTGAAGGTTATAAGCAAAGGCAGAAGATCAGGAAGGATCTGTCGAAGGTGGTGTCGTATAATTCCTATTCGAATACGGAGTAAATGGTTAGATAGTTATTTCATTCAGTAGTTTCTCGATCACCTCAGGAAAATGTTTGTGCTCCAGCACATGTATACGTTCTGCTATAGAATCAGGCGTATCATCCGGCAGGATCTTAATTTTCTCCTGGAAGATGATCTCCCCTTCATCATAAACCTCATTCACATAATGTATGCTGATGCCGGTTTCTTTTTCCCCCGCTGCGATCACTGCTTCATGAACCCGCTCTCCAAACATGCCTTTTCCCCCAAATTTGGGCAGCAATGCCGGATGAATATTTACGATACGGTTCGGCCATGAACGCAATATGTTCAATGGCACCAGCCAGAGGAATCCTGCCAGTACTATGAAATCAATCCCTATATCCCTCAGGATGTCATGCACCTGGTCAGTCTCATAAAACATCTGACGATCAAATACATATGCAGGAATATCCAGATCTGAAGCACGCTGAAGCACATAGGCATTTTCATTATTGGTCAGCACCAGGCTGACTTCAATATCCTTGTTTCCATCGAAATGCTCGATGATCTTCTGGGCATTGCTGCCACTACCAGATGCAAAAATGGCGATCCGTTTCATATATCAAAGTTACATTTTCTGATCATAAAATATGAGCAAAATAGCTTGAAATCAGAGTGTTTCGTAAGTATTTGGTAACCTGCTCTTTATAAATCTAAAGTATCAAAATTATTACATTTTTTTTGGTTTTTGCCGTTAAAATTAGTTTCTTTGCACCCTTGTATAACCAAAATTTTAAAGATATGTCTGACATTGCAACCAGAGTAAAATCTATCATCGTTGACAAACTCGGCGTTGACGAAAATGAAGTGACTATTGAAGCTAGCTTCACAAATGACCTTGGAGCTGATTCACTCGATACTGTTGAATTGATCATGGAATTTGAAAAGGAATTCAACATTGCTATTCCGGACGATCAGGCAGAAAAGATCGGTTCAGTAGGAGAAGCCATAAAATATATCGAAGATAACGCTAAGTAAACATTTAATCCTGCTGCATGGAACTTAAAAGAGTAGTTGTAACAGGTTTAGGCGCACTAACCCCACTAGGCAACACTGTTGACGAATATTGGAACGGTTTGATTAATGGGGTTAGTGGTGCCAACGATATTACCCGCTTTGACACCAGCGAGTTCAAAACAAAGTTTGCGCATGAGGTCAAGGGCTTCGATCCATTAGATTATTTCGACAGGAAAGAGGCAAGGAAATACGACCTTTACGCACAGTTTGGCCTGATCTCAGCAGATCAGGCCGTCGCTGATGCCGGATTGAATAATGAAGGTATCAACAAGAACAGAGTTGGTGTGATATGGGCCTCCGGTATCGGTGGGATCACAACTTTTGAATATGAGATGAAGGGATGGGCCCTTGGAAATGGGACCCCGCGTTTTAATCCTTTTTTCATTCCTAAGATGATCGCTGATATTGCTGCCGGCCATATCTCCATCAAGCATGGCTTCAGGGGACCTAACTACGCTACTGTTTCTGCCTGTGCTTCATCTGCTAATGCACTGGCAGATGCCTTTAATTATATTCGCCTTGGTAAAGCCGATGCCTTCGTTTGCGGAGGTTCTGAGGCATCTATTACCGAAGGCGGTGTCGGTGGCTTTAATGCCATGCATGCCATTTCAACCAGGAATGACGACCCACAAACTGCTTCCCGCCCATTTGATAAAGACCGTGATGGTTTTGTATTGGGTGAAGGTGGATGTGCTATTGTTTTTGAGGAATATGAGCACGCCATCAAAAGAGGAGCCAAGATCTATGCAGAAGTTGGTGGAGCCGGCCTTTCAGCAGATGCATATCATATGACTTCGCCTCACCCGGAAGGGCTGGGTGCAAGTCTCTCAATAGATGCTGCCCTGGATGATGCACACCTGAAGCCTGAAGATATTGATCACATCAACACCCATGGTACTTCTACCCCACTGGGTGATATTTCAGAACCTTTGGCCATCAAGAATAGCTTTGGTGACCATGCCTATAAGATCAATATCAACTCAACAAAGTCCATGACGGGACACCTGCTGGGAGCAGCCGGAGCCGTTGAATCCATTGCTACTATACTGGCAGTTAAAAACGACATCATACCTCCGACCATCAACCACTTTACTGATGACCCGGATATTGATAACACGCTGAATTTCACTTATCACAAAGCTGTAAAAAGAGTTGTCAATGCTGCATTGACCAATACCTTCGGGTTTGGCGGACATAATGTTTCATTGATCTTTAAAAAGTTCGTGAAGTAAACAGTATTTTGAGCTTTCTTAAAACATCTTCATCTAATAAGTCTGGTAAAGACCTTCAACGGTCTATCAAGAATATTTTCGGTTTTCGAACCGGGAACCTTCATCTGTACAGGCTGGCCTTCAGGCATAAATCAGCCAACAAGGATGTGAATGGCATCAAGATCAACAATGAGCGCCTCGAATACCTTGGTGACGCCATACTCGGTTCGGTGATCGCCGAATACCTCTTCAAGAAATTCCCATATAAAGGTGAAGGCTTTCTAACCGAAATGCGTTCAAAGATCGTATGCAGGTCTAATCTCGATAAACTGGGCAGGAAACTGGGCATCGATCGTCTTATCGAGTCCAGTGCCGACACCCGATCCACGGCAAAATCGATGCGTGGCGATGCTTTTGAAGCATTCATCGGTGCCCTCTACCTCGATAAAGGCTACAATTATACCTATAAGATCATTATAAAGCGTATCGTTAATATTCATATCGATATTGACGTCCTGGAGCATCTCGACACTAACTTCAAAAGCAAGCTGATCGAATGGGCACAAAAGGTAAAGAAAGAGGTTGAATTCCGTGTGATCAACGAGAAGGGGGAGAAGAACAAGCATCAATACGAAGTTGAAGTATTTGTAGACGATGAGCCAATCAGCCGGGGCATCGACTTCTCTATCAAAGGTGCCGAAAAAATAGCCGCCGAAAAAGCCTGCCACGTATTGCTTCCTGAGTAAGCCATTCTGTATTTGTAATGTGGTATTACATACTGGATATTTAGTGTGCTCATGCATAATATAAATCCAGAATTGTAAATTAATACCTAATTTTATTTCCTCTTATAAAAACAGATGGCAAAGCGCAAACAAATCCTCAAATTAGGGGCTGACACTGATATCAGCCTGATCGGGATATCCTGCCATCTTAAATCATACCGATTATCATTTGCCATGGACTATTCACTGGGACTGTCATTCAGGCGGGTCGATGATTTTGAGATCCCCGGGCATGATGATAATGTCCTGAGGTACCCTTTTCTCATGTATGAAGACAGCGAGCTGAAAAACCAGTTTTGCCTGATACAAAACCATCATCCGCTTGGAAAGCTGGTGCCTGCTCTGAGGCAGATCGACTTCTTCCTGATGGCCAGGGATCCCCTGGAGCAAGTCCTTGTGAGCGGTATACTGAAGAAAATAAGAAGCATACCACAGGTGCTCACAGCCTATGAGATCGACCCCGCCGGGACCAGGGATGTGGATGCACTGCTGGCAGACATGGAACTGCATCTGATGACAGCAGGCAAAGCATACCATGCAGAATAGTCGACAGGCCCATTTACACTTTCCTATGGTGAGAAGCTTGTGCTTAGGCTTTTTTAACAAAATTTTGCTCTATTTTTAATACTTTTGCCCTTAATAAATAAAAAGCACCATGAAAAGAATTCTTCTTTTGCTATCCATTGCCTTCCTGATCTCCTGCAGCAACCAACCGGAGTCCGGAACAAAAGCTGGCCAGGAAAATCCTGAGTCCGAAACCACTTCAGACAAAAACATTATATCCGAACCGGATGCAGAACCGGGTACTGTCGTACTGGAGCCTGAACAGGTCGAGCTCGACGCAAAAGAAGCTTCATTCACGCAGACCAGGGATCCTGAGATAGCTCAATTATTTCGTCAGGCCACCGGTGCCTATGACCAGGGTGATTATCAGAGTGGAATCGCATATTTCAACCAGATCGTAACAAAAGAACCTGATAATGGCAACGCTTATTATAACATGGGTGTTGGATATTTCGAGCTGGAAAAATTTGCTGATGCCATCCAGGCATTTAATCAGGCCATCATGATCAATCCAATGGACCCTCGTGCGATCAATTTTCGTGGAAGAGTATATTATCTGATGGGGGACTACAAAAATTGCCTGTATGACTACGCCCGTGTGGCAAAGCTTAAACCCGACGATCCGGTAGCATATTATAACCTTGGAACGGCAAAGGGCAGGACCCATGATTATGTCGGTGCTATAGAAGATTTCGATAAAGCCATTTCCTATGACCCTGAATATGCAGAAGCCTATTATAACCGCGGTCTAGCTAATTTGCACAGGGGCATGTTACATGATGCCTGCTACGACTGGAATAAAGCTCATGGACTTGGGCATTATGAGGCTGAGAAAGCCATTAAAGATTACTGTGAAGGAGGAGAATAAGATGGAAGCCATTAAAGCCCTCCTGACCAGGAGAAGTATCAGGAAATATACCGCACAGGAAGTCCCGCAGGAAATCACCAGGGAGTTGCTAAATGCAGGGATGCACGCACCAACAGCCCGTAACCATCAACCATGGCATTTTGTAGTTGTCGACAAACGGGAAATACTCGATGCATTATCTGTAGCCCATCCGTATGCAAAGATGCTTACACAGGCCACCCTGGCCATTCTTGTTTGTGGCGATAAAAGTATTCAGGAAGCTGAAGGCTATATTGTTCAGGATTGTTCTGCCGCTACGCAAAACATTATGCTGGCCGCACATGCACATGGACTGGGCTCAGTATGGCTGGGAATGTATCCAAGGGAGGAACGCATGCAAAAGCTCAGTGAGCTATTGGACATTCCTGATCATATCCTTCCTGTTGCCCTCATCGCTATCGGCTATCCGGATGAGATAAAAGAGGCCCCGGATCGTTATAAAGAGGAACGGGTGCATTGGAATAAGTTCTAAGTTAGGAGGTTTATTCACTTCGTTCATGAGATCGCTTTGCTAAGTTCTCAGTCGTTTCGAAGGAACTCGCCATAGGCGAATGACTGAGAAATCTCCTTCAATTCAGTAATCCAATAAACTATTCGGCTAAAATTAAGACTTTGTTCTTAAGCACTTCGATCACACCACCATTAACTTCAAAGAATTGCTCTTTTCCCTGATCATCTTTGATCTTTATCCGGCCCTTTTTCAGGACTGATATCAGGGGGGCGTGCATATTCAGGATCTCGAAAGAACCGTCAATACCCGGCAACTGCACCAGGCTTACTTCGCCTGTGAAGACTGACTTATCTGGGGTTATGATCTCAAGCTTCATGTGGTTTCTGTCTGTTATGCTTCGGCTTCTTCAAGCAGGCGTTTACCTTTTTCGATGGCTTCATCAATAGTTCCTACCAGGTTGAAAGCTGCTTCTGGATATTCATCCACTTCACCATCGAGGATCATATTGAATCCTTTGATGGTATCTTCAATGGAAACTATGGTTCCGGGGATGCCGGTAAACTGTTCGGCAACATGGAATGGCTGTGACAGGAAGCGTGATATCCTCCTGGCCCTGTGGACCACCAGCTTATCCTCTTCCGAAAGCTCTTCCATACCCAGAATGGCGATAATGTCTTGCAGCTCTTTATAGTGTTGCAGTATTCGCATTACGCGCTGAGCAGTATTGTAATGTTCTTCTCCAACAACATCGGGTGTCAGGATACGTGAAGTAGAATCGAGGGGATCAACTGCAGGGTAAATGCCGAGTTCGGCAATTTTACGGCTCAATACAGTTGTTGCATCAAGGTGGGCAAATGTCGTTGCAGGTGCAGGGTCGGTAAGGTCATCCGCAGGAACATAAACCGCCTGAACGGAAGTAATAGATCCCCTTTTCGTTGATGTGATCCTTTCCTGTAGTATACCCATCTCTGTAGCCAGTGTAGGCTGGTATCCTACCGCCGACGGCATCCTTCCCAGCAGAGCTGAAACTTCTGATCCGGCCTGTGTGAAACGGAAGATATTATCAATAAAAAACAGAATATCGCGACCTCCTGATTTCTCATCACCATCACGGAAATACTCAGCCATGGTCAGTCCCGACAGGGCTACCCTGGCACGTGCTCCCGGAGGCTCGTTCATCTGTCCGAAAACAAGGGTTATCTGTGATTCAGAAAGCTCTTTTTTGTCAACTTTCGACAGGTCCCAGCCACCCTTTTCCATGTCTTCAGTAAACTCTTTTCCGTATTTGATAACGCCGGATTCGATCATTTCCCTTAGCAGGTCGTTTCCTTCACGTGTACGTTCTCCAACGCCACCAAAAACTGAAAGCCCGGCATATTTTTTAGCAATGTTGTTGATGAGTTCCATGAT
>Ga0164313_10000671_pt1 | contig 28392 bp, 22 predicted proteins | sample GuaBasSedimGuay4_FD_113735 | JGI IMG/M metagenome (GOLD analysis project Ga0164313, IMG submission 113735) | Subseafloor sediment microbial communities from Guaymas Basin, Gulf of California, Mexico - Guay4, Core 4569-4, 0-3 cm | ecosystem: Environmental > Aquatic > Marine > Hydrothermal vents... | reverse complement strand
GCAGCGGGTGCGTGGCTCGAATAACAGGCTTTACTCTCGGTCGAGCGCACCTCGACGAATCACAGTTACCCGCGCACGACGATCAGCTTTGACGGCCCCACTAGCCGCACTCAATCCGGTGCTCCGGCGTAATCACCGCGTTACTTGCCGACCGCGTCACCGTCGTTCCCGGCCAGACCACGCACCGATCGAGGGTCACGCCGTTTGCGACTTCCACGTCTTCGCCAACGACGCTTCGGCGGATGTTCTCGGAAGGATCGAGCGACGCTGGCAAGATGCAGCCATCGCGTGGCTCGACGCCAGGCCACTCGAACGAACCTGAGGCGAGCTCTAGGTTCAGGCGGTGGTACTCCGAGACCGTTCCGAGATCCGCCCAGGGTGAGTCGTCGATGATTCCGAGCACCGGAGTGCGGCTGTCCACCCACTGCCGGTAGGCGGTTCGGATGACACAGCCCGACTCGGGCATCGCCGCAAAGGCCTCCGGCGCCAAGATGTGAACGCCGGTGAACATCAGCGCCTCGTGGACTCGCGGGTCGGTCGGGGTGCCGAGAAGGGTCCGAACCCAGCCCTCCTCGTCGATTCCGATCGCTCCGAAGCGCTCGGGGTTCGGTGTCCGCCGAAGTATCATGGTTGCAACAACCCCGCGCGCGAGGTGCTCGGCGTAGGCGCGGCGGAGGTCGGGCGCGAAGAGCGTGTCGCCGTTCACGACAATCACGGAAGCTTGTGGGTCATCAAACGAAAGATGCGCTTTTTTCAGGCCGCCACCGGTTCCAAGCAGGATCGCTTCGCGAGAGAAGCGCAGCTCCGCACCGCGTGGGCATGCCGCTTTTAGTGTGGATTCCACCTTGTCCGCCTGCGGGTGGGTATTGGCCACGATGCTGCGCACTCCACTACGCATGAGATGCTCCATCGCGAACGCCCCAAGGGGCCGATTGGCGACCGGGACGATGGGCTTGGGCCGGACGTCGGTGAGCGGCTGCAGGCGCGTTCCGAGCCCGGCTGCTAAGAGGATGGCTTGCACGAGGGCATGGTATTCCTCCGCGTGCATTCCGACCAAGCAATGTGGTTGAACAAGGGCCTATACTACGTGAGCACGAGGGGGCGATGAAGAAGATCCTGCTGACCGGTGCTGCTGGGTTCATTGGGAGCAACACCGCATCCGCGCTGCTGCGGCGAGGCGATACCGTCGTCGGGGTCGATAACCTCAACGACTACTACGATCCGGCTCGCAAGCAGGCGAACTTAGAGGAGGTTCGCGCCACCGCACCCGACCCGGAGAAGTTCATCTTCCACCGAGCCGACATCCGCGACGCGGATGCGATGGAGGGGCTGTGTGCCGAGCACCGGTTTGACGCGATCATCCATCTCGCGGCGATGGCAGGCGTCCGCGCTTCGATCGAGGACCCGCATCTCTACCTCGACGTGAACCTCGGTGGAACGCTCAACCTCCTCGAGGCCGCGCAACATCACGGTCAGCCATTGTTTGTTTTTGCTTCGACTTCGTCCGTGTACGGGCGGACGAAGGAGATTCCGTTCGTCGAGAGCGATCGAGCCGACCGCCCACTGGCCCCCTACCCGGCGAGCAAGCGAGCCGCCGAGCTTCTCGGCCATTCCTACTTCCACCTGTTTGGGCAGAACTTCACGGCGCTCCGGTTCTTCACGGTTTATGGCAGACGTGGCCGACCCGACATGATGGCGTACAAGGTGTTGGACAACATTTTTCACGGCACGGAAGTGCCCCTGTACAACGGCGGCCAGATGCATCGGGATTGGACGTACGTAGACGACATCGTGCAGGGCCTGATCGCCGCTGCGGACCGGCCGCTGGGCTATGAGGTCATCAACCTCGGCCGAGGGAAGCCGACGTTGCTTGCGGATTTCGTTCGCCTGATCGAGGAGCAGGCGGGGAAGCCCGCGAACCTGACCAACCAGCCCATGCCTGCCGCCGACATCGAGTACACATTTGCCAACATCGATCGCGCAGCAGAACTCCTCGGTTATGCGCCGACGGTGACGGTCGAGCAGGGCGTGCGGGAGTTCTGGGCGTGGTACCAGGAGTCGGTCATGGGGGTGAATGGGACATGAGCCGGCTCAAGACGCGGACATCTCAGTTCTTGATCGACATCAGCGTCCTGATGCTCGCGCTGTTCTTGGCGACGCTGGTCCGCTTCGATTGGGACGTTCCGAGGGTGGTGCTCGTCCAGCTGATCATCGTGCTTCCGTATTTGGTGGCGTTGCAGTACGCGTTCCTGTTCGGATTCGGCATCACGCGATTTTCCTGGCGCTACACCAGCCTCCGCGACGCCGTTCGGATCTTCATGGCGATTGCATCGGCGACCGCTGTGTTGGTTGCGCTTCGGTTTCTGAGCCCTCAGTTGGTGGACCGTTTCCCGGTGGCGCGCTACGGCATCGTTCCGCTTGGCGTGTTGCTGGGCGACTTCGTGCTGTCGTTCGTTGGGCTGACGGGGGTCAGAGCGCTGCGACGGATATTTGGCGAGCGTGTGGAGTCGAAGCGGCACAGGAACCAGGAAGCGGCTCCTGCACCGACGTTGCTCGTGGGTGCGGGCCAAGGTGGCGTCCTGATTGCGCAGGAGATCACGCGCCGCCCCGACCTCGGCATCCTGCCGGTCGCATTCATCGACGACGATCCCGTGAAACAAGGGGCTGTCATTCATGGCATCAAGGTCAAAGGCACCACGCAAGACCTGCACCACTTGGCTCAGCGGCACGGCGCGAAGCAGGCGCTCATCACGATCTCCAACACGTCGGGCGCGGCGATCCGTCGCATCACCGAGAGCTGCAAGGAGGCAGGTCTCGCCGTGAAGATTGTGCCCGGTGCCTATGAAATCGTAGGGGGGCGCGTGAACCTTTCACGCATTCGGGATGTGGCCATCGAAGACCTCCTGCGGCGCGAGCAGGTGAAGCTGGATACCGACTCGGTTGCCGGCGTCGTTCGCGGGCAGGCCGTCATGGTGACGGGCGCAGGCGGGAGCATCGGCTCCGAGCTCTGCAGGCAAGTCGCAGGATATCGCCCTTCCCGGCTCATTCTCGTCGAGCGCGCTGAAAACAGTCTGTTCGAAATTCACTCCGAGCTCCGGCGGCGCTTTTCAGATCTCGAGGTGCTTCCCTGCGTGGCGGATGTCACCGATGTGCCGCGCATCACGACCGTGTTCCGCGAGCACCGGCCGATGGTCGTGTTTCACGCGGCTGCCCACAAGCACGTGCCCATGATGGAATGGAATCCAGCGGAAGCTGTGAAGAACAACATCCTCGGGACCCAGGTGGTCGCGGACTTGGCCGACCGCCTCGGGGTCGAGCGGTTCGTGATGATTTCGACCGACAAGGCCGTGAACCCCACCTCGGTGATGGGCGCAAGCAAGCGGGCAGCGGAACTCTACGTCCAGGCGCTCTCGGTTCAAAGTGCGACGCATTTTGCCACCGTGCGCTTCGGCAACGTACTCGGCTCCGCCGGGAGCGTGATTCCGATCTTCCGTCGCCAGATTCGAGACGGTGGCCCCATCACCGTGACGCATCCCGACATGACGCGTTATTTCATGACGATTCCGGAAGCGGTGCATTTGGTCATCCAGGCCGGCGCGTTGAGCCAGGGCGGCGAGACGTTCATTTTGGACATGGGGCAACCGGTCCGCATCATGGACCTCGCCCATGATCTGATCCGGCTGAGCGGGCTCGAGCCCGACAAGGACATAGAGATTCGTTTTACGGGTGTCCGGCCTGGAGAGAAGCTGTTCGAAGAGCTTTCAACGACGAGCGAAGGCATCGAGCGAACGACTCATCCGAAGATTTTCACGGGGACCTACGATTCACCGCACCTGCCGGGTCTTCGCGCTCAACTAGAGACGCTCGCCGCGCTCTGTAAGCCCGCCAACCCTTCGGCGATACGCAAAGCCTTGACGCAGCTCGTTCCCGAGTATCGAGACGACAGCGTGGAAAGTGAACCCCCGTCGCGGCCCGACCGCTCGTTTCGGGAGTCCAAACCTATGGAGAGAGCGTGAAGATTCTAGTTACTGGAGGAGCCGGCTTCATCGGGAGCCACGTCGCGGAGGCAGCCATCGAGGCTGGCCATCAGGTCCTCGTCGTGGACGACCTGAGCAACGGTCGAACGGAGAACCTGCCTACCAACGCGGATTTTCATCCGATCGACATTCGAGACAAAGATGTGCTGCGAGAGCTTGTGGTGCACTTCAAGCCCGACGCGATCAGTCATCATGCAGCCCAGGCGAGTGTCACTGTCAGCGTGCGCGAGCCCCTATTGGACGCCGAGGTCAACGTGTTGGGCTCACTGAATGTTGCCAACGTGGCTCTCGAGTGTGGCAGCCGATTGATTTTCTCGAGCACCGGGGGAGCGCTGTATGGCGAGGTCCCGGAGGGGCAAGCCGCAGGTGAAGATTGGCCCGCGCTACCGCTGAGCCCCTATGCCTGCAGCAAGGCCAGCTTCGAGCTGTACTTACGCGCCTACGGCCAGTCCAACGGGCTGCGCTACACGATTCTGCGCTACGCCAACGTCTATGGGCCGCGGCAGGACCCTCACGGTGAAGCGGGGGTGGTTTCGATCTTCCTACAGCGGCTGCTTCGAGGCGAGCCGGTTCAGGTGAATGCGCGGGCCACGCCAGGAGACGATGGCTGCGTTCGCGATTACGTCTACGTCCGCGACTCGGTCCGGGCCAACCTGGCAGCATTCGAGGGTGCACTCGACGGCCGTACGATCAACATTGCGAGCGGCGTGGCGACGACGACACGGGCCCTAGCCGAACAGCTGGTTCAGCTCGTCGACAAACCAGCCATCGTCAACGATGGCCCCTATCGTGCTGGCGATCTGGAGCGCTCCGTTCTCGATCCTGCGGTCATGATTTCGATGCTGGGTGAGCCGACCCCGCTGGAACGAGGTTTGACGGCCACGACCGAATGGTTCCGCAGTCACATGCAATCGTCATGAGCGAGCGTGTTGCAGTCGTAGGGCTCGGGTACGTAGGCCTGCCGGTCGCCTTGGCCTTTGCCCGAAAGTTCGAGGACACGGTCGGTTTCGACATCTCCGAGGCCCGGGTGAGCGCGCTCGCCGCGAACGACGATTGGACCGGTGAGGTCACAGAGGCCCAGCTCCTTGAGACTAGCCTGAAGATCACGAGCGACCCAGCGGATTTGCGAGGGTGCACGTTCTTCGTCGTGGCGGTACCGACGCCGATCGACGCCGATCGTCGGCCGAATCTCGGGCCTCTCCTGTCGGCGACTCGAATCGTGGCCACCGCACTCGCTCCGGGGGCTGTGGTCGTCTACGAATCGACCGTCTATCCGGGCGTGACCGAGGAGCAATGTGGGCCCCTGCTGGCTGAAACCTCAGGCCTGCGTCAGTCGATCGATTTCAAGCTTGGCTATTCCCCGGAGCGCATCAACCCCGGCGACAAGCTCCACACGTTTGAGAAAGTCATCAAGGTGGTCTCCGGTGAAGACGCCGAAACGTTGGATCGGGTGGCACGCGCCTACGGGAGCGTGGTCGACGCGGGAGTGCATCGCGCGCCTTCGATCAAAGTCGCAGAGGCGGCGAAGGTGATCGAGAACACCCAGCGAGACCTCAACATCGCCTTGATGAACGAGTTGGCACTGATCTTCGATCGTATGGGTATTCGGACCGCAGACGTGCTCGACGCAGCGGGAACCAAATGGAATTTCTTGCGGTTCACGCCCGGCCTAGTTGGAGGTCACTGCATCGGGGTCGACCCGTACTACCTCACTGCGAAGGCTGAGGCGCTCGGATACCATCCCGAGGTCATTCTCGCGGGGCGTCGAATCAACGACGACATGGGCCGCCATGTGGCGGAGCGGACCATCAAGCTGCTTCGCGAACAGGATCACGCGATCAAGGGTGCGCGCATCGGTGTGCTCGGGTTAACGTTCAAAGAGAACGTGCCCGATCTTCGGAACAGCCGCGTGCCTGACATCATCAATGAGCTTCGTGAATACGGCATCGATCCGATTGTCCATGACCCACTGGCTTCCGGCGAGGAAGCGCTCCGCGAGTACAGCATCGATCTTCGCCCCTTCGATGCGCTGACGGGCCTCGATGGCGTCATCCTCGCGGTACCCCATCAGCAGTTTCTCGAGCAGCTCGACCGCGTCGTCGGCAGCGTCCGCAAAGGCGGCCTGTTCGTCGACGTGAAGTCGTTGGTTTGCTCCGACGACCTGAGAAGCGACCTGCTCTACTGGAGCCTGTGACCCGCTAGAACAGTCGCTCCGGGACGAAAATGATGTCTCCCGCGGCGACTTCGATGTCCTCCGCCTGGCCCTTGGTGACCCGTGCCACCGGAACCCGATAGCGGATGATCTCTTCGTCGACACGTCGCGTGACGACCGTCGCGTCGCGGTCGGCCAGCGACGAGAAACCACCTGCCATACTGATCGCTTGCACGACGGTCATGCCGGGCTCGAGTGGGAACGTGCCCGGATTGGCCACAGCGCCTACGACGCTGACGCGCTTTGATGCGTATTCTTCGACGTACACAGACACATGCGGATTGCGCATGAGGTCCCGCTCCTTGAGCTCGCGTTGAATTTTCTCCGCTACCTCGGTCGGCTCGAATCCGTTGACCTGAATGGCGCCGAGTAGCGGGAAGTTGATCGTGCCGTCCGGGGCCACCTGATGGCTCCCGGTCATCGCCTCCTCGCCATAGACACGAACCGAGAAAACGTCACCCGGCCCCAGAGTGGTGTCGTCGGTCGCTGGCGGCGGGACCTCGGTGACTTGCACGCCCCGCTTACTACACGCAGAGAAACCGAAGGCCAGGAGCAGCAAACTCGTAATCAATAAAAGACGCGCAGACCAAGCCATGCATCAAACCTCTGATAGTTCGCGGAGGGGTCGAGTAGCGGAGCCCCCCCGAGGTATTGGAAATCAGTGAAATCCGCCAAATAGCCGATCTCGCCAAACAGTGCGAGCCATGCCTTGAACCGATATTCCCCGAAGATACCGGCGTAAACGCGCGTGTCTTCTCGGTTGGGCTGGTTGCCGAGCAGGGTGCCATCGGGCCTGAGCGCCAGGCCCGACCTGTCAAACGACACCCAGGTTTTGACGCCTAGCTGAAGCGCGCCAGCCAGGGTGAATCGCACGTTCGCGTAGAGCCGATTCGCCAGCGTGTAGTTGCCGATGAATGACGGGCGGTAATCTCGGTCGAACCCTGCGACCAGCGTGATCGTTGGCCGAGGCCGCCAGCGGGTATCTAGGCGCGCGATCACCCCATCGTAATTATCTCCGATATCGTAGACCCCCGCCGCATATCCGATCATCGCAGTGAGAGAGAACCTCTCGGTGATGGCGCCATTGTAGCCGATCAAGTTCGAAATCCGATTGTTGTTGGACAGCAGTGTTGCGGAGGCGAGGACCTCATCCGGGTTTTGGAATTGCTGGCGGGCGTAGTCGAACGTGTAGATCAATGCGGAGGTTGGAAAAAACCGCCATGCCAACGAGACCGGGACCCGATGGGTCATGCTGTTACCGTATTGGTAGATGCTCGCGTCGAAGAACTCCACGGCGTTCGTGTAGCCCACTCGGCCCTCGAGCACTTGGCTCTTGCTTCGGCCCACGAGATCGAGTGTCGCCGTGTTGCTGTTGTGGCCGTAGCTCACCGTGGCGCCCTGGACGGTGTTCGGGTCTGAGAACGGACGCACGGTTCGACGGAAGATGTCGCGCACCTGCAGGGAAAAGACCTTGGAAGGGTTGTAGGACAAATCGATGTGCGCGTCCGCGCCGAGGTTGTCGGGGATTCTGTCGAGGAAGTAGTGGTAGTACTGCGCACCGATGCCGCCGCGAAATTGGATCTTCTGCGGTTCGGCCTCGTTTGAGTCGCCCTGGCTCTGCCGCTCGGTTCCCTCGGTGGCTACGTCGAGGTACCCGACGAGTCGCAAAATGAACGAGTCTGCTTCGTTGGTGTCTTGAAGAAAGACGTTCGAATCGTAGCCGCCTTCTAGAGAGAGGCCCGGGTGCAGGACGAGGCGTCCAGCCTTGAACCCAGGGCCCTCCATCGACGAGCGATCATCGCTGAAGCCCTGCGCGTCGGCGGTTGCCGGGAGCGACGCGGCGCTCAGGGTCGCCACGAAAGCCAGAGCAAGCTCTAACTTTCCGCAGTAGCGCATGATCCCTTGCTCCCCCCCCGCATGCCAAACCCACTCCGCTAGCTAGTTCACGCCGCTGATTGGTGGCGGTATGTATGGGACCGGCCAATCAGGCACGCCGGTGACCACACCCGGATTCTCGTCCGGAGCAAAGAGGTCGACCTCTTCCTTCACCTTGGTGTCGCCGGTGTCGAATAGGTCCTGGCCCACGCACTGGTTTGCGGCCTGGGCCAACATCTTGAACTTCTGGGAAAGCACGCCGATCACGGTGAATTCGTGGTTGCCGCGGCCGGTGTCACCCTCGGCGATGGCTTCGTTCAACGAGACCTCCCGGCGTTTGATGTTCTGAAGGTTGGCGTTGCACTGACTGAGCTTGTCGTCCAAGCAGGTGGCTCGGATGATGTCCTTTTCGCGCTTCGCGCTCTGAAGTGCCTGCGACTGGGCCGCGCAGCTAGACGTCGCACTTGCGACCGCAGCCTTCGCTGCTTTCGCTTGCGCCGCCGGCGACAGGGTCGGCTGCTCGCTGGACGGGCCTATCCGCTCGACCTTGACGACGTCGACCCTCGAGTCGCTTCCCTCCTGAGCGATCGCGTACCCCAAGCTTCCCCCAACCGCCAAGGCGGCCAGAAGCGCGTATCCTGCGGTCCTCATTCGTGTAAACATCAACGATCCCCTAAACTTGCGGCGACTATACGCCACGCAAATCCCGTGTCAATGGACTCATAATACAGTAAACAAGGAATAATGCGATTGAGCTGAAGCTAATTTTGAGGCTGGAAAACAAAGGGATAACGGAATGTGACGCTTCCTCCGTCCGGTCCCGGATTGAAGCGGAAGCGGCTGATCGTCCTGGTGACACAGTCGGCGACGGCCGGGCTCCCGGTCGTATTCTCGGTCGCCCTGGCGTCGGTGACATTGCCCCGTTCTTGGATGGTGAAGGTCACGGTGACCTTTCCGGACAGACTCGGGTTCTTGCGAAGCTCAGATTCGTAGCAGCGGGTGATCGACTTCAAGCGTTGTTTGATCTGCCGCTGGACCAGCGCGGCGTCGAACTCGCCACTGCCCCCCACGTCGCCGCCGCTGTTGACCCCGACGTTGCCACGGACGTCGCGCTCCTTGACCGCCTCGCCCTCCTTGGCCGCCTTGCCGGCGCCTTGGCTCTTCTTGAGTGAGCCGAGTCCCGCCTTCTGCCCACTGCCGCCGCCGCTTCGCGTGCGCAGCTTGCCCGCCTCGCTCTTGGTTGCCACCCCGATGCCCGAGGCTTGTGCCAAGACGTCGGCCGCGTTGCCGGTCACTGCGCCTCCAGAGAGCACATCGCCGAGGACGCCGCCCTCTCCGCCCAACGCGCCCAGCAGCATGGCTTCGGCTTGTGCGGCGGCCTCTTGCACGATCCGCGCGCGCCCTTCGGCGGCCTCGGCTGGCTCTTGTCCGCCGGCCGGTTCCTTGGGCTCCGTTTTGGCCGGCTTTCTGTCGGGCGCTTTGGTCTTCGCGTCTTCCTCTTCGCCCTTGCCTGCTTCTACTTCTATTTCTTCTTCGACCACGGGAGGCTCTATCGGGGCTTCGAAGACCAGGCGCGCCAGAACTTCCGGTACCTCCTGGACACCCGTGTCAATCTCCCAGTCGGCGTTCTCCATGTAGATGATGAACCCGAAGAACAGCATGTACGAGAAGATGACCCAGGTCGTGAAGGTCCAATCGATGTTCTTCACGAATCCACGCTGCACAGCGGCGGGAAGCTGCGGCTTCGGCGTGATGGGTGGCGCCGAAACAAACTCGAAGAAGACCGTGAAGTCCCCGAGTCGAATGTTGCCCCGCGAGGTGTCTGCGAGCTTGATCTGGTGGTGTGTCCCGGCGTTTCGCGCGGCGCCGGTTTCGCGGAGGTGCTCGAGCTTCTGCACGCCGCCCGGGAGCGCGACCTTACCGGTCATGTTGCTGGTGAAATTCAGAATGTAGTCGTCACCGACGAGTTGGAAGAGCTCAAATCGCGACTCGAGCTTTGCCGGTAGCGTCCCCGACTTGATGATGAGGTGATTCTTGGCGGCAGTTCCGATCGATACGGTCTCCCGCCGTCGCACGATGCGCTCCTCGACAATTTTCTTATCTCGAAACAGACCGATGCGAAGGACCTTCGGGCCCGAATGCCTCATCGGGACGGCCTGCATCGCCATCGTCATGGCGCCTGGCCGCGGTTCCTGCCTCGGAGTCTGCGACTGCGCCATTAGAATGGTTCCTTCTGCACGCTGCGGACGACCTTGCGAAGAAAGCTCGTGCGAAGCTCGAGCACTTCATAGCCCAAGTTCGATCGGTTGAGGATGTAAAATGCGTTGGGTTTCTGCACTCGACCCTCGATGATGATCTCTTCGAGTTGGATCACCCGCGGTTGCCGTTTCCTACCGCCTTGGGCAAGCGCAGCGGTTGTCGACACAGCGATCAAAAGCAGCGCCAGCAGCACGGCCGAAGCCCATCGTTTCATGAGGTGCCTCCCTGTTCGCGTTCGATCCGCCGCCGGGCTCGTTTGATCATTCGATCCAAGTCGCGAAGGTACTCCTCCGCCTGGTCGTCCTTGGCCAAGCGCGGTCCCATCTCAGCACGATAGGTCTTGAGCTCCTTGACGGCCTTCTCATATGCAGCGAGCTCGTCGAGGCCCGGGAAATCGCCCGCGGCGGTGAGGAAGAGCAGGCCCAGGCCGTAATGCGCCTCGGGAAGCTTCGACTGTAGCTCGAGGGCTCGACGGTAGGCGCCCTGGGCTTCGGGCCACTGTTTGGTTGCCCGGTACGCATCACCGAGGTTCACGTGGATCTCGGGAAGCGTCGGGACGAGTCGCTCCGCAGCTTGGAAGTGTGAGAGCGCGGCGGGATAGTTGCCGCCCGCGAGCAGTTGGATCCCGAGCGCCATCCGCGCCTCTGCATAGTTGGGGCGCAGCTGAATGGCTCGCTGGTACGCCGCCATCGCCTCTCGGAGTTGGCCGGGTTCGGCTTCGAGTCTCTCGCCCTGCAGAAAATGGAGCTCGGCGACGTCAGGATCGACCTGCATTGCTTGCTCCAGGATCGAATCCGCGAGCTCGTCCCGTCCCTGCGAGCGGCTGGCTTTCACGAGGGCGACCAGTGCTGGCACGAAACGCTCGTCGCACTTGAGCGCGCGTCTAGCGGCCATCCATGCTTCGTCGAGTCGTCTCGCTTCCACCAACACCTCCGCATACAGTGCCTGCATCTCGAGGTTGGCGCGGTACTCGTTGGCAAGTGGCTCGACCGTTGCCACCGCGTCTTGCACTTGCTTTCGGCGGATTTGAATGGTCGAGACGCCGCGCGCGGCCGGTTCATAGTCCGGAACGATTCGCAACGCGCGTTGGTAATAGTTCATTGCGTCCCGTTCGTTGCCGGCGCGGTCGGCGAGCACGCCGAGATTGTACAGAGCTGGGTACGCGTTGGGGTCTTTCTTGAGCGCACTTTGAAAGCTCGTCTCGGCCGTGGCGTTGTCGTTGGTCGCCGCGGCACGCACGCCTTGATTGAATGCCCTTCTCGCCTTCGCTGACATGGGCGGGTGGGCTTCACGGCGGCACTGCTCGGCGCGCGTCGCGCCCCAGGGGCTCTCCGCTTCGGAGGAGGCCAGCGCTTCGGAAGGCACAGCTCCAGCCTCGGTTGGCGCCTCGCCGCCCGACGAGGACTCCGGCTCGGTGGGCTCGGAGGCCGACTTCCCGCTGCAACCGTACGTGACGAACATCATAGCTGCAATCAACACCAACGTTGGGATAGCACCGCGCATCACTCGCTCTCCGTGGTGATAGCAGGTGGCGCGATCCCTGGTCGAATCTCCAGCGGCTTACCTCTCGGTGACCGGGCGAACTCACCGGGTACGTACCCCTGGAAGGTAGCGTCACGAGTTTGCGCCTCGGCGATGCACTCCGCGATTCGCTCGTCGCCGTAGGCTTGAAGCCGGTCAATTGCGATGCGGGTGTACTCGTCGTCGAAACTACCTGCCCGGCCAGCACGCGCGGCCAATGCGTAGCGCGCGACCGCGAAACACTCAATGGGCCGCACCTGAGTGTCGAGCACCTGGCGAACCTTGTCCTCGAAGTCGAGCTGGTACTCCTCACGCTCGTCAGGTCCGGCCTGGCGGAGCGCCTTCTTCAGGTCCAGCGGCATCACGATGGGAGTGTTGAGGATCGAGCGCGCCAAGACCTCGTAGGCCCGCCCCTGCCGAACGTAGGACGCGATGGTCCAACGCGGGCGCCGGTAGGGCAAGACCGGCTCGTAGCCGTTTGCAATCGACTGGGCTTGTTTGCCGCCGTTGCCGATCTGTTTCGTAATGGTGGAGATATACGCCTCGACCGTCTTGGGCTTGCCCGGTTTGATCTGGAATTTCTCGAAGCCAGCGAGTTTCCCGTCCACCTGGATGAAGCGGGCTTCCGCTGCATAACCCGCCGCGATCGAACCTGCGGGCTGACCGGTGCGCTCGAACGACGACGTCACGTCCTTGAGTGCCTTGCGGTAGTCGCTCATTCGTCCCCGCGCCTTCCAAGACTGCGCTATCCGCCAATGTGCCCGCACGACGAGCTCCCCGGCCTCGCCGTCGTTGCCGTAGACCTTGATGAACTCGCGCATGCCGCCTATCGCCTGCGAGTACCGCTGCTGCCTGTAGGCCATCTCGGCGATTCGGTAGAGTGCGTTTCGTCGGGTCTCGACGTCGCCGACGGTGCTGTAGACCCGACCATAGTATTGCGTCGCTTCGGCGTATCGCTGGAGCTGCTCGAGCAGAATCGCCGAGTTCACGAGGCCATCAGCACGTTTGCTTTGAATCTGAGGGTCGGCGGATTTTGCGAAGCGCGGCGAGTCCGCAAGAACGCGGTAGTTCTCGACGGCGCGGTCGAAGTCGAAGTTGCGGCTTGCGGTGTATGCGAGCTTGAAGTGAGCGTTGGCCAAGATCGCGTCTAGGCTCCGCTGCTCCTCCGCATCTTCGGCTCTTCGCGGACCCACCTCGTCGATGATGCGCTGGTACAGTTGGCCCGCGGACTCGAAGCGATTGGTCGCTTCGAGCGCGAGCGCGGCGTACTCGAGTGCGACCGGAGCCTGCCTATCACCGGGATTGCTGTTGACCGCGGCCAGCAGCATCGTCGCTGACTGCTCGTAGAGGAGCCGCTGCTGCGTGCCGGTGGCTTGGCCCGCGTGCTTGTAGACGTCGAGTGCGTCTTGGTAGACGAGCGCGTTGAGGTCTGCGCCCGCCCGGCAGATCGGCTTGTCTCGATTGGCCGGCCTCGCGCAATCGATCTTGTCGGCCCGCGTCGAGAACGTACAACCTCGCTCCTGGATGTCGGTTGCAAGGCGTCGAATTTCCTGGGAATCATCGGTGGCCATGGCCATGGCGCGGAGATTCTCCCAGGCAATCTGGCCGGTCGCGTCGGCCTCTGGGCCCGAGCACCGTTCCTCGTAGATGCGGGTGAACCGGGCGTCCGCCTGCGGCCAGTAGCCGTACCAGTAGAGCAGCAACGCGTTGTTGTAGTCATAGGCCGCGCGCACGCCTTCGGTATCTCGACTGGGGCTCACCCGCGTGAGGTAAATCTCCCTGGCGCGCGCGAGCCGTTGCACGGTCTCCGGCATCGCAACGGGCTGGACCGAGGGGGGCGCGCCAGCTGGAAGTGGGGGCTCATCGCGGATGAGCAAACGCCCTTCTTCGACGTCGTGATCGGCGATGCGCCTCAATGATTCCACGACCCGGCGCGCAGACTCGGCGAGGTAGCTGTCATCCACGTTCGAGTCCCGGACTTCGGCGTATTCCGTCGCGGCCTGCTCGTAGCTCTTGGACCAGTACAGGGCGTCGGCGAGGTTGTAGTGCAGCTCGTAGCCCTGCGGGTTGTTCGGGTAGCGCTCCAGATACCCGCGGTATGCCGTGGCGGCCAGCCCGTACTCGATTCTGGAGTCGCGACACAGGCGGACGTTGCGCTCCTGCACGCACTGCTGACGGAGGCGTTGAGCCCGTTGGTGATGGTGAATCGCGGTGACGATGAGAGCGTTCTCGGCCAATTGCTCCGCGTTTCGCTGCTCCGCCGGCCGGTCCATGTTCGCGTTCCACCAGGCGCTTCCCTGCACGTATTGAGTGAGCTCTGACCGCGCGACGATGGCGTTCTCGAACTCGTTGTGCATCTGGTGTGCGACGGCGATGTCGTTGAGAATCTCCGGGGTGCGGTGGTGATCTGGCCATTTCCCAATGGCGAGTCGCCAGGCCGCGATGGCCTCTTGGTACTTGGCCTCTTCGAAGTAGATCTGTCCGAGTTGGAAGTAGACCTCGGGCGTCCACGGCCTTTGTTGCGGGATGAGCGAAGCGTCCTGGATGCGTTCGATGCCGGTCGGCTTTCCCTCGATCGGATCGGAGACCTGATTCTCGTTCCAGTCGTCGTACGCGAACGCGATGCCGAGGTATTCGATTGCCTCGGGTCGAAGCTCGGAGCCGGCCTTTCCGGTCTCACTCCGCGCGTCGTCCGACCACTGCACCAGTTTGCCGAAGTGCCGAATGGCCTCGGGGTAACGGCTCGCGCGGTAATAGGCCCAGGCGACCTTGTAGAGCGCGAGGTTGTAGTTCCGGTCTTGAGGGTTCCTGAGAATGTGGCCGTACGCCGCGATCGAGAGGTCGAGCGCGTTCTGACCACCGAAGTCATCGAAGTGGTACTCACCGACCCGGAACCACGTCTCGCTGACGAAACGCGCCTGCGGTGTAATCGCCTGGCAGCTCGCATACGGGTCGACGAACGGGCCACCCGTCGAAGCGCCGAGCGGCCGGCCGTCCAGCCTCAATGCTGGGTATTTGGCCTGTGCTGCGAGCGAGGCGTCGGGAGGCGGCGGGCGCCAATCGGGGTTGTAGTCGTACTTGTTGGAGCAAACGAGCGCGAGCCACGCCGCCACGGCTTCCTCTGGGCGGCCCATCTCGTTCAGGGTGTACCCGATCAAATAGTAGACGCCGTCGGAGCGTTCGTAGCCCGGGAAACGGCGTGCCAACGTTTTGTAGAGATCGACCGTCGCCGTGAAGTCCGGCGACGTCGGCAGGTTGTCCTCTGCGGTTAGGTCGCCCGCCTCGCGTGCGGCCTGCGCATCGTCGTAGAGCGTTTGAAAGGCGACGGCGCTTCGTTCGAAATAGAGCTCGCCCAAGCGAAACATCGCGTCTGGCGTGTACCTAACGTGGTTCGGGTAGCGGCGAATGAAGTCCTCAAATACTCGAATCGAACTTTCGCGGGCCTCGTTGAACGCTCGCTCTTCGGTTTCGAGCCGCTCGCCGTACCAACGGTCGCGTTGGCGGCGCTGTTGAAGGTACTCACGCCGCACCAGCGAAGTGACGGTCGAGCGGAAGGCCTCGCCCGTCTCGATGAAACGATCGACCTCTTCTTCGAGTTGGCGCAGCGCCTCGAGCTGCTGTTCGGTCGGAGGTGGCCGCTGGTCGACGATGCGCTTGCCCGTATCCCGCAGGAACGGAGGCAACGTGACGTCGGCGGCGCCTTCCCACGGCGCCGCCTCCGCCTCCTGTGCGGTGACGGGGGCGGACGGCACCCATCCTGCGAACCACAGTGTAGAGCACACCAGCAGGACGACCGGGCGGCGCGTGGTCATGGCTCGCCCTCGTTGGTTTGGTTCTGGTCCATCACGTCGCGGAACTCATCGTCGAGGGCCTGAAGCTCGCGCGCACGCTCACGGGTCAATGCGTCGATGCGAAGTCGGTGATCCTCGCGCTTCGCCCACGAGACGTCGATCTTGCCGACGTCTGCCCTGAGGACCAAGTCGTAGAAGCGATCGTGGACGCGATTGAAGTTGAGGTACGTGATGGCTCCGACGACCTCTTCGGTCTCCCCTTCGAGGGCCCCGATCGCTAGTCGATAGCGCGCGAGGTTCGCGGTCTCCTCATCGACGACCACTAGCATCTCCGAGACCCGCCTCTTGACCACCGCCGCGACTTCCGCGTCGCGTTGATTGAGTTGGCGCTCTACGGCCGTGACGCGCGAGAACGCGGCGTTGTACCCGGGGCCGCCTGACCCTGCGAGCTCGCGCTCGCGGTCGACCAGGTTGATGAACTTGGTGCGTTTTGCATCGTCTGCCTGGTATCGCTTGTCGCCGACGCCAACGTGGAGCCGGCCTACTTCGAGGCGGCGCCGAATCCAGGTCAGTTGCTCTTCGTGTTCCCTGATGTCAGTTTCGTGTTGGGCCAGCTGCGCACGCAGCGCTTTGAGGTCGACCTTTTCCGGATCGACCGAGGCCAACCCGGACCTCGAGGCGACGATGCGGGCTTCGAGCCCGAGGATCTCGACGCGTAACCCTTGCAGGTCGCGCTCGGCCGCCCTGTACTCTTTGAGCTTGTCGAGGTCGCGGTCGATGAAGTCTTCCGTGTCGATCGGCATCTTCATCAATTCGGCCTGGAGCTCCTGACGTCGCGATCGAACCCGCGCGACCTCGCCCTGGCGGTTGCCTCGGACCTGGGACTCGCTGTTGATGAGCGTTCCTCGCGCCCGCGCTGCGCGGTTTCGGAGCCCCGTAGTCCGTTCGCGCTGTCGACGTAGGTCGGAGAAGACGCTGATTCGGTTTGGCGCGCTCAGCGCGGCCGTGATCCGCTGCGCGAGCTCGTCGGTTTCACGCACCAGCTGCTTGGCTTCGCTCAGGTCCGCGAGCACCTCGAGCGCCCGCTCGTAGTCGCCTTCGAGGTCGATCCATCGCCGAGCCGACTCCGGCAGGAAGTCATCTATGTCGAAATGATCTAGGTTTTCCCTCACAACCCCCCGGAAATAGGCCTGAAGGTCCGGGTGCTCACGACGCTTGCGTGCGAGCTCGTCGCGGATGGGCCCGAAGGTTGAGCGCACCTCGTCGAACACCACCCCGGCTTCCTGGTAGCGTCCTGTGCGGGCCAGCAGGTCGCCCCGTAGCACCTTGCCGTCGGCGTTGAGCGGGCTGTCGGGTGCGGCCACCGAGAGAACCTCTAGCGCGCGTTCGGCTTGGATGGCGTCGCCCATCCTGATGTAAGTCCATGCGAGCTCGTACAGCGCTTCGTCGAAGTGGGACGAAGTCTGCCGGACCGCCCGATACGCTTCGATCGCCTGCTCAGGCTGGTTGGTTTCGTAGTAGAGGCGCCCGAGCGCCAGATACGTCAGCTCGACGACCTGAATTTCTTGCTCATTGGTTGGCTCGTGGCCGAGGACTCCGTGGAATGCCGCGATGGCGTCGAGGTATTCGCCGCGCAGCGTGTGAATGGTGCCCACGAAATACTTCGAACGAAGGGAGAACTCGGATCCGCCGGGGATCGCGACGAACCCCTTGCGCGCCTGTTCGAGTCGCCCCTGGTCGACGCCCCGAATCTCGGCGTTGGGCGGAGCGTTGAGGACGTCATCGATTGGGATGGCGCGGTTGTACAAATACTTCGCGCGGAAATACGCGGTTGTCACCGAGAGCGCGGCCGATGGAAGGGCCTCCAGCCGTGCGAAATATCCGTCGACCTCGCGGAAGTCGCGCGTGTGAATGGCAATCTCGATCAGGCGACTGAGCGCAGGTTGGAGGTATGACGAGAAGGCCGGATCGCGACTGCGGTCGATCACCTCCGCATAGCGCTTTCGCGCGCCGAGGTAGTCACCCGCGAAGAACAGAGACTCCCCGAGAAGGAATAGCGCCTCGGGATATGCGCGATGGGTCGGATAGTGATCGACGATATCCATCAGGAGAATGGCAGCGCGCAGGTAGTCCTCGAGGCGGAGGTAGAGCTCGCCGTCGGTGAGACGCTCTTCGACGAACGTGTCGCTTTTGCGGTCGTGCGGGCGCACCGGACGGGCCATTAGTCGTTGGGTGTCCGACTCGAGGTCGGCCACCTCGCGATTTGCCGCGGTCAAGTCTTGCGCGGCAACATCAGGGGCAACGGACGCAACGAGGCTGAAGATCAGGGTGAATCTCAGCCAAACCTCTCGCGCTCGCCCCCTGCCAGGTGTCGGTGTGGGCGGCGACGTTGTCGCCCCACGAGGTCGCATTACCGATCGCCCTCACCGCTTGCATCAGGTCGAACTTGGCGTTCGACGCGCTCGATGTATCGGACCGCCGGCCGCTCTTCGAGCGGTGTGGTCGGGCCTCCCTTTTCGTAGCCCACCACGTGGACTGTCGAGATGCGGCCTTCTGGCACCGCGAAGGTGTACGTGGAGCGCACCTTGAAGCGATAGCCCTTCAGGTACGCGAAGACGCCGTAGCCATGTCCCCGGTACTCGAGGTTGACGGTGAGCGTGTGCTCACCCGGAACGATGCTTCCGTTGTAGACCTCGAACTCCTGCTGGTCGCCGAGCGAGCCTTCCTCGTCGGCTTTGGTGAAAATGGGAGCGCCGTCGAGCGCGTAGACCACCCTCACCAACTTGTAGGATTGCGACATCCGGTTCTCGTGAACGATGACTGCTTGGCCGCCGCCCACGACCCCTTCGAGGACCGTTTCTGCCAGCAACGACAGTCGCGCCTTGGAGCGAAAGATCTGCTCCTTCAGCTCGTTGATCCGCTGTTCGAGATCGCGGAGCCGCACCGCATACGTGCCGGCGTCGATCGGTTTGATTGGCGCTGCGGGTGCGGCTGTTTTGGCCGCCGCCGAAGGCTTGCTTGGTGTGTCCGGCTGCGACGCACCCCCGGCCTGGGCCGCCGCGATCGTGGTCCCGGCCCCGATACATAGCAACACAACGGAGAGCGCAAGTGTCCTGCGCATCGCAATTCCCCTCTAAGTGACCACCATGTGAAGCGAAATTGCCCCCCGACAGTCACCGGGCTTATACCGCAGCGCTAGCAGGTGGGTCAATGAAGGCCCCGCTCATTTCCCAGGGTCGGGATTACGCAGAAGCGCTGAATTGTCCTTCACTTGCAGGGGGGCGATCGAGTAGATCTTCCGGCAGTCCCAGACGTCGATCGATGTGTGGCCATCCGACGCAATACGAGCACGGTGAATACGAGGGCGCTTCGTGAGCGATCCCGGGGACGAAGCGCTGCTTGCGGCGTATCGCGAAGGCGACTTGGCAGCGTTCGAGATGTTGCTCGGACGATACCGCGGGCCGATCTTCAACTTCCTGTTGCGCTCGGCTCGGGACCGCGGGCGAGCCGAGGAGCTGTATCAAGACGTCTGGATGAAGGTCGTCGAGCGCTGCGACGAGTTCCGCGGAGACGCCAAGTTCTCGACATGGCTGTACACGATCGCGCGGAACCTATGCATCGACCATCAGCGAAAGATGAAGTTTCGCGGGCACGCCTCCCTGGACGCCCCTCAACCGAGCTCCGGGCAGCCGCTCGGCGAGCGGGTGTCGAGCTTTGGTCCATCAACCGAGCAGCTCGCGGCCGGCCGGCTCGTGGGGGAGCGGATCGCCCGCGCCGTGGAGGGCTTGCCGGACGAACAGCGGGAGGTGTTTCTGTTGCGTCAGCTTCAGGGCCTGGCGTTCAAGGAGATCGCCGAGGTGGTTGGCGTTTCTGCAAACACCGTGAAGAGCCGGATGCGCTACGCTCTCGAGCGCTTGCAGCACACTTTGAGCGATTTGGAAGAGCCGCATGAACTGTGACGAGTGCAAAGAGCAGCTCTTCGAGTTGATCGAACGCGAAGCGGTCGATCCCGGCGGCGTGCGTGCGATCCTCGCGCGGTGTCCCGATTGTCGCGCGGCGTTCGACGAGATGAAAGCGGCGCTAGCGGTGGCGGGGCAGCTCCCGATCGAGGAACCGTCTGCGGCGGTCGATGCCGCCGTTGTTCGCGCTGCGAGCGAGCGTTTGCCTCGGGTCGTTCCTTTGCGAAAGCGGCGGCTGCAACCGCCGCCCTGGGCGATGGCGGCGATCGCCTTGCTTGCGGTCGGGGTGGGTGTGTGGTCGATCCCGCGTGAGGTGCAGCTCGAAGGCGACGTTGGGTCTGCGGACCTCAAGAGCGCGGCAGCGCCGGTCGTGGCGGAGCAGGAGCTCGATGAAGTGGCGGCGGAGGCCCTCGACGATAGTGCTGCTCTTGCGGAGCTCGGGGAGGTTGCGTCCGAGCGGACCGCGCACTTGGGACGCGCGCCACGGACAGAAGCTCGAGCAAAGAGGGCCTCTTCGAAGCCGGTCCCCGCAAAGCGACGGTCTCGCCTTGCTGCCGGGAAGAAAGAGGACGCTCAGGCGCCGGCGTCGCTTTCTGCTGCCGATGTGGCGGCAGGAAGTGCTGAGGAAACACGGTCGTACGGCGCTGCATCAGAGCCATTGGCGGCGCAAAAGCAGCAGCAAGACGACGACGGCGGCGCCACCGCGGACTGTCGACGCAAGGTCGATGATATCGAACGCCGCGCGCGGAAGGACAAGGACTATGCGCCCCAACCCGAAGAAGAGCTCGCGATCGGCAAGTGTTACCAGATGCTCGACAACGTGGCCGAGGCTCGGAAATGGTTGAAGCGTGCGGCCGCGCATCGAAAGACCAAAGCGCGGGCCGAAGCTGCGCTTCGTGAGCTAACGCCCGAGTAGCGCGCGGCCGTTCATCGGCGAAGCCGTTCGAGTAGGGCGCGCCACTTGAGCTTTCCGCCTTCGGGTGCGCGCCCGCTCAGCTCTTGGGCCGCGGCGATCGCTTCCGCGAGATCGGGCCTGATCTGCAACGCGTCCAGGGGGATGCGCGCGTCGGTCGCGGCGGCCGTCCATCGCGAATCGACACCGGTGAAGAAACACACGCCACCCAGCATTTTCGCGACCTCGTCCGCCGTGAACACTGCCGCGGCTCGCTCTGCGTTCGGTTCGCCCAGCTGGCTGAGGTCGACGACTGCGATCTCGACGTCGGCGTTGAGCATCGCACGGCCGAGCGCGTCGACGCACTCGCTCAACGTAGCGGGCTCATGCACGCCAGAGACAATCAGCGCGAACGCTGAATCATCGATGAGCAGAGGTTTCAGAGGCTTGGCCGCGCGCGCTTCGGCCGTTTGCGCAACTCGTTCCTCGCGCCCCAGCACGAACCCTTCGACCGTCGCTGCGATGGCGCGTTGTGCAAACCCCCCTGTTGGAGACTCCGAGGCGGCTCCGACGGAGCGCAACGCGAGCAGCACGACCTGCAATGCGGTGGTCGGCGTGAGGTCGAGCAAAGCGAGGCGTCGACCAAGGAGTGTGAGCACGGTAAAGCACTCGCGGAACCCGAACGACTCGTAGTCGCCGCTCGCGCGTTGCTCTGCGGGCAGCTCGCTCAGCAGAGGCAGAAGCGGTGCGGCCTCCGCTGCGATCTCTTCGACCGCGACCCCTCCTGTTGGCAGCCTGGCCTCTTGGAGCAGAGCCTGAAGGCGCTCACGTGCGGACTCCCCATGGTTCACGATCGGCCTACTCTATCACTCTTTGGGTCGGCCATAATCCACCGTGATATAAGCAGTGCTGCATGGCTGCCACAATTCTCGTCGTCGACGATGAAAAGAACATTCGGCGCACCTTGCGGATGGTGCTCGAGGGGTCCGGGTTCAACACGCTCGAGGCGTCGTCGGCCGAGCAGTGTCTCGAAACGCTCGAGACCAACGAGGTGGACCTCCTCATCCTGGACGTTCGCCTACCCAAGATGAGTGGCATCGAAGCCCTCGAGAAGATTAGAAACGAGCCAGACACGCGAAAGCTGCCCGTGCTGATGGTATCCGGCCACGCGTCGGTTGCCGAGGCGGTGCAAGCGGTGCAGCTAGGCGCCACAGATTTCTTCGAGAAGCCACTCGACAGGGAGCGCATCCTGGTCACGGTCCGCAACGCCCTGCAGACATGGCAGCTGCAACGCGAGGTTGAGCAGCTTCGCGCTGACGTCGAGCACCGCTACGAGATGATCGGCGAGAGCCGCGCGATACGTTCGCTCTTCGCACAGCTCGAGAAGGTCGCGCCGACGACCGGACGCGTGCTCATCTCGGGAGAAAGCGGAACTGGCAAAGAGCTGATAGCGCGCGCGATCCATCGACTCAGCCCGCGCGCGGACAGATCTTTCGTGAAGGTGAACTGCGCGGCGATTCCTGCGGAACTGATTGAAAGCGAGCTCTTTGGCTACGAGCGCGGGGCATTCACGGGCGCGCAAGGCCGCAAGAAAGGCATGTTCGAGCTGGCCCATGGGGGCACCCTGTTCCTCGATGAGATCGGCGATATGAGCGCCAGTGCGCAGGCGAAGGTGTTGCGCGCCCTGCAGAGTGGGGAGATCTCACGGGTCGGCGGCGAAAAAGCGATAGCGGTGGATGTGCGCGTGTTGGCGGCGACGAACAAAGCACTGGAGCTCGAGGTCAAAGAAGGGCGTTTTCGAGAGGACCTCTATTTCCGTCTCAACGTCGTTCCGATCGTGAGTCCCCCGCTTCGTGAACGGAAGTCCGACATTGTCCTGCTGGCGAGAGCGTTCCTCCGCGAGTTCTCGCTTGAAAACGGGCTTCGCGAGAAACCAATTGACGATGATGTGCTCGAGGCCTTGACTGGGCGGCCTTGGCCGGGAAACGTTCGCGAGCTCCGCAACGTCGTCGAGCGGATGGCGATCTTGAGCGGCGATCGGATCACGATGGACGATCTGCCGGAGGAGGGAGTCCTCAGCGAGGTTCGACGCGAGTCGTCCCCACCCTCGGACCTGCCCGCCAGTTTCGACGAGAGTGGCGAACGCCTGACTTTGCGGGCTTATCGAAGCCGGGTCGAAAAGAACTACATTCTTCAGACGCTCGACGAGGTGGGTTGGAACATCTCGCGCGCTGCCACAATTCTTGGCGTAGAGCGCACCAACCTTCACAAGAAAATGCGGAGCTATGGTATCCGTAGGGAAGAGGCATGATCCGTCGATCGATTAGGCTGATGTGGAGGGGCGCCATCGTGGCTTTCCTGGTCTACCTCCTCTTCTTCGTTCAGCTCGGCGAGCGGTCCGCCTTTCAGCACCTGATGCGGGTCGCTGACACCGAGGAGGCGCAGGAGCTCGGCCGCGAGGTGAGTGCCGCGACGACGCGCATCACGAAAGAGATCGGCGGGCAGGTGCACGACGTGACCCAGCCACCCGATCGAGATGCGGGGGCCTCCCAGGTTCCCGAAGTGGTGTCGGACCAGCTGCAGGGCATCGTCGGCCACGCCTACGATCGTGAGCGGCGAATCGATGCCGCCCGCGAAGAGCAGTCCCAGTAGCCGACGTTCGCTCGACTGCCCGTTCTATTGCCCGCTTTAGGGCCACTCGAGTTGAAGGCGCTTCATCTTGCGCCACAGCGTCGTGGGGCTGAGCCCGAGCAGCGTGGCGGCGCGCTCTTTGCTCCCCTCGACTTGCCGCAGAGCACGGACGATGGCGTCTCTCTCGACCTCACGCACGATGTCTGCGAGCGATTTGCGTCCAAGGTGCAAGGCGTTGCCATTGCCGTTCGAGTTGGGGACGATGTCTGAGAGATGAATCTGGCCGTCCTGTGCCAAGGCTACACCTTGCTCGATCAGGTTCTCGAGCTCTCGAATGTTCCCAGGAAAGTCGTAACCGAGCAGGTAGTCCAAAACGCCTGGGCCGAGCGAAGCTTGTCGCGACATCTTCTTGCCGTATTTCTCGAGGAAGCTGTCGACGATGGGCGCAATGTCCTCTTTGCGATCCCGAAGTGGCGGCAGCTCGAAGCGCGCGACGTTGAGCCGGTAGTATAGGTCCTCGCGGAAGCGCTTTTCTTCGATGAGCACGCGCAAATTCTGGTTGGTCGCCGCAATGATGCGCGCATCGACGTTGATCGAACTGTTATCACCGAGTCTGCGAATTTCGCCTTCTTGAATCGCGCGCAGCAGCTTCGCTTGCAGTGAAGGAGGGGTCTCGGCGATTTCGTCGAAGAAGAATGTGCCGCCGTTGGCTTCCTCGAAGAGGCCCTTACGTGTCTGCACGGCGCCGGTGAATGCGCCACGCATGTGCCCAAAGAGCTCGCTTTCGAGAAGCGTTTCGGGCAACGCTGCGCAGTTGATCGAGACGAAGGGCCGCTCCGCGCGCAATGAGTTGGCATGGATGGCTCGCGCGACCAGTTCTTTGCCGGTGCCACTCTCTCCGGTGATCAGAACCGTCGCGTCGGTGGGTGCGATTCGAACGATACGGCCGAGAATGTCGCGGATCTCCGCGGACTGCCCAATGATGTTGCCGAAGTTGTATCGCTCGCGAAAATCCGCGGCGATGGCACGCCGCTCGCCCGCAATCTGCCGTGTGCGCGCCGCTCGTGCGACTTTGATGAGCAGCTCGTCCTCGACAAACGGCTTCTGCACGAAATCCCGCGCGCCGAGGCGCATGGCTTCGACGGCGTCTTCTACCGTGCCAAAGGCAGTCATGACGATCACCTCGGTCAGCGGCGAGGCTTCTCGGGTGCGTTGCAGCACATCGAGGCCGCCGACGTCTCCCATCCGCAGGTCCGTGATGACCAAGTCGTAGCTGGTCTCGCCAACCATGATGCACGCAGACTCGCCGCCTTCCGCTTGGTCGACCGCATAGCCCTCCGCCTGCAGCATGTCCGAAAGCATGCAGCGCGCGTTGTCCTGATCATCGACGATTAGAATCCTGGCCATCCCCCAACCGGTTCCGTCTAGCCCTGACCTTACCGCAAATCGCGGTCTCGTGCCCGGAGCGTCAATCGAGCACGCGATGCATGGCCGCAACCACTTCGTCCCGGAACTCACCCGGAAAGATCAGGCGGGGGCGTTCGATGCGCTTGTTTCGGAGCTCGCCGAGCAGGAAAGAAGCGTCGCCCAAGCGCTGCAGAGGTTGATGCCGAAGCGTCACCCACATGCCATCGCTGCTGCCGTCGGTGGGCTCGCTGTAGGGAACGTCTTCGGCAATGTCGAGCCAGACCGTGAGGTCCGGTCGGAGCCCTCCTGCTGCGACGATTTCCTTGGCACGCGCGAGTGCCTCGTCCCACAGGTCGGGCCGCTCCTCCGGGAGCGGAACCGTCTTTGGCAGCCGGCGGGATCGAAGACGCTTGCTGAGCTCTGCGAGTGTCGGATCGGCTCCACGCTCCCATGCGCCCAGACACGTGAGCAGCTCAGCGTCGTCCATCCGAAGATATTCGTCGAGCGATAGCGACTCACCAAGAGCGGCCGCTCGAAACGCGGGCAGCAGCGGGTCAGGGGGTGAGCCGTCCGAGATGAGCTCGCTCACCCTCATGAAGATCGCCCGCACCAGCGCCTCGGCCGCACGAGTGGCTTTGTGGTGGTAGACCTGCTGGTGCATGAAGTGCCGCCCGAGGAAGAAGCTCTCCGCCGGTGGCAGTCCCTTCCGGCCCTCGACGGCAAGTACCCATTGGCCGTTCACGCAGGCAAAGGTCAACGCCTGAAGCAACCAGTCGAGGTCGTACAGGCCGTACCGCACGCCGGTCATGTGGCTGTCGCGCAAGAGGTAGTCCGCGCGATCCACATCCAACGTTCCGCTGACACTCTGGCTGAGATAGCCGAGCCGGTAGTTGCCGCTTAGCAAGCCAGTGACGCGCTCGGCCATGCCCGCCGAAAACGACTCGAGCGCCTGGTGCACCTCGGTCGACGGGTCGAGCAAGATCTCTTGCGTCCATTGTTCGTGATGCTTGGCGTGCGGCAGCACCTCTTCGAACAGGTGAGAGAAAGGCCCGTGACCCAAATCGTGCAAGAGCGCCGCCGCGAGCCCCTCCGCCCTCGCCTCGTCGTCGAGTTTCTGGTCCGCTGGCAACTCGTCGCTGCACGCGTCGATGCGGTGCTGAAGCCCCTGCATGACGTGTGCCGTGCCGATCGCATGCGAAAAGCGCGTGTGCTCGGCTCCCGGGAACGCGAGCGAAGCGAGCCCGAGTTGCCGAACGCGCCGGAGACGCTGCACTTCTCGGGTGTCGAGGAGAGCTCGGATCACCCGCTCCGCCATGCCTTCGAAGGCTATCAAACCGTGGACCGGGTCCCTTAGGATCACCCTCAACGGTACCACCGCGTGTTCAGAACGCCAGCGTCCCGAAGCGCCCGTCTCTCGGCACGTCGAGGTTCGAACCGCGTCGGACCACCACAATCGTGTCCGGCTGCCACAGAGGCAGGACCGGAATGTCACGCGCGAGGATCGTCTGGATTCGCTCGTAGGCAGCAAGGCGCTGCTGCCGGTCGACTTGGGTTCTTCCAACCTCGAAAAGTCGATCGAGCTCTTCGTCGTGGTACCGCCACCGATTCGCGCCCTCGCTCTGCGGGCCGGGGATTCGCGACGAATCGAAGAACCAGCTGAGGACGTGTGGCTCGATCACCTCCGGCACCTGGAGCAGCGTGATCTCGAAGCGGCCGCGATTGAGGTCGGAGATCAGCGTCGCCGCTTCCGAGGGCCGCACATCGACTTCGATGCCAACGTCTCCAAGCATGGCTGCGATTGCGCGTGCGACCGATTGTCGAAACCGTTCTGATGTCGTCCGAAGCACCAGCCGCATGCGAGGCTCCGGTCCAGGAGGATCAGAGAATCCAGCGGCGTCGAGCAGCGCCCGAGCCTGGTCCGGATCGAATGCGTGAGACGGCAGTGTATCCACGCTCGCCCAATGATCATATGGAATCCAAGTGTCCGTGACCCGGGCCAGCCCGTCGTACTTAGCGCGCACCAGCAACTCGCGGTCGATGGCGTGCCCAATTGCGCGCCGCACCCTGACGTCGTCGAGCTTGGGCGAGGTGGTTTGAAAACCGAGATACATCGTCGATATCCCTGCGGCGCTGCGCGTTTCGAAGCGCGGGTCGTCTTGGAACATTGGAAGAAGAAGCGGGGGGATCGAGGCAATGGCGACGTCGCCCTGGCCGGCTAGCATTCGCAACGCCCGCGTGTTGTCGTCGCGGATGACGACCAATCGCAGGCTCGGGTGTGTAGGTGTCCCGCGGTGCCAGTGGGGGTTGGCGCGCAGCTCGAGGACTCCCGGCTCGCGTCTGACCAGGCGGTACGGCCCGGCGCCGACAGGAAATGGGTCGTCGGGCGTAGCGACCCGCCGCAAGGCGTCTTCACTCCGCAGGATGGGCATCTCGAGGTCCGTGAGAAACGTCGCATGCGGCTCGCGGAGGATGAAGATGATAGTTCGCGGGTCGGATACCCGCATCTCCGCGATCCTTCGATAGGCGTGCGCGTAGCGGCTTCGGAGCTTCGGATCAATGATGCCCCGAAAGGTGGCGACTACGTCTTCTGCGTCGAGGGGGCTGCCGTCACTGAAGCGCAGTCCGTCGCGCAGCCGCACCTCGAACCGGGTCGGGCTCGAGGCGCTCACCGATTCCGCGAGATCGGGAATGACCTCGAGCGTCCGGGGGTCGATGGTCACCAGGGAGCCGAAGAGGAGCCGTGAGACACGCAGGCCGTAGGGGTCGGCGACGAAGCGCGGGTCGAGTTGCTCGGCGTCTCGTGGGAGCATGACGACCAATGCGTCCGGGTCGCGGGCGACAGGCCGGGCGCAGCCAAGGCCGATCACTAGGACCAGCATCAAGGCGCTGCTAGGGTGCGGACGATGGCGAACCGAGCGCTTCTTTGTTTCGCGATCATGGGCCTGCTGGCCGCGAGCCCTGGCGCGCGTGCCGAGGGGCCTGAACCGATTGCGCAAACAATATCCAACCTCGTCAGGCAGGCTGGCCTCGGCGATGGGATCGGAATTCATGTCGTTCGCTTGCACGATGCGGCGGAACTGTACCGCAATCGGCCCGAACGCCCTCGAAATCCTGCGTCCAACCAGAAGCTTCTCACCTCAGCCGCGGCCCTTTGGGGTTTGGGACCCACGTTTCGTGCGAGCACCAAGGTCGAGGGCAAGATCGAGAATGGACGCGTAGCTCAACTGGTGGTTCGGGCGTCGGGCGACCCGGGCCTGGGGTATGGTGGGTTGGTTGCGTTGGCCGAGGCCGTGCATCTGCGAGGCGTGGATACCGTCGATCGAATCTTGATCGACGCCAGCTACTTCGACGAGCAGATTCTCCCGCCTGCGTTCGAGCAGCAGCCTAAGGAAGCGGCGGCGTTCCGCGCAGCCATCTCTGCGTTCGCAGTGAATCGCAACAGTTACGTCGTCCACCTCGGCCCGGGCCCCGAAGTCGACGGCCCAGGGCGCGTCCGCGTGCTCGCGGACGACTATGTACGGATCGACAACCGCACCGTGACCAGCCCGGGCGGTCCACCGACGCCCCGCATCGACCACAAGCTCACCGACGACGGTCACCTTGCCATCGTCGTCAACGGTGCAATTCCCAAGCAAGCCCGCACCCTCTACTACCGACGCCGTGTGCCGGACCCGAGAACCTATGCGGCGAGCCTCTTGGTTCGCGCGCTGAAGAAGGCAGGGGTCGGCGGCACGCTAGCCTTCGAGTACGGCGTCCCCACCGAGTCACAGCCGCTGATTGCCGACATGCCGTCCCGCCCGCTCAGTCT
>Ga0164313_10000670_pt1 | contig 28418 bp, 16 predicted proteins | sample GuaBasSedimGuay4_FD_113735 | JGI IMG/M metagenome (GOLD analysis project Ga0164313, IMG submission 113735) | Subseafloor sediment microbial communities from Guaymas Basin, Gulf of California, Mexico - Guay4, Core 4569-4, 0-3 cm | ecosystem: Environmental > Aquatic > Marine > Hydrothermal vents... | reverse complement strand
TGCGAGATGCGAGATGCGAGATGCGAGATGCGAGATGCGAGATGCGAGATGCGAGATGCGAGATGCGAGATGCGAGATGCGAGATGCGAGATGCGAGATGCGAGATGCGACGAGATCGTAGATTGGCGCGGACTCTTGTCAATCACGTTCTAATAAAGATCCCATGGCGCGTCCTTGCGATGAATCCAGCATCGTCGGACGGCGGGTACCGCGGATCAACCATCCGCGGCCGGACTCTCCGGTGACCGCGAGAGAGATCCAGCATCGAGTGTCGAGTAAGAGGAGCTGCGCTACTCTTTTCGTCGGAGGCCTGCATGACCACACCCGATCAGCTTAGTGACATCGTTCGGTATCTGCAGGATCACGTGAATCTCGCATCGGAAGGGCAGCGCAATATCGTCTTCGATGTCCCGGAGATCGGGGCGATGGCTACCCACGGTCTTGACGAGGACACCATTCGACAACTCCAGGCGTCTCCCTGGTGGTCGGAAATGGTCGAAGACGTCGTCGAGACTCCGGACTATGCGGAACCGGATGAGCCGGCCGACGTCGTTCTCGGCTATGCGCGTGATGTGGTGAAGGAGTACGTTCGCAAAAGGTTTGTCATCACGAGCTGAAATCGTGAGATTCGGATAGAATCAGGGGAGCACCTGAAAGGCGAATGAAAGTCATGTCGCAGGACTCACTGACCGAAAAACTGGCAAAAGCCAACGGCAACGTGAAGAGGCTGTGCGAATTCTTCGCCGCACGGCGGGACTGGGTCTATGCCCCCGAGGCAGCGACTTCCACCCGCGAGCTGGCTTCCGCCGCCTCCGGTGTCGGTGGCCAACTCAAGAGGCTGATGGACGCTTGCGGCATCACACCCGATCCGCCCGCCGATCCGGTCATCGACTCGGTTGGGGCCGGGACTCACGAAAACGCGCGGCTGCTGCGGTTCACGGCCTTCCTTCGCGATCTCGACATCTGGTTTGCCGCCCAAAGCGACGCTCCCACCGACCCGGCGGCGATCGAGGCTCTGCGCGAGATGGATGCCCACATCGGCTGTATGGTGGCGATCTTCAACAACGCCACCATCGCCACGGATGTACCGGCGGAACCCATGGGCTCCGGTGATGCTGATGCCTCGGCACAGACTGCGGAGCCGGGCGAACCTGTCCGACACACGCCTCCCCTCGACGAGGAGGGAGTGCCCAAACAACTGGTTCTTGATGACACGGACGAACGTCCGCTGGTGCAGGATTTTCAGAGCATCAGCGAGTTGACCACTGATTGCGAGAAACTCGCCGACGACTTTCTCACCGCTTGGGACATCGAGCTCAGCTATTACAACCGCAAGAAGTTCTTCGAGAGACTCCTGAGATGGATCAGCTCCGCACCGGAGGGGCAGGTCCTGGTCATCAAGATGAAGACCGCTGAGGAACCCTACGAACCATATCCGAGCTATGTCTCGCGGGATGTCCTCGAAGGCAAGGAACCGCCGCAGGTCTTTTGATGGGAACACCGTGAGCCGGTCGCTCTCACCCATCGCTGCGTTGGTCAACAAATTGATCCCGGGAATTCGCTATCCCTGGCTTTTCGCGGTCCTCGCCGGGCTCCTCGTCATCGACACGGTGGTGCCCGACCCGATCCCTTTCGTCGATGAGACCGTTCTCGCGGTGCTCACCTTTCTCGTCGCTTCGTGGCGGACCCGGCAGGACGACGAACGCCCGCCCCCACGGGACATCACTCCACCGGATGGTGGATCCGGGTCGCTGCCGGAGGGTCGTATCGAGCCTGGTGACGATTCGCCCTGACCGGGCCGTTCAATCCCAGACGAGTTTCGGGAGAGTCGTCTCAAAACCGACCTCAGCTGCCGCCTCGTTGACATCGAGGCTCAGCTCGAACCACCCGGCATGGTCTGCGAGATTGTGCCGGAAGGTGCTCTTGGCTTTTCGTGACCCGACCAGCGAGCGGCGACACATGTAGTCGACCCCGTACCGGCTGGCGACCCTCGCCAGGGTCAGATCACATCGAGCTCTCTTTCTCTTCTTTCCGAATCGATAGTCGATCTCGAGAAACGAGCCCGCATCGGGAGCGCGAAAACGGAGGATCAGCTCACCGGGCGCCCGCACCCGCAGGCCACCGTCCATCCCCTCCACCATCACCGTTCCGCCGTCGGAGACGATTTCGGAGTCCGACGTCCACTCCTCTGGTGCGGAGATCACCGAACCGGGGTCACCGGTCGCGGGTCTGAAGCTCACCTCGACCCCGGAATCTTCTATGAGATTCCGGTAGTTTCCGTAGAAGACGATCACCACGGCCTCGACGACCAGCAGCAGAGCGAAGACCGAGAACACCGCGGTGGGAAGCCAACGGCTGCGCCGCTCGTCATCTCCCGGCCGGTGATCGGTCATCGGGTTTCCAGAACCGCAGTCAGCCCGGACACCCGGTAGTTGCTGCCGTCGTGGGCATCCTTCAGTCGATCGAGCGCGTCCTCGACCGCCGCGTCCGCTTCGGCATCCCTCCACGCGGCGATCTCAGCCACCAGGACGAGCCAATCCAGGAGTTCGTCCATGGCCTCGGCCCGGTACCAGAGCTCTCCATCCCAGCGGTTGATCCCAAGGAAGGTCCGTCCCGGGTTTCGCTCGACCAGCCGCTTGACCAACAAACCGAGATCGACGGACCCCTCTGCGCTCACCCACCAGCCGTCGAGTTCGAGCAGCAGGCGCACGCTTTGGACCATTCGCCGAGCCTCTTCCCGTGAGACACCGAGTCGGCCGAATTGACGTTCAAGGACCCGGGCGAGGAGCCACTCATCGAGCCACTTCTCGATGTGCTCACCAGTTCCGCCCCGGCTCGAGATCTCATCGAGACGACGAAGCACCATCCAGGAGAAGATCCCGACGCGCCGATCAAGCTCCTCTGCCGTCCTCGTCGATGCCTCATCCGGCAGTTCAAGCCGCAGCGCACGCTCGAGATCGCGGCGGAGGGCGAGAACGATAGAATCGAAATCGGGCTCATCGATCTGCTCGCGTTCGGCAGCCTTTTCGAGCAGGTCGGAGAAAGCGGTGAGGACCCCTCCCACGATCTCCTCGTGATCGTCCCGATCCTCATCGATCAGCGCTCGCAGATTTTCCACCGAAACCACCTCGGCAAAAGGCTCGAGCACATCCGAGTGATCGAGTTCGACCAGCGCTGTGTCGATGCTGTCGGTGCCCTGCCCGCCGAGTTCGGCCTCGAGCTTCCCAACCAGTCCCTCTTCGTCGTTCTCGACCTCGCGGAAATCGACGAAGACGTGACACCGATAGGCGTCGAGTTCGACGTAGAGCCCTTTTTCGACAATGCCGGCGCACGGGCGCAGATACTCCAGACCGCTGACGGAATCCCGGAAAGCGAGATACCGGTCTCTAATTTCGGTGATCCCGAGACCCTCGGCCAGGGTGTACCGTTCGAGGCGATCCGATCCGTCATCACTGCGCACGACCTTGGCCGTCGAACGACACAGCCAACCCCGGGTGTCAGCAAAGGTGTTGTGGAAGATCACCAGGCTCCGTTCGCCACCGACCTCGTTGGAGTAGGCGAAGACGTTCTCGTCGACCTTCCCGTGCTCATCCTCGAGGTCGTACAGGAGGAACCGGTCGACCTCAGCAAAAATCGCTCGCCGGTGAAGCAGCGGGAAGAGCTGCCGCTCGTGCCGCCGGACCAGCTCATCGTCCGGCGTCTCGTCCCACCGAGGCCGGCGGAACTCCATCCCATACTTTTCGGCGAAACCTTCGACCTGACCGTGGCCGAACATGGGCAGGCCCGGCAGGGTCGACATCATGGTCGCCACACCGAAGTACTTGCCGTCGGTGCCGAACTGGTCGACCGCCGTGCGTTCGTCCGGGTTGGACATGAAGTTGACATAGCGTTTGAGGATCTGCGGATCGTACTCCAGGGTGCTCTTGATGAGCAGTCGATAGTCGGCGTTGCGCTCGTCGCGCAGCATGTTCATGAACGCCGAGTTGTAGACCCGGTGCATCCCCAACGTCCGCACAAAATACCCCTCGAGCAGCCAGAACGCCTCGGCGAGGAGCAGCGTATCGGGCGCTTCGGCCGCCACCCGATCGACCACTTCGCGCCAGAACTCCTCGGGCATCACTTCGTCGAACGCTGGGCGGGTCATCCCGTGCTCGGCCCGCGACGGGATGTCCCCGCCCGATCCGGGCTCGGGGAACCAGAGCCGGTGGTAGTGCTGTTTGGCCAGGGTCATGGCGGCATCGAATCGGATGATGGGCGACCGCCTGGCGACATGTAGGATGGTCTGGATCACGGCTTCGCGGACCTCTGGGATCCGGTAGTCGAGCTGGGCTGTGTCGTTCCACGGCATGGTTGTTCCGTCGTTGCCGTGGTAGATGAACCGTTCGTCCCCGGTCCAGTGATCGACCCGTTTGAAGACCACCGCGGCGTCGCTGCGGTTCCAGTAGCCATCCTCGAGGTAGACGCCGACCCGTTCGTCATCACTCAGATCCGCACCGGAGAAACTGTAGGCGGGAAAAGGCGGCTGATCGAGCCCGATGAACCAGTCCGGGTGCTCGACAAGCCAACGCGAGTCAATCCCCATGTGGTTGGGAACCATGTCGGTGGAGAGGCGGATTCCCCGCTCCCAGGCCCGGGTCTTGAGGCTTTCATAAGCATCTTCTCCTCCGAGATCCGCAGCAATACCGTAGTCTGCCAGAGAATAGGCCGAGGCGACCGCTTCTTCGTCGCCCATCCATCGTTTGATCTTCTCTGACGCCCGGCTGCGTTCCCAGACCCCGATGAGCCAGAGCCCGGTGAACCCCCACCGCGCGAGCCGATCGAGCTCTTCGTCGGGCACCTGTTCCAGGGTCGAGATCTCTCGCTCGTAACGCCGCGAGAGCTGGTCGAGCCAGACGTGGACGTTCTTTGCCAGCAACACCACCCGCGGCATCCAATCGAGATCAGCCGAGAACCGCTGAGGCGCTTCACCGGGATCGCCATAGTCCGGCGGCTCCACGGGTCCCGGGCCGAAACCGAAGAACGGCTTCGACTCTTCGGCAACAAAATCAAGACTCGAGAGGATTCGAATGACGAAATTGCCGAGATGTGTCGCCCACACTCCCTTGATGTAGGCAAGCTGCCCCTCGAGGCTGGTGGGCGCCGCACGAACCGGAGCGAGAAGCAGATCGAGGAGGTTTGTCCCATCCTCTTCGAGGCCGGGTCTTCCGGCAAACGACGACTCGAGCCGCTCCACGCACTCTTGGTATCTGGTTTCCTTCCAGAGCCGAGAATCGTCAAAGAGCTCGCGAACAACCGAAAAAGCTGGATTCGTGTTGGCGAATCGGAGCAGGAAGAGTTCCTCGAGCACCAGTTCCCGGTTCGGAGACCCATCCGTTGAACCGGCGAGGTAGTCCTCGACACTGATCTCATTCCGATAGACCGCCAGCGGCGGGAACTCGTCGACAAAAGCCGCGAGAACCTCATCAACGGCAGCGCTGCCGAGATCGATTTCGAGATCCGACAGGGTGTCGGCCAGCAATGTCGGCCGAACGGTCTCGCGATACCTTGCCATGATGGCGTGCAACATCTCGTCGATGAGCCCCATGGCGTTGATCTCGCTCGCCCTGACCGCCAGCTCGGGATGAACCTCGAGATCCCGGTCCTGATTCATCAGATCGGCAAAGACCCGCGCCGCCCGAAAATCGGCAAAGACCACGTTGCCGGACAAGCCGAAGAGCGCGAGATCGAAGCCATACCGATCCCGCGAACGTCGCGAGACGTGAAACTCACAGCGGCAGGCAGTGAAAGAGGAGAATTGCATCGTTCGGTCAGGATGATACCCCGAAAAATGGCGCGACGGGGTTTGGGAGGAGTGACGAGGTGAGGAAGTGAGGAAGTTAGAAGGTTAGAGAGTTAGAAGGTGAGGGCTCGCTTCGCTCGCTGGTCAAAAGGTCAGTGCTCCCAGCGGCCGCTGGTTGGCTGTGGCTGCTCTGAGGTCTCAGCTCCCAGCTCCATCGCACATGCTCGAGAGTGCGACGCGGAATCCTGCGCTGGGACTGACAGCTGACGGCTGAACCTCTTGTAATAAATCCCGATTCTCGGAAATACGTGGCCTTGGTCTTCTCGCCGGCGGGGGCGCCGGCGCCACAAAGGGCCGAGATCCATTGCAGGGCCGGCGCCCCCGCCGGCCTGGAACCGCGAAGGGTCGGCAGCGCTTCGTGTCCGATTGCCGACCATTCAAGAGGCTCACCTTCTAACTCCCTCACAGCGAGCGAAGCGAGCGCTAACTTCCTAACTTCCTCACTCCCCACCCACATCGACCTCGAACGTCACCGGACAGTGATCCGACACATCAAAAAACGTTCCGTCCTCCTGCCCGACTCGCGACACCAGATCGGCGCATTGGAGGCGCTCGCAGTGGAGCCAGGATCGGGCTGGTCCGGCGGCGTTCAAGCCTCGGACATACACGAGGTCGAGCAGCGACGATCGGAAAACCCCGTCGGGCTTCCCCGGGCCCTCCCAATATTGGCTGCAACCGGTGGCGTTCTCCACCCTTTCGAGCCCCACCTCGCCGACGATGGAATCCACCGTGTAGAGCTCGTCCCTCGAGCTCAGACCGCCGCCCCCCATGGTGTTGAAATCACCGAGGACGACGACATCGGGATCGCCGGTCTCCTCGACCCATTCATCCACCCAATCGGCCAAGAGCCTGATCTGATCCAAACGGTTGTCGAGATCGTCACGACCGGAATCGAGGTGGACTTCGACGACAGTGAAGTCGAGATCGGGCTGTGCTTTGGATCTCAGACGCACCGCAAGGGCGGGCCGCAATCCCGGTTTGACAATGACATCGTTGATCTCGATCGGACCCTCCACCAATTCAAAGACATCACTATTCCATGCCACCGCCAGATGCTGGTCTCCCTGTCCCCCGCCTTGGGAAAAGAGGATTCGCATGGGACGACCACCGCCGGCGCGGCGGAGGATCGGCGGGAATCTCCGTCTATCGCAGACTTCGACAAAGCCCATCACATCGGCTTCGAGCCCGGCGAGAACCGACTCCATGTCACAGATATTGGTCCTCCGGCTGTAGCCGAGATCCGGAGTCTGGGGTCGTTCGTCCAGCGGATAGTTCCGCAGATTGAAGTGCGCGATCCGAAACCTCCCATCAGCGACTGCGGCCGACGGAAGCTCCGAGGAGGACACACCCGGGCCGGCGAACCCGACACACCGCATCTCTTGGCGGAGATTCAACGCCAAGGCCACGACACCGAGAATCACGATAACCACAATCGCAACGAGTAGTTTGGACCTTTTCATGACCGCAGTGTCGCGCGCGATTGCTCCGGTTGCAAGAGCGATCTCAAAGAAAGGCCTTGACGATGTTACAATTGAGACTCAAAATAGAATAGAAGCACCAAACCGGATCGGTGAGCAAACAGGCGCGGGGTATATTCTTAATTCAATATTCATGGATTTGCTCAAATGTATTGACATCGAAAGGTGAGTGCGAGAGATTTGTCATCGTTGTGTTAAGTCATCGATTCCTAATATCGCTATTGCGTACCGCTTTCCATCCTGCAGCCTTCCTCTTGAGCCTCGTCATTTGCTCCCCTGCACTCGCCCAGAACTGGAGCGGGGGCGTCGGCGCCGGGTATGTCTGGCAGGACGCCGATGGCAACGAAGAGAGCTTCCTGACCCAAACCAATCTGCAATCCGGCTTCGTATTGGAGACCCTCGATCTACGCTACCGCAACGATAGCGGCGTCACCAGCATTGACTTCGATGCCTGGGGATTCGGAGACGCCGAGCCTGCAGAGGCAGCACGGTTCAACATGGGTTTCAGCGGCAACTTCTCCATCTTCGCCGAGTACGACAAGCGCGACTCTTTCTTCGACCTCGGTGGAAGTGACCTAGCCAGCCGGTCTGACGACTGGAACATCACCCGCTGGAAGGCGGGGGTTGCCATCGAAGCCTGGCGGCCGGTGCGTTTCGAGTTGTACTACCGTTCAGTGACCCGCGACGGAACCGTCCACCGCCCCATGTACGGACTCAACGAGTTCTACCCAATCGGCGTCAATCTCGATGACACCATGAGTGAGGTCGTCTTCAGACTCTCGACCCGCACCCTGCCGGTCCGCATCGACTTTGAGCAGGGCTTTGCCAACTACCGGCAAAAAAGCCGCAGATTCGCCGCGGGCTCGGAATCTATCGGCCGCCCCGATCCCGATCTCCTCGACACCACGACGAGCGAGTACACCGATAGCCAAGATAACGTCCCAACGAGCCGCCTCACCGTCGGTTACTCCGGCGGGATCTTCGAAGGCGTCGTGTCGCTCCTCTACCGCCAGGCCGAGCTCTCCTCCAGCGGCACCGGATCCCAGGCCTTTCTCATCGGTGGCGGTGACACCGGCACCATGACCTTTGTCGACACGCTCCTGGGTTCGGCCGACACCGAGGCTTTTGCCGGCAACATCGCCCTTGGTTTCGCCATCGGTCGTCGGTTCTCGATCCGGCTGGCCGGCGACTACCGTGACAGCACCTCAAACTCGACCCTCCTTGGCGAGCGTCTGCTCCGCGTGGCCAACCCGGCACAGGGGACCAGCCTCGATTACACCGCGCCCGTCGACCAGGACGGCGTCTTCGACTACACCGACTCCGACGCCCGCGCCACCATCGAGTACCGCGCCCCGAAATGGGCGGTCTGGGCCGGTGGGTTGACGACCTCGCGGGAAACCACCTGGAGGCGCACCTCGGGTGACGACCCCACGGCGGCCAAGCGCGATGGCGACGGGCTGCTCGCGGGTGCCTCATTCAACCCGAGTCGGTCATTCGGACTCAGCCTCGAGTATGAGCGCGGCGATTTCTCCAAGTATGTCTTCCGCACCGATCCGGAGACCGTCGATCGGGCCGTCCTTCGGCTTCGCTCGAAGCTCGGCAAGGGCTGGCAACTCACCGCCAACGGACGCTACGAGAAGGCCAGCAACCCCGACGATATTTCGGCCCTCGATTTCAAGTCGACGCCGTATGGAATCGCCGTCAGCTGGAACTCCCAAAGTGGAACCTCGTCCTTTGGGCTCGATCTCGAGAACTACACCATCACAAGCGCCGTCGGCATCGTCCTTCCCGGTGGCGATCCGGGGCAGTCGGACTACGAACTCGATCTGACGACAGCAACACTCTTCGGAGGGACTCGGGCCGGAATCTTCGGCATCGACGGCTCCCTGACCTGGATGAAGGACGACGGCGAGACCTGGCCGTTGGACGCATGGAACGGCCGACTTCGATTGACGATTTACGGCAAGGCAGGACTCGAGTACTCCGCCTTTGCGCAGTACTGGTCCTATGACGAGCAGCGAGTTGACATCGATGATTTCGACGTCCTGCGCTACGGCCTCGCCATCCACTGGAGATTCGAATGACTGCCCGCTCGATTGTCGTCGCGGCCGTGATCGCCATGTGCTGCTCCCTGGCACTGGCGGACGAGCCGTTGACCATGGAAACCTGCGCCATCTGTCACGAGGACGAGGCCGCGGCCTTTGCGGCGAGCCCCCACGGCAGAACCATGGCTCAGGTGGATGGCGGCATCCTCGATCGCTCCTGTGTCCAGTGCCACGGCGCCACCGCCGAGCACATCGACGATCCATCGACAGAAAACGTTCGGCGCACACCCGACAGCACCGCGTGCGTGAGCTGTCACCCGGCCGGAATGGCGACCCTGGAAGTGTCCAACCCGGCACACACCCGTTTTGGCGTTGCCTGCGTCGACTGCCACGCTGCGGGCCACAACGATCTGGGGACCGACCACCTGCTCGCCGACCAGCCCTTCGACCTCTGCGCCAGCTGCCACCAATCCGAAGCCGGCGAGTTCAAAATGCCCTTCGCCCACCGCGACGGAACCCGGAACTTCGCCTGCACCAACTGCCACTCCATGCACGGTCAGAACCGGCAGGGTCGTCTGAACCTGCTCTCTCCGAGCGGCGCATGCGTTGACTGCCACACCGAGAAGACCGGCCCCTTCATCTTCCCCCACCCCCCGAGGGAACTCGATGGCTGTATCGCCTGCCACCACCCCCACGGCACGACGAATCCGAGGCTGCTCCGACGACGGAACGTGGCCCAGCTGTGCATCGAGTGCCATGCCGGTGTCCCCGCGTTCCACAATCTCTCTCAAACCAGGTACCAAGCCTGTCAGAACTGTCACGTCGCGGTTCACGGATCCAACCGTGATCCACGTCTCCTGGACGAATAAGGAGGATGCGCCCCATGAAAAGAACACTTTTGTTTGCCGTTGTCGTCGGGCTCGTAGCGGTCCCGGTCTTGGCCTACGAGATGCCTGAGATGCACTCGAGCCACCGGACGGGCTCTACGACCCGCAACGTGTCTCACCCGGATGTCGAAAGGGTGATCACCTGGCTGCAGCAGAACTACAGCACCAAGCAGCTCAACGAGGACCTGGTGGTGGTCGGCGATCCGACCTGCGTCGCATGCCACACTTGGGGCGCCGTCACCTATGGCGTCAAGCACAAACAGGCGCTCCGGACTCCATACGGCGCCAACTCCCTGGTCTCCGGCAAGGGCGTCGTGGCCGACTACGATCAGAACGGGGTCGACGACTTCATGCAGGGTCTCGACTTCAACACGATCAGCACCGTCTTCGACACGTACAAGCCCAACGCCCCCATCCTTTCCTACATCGCCGGCAACGACTCCTACTGGATGACCATTGGCGATCTCACCGTCCGTGTCGTCATCACCCAGGGCGGCACCGGCGACTGGAAACAGCGGTATCTGGTTCGGGTTCCGGTCGCCGGCACCGGCACCGGATGGACCCGTGACAACTACGTCTCACCCCTTCAGTACAACGAAAAGACCCACGGATACGTGGCCTACCACCCCGAACACTGGTGGGATAGCAGCGGTCAGCCAATCCTTGGAGCAAACCCTCCGGTTCAACAGGTTGCCGAAGTGGGACGCAGCTACTCCAAACGCTGCATCGGCTGCCACACCACCAACTTCCGTCTGCCTATGAGCCAGGCGGCCACGGGTGAGTGGATCTACCGCCCGTTCCCGACCTCGCTCGTGCCTCCCGGATACGCAGAGCAGTATCCCGACTATGACCACGACGGACTACCCGACAACGTCAACGTCGGCTGCGAAGCCTGCCACGGTCCCGGTTCGGCGCACGTGCTCGCCGGCGGCGATCCCGACTACATCCTAGCCCCTTCGAGCCTCGACACCGACGCTTCGAACGAGATCTGCCAGCAGTGCCACATTCGGACAAAATCCGTCCCCGACGGAACGTACGGCTATCCCTACAACGACGCCACCGGTGAGAACTGGATCCCCGGCGTCACCGATGACCCCCTCACCGATTATTACGAAGACCACGCCGGACTCTGGCCCGATGGCGTGACATCGAAGCAGCATCACCAGCAGTACGAGGACTTCTACAATTCCTCCAAACCGACCTTCCAGTTCCACATGATCAAATGCGTCGAGTGCCACAGCCCACACTCAGGCGGCAAGCACATGGTGGTGACCAGGATTGTCGACGACGGGGTCACCATCAATACCGAGAACGACAACAACACCCTTTGCCTCGCCTGTCACGCCACCCACGGCGACTTCGAGGACATCACGGTGGAAGAGGTCGCGGACTACGATGAGAACCTCGACCACATCGCAAACGTGGTTTCGGCCCACAGCTATCACCCCTACGCGCCCGAGCGTTCCATGGGGCTGTCGCGCTGCTCCAAGTGCCATATGCCGAAGACCGCCAAGTCGGCCATCCAATGGGACATCCACGGTCACACCTTCGAGCCCATCGCACCAGAGAAGACTCTGATGTATCAAGTTGACGGCGGCATGCCAAACGCGTGCGCAGTCTCCTGCCATTCCCAGAAGGTCAACTCCTTCGGCTACGGCTATGATCCCGATATCGGGGTGTGGGACGAACAGTTCGATGTCGATCTCGCCACCGCTCTGTCGTACTGGTACGGCCCCGGCGGCATGTGGTGGGACACCACCATGATGAAGTCCATGACCAAGCGGTTCCTCGAGCACGCGAACCAGCCTGGCACCTACGATCCCAGCGAAGCCGACGCCAACGAATTTGAGTTCGACTGAACTCTTACTATTCGACTTCAAGGGGGCCTTCGGGCCCCCCCTTTTTTTATCCGCGCCCGTGACCGTGCCCGAGAACCGGAACCGGAACCGGATTCGATGCCCTGGACAAAGCCAACAAGGCCGCAATCATCGCCATCTCGCTCGTGATGCGCGTTCCTGCACCCTTGTACCTTATTGATGAAGGCTCGCGGGAAACACCGCTCACCGGGGCGTGCCGGGCTTGACATTGTGTCGGCAGCTACCCTCCGGCAGCCCGACTCGCACCGCACAATGTCATGCCGGGCAACCCTCGCGGCAGAGAAGCTCCGGTGAAGCTGTTCCGGTTCAGAGGGAGGCCGCCGGCGCACCATCGGCGTGGTCGCAGTCCTTCAATTCGCCGCCGCGCGACCGCGCCGATGGTGCGACGCTGGGACGCCGGAGGCGGCCCAGATGGCCGGTTCCGATAGAACCCTGGACCTATGCACCACGAGAGTGACATCGGAGATACTGAAGGTGGGGCCAGCCCCACCCTACGCCGCCGGAGGCGGACCGGAAGGCCGGGGCTCTCATTGAGTGCTATTCTCACCACCGCATCCGCGACGGCGCCACAAACATGACCCAGTCTTCACCCCTCACCCAACGTCGAATCTTCCTCTTCTGGCTGCCCCTGGCCGCCACCTGGCTGATGATGTCGGTGGAAGGACCGTTCCTGACTGCGATCATCGCCCGGATGGCCTCGCCCGAGTACAACCTGGCCGCCTTCGGGGTCGCCTTTAGTTTTGCGCTGCTGGCCGAGGCGCCGGTGATCATGATGATGAGCGCGGCAACCGCGCTGGTGAACGATCGCGCCTCCTACCTCCGTCTGCGAACCTTTACCCACGCCCTGAACGCAACGGTCACCTTGGCGCTCGGTCTCCTCCTGCTCCCACCGGTATTCCATCTTGTCGGCCACACCCTCCTCGATCTGCCGGAAGAAGTTGCGCAGCGCACCTGGTTGGCGCTCCTCTTCCTCTTCCCGTGGCCGGGAGCCATCGGATTCCGTCGCTTCTACCAGGGTGTTCTGATTCGACACGGACAGACCCGCCGGGTGGCGTACGGCACGATCGTCCGCCTTTTCTCAATGTCGGTGACCGCGCTGGTGCTACACCGTCTGACCGATCTTGAGGGTGCCGTCATTGGCGCGGCATCGCTCTCGGCCGGAGTCATTGCAGAGGCGTTCGCAAGCCGGGTCATGGCGAACGGTGCGGTTCGATCGCTGATGGCCGAAGAGCACGAAGACGCCGGTGAGAGTATCGGGTATTCGGAGATCGTCCGTTTCTACATTCCTCTCGCACTCACCGCTGTCCTCGCCCTCGGCGTCCACCCACTTGTGACCTTCTTTGTCGGTCACGGACGGTTTGCCCTCGAATCGCTGGCGGTGCTCCCGGTCGTCAACTCGCTTGTCTTCGTCTTCCGCAGCCTGGGTCTCGCCTACCAGGAGGTCGGCATCGCCCTCATGGGTCAGCACGGCGAAGGATTTCAACCGCTTAGAAGATTCGCGTGGACCCTCGGTATCGCGGTCGCCGCGGGGCTCGGGATCATAGCGTGGACCCCCCTCGGCCGATTCTGGTTCGAAGTGATTTCCGGGCTCTCACCCGAACTCGCGAGCTTCGCCCTCACCCCCGCCAGGATCCTTGTCCTGGTACCGGGCCTTGCAGTGATTTTGAGCTTCCAACGTGCGGTCCTGGTCCACGCCAAACGCACCGTGCCGGTGACCATCGCCACGGTCATGGAGGTTGGCGGAATCGTTGCGGTGCTCTCTCTGGGGATCTTCTATTTCGACGCCGTCGGTGTCGTCGCCGCGGCCGCTGCACTCCTGATCGGAAGGATCGGCGCCAACATCTATCTGGCACCAATCCTCCGAAAGGCAAGCTCTGGCAACGACTCCTAATCTCATAAACACCGATTCTCAAAGTGCCACGTAACGGGGTGGCCCTTTTTCTTCCCGTACTTTCCGTGCCCGTGCGCGAAACCACCACCGAGCACTCGGAAGCGACCGCTCACCGGGGCGTGCCGTCCTTGGAGTTTTTCTTCGCCCGCACGCTCACGGTCCACTCGCGCTCCGAAAAACTCCTAGGGGGGCAACCCCCGCGGCGGGACGATCCGGTGCACCTCTTCACGCCACGAGGGAGGCCGTCGGCGCATCATCGGCGTGGTCGCAGTCCCTCAATCATCCTTCTTGCGACCACGCCGATGGTGCGACGCTGGGCCGCCGGACCGCCAAAGGCGGACCAGAAGGCCGGCGCTCCGGGACCCCCGGCAGCGACAGCGGCACCGACAGCGATAGCGATAGCGATAGCGAACACTATCTCAAGACCCCAAGCCCTCGAGACCTCAAGCCTCAAGCCTCAAGCCTCAAGCCAATCCTCAACAGTTCGTTGTACCCTGGACACCCAACATGGAGGAACAGATGGAATATCGCAACCTTGGAAAATCCGGCCTTAAAGTCTCGGCCCTTTCGTACGGCGCGTGGGTGACCTTTGGTCCCCAGATGAACGAGTCCATCGCGGCCGACTGTATGCACCGTGCCTACGACGCCGGGGTCAACTTCTTCGACAACGCCGAGGTCTACGCCGACGGCGTTGCCGAGGAGATCATGGGCGCCGTCCTCGCCAAGACCGGTTGGGACCGGTCAAGCTACATTGTGTCCACAAAGATCTTTTGGGGAGGCGAAGGCCCCAATCAGCGCGGACTCTCGCGCAAGCACATCGTTGAGGGAACCGATGCCGCCCTCAAACGCTTCGGCCTTGACTACGTGGACCTCGTCTTCTGCCACCGCGCGGATCTCCACACCCCGGTCGAGGAGACCGTGTGGGCCATGAACCACGTGATCCAACAGGGCAAGGCGCTTTATTGGGGAACCTCCGAGTGGCCGGCCGGTCGGATTCTCGAGGCCTACCACGTGGCCCGTCGCGAACACCTCTTGCCACCGGTGATGGAGCAGCCGCAGTACCACCTCTTCCACCGTGATCGCTTCGAAAAAGAGTACGCCGAACTCTATGACAGAGTCGGACTCGGCACCACCATCTGGAGCCCCCTCGCAGGCGGTCTGCTGACCGGCAAATACAGCGACGGCATCCCGGAGAACACCCGCAGCACCCTCAAGGGATATGAGTGGCTGCGCGCTCGTTTCGACGGCGATGAGGCCCGAGCCAAGATTGCCAAGGTTCGCCAACTCACTGCAGTCGCAGAGGACCTCGGCTGCTCCACGGCCCAGCTTGCCATCGCTTGGTGTCTGACCAACCCCCGCGTGAGCACCGTCATCACCGGTGCTTCAAAACCGGAGCAGGTCACCGAGAACATGAAGGCCATGGAGGTCGTCGAGAAACTCACACCCGAGATCCTCGATCACATCGAGAAAATCGTCGACAACAAACCCGCGCCCGAGCCGGACTGGCGAGGCTGACCAGTTTCACAATTTTGAATTATGAATTTTGAATTATGAATTTCGAACAGCAAAAAGGGAGGGCGTTGGGCTCCCTGCGATGCAATTCAAAATTGAGAATTAAGAATTGAAAATTCTCTTGTTCGACATCGACGGTACGCTGATGCTCTCCGGGGGAGCCGGACGGCGGGCAATCGACCGCGCGTTTAATGATTTCTATGGGATCACCGACGCCTTCGAGGGCATCGTGCCCGATGGCAACACCGACCCGAAGATCTTCACCGAGATTGCCGCCAATCATCGGCTGGCGCTCGCGGATGAGGAGACGGCCTTCGCGAAGCTCGCGGCACGCTACGCCGAGCACATGGTGGACGAGATGCGCCGATCCGAGGGCGCCCACCTCATGCCGGGAGCCATGCCGCTGCTGGACTCTCTCGTAAAACATACCGATCTCGGCTTGGGTCTGCTGACCGGGAACTTCGAAGAAACCGCTCGTATCAAACTCGACCGGTTCGATCTCAACCGATTCTTCTCCTTCGGCGCCTTTTCGTCGGACCACGCCGAGCGAGCGCAGCTCGTTCCCATCGCCGTTCAACGAGCCGAAAGCCACCTCGGGCAGACCATCGGTCTCGGGCCTCATGTTGTGGTCATCGGCGATACGCCGCTCGATGTGGAGTGCGCCCTCGCCCATGGCGCGACCGCCATCGGGATCGCCGCATCGAGATACTCGGTGCCGGAGCTCGAGGCAGCCGGCGCGCACCTTGCGCTGCCGTCGTTGGACCATTCGAGAGAGTTCAGTGCGTTCATTGGTGCCATCGAAGTGGGAGCGACGTCCCCCCGAAGAATCACCGCCTGAGTCTCTCGGGGCGCGAACCGGATTCTCGCCTTCAGGGATCGAGATCGATCCGGATCAAACGGTGGTCCCAGGTCAGGGACGCCACCAGCATCCCGTCAGGACGAACGACCATGGCGGTGACACCTGGAAGTCCATCCTGGAGCAGTCGCGCCCGCTCGGAGCCAATCGGGTCGACAATCCAGATCTCGCCCGGTTGCGGCGCGCTCGCGGCGAGCTCACCGGATGGCAACACGACCAGATAGCCCTCCTGCTGTTCGCCGCTGCTCCAACCGGGGACTTCCAAGGATCGAACGATCTCGCCCACCACCGGGTCGATCAGCGCCAGCGTACCGGCGGCCGGAGTCGCCACGGCCACCAGATCTCCGACCCGGACCAGACCGACCACGGGCGCCGGGAGCTCGACCACCACTGACTGCTCCCAGTTCGGTGGCGACAGACGCAGCAGACGCCGATTCCCGGTGTCGGCCACCAGCAGCGACCCGTCTTCGTCCCACAGAACCCCTCGCGGCCCGAAGAGGCTGTGCCCGGCGACTTCGATCTCGCCGTCCGGCCCGAGGATCTGGATCCGTCCGTTCCAGGTGTCAGCGACGGCGAGCCGTCCGTCCTGGGCCAACGCGAGACCGGATGGCTCGTGGAAGAAACCAAGACCCGGACCCTTGGAACCGAACTCGTCCAGGCACACGCCACCCTCGCTGTACCAGCGAACCCGGTGATTCATGGCGTCGACCACCGCCAACCAGCCATCGGGCGAAAACGCGAGGCCACGAGGTTGTTGGAGGCCGGACGACGTCGGTCCGGAGCTCGGTGTCCATGGCGGCGGGCATTCGGATGCCGGCGCCTCGAGCACCATGCCGTCCGACAGGACGATCCACAGACCATCCGAATCGCCGGCGAGAGCATCGACGTGGCCGAGGTCTTCGAACGCGCGACGCCACGGGAGGATACCGCCGCCGCTTCGGTGGAGACCGTTGCGGTCGAGGGCCCAGAGCATGGAACCCTGCCACCCGAGTGCCCTGATGCCGTCGAGCTTCGACGACACTGTGTGAGGTCGCCCGTCGGCCTTTGCGATCCAGGTCTGGGTCCCGTCGCTCCACGCAACGAAGACACCCTTTGCGGCGACTGCAGTAACCGGCCCCGGAGCAATGCGCTGGGGTGACGGGCCACCGAGCTTCCACAATCCTCCATTGCCCCAGGCCCACACGGCGTCATCCGCCTCGAGATTGACGGCGTTCTCGAGTCTCCCGGCCTGGCGCCACTCCGCCCCGCGGGTGCGCATCAGCCGGCTGTCTTCACACAACAACCACACCACCCCGGACGCCCGGGTCGCCGACATTGCGGAGCAAGCGGAGTTCGGCAATCCGTCCGATTGCCCAAACGCCTCGTCAAACACCATCACCCGGCCATCCGGAAGGACGGCGATCGCGCCCTCCTCATCGTGATGGAGGGAACGCACCGTCGTTTTCTCAGGCGGCGGCAGAAGCCCGACAGCCCTAAGCCCAGGCGGCAGATCGAAGGTCGGCTGAACCACCGTCGATCCTTCGCCCGACCACGGCAATACCCGATAGAGCGCCGCTTGACCGCTATCGGCGATTCTGACGACCCCCGGAATATCCTCCAAGGTGGCGTCCGGATCGAGCCGGTATTTCCTCCGTTCCACGCTACCGAGCACGACCCACCCAACACGATAGCGATCAAGCACTGCCCGGCGAGAGCGCGGATCCGATCCGGAGTACAGGACCTCGAGATCCGCGAATCTCGCCTTGATCTCGTCGACGGACTGGCCGCGCTGCACCAGGTGCCATTCCCAACCGACCACCGTTGGCAGACCGGTATGCATGGCGATGCGAGTGTCCTGGGCATAGGATTTTCCCGCCGACTCAGCGATGGTCTCCTCTGGAGTCGCGCTCTGCAGCGCGCGGTAGAGGAACCAGGTCTCAGGATCCCCGTCCGGCAGAAAGGCCTGTCCGTCAATGGTCGGACGGGGCGATGCCATCCGCGGGTTGAGCCAACCTTGGGCGACACCGAGTGGGAGGTTGACCAGCGCAACGAGTTGCAGCGGCAGCCATGTCGCCAGGAGGACCTTCTGCGATCGGCCACGGGTTCGGAACAGGAGCATCGCGAGCGCAGCTGCAAAGAGCAGCCAGACGCCATTGTAGACCTTGAAGATCGTGTTCATCCGGTCGATGAGGGTGAATCGCTCGCAGGCTGCGACGGCGATAGCCCCGAATGCGGCAAACGACCAGGCCAGGCGCACCCAGCGGTCGCGATCCATGATCGCCGGAACCGCGAAGACAAACACCACTGCAAGCGCCAGCGCAGCGGCCTGTGATCCAAACGAGAGACCAGCGAGGACGCCGACGCCGGCAAACGGCAGAACGGCCAACCCGCGGCGACCAAGCCCTGCGACAACAATCAACGCGAGCAGGGTGAGGGGAATCAGGAAGACACCGAAGTGACGGACGACGGCCCACCACGGAGCGAAGTCCTGCATGGTCAAAAAGAGTCCCCGGCTGCCGGCACCGGCACTCAGACCAGCGGTCAATTCGACGATGAAGGGCGACGCCGCGATGACGCTGACCGCGGCAGCGACGACGAGCCGCGAAATCCCAACAACGGGTCGTCGAGCCGCCATGACGACTCCGACACCAAGAGTGCCGCTGAGAATGAAGATGTCCCAGGGATTGGTGGCCACGAGCACCGCGACCCCGATACCGGTCATGACCGCGGCCACGATCCACCGACCGCCTCGACCGTGGATGCAGAGCCAACCCCATGCGAGGGTGGCCACCATCACCGGAAGGGCGATGAAGTGGCCGTGGAGATCGGCAAAAATCGCAGTCCAAAGCGGGTACTCGTCGATGGCGAAGCCGGGGATGACCCTCGATGTCGCCCACCACATGTCAAACCACTTGCCCGGTCGAGCCATCTCGAGGAGCCACGGCCAAGCGAGGTTGCCGGTCAGCAGAACGAGCAGTGGCAAGACCAACGCTGCGATCCGGGTCCGGCGACCGGCAAGCAGGAGACCCAGCCCTGCCAACACGCCGGCGCTCAACGCCGGGATGGTAGCCGCCATCAGGTTGTAGCCGACCCCCACGGTACATCCGGTGACCAGGATGGGGAATGAGGCGAGGATCTGACCGAAGTAGTAGTAGTGGAGCGGCATCCCCGCCATCCACGGCTCACCGGTCGGCCACGTGTCGCTTCTGAGAAAGGCGTTGAGGAAGGAGAAGTCCATGGGTTTTTCGCCCCAGTGGACTGCCGGATTGAAGGCCCTCACGACGAGGAAGAGGGCCCCAACCCCAACCGCGATGATGAGTACCGTGAGCATGGCCCTCCGGCGTCTTCTCCAGGTCCCGACCACCTCTTCCCACCGCCGGGTCGCCACAAGGACGCCGACCGCGAGAAGGAGCAGGACGATCCACGTTGCCGTCGAGGCGTTGGTGGGCCAGAGACGCAGCTCGTTTCCGATCCACATCAACCATGCCGGTGCGATCCAGCCGGTCGCCGCCGCCAGACCGATCCCCGCATCCGACCAGCCGCGGAAGAGCGGCAGGAGGATGACCCACGTGGACCCGGTGAGCAGTGCGAAGACCACCAACCAGAGCGCGGTGTCCGTGAGCTGCCTGCCGAGGGTCGGCACCGGGGATATGGCCGGCACCTGCCGATCGATCCGATCCTGGAGATCACCGAGCCCGGCGCCGCCTAGGAACGGAAGCGGCCGGGCGGCCCGCTCCGCCAGCTCGTCCAGCGGCACGGAGGCTGTCCGACGAAGGACCAGAACCTGCGGAAACTCATAGTTGACAAAGCTCTCGTCGGCGAGCTGGACCGGCCATCTGAGACCGAAGATCCTGGGTCCTCGGCTGACTCGGGCGAGGACCTCGAAACCGGCCTCACCCGAGAGCAGGAGCTGATAGAGCCGCCCGGTGCGTGGGAAGCGCTCGGGGTTGGCCAGGATCGTTCTGACCACACGGTTCGATGTCAGCACCACCCAGTCGGCACGTTCAAGGGCGCCGCACCAGCGCAGGACCTTTTCCTCATTGTCGGGGAGGTCGTAGGACGGAAGGCTGAAGGTCTCGACCGAGCCCTCTTCAAGATGCAGTCCGATGGTTTCGTCCCAGCTCTCGAAGGCGACAACCTGACCGGGTTCGACCATGGGCGTCAGCCACCTCGTCGCGGTCCCGTGGGGGTGGGGATCGACAAAAGCCCACATGTATCCAAGACCCCAAAGAACCGTCCCCGCGACAACCGTGAGGGTCACCCGGCGACGGAAACGAGCCGGCAACCGGGTCAGCCACCATGCGACCAGCATGACCGCGGGCACGACCAACGGCTCCCAGTACCGGAGATATTTGACATAGAGGGTCGACAACCGAAAGGTCATGGGGACGACCCATGCCAAGAGGAGCAGGAGCAATATCGCCGAGGAATTCCACCGACCGGCAAGGAGTCGCAACCACCTTCGCGACAGGACCCGGCCACCCATGGCCACCGCCACGAGGGTCGCCAGCACCAGAAGGGGCCCCCAGCCCCATAGCGTGAGCTCGCGGAGCGGATAGAGCACCGGCACGGTGTTGACGAAGACCCGGACATAGGGCAGGTCGGCCTCGCCCATGACCATCCGCACCTGCTCTCCGACCCCGGCGAGATACGCAGGGTTGACGGTCGGGCCGATCAGACTCGAGACGATCGTCGGCCCAACGGGCCACTCGCTTGCAATCCCGAGAAGGGCGACGCCCTGCAACAGGGCGAAGACCGTGGCGATGACCGCAACTGCGATCAACACCCGTCCGGATCCGCCGGAACGCCGGGTCGCGATCTCCAGAGCGGCGGCCGCACCAAGCGTCGAGATGATGATCGCCAACGGCGGCCGGCCATCGACAAAGGCCCACGGTTGGCACAACCAGAAAGTCGTCACCCCGACGCCGACGGCGAGAGCGGTAATCCGGTAGAACTCGACAACCCCTCGAGAGCGGGCGGCGAGAAGCAGTGCCAGCCCCAGCGGCAGCCCGAGGGCCAGCGAGGCGACCTTGACGGCCAGCGAAGCGCCGACCGCCGCACCGGCCGCGGCTGCAGCCCTGCCGCCGCCCCCCGTAGCAAGCCAGAAACATCCGGCCAACGCCATCATGATCCACGCCGTGTGGTGCGCCTCGACGGTGGCGAAGTGGGATTGTTGGAGATCCAGCGGCACGAAGGCGGCGATGAGAAGGAAGAGATCGGCCGTTCGCCGGCCCCACGCACGGCGCGCCATCATCCAGCCGAGGAACAGCGCGAGCATTGACGCGGCGACCGACAGCATGCGCCCGCTGACGATCAGACCACGCATCTTGTCTTCTACCGAGAACGCGGAAGCAACCTTGAGGATCGCCTGGAAGTGAAGAGATCCGTAAGCATAGAACCCCGGATCGGACAACCACCCGTCGATCTTCTCGGTGACAAAGGCCACTTGTCGCTCATCTGGGTGGAGCGATGTCGTCGGCACCGCGGCATCCCACCCGGAGATGAGCAGCCGGAGACTGAGTGCGATCAGAAAGAGGGCCCAGGTACGTTTGTGCGGCATCGATTCCTACAGTAGCCCATGACCGCCGAGGACGTCCAGAATCACGACCGTCGAGAGGATCCATGATCGACCAGGGCGGCGACGATATCCGCTTCTTTCATGAGGGGTATAATCAAAAAACGAACTGTCTGGGAGGATCGCACACCAAATGAGCGCGCCCGACGCCCCGAACGAGCCGACAGACGCCGCACGTTCTCCCTTCGCCTTCAGCCGCAGCGACCTCGCGCTGATGGTCCTGGTTCTGGTTTTCTACGCCGCCACGCGGGTGATCGGCATCGTCGACTTTCCGATCTTCTTCTTCTGTGACGAGGCGACCCACGCCAATCTCGCCGAAGAGCTGCTCGCAAACGGCCTCCGGGATCAGGAGGGAAATCTCCTTCCTCCCTATTTTCGAAACGCCAAGACCTTCAATCTGAGCCTCTCGGTGTGGATCCTCGCCCCGTTTCTCACAATTTTCGGGAAATCCATCGCCGTGGTTCGTCTCACCACCGGGCTGATCGGCCTGTTGGGCGCCGCAGCACTGATGTTGGCGCTCAAGATCGGCTTCAAGAACCGTCTGTGGTGGACCGGGGGGCTCGTGCTCGCCGCCCTTCCGGGCTGGTTCCTCCACTCCCGAACCGCGTTCGAGACCGTCATGATGGTCGGTTTCTATGCCGCATTCATCCTCGCCTATCTCCTCTATCGAGAGGTCTCGCCGCGCTGGCTCCCGCTGGCCATCGTCTTTGGCGGGGCGACATTCTACGCCTATTCCAACGGCCAGGGGGTCATGTTCGTCAGCGTGATCCTGCTTCTCGTATCCGACTGGCGCTACCACTGGAGCGTTGTTCGGGACCATCGCAAGGTCGTGGTGATTTCTCTGATCACGACGCTGGTCGTCGCCTCGCCCTATGTCCGCTTTCGCTTTTTCCTCCACCCGGAGATGGTTCAGGATCACTTCAGCGACCTCCACTCCTACTGGCTCGATGAAATCCCGGTGACCGAGAAAATCGGGATTTTCCTCAAAACCTACGCCAAGGGTCTGAGCCCTTCTTATTGGTTTCTGGACGACACTGAGGAAATAGTTCGTCACCGGATGCTGGGCTATGGCTCCCTCCCCATCTGGCTTTCGCCCATGATCCTGCTCGGTCTAGGCGTTTCTGTCTTTCGATCGTTCCGATCGTCCCCGTACCGTCTGGTCCTCATCGCCGTCATGGCGGCCCCGTTCTCGGCGGCCATGGTGGACATCCGGATCACCCGAGTGTTGGCGATGATGGTGCCGGCGACCATCCTGGCGGTGATCGGCATGGACTGCGTCCGTCACTGGCTGCGGCGCTGGGTTCCGAACGGAGTCTTTGCCTCGGTGGTGGCTGCTGGGCTGGTCGCGGCATCGAGCGCCATGACGGTCGATGCATTGAGAAACGGCGCCACCTGGTTTCACAACTACACAATGTACGGGACACAGTGGGGCGCTCGACAACTCTACGGCGAGTTGGAGAGACGACTCGAGGCCGATCCCGAGGTCGTATTCGTCGTCTCACACAGCTGGGCCAACCTCCCCAATGCCTTCACTCTCTTCTTCGTCGACCCCTCCCTCAAGTACCGGTTACACCATGAAGTGATCGGTGATTACATTGTCGACTACAGGCCGGAAGCAATCTCGAAGCACCACCGATTCGTGCTCACTCCGCACGAGTACCAGAGGGCCGTCGACCACGAGATGTTCGATGTCGGCGTACCTTTCCACGTCATCCCCTATCCTGATGGAGAGCCGGGGTTCATCTTCGCGAAGGTCGCCTATTCGGCCAGTGCCCGGGAGTTCTTCGAGGAGGAACGTCGAAAACGGAGAGAACCCGTCGAGAGCGTCATCGACCTCAACGGCACCGAAGTCGTAGTCAGCCACCCCAGGTTCGATATCGGCGTCATCGAGTCGATCTTTGACGGCGACACTGAGACCATCGCCCGCACCCTCGACGCCGACCCGGCGACCTTGGTGTTTCAGTTCGCCGAAACCCGGGCTGTGTCCGGCATTCGCCTCGGTCTCTGGACATCGAACTTCGATCTCAGGGTTCTCGTGGAAACCGATGATGGGACCACCGTCGAAGCGAGCACGAAAGTCAGGACTCAAGCCGTGAAGGCCACCCACGAGCTGATGCTGCCGACGCCGGTTGCCGAGGCGCGAACGATCACCGTGGTGATCGACAAACACGGCGACACCAAGGCCCACATCCAGGAGATCGTCTTCCTGCCCTGAACATTCCGCACCTTGCTCGAGCGACCAATGACTTCGTGGTGATGCGATGCGTTTCATCGCTTGAATAGGACGCGGATGAACGCGGATCAACGCGGATTCTTCAAACCCGGCGAGCCGCCCTCGATCGCGCTCTGACTTCGTACAACCATGCTGGTTGAAGCATCGATCAAGAACGCGGACCAAGGTTTTCAATGCGATGATCCGCGAAATCCGTCCAATCCGTGTTCATCCGCGTCCCATTGCGATGGCGGAGAATCCCATCGCTCTCCCACGGAGTCTGACCACCTCCCCCAACGCCTGGGAGGGCGAGGGGACTGTTGACTGTGAACTGTCGACTGTCGGCTACTGGGCGATGGACTCCTTGGCCTTCACGGGATACTCCGGCGGCGCATCGGGCACCGGCATGGGATCCGACGCCATCCGATCGGCGAGATGGACCAACGCCGCTTCGAGCTGGCTGTCGCGGCCCGTAAGCACCGCGCCAGGCTCGTTCTGCACCTCGATGTCCGGGTCGACTCCGTGACCCTCAATGAGCCACTGCCCGTCGAGACCGAAGATCCCGAACTGGGGCGGGGTCGTCCCACCGCCGTCCACGAGATCCTGGTGCGGCTCGATGCCCACCGCGCCGCCCCAGGTCCGCATCCCGATGACGGTGGCGAGGCCCTTGACCTTGACCGCCTCGGCGAAGTACTCGCCATTGGATCCGGTGTCCTCGTTGATGAGCACCGCGAGGTGACCGTGGAACGCCCGTTCGGGTTCGCGAAAAACAACTCCCTCTCGTGGCTGAACCATGGCCCAGAGCTGCCGTTCGAGCCGATCGATGATCATATCGCCGACGAACCCGCCGCCGTTGTAGCGCTCATCGATGATGAACGCCTTTTTGGTGTGGTCGGGGTAGAAGGCGCGGGCGAACTCGATGAGTCCGTTCTCCATCATCGCCGGAAGATAGAGATAGCCGATGGTGCCACCCGACGCCCGATCGACCGCTGCCCGGTTGTTCTCGACCCACTCGCGTAGTCTCAGACCGAGTTCGCTGCGGATGGGCTCAACAGTGCACGTGGAGGCGCCCTCGGCTTCTGGGCTTTCGTTGAAGCTGACGGTCACCGCCCGTCCGACCTTGTCCTCCAAGAACGCAAAGACATTGTCCGCCGAACCCACGTCCACGCCATCGATGGCGATCAGGTAGTCGCCCGCCTCGGCACCACAGCCCGGCACCGCCAATGGTGACCGTTCGGAAGCGCTCGTCTGCCAGTTGAGACCCGGAATGATGTGTGCGATCCGGTGGTGCGCAGCCCCGTCCGGGGTGTCGAAATCGGCCCCGAGGAGACCGACCCTCACCCGCTGCGGCCCATCGCCGTGATCGCCACCATAGATATAGGTGTGGCCGATGTTGAGCTCGGCGATGAGTTCACCGATGAGATAGTTGAGGTCGGACCGGTTGCCGCACGAGGCAACCAGGGGCTGGTACTTGTCGTAGACCGCCTGCCAATCGACCCCGTGCATCCCGGCGTCGTAGAACCAATCTCGTTGAATCCTCCAGGCTTCGGCGAAGATCTGCTCGAACTCCTCTTGCCGATCGACCTTGATCCTGACCCCACCGAGGGAGACCTTACCGTCACCGACCTCGGCCGGGGCGCCGGTGTCGACGATCCCATAGGAAGATCCCGCGCGGTAGACCATCTTGGCCCCGTCGGCGGAAAGGTGGTAGTTGGTGATACCGTCCATGAGCTTCTTCGCCTCGGCATCCGCCACCGCGTAACTCCAGAGCTCGAGCGAACCGCCGCTGTGATCGTCCACCATCTGGTACTTGAGGAACTCAGGTTCGGTCTTCGCGAGATAGACAAAACCGTCGGCTGTTGCTTCGAGTCGAAAGTAGTTTCCGGGGTGGACGTCGTCGGCAGCGACAATCCGGCGCTCGATACCGTCGAAGTCGATCTCGACGACCACCTCTTCATCATCATCTTCGTTCTTGTCCGCATCTTCGTCGGACCCTCCCCTACGGGGGGCGAAAGGCGACGGATCGCCGTCCCGCAGGATCGCTACATACGGCAGGGCCATGTCGAGGAAGACGTGGTTCTGATCGACGGAACCCATGACCGGGCTGAAGCTCCGATTGGAGAGGAAAAAGAGGTACCTTCCGTCGGCCGAGAACGCCGGGCTCCAATCCTGGTATATGTGATCCGTGATTCGATGCGTCTCGCCGCTGTCCAAGGAGTAGATGAAGATCGCCTCATAAAGCGACGCTTCCATCTTCGAGTAGGCGATGAAACGCCCGTCCGGCGACCACACATAGTCCTGGATGCCCCAGCGTTCCCACGCGTCGTCAACCTCGCCCTGTGCGATGACCGAGATCTCGCCACCGTTGATCTTCAGAAGGTTGAGCCGCATTTCCTTGTCCGACCAGAGGAGATGCCTGCTGTCGGGCGACCACACCGCCTGGAGATTGAAAACGCCGTCATCGGTGATCTGACGCCACTCGGTCTTCCCGTCCGGGGTCGACAACCACAGCTCTTCCTGACCCGACCAGTCCGAGTTCAGGGCGATCCACTCGCCATCTGGAGACGGCACGCCGTCCTTCTCCCTCGACTTGGAGGTCCGGGTGAGGTTCCGCGCCTCCTCATCATCCGGCGGGATCGCGATGAGCTCACCTCGCGCCTCGAGCAGCAGGGTCTCGCCATCGGGCATCACCCGGAACGACCCGTGGTGCGATCCGATCTTTTCCAGCTTTGCCCTGACCGGGACCCTGTCCGAACCGAGCCGGACCTCGACCACCACAGACGAGCCGGCTTCCAGATCGAAGATCCAGAGCCGCTCGCCGTACTGATAGACGATGGCGCCGGGACCCTCGGATGGATATTTGACGTCAAAATCCGTGTAGGCGGTCAGCGGGCTGATCTCGCCGGTCGCAACATCGTAGCGATGCAGATTGAGGGTGCCGTCCGAACGGTCCGAGTTGAAATAGATTGCGTCACTCTGCCACATGGGGTAGTTGTCGGTGCCGACCCAGGTGGTGATCCGCCTGAAATCGCCATCCGAGAGACTGCCGAGCCAGAGATCCTGCGCCATCCCGCCCTGGTATCGCTTCCAGGTCCGATCTTCGCGTGAGATCCGGTTGTAGACCAGAGAATCCCCGTCAGGCGACAGGCTCGCCAGCCCGGCCCGATCCACCGGCAAACGGCGGGGCATCCCACCCTCCACCGACACCAGATAGGATTCTTCGCCTCTTGTTGGAAAGACCCGCCTCGACCGAAAGTGGATCTCCGTGCCGTTTGGATGCCACCCGAGGACCTTGTCGGACGCGGGGTGGAAGGTCAGACGAACGGGCACGCCGCCGCGAGCATCCATGACATAGACATCGGTGCCGCCGTCATAGCCCGCGGTGAACGCGATCTTTGTCCCGTCGGGGCTGAACTTGGCATAGCGTTCACTCCCCGGATGGTTGGTGATCCGCCGGGCGTCACCGCCCGTTGAGGGGACCAGCCAGAGATCGTCCTCGTAGGTGAAGACGACAATCTCCCCATGGACATCGGCCCATCGCATCAGATGGGCCTCATCAGCGGCACTCAGCCCAGCAGCGGCACAGATCAGCACGAGAATCCAGGACACGCGTTTCAAGCTCTTCACGGCAGCCTCCCAACCAAACAACGGAAGAATCTCACACCGCCGCCCGGCGGTCCAACAACGCCCGCAATTCAAGCACCGTGATGTTGACGCTGGTCACCGCCCCCATTACCCTGTGTGGGTCGACAACCGATAAATAAAGAGCGACCTCGGGATGACGACGAAGAAGGAGGTTCGATGTGAAAAGACAAATCATGATAACTGCGGCGTTATTGGCACTGCTGCCGTCGCTGTCGTGGGGAGCCGGCTTCGCCCTTTTCGAAACGGGCAACAAAGCGCTCGGGATGGGTGGCGCGTTCACCGCGGTGGCCGATGACCCGTCCGCCATGTTCTGGAACCCGGCCGGCATGGCCTTCCAGATCGACGAAGGGACACAGGTCATGGTCGGGATCACCTTCATCGCCCCGAGCCAAGACTTCACCGGGGACGCCCCGTATCCCGGCGCGGGCTATTCTGCGAGCCAGGAGAGCCAGGTCTTTTCCCCACCCCATTTCTACTGGGTCAAACCCTTGAGTGATCGAGTCAATTTCACCCTCGGCGCGTTCACCCCCTTCGGGCTCGGCACCAAGTGGGATGTGGACTTCGCCGGTCGGTACGTGGCGAAACAGACCGACATCCAAGTGATCGATCTCGGTGGTCAGAT
>Ga0164313_10000669_pt1 | contig 28422 bp, 26 predicted proteins | sample GuaBasSedimGuay4_FD_113735 | JGI IMG/M metagenome (GOLD analysis project Ga0164313, IMG submission 113735) | Subseafloor sediment microbial communities from Guaymas Basin, Gulf of California, Mexico - Guay4, Core 4569-4, 0-3 cm | ecosystem: Environmental > Aquatic > Marine > Hydrothermal vents... | reverse complement strand
CGCGGTGAGCGCCGACGAGCCCATCTCCACGACGCCGTTCTGTTCGACGCACCACAGGGCCGGGCCGCCGCAGTGCCGAATGCGCGTATTTTTCACCCAGGCGAGGGCTCGCCGGGCCCCCTCCCGAGCCGCCGGCATGCCGTGCAGGTGGTGGACCTGGGCGAGGAAGTAGGTGGTCCCGGAATGCCGCGGGAGGTTGTATCCGGCGGGGCGCTCACGCCCGGTCCGCGCGTCGTAAAGATAGGTGTATCGGCCATCCGGCCGCATGTGGCGGAGCAAGAACTCGGCGCCCTCCACCACCGCCTCCCGGAGCGCCTCTTCGGTCACTTCGACGCGGTCCGGATAGCTCTCCGCCGCCAGCGCCGACGCCCAAAGCCGGGTCACCGTTCCCTCATCGGCGTCCTCCTCGTCCCGGCCGAGGCTTCGAGCGAGCTGTCCGACGAGGCTGACGACGTCCACCCCGATGGTCAGGTCGGGGATCGGCGTCGCCACGCCAACGTCGTATACGTCGGCCGCCCGGAGCTCCTCCGGAGTGATGTACGCATCTTCACCGTCGAGGCTCAGGTGCAACCCCTCGCGCAGCGGCACCACATCGAGGTTCTCGATGAACGGCACCCCGAACCAGACCGGCGCCTCCCCCCGGGTGACCTCCACGGTGAAGCGCAACGATTCCGCCGCGGCAGAATCACGGCCCCAGCCAGGCTGCACCGCCAGCTCCCGGTCGTGGGCGAAGGCCTCCCCCGCCGCGACAATCGTCTCGGCCAGATTCCGGGTGCCAACGTGCCGGACGAGGGGCCTCCCGCGAGTCCAGGCGATGACGAAGATGGGCCCCACGCCTCGAAAGCTCGAGGCTGATGGAGGCGCCGCCGGCGGGTCGTCGCCGCGGCGAACGGCTTCGAGGGCCGAGAACGCCCAACCGGCGGCTTCGGCGTCCGGCATCGGCCCCGGGTCGATGCGCGCCTGGCAGTGAACGAAGAGCGCTCCGAGGCCCGTCGCGAGGGCCCATACGGCGAGCCCCCGTGCGATCCGTCGCCGCGTCACCCGCGGTCCGCGCCGTGCTTGGCGAGCACGAGGAGCTGGGCCGCCGGGAGCAGCACCAGGTACGGCAAGAGCAAGAGGGCGACGACGAAGAGAAGCACCGCGCCCCCCGCTCCGACGGGACCATAAAGACCGCTGATGTGGGCCGCGGTGAAGACGAGGGCGCTGAAGAGCAGCGCTCCGCCGACGATCGACACGAGGGCGACCCCCTTCGCGACGCGGACCCCCCAGGGCGCGGCGCTGAGCAGCCCCACCCCAGCCGCCCCGAAGGCGAGGCCGAGGAGCGTCGCCGGAATGTCGAGGGGCATCCATCGGGTGGGCAGGACGCCCCAGACAGCGCCGAGGACCAGCACCGACACCACCACATCCGAAACGCCCAGCACCTTGGCCAATCGACCGTCGATTTCACCCATCGCGGGGCGGACCCTAACAGCCAGTCGACGTATCCGCGACCGGTGATGCGAGAGCGCAAAAGAGCACCGGAGGGCGCCAGAATCAGCGGTGGACGGAAGGCGGCGTGTCCCAGCTGATCCAGGTGTCGCCTCCGAAGGCCTCGTCGTCCTGATCCGGGTGATCGAGGGTGTAGTGGAGACCCCGGCTCTCCCGGCGGGACGCCGCGCACCCGATGATGAGCTCGGCAACATCGGCGATATTTCGCAGTTCGAGGAGGTCCCGGCTCACGAGGTGCTGCCAGTAGTACTCGCGGATCTCATCTTGGAGGAGCGCGACCCTCCGCGCGGCCCGCCGGAGCCGCTTGTCGGACCGGACGATGCCGACGTAGTTCCACATGGACCGGCGCAGCTCTTCCCAGTTGTGGGCAACCATGATGGCCTCGTCGCTCGCGACCGCGGAGCCCACATCCCACTCCGGCACATCCGGCGCCACGAAGTCCTCGTCAGCCTTCTTGCTCAGCGCCCGGGCCGCGCCGTACCCATAGACGAGGCCCTCGAGGAGGGAGTTCGACGCGAGGCGGTTCGCCCCGTGCAGACCGGAGCAGGTGACTTCACCGACCGCGTAGAGCCCCGGCAGGCTCGATTGCCCTTCGGCGTCGATCACGACCCCCCCGCACATGTAGTGGGCCGCCGGCACGACGGGGATGGGCCCCTCGGTCATGTCGATGCCGTACTTCATGCACTCGGCGTGAATGTTCGGGAAGCGCTCCCGGAGGAAGTCGCTGGTTTGGGCGGACATGTCGAGGAAGACGTGCTCCGCGCCGGTGCGTTTCATCTCATGGTCGATGGCCCGGGCCACGACGTCGCGGGGCGCGAGGTCTTTCATGGGGTGATGCTTGCCCATGAAGGCGGTCCCATCGGCGAGGCGTAGAACCCCGCCCTCGCCTCGGAGGGCCTCGCTGATCAAGAAGGTGCGCGCCTCGGGGTGATAGAGGCAGGTGGGATGGAACTGGAAGAACTCCATGTTCGCCACCGTCGCCCCCGCGCGATAGGCCATGGCGACCCCATCGCCGGTCGCGACGTCGGGGTTCGACGTGTAGAGGTAGACCTTGCCGGCCCCCCCGGTCGCGAGGACGGTCGCCCGAGATACGAAGGTGTGCACCTCGCCGGAGTCTTCGTCGAGCACGTAGGCGCCGACCACTCGCCGCGGTCCGCCGATGATGTGGCTCTGCTCGATGAGGTCGACCGCCATGTGATGCTGGTCGATCTGAATGTTCGGATGCTGGTGCACCGCATCGACCAGGGCGCGCTGCACTTCGCGCCCGGTGATGTCGCCGGCGTGGACGACGCGGCGGGCGCTGTGGCCCCCCTCCCGGGTCAGGTCGAGGCTGTCCTCTCCCTCTTCGCCCTGCCGGGAGCTGAACTCTGCGCCGAGGGCCATGAGTGCGCGCACTCGGTCGGGGCCGTCCCGGATGACCATCTCGACGATGTCGCGGTGGCTGAGGCCGTTCCCGGTGGCGAGGGTGTCGGCGACGTGAGCCTCGAAGGTGTCCTCGGGGTCGAGGACCGCGGCGATCCCTCCCTGGGCCCAGGCCGTCGCCGAGTCGTTCGTCGAGCGCTTGGTGACGACGCGAACGGCGCCATGTTTGGCCGCCTCGAGGGCGAAGGTCAGCCCCGCTACGCCGGAACCGAGAACCAGATAGTCACAGGAGATGCGCATCGCGACCGAAGAATACCCACCTTTTGGCGTCCCCGGGCCTCGCCCCGTACAATCCGTCATAGATGGGCCCCCGCCGCCGAAAGCCGCTGCCGTCGTTCCTCGCCGCCGCCCTGGCCGCAGGGGTGGTCCTGGCGACGCTCTTGGGACCCGCGGCACCAGCCCAGGCCGACATTTTTCAGTGCCAGCGGGCCGACGGAGAGGTGCATTTCACCAACGTGCGCCCCGCGGGCCCCGCCGGACGACGCTGCCGGCGAATCATCCGCGGCGAGAGGCCAGGCCCCGCCCGAGCCGGGGCCAGCCGAGACCGGGTCCGCGCCCGAGACCGCTCCCCAGACCGCTACGAGCGGTACGACCCCTACATTCACGAGGCCGCCGCCCTTTACCGCCTGCCCGAGTCCTTCATCCGCGCCGTCATGCGGGTCGAGAGCGATTTCAGCCCGGACGTGGTCTCCCGCGCCGGTGCCATGGGCCTGATGCAGCTGATGCCCCGGACCGCGACCTCGATGGGCGTCCAGGACCCCTTCGACCCGCGGCAAAACATCCTCGGCGGCACCCGCTATCTCCGGGTCCTCGCAAACAAGTTCAATGGTGACCTCGTCCTGACGATCGCCGCCTACAACGCAGGCCAGGGCGCCGTGACCCGGTACCGAGGCGTACCCCCCTACGCGGAGACCCGCCGGTACGTTCAACGCGTGCTTCGTTACTACTACGCCTTCCGCGGCGCCTCCTGATTCGGGCGCGAATCCGGCCTTTTCCCTCTCGCGCCGAGTTGGGCTAGCATGAGCCCCATGCGTGCCGCCTTCGTCTTCATCCTGGTATCCCTCGTCGCCGCCGGAGCCCCGGTCTTGGCTCAGGACGCCCCCGAGGGCGCGGCTCCAGCAGCCCCCGCGGCGAGCGGCGCTGCAGAGACTGACGGCCAGGACGCGGATGAGGGCGAACGGCCCCGCGCCTCGGAGTACATCGGGCTCGTGCAGGACGCGATTCGGCGAGCCAAGAACCGCGACTTCGAGGCCGCGATGGACAAGCTCCGAGACGCCTTCCGCCTCGAGCCCTCGAACGCGATCGCGTTCTACTACGCGGCCGAGATGGATCGCGCCCAGCGCAACCTGCCCCAGGCCCTCGAGCGCTTCCGCACCTGCGCGGGCTTCGCCGAACAGAGCAGCGACGACACCTATCACGCCCGCTGCATGCAAGGGGTCGCGGAGACCCTCGAGCAAACCGAGGGGCAGCTCGAAGAGGCGCGCCTCGCCTGGGCCGCTTACGTCGAGTTCGCCGATTCGCACCGCGCGGCCTCCAATCCCGAGGTAGGCCGGGCACGGCTGACCGCCATCGACGTGCAGATGGAACAGGCCGGGGCGTACGTCGCGGTCCGTGAGCGCATCCTGGCCCGTGAGCAGGAAAACGCCGCGAGTCGTGACGAGGCGCAGAGCAACCAGCCGCGCCAGCGGAACGACCGCCGCCCCCGCGGCCGCTGACCCGTCAGTCGGGCTGGAAGATCACGTTCTGCGTCGCGTCGCCGTCGTAGAACATGCCGGCGCGGTCAAAGGTGACAGCGCCGAACGTGTTGATGGCGATGGCCCACACGAGCAGCAAATAGAAGCCGGCGCCGAAGCGCCTCCGGCCGAGTGCCACCAGCGCGAAAAGCATGACCGCGTAGTCGAGGCTGAAGCGGTAGCCGAACTGAACCCAGCCGCTGTTCTGGTAGGTGAGGTTCAAGAGCGCCACGACGCCCGCTGAAACGAACATCGCCACCATGGTGGTGGAGGTCTTCTTCGGGAAGAGGCTCAGCAGGAGCTGGGGCGTGGTGACCCAGAGCGCGAGCCCATGGCGGCTCACCTTGAGGAAGGGCTCATTCGCCGTCAGCCACGGAAGCGCCGCGAGAAACACGGCGAGGTTCTTCCCGAAGTAGTGATAGTTGAAGAGCCCCCAGCGCTCGATCCGCGGGCGCCAGCGGATTTGCAGGTAGCGGTGACCAAACTCGAAGGGGTCTTCGAAGCGCGCCTCGTTCATCACCATCGCGATGCCGCCGATGACGAGGATTGGCGCAGCAAAAAGCGCAAAGGGCTTGATCAACGCCCGCCACTCGACCCCCGCGAGCCACTGATGAATGCGACGGAGGAGGCCTTTGGTGGGGTCGATGGGAAAGGCATCTTCGCCCCGCGTCGCCGCCATCGCTTCGATGATGAAGAAGACGAAGAGAAAGGCGGTCGTCGCCCGGGTCATGAAGGCGAGGCCGAGCATCAGCCCCGAGAGAAACGGCCGCCGAGCTCCGATGCCCCAGAGCACGTAGAGCATCAAGAGAGGCACGGCGACGACGTGGGCCGAGAACCACACCGTGCCTTGCACGACGGTGAAGAAGTAAACCGAACCGAACGCGAAAAGCGCGGTCAGCGCCAGGTTCTCTTTGGTCGTCCGAATGCTGCGCTCTGATTCCTTCAAATAGCGCAGGAGCACGAAGAAGAGCGCTGGCCCGAGGCCCCCGAGGAGCGCCCAAAGGAGCGCGTCCGGAGTGGAGCTGCCCATGACCGCGACCACCGGGAGGATCACCACCGCGGGCAGAGGCGGGAAGCTGACGTACCAGCGATAGCGCTCCGATTCGCTCTCGGGGAACTGATGGCGGTTCGCCGGACAGGGGCCGTGCTCGACCGTGTCGTAGCAGGCCCAGTCGTTGCTGCCGGGGGGGCGATTGCCGACGACGCCGAGCTGACCGTCGAGGTAGCTCTGGGCGAGGTGGACGAAGTGGTTGTCGACCGCCGGGTTTCCGGGCCCTGGCCGGGACGCACGGTCTCCGAGGAACGCCACATACACCACGGCGCAGAAGACGTAGATGGCGACGGGCAGCCAGGCGCGGCGCAGACGGGACAAAGCGGCGCGACTATACGTGCCCACAACACGAGAGGGAAGGCGCCATCGGCGCCCCTGTCGCAACCTCTCCCGGGATGCTAGACCGTGCCTGGATGGAGCAAGCTCGCACCTCTACGCGCCTTCTGTGGCAGCGGCCCCGCCGGACGACGGCAGGGTACGGTGAGGTCGCACCCGCGCTTGCGCCGCCCCCGGCCCCCCGGATTTACGCGCCCAGGCGCCGTCGACGCTGTCGTGAACTCCGTGCCATGGACGGGCACGCCATCGCTCAGCTCTCGGCGTACTACGCACGGCCGACGCCCGAGAAGCTGCGACGCGACAACGCCGCGCTGCGACTCTGGCACCGCCTCCTCGGTCACTGAGGCTTGGCGCGCGCCCCCCGACTCAGAGCGTATCGCTGAAGTCGAGGAGCAGCTCCTCGATCGGGCTGAGCACGTCGAGGTTCCTCGTATTCATCAGCACGACGAGGCCGAGTTGGTCGCGCTGCCGGATGAGGATGTGAGTCGCAACCCCGATGTCCGCCCCACGATGCCCGAGATACCGATTCACGGTGTCGTGGGTATAGCTCCATCCCAGCGCCTGGGACTTCTCGTCGCCCGGGGCGCCCTGAAGGCGGATCATCTCATCGACGGATGAGGCCGGGAGAACCCGAGTTCCATCGAGCGTTCCGCGACCGATTACCAGCCGAAGGACATCCGCGAGGTCCGTTGCCGTCGTGCGCAGCTGCCCATCGGGATAATCCGGGTAACCGTAGTGACCCCTCGTATGGAAGCGCGCCCCGTCCCACTCGTAGGGCAGCGCCACGGCGTCGCCCTCCGTGTCCCGCAGGAACCAATGGGTATCCTCGAGGCCCATCGGCTCGAAGATTTCGCTCTGGCAGTAGGCCGCAAAGTCCGTTCGGGTCGCGACCTCGACGACCCAGCCCGCGAGGGTGAGCCCCCAGTTCGAGTACTCGTAGGCGGTGCCCGGGGCGGCACCGAAGTGAGCTGCCTGGTAGGCGCTCCCACCCACCGAGAGATGACGCCCGAGATAATCTCCGAGAGGCTCCGTCGCGTCCGCCCCGAAGACGTATTCGCCCAAGATGGCCGGATAGTCGTCGTGGATCCCTGCCGTATGCGTCAGCAGATGACGCAAGGTGATCGGCGTCGGGCTCGTCGGATGCGCAACGGACACGGGCAGGTGGTCGTTGATCGGGGCGTCGAGGTCGAGGTCCACGCCATCGTCGGCGAGGGCCGCCACGGCGCAAAGCGTCGCGACCGCTTTGCTGACCGACGCGGCCATGAAGAGCGTGCCGGTCGTGACGGGCACCCCGCGCTCGACATCGGCCAATCCGTAGGCACCGGTCCACGCGAGCTCGCCATCTTTCACGATGGCCACCGAGACCCCCGCGACATGCCCGCGGTCCATCACCGCCAGGATGTCGCGACCGAGCACGGTCGCTGCCACGGTCGCCGCCTGCGAAGCGCTACGTTCACTCGCAGCGGGAGTGACGTTGGGCGGGCGCGCAACGCGAGCCTCATTCGACGCCGGAGCCCCGCACGCGTAGGCAAGACCGACCATGATGGTGAGCACCAGCCCGCCGATGCTCAGTACGTGGCGCGAGGTCATCGGCGAGCAGACTAGCCCAACTGCGGGGCGTCTCCCACGGGCGCCTGCTCTCCCGTGGTGAGCACACACCCGGGGGTGCCCACGAGGATGAAACGCCTGACCCAAGAGGGTATGATGCGGTGGTGAGCCACGCGCGTCGTTGGGTGCTGGTCGGGTGCACCATTTTCCTGGTCGGATTCCACGGCTGCTGCGTGTCGTGCTCGGACTCCCAGAACGGTGATGGTGACGAAGTCGGTTTCTCGTCCGACGGGCCCGCGGGCATCCCAGGAACCCTGGACGCATTCCGAGACCAGCACGACCCACCGCATCGCGTGGTGTCGGTCGAGACCACCGTCATCGAGCCGAGCGAAGATAGGTTCAGCCTCGGCTGCGGGCACGCGGGCCCGCTCTGCCTCGTCATGATTCCATTGATGGCGCTTCCCCAACAGCCGACCGAGTTTCACGTCGGCGAAGTGCACCAAGACGGCGCACTGACTCAGCGCGCGCTCTACGGAACGAGGGAGCGGCTGACGACGGGCCGATTCGTCGAGGGGCAGACGGTGAGATACGCGGGCACCCTCGAACTCGGCGGGATCCTCGAACGCCCGGTCATCGAGCTCGGACAGGCCGAACTCGACGCGGAGGGCGAAGAAGGCCCCACCGAGCGAACCCCGATTCTGTCCCAACTCGACTTTGTGGAGCGGTATCTGGACGCTTTCGACGAAGCTGCAGAAGCCCGTTTCGAGAGCATTCGCGACACCAACCGCAACCGCCTCGCCATCGAACTGGTGAGCGTCCTCGGCCCCGAAGTACCGGCCCTCATCGGGGCATGGGTAGTGGAGCTGCCTCGTTCGGAGGTCGCGCTCACGTGGCTCGTGCGGCGCGTATGCGCCAGGACCCCGGCAGTCAATCAGCTCCCCCGCGCCGACCGGGCCGCGGCGGTCCGAGCACTGGGCAACGAGCCCCCACCGGCCCTCGCGAACGAGGCGCTGAACTGCGACGACCAGAACTTCTTCCCCGACCCCGACCCGACGAGCGAAGCCGGCCCGGAGTGACGTTCGGCCGGGCCGATGGCCAGGTGAGCTTCGCACCCCCAGCCGCCGCGCCCGATGGCACCCTCCGGACGACGACTCCATGAAACTCCTCTCCTTCATCGTCTTCTTGGTGCTCCAAATCGCCTTCCTCCCCTTGGCGGTCGTGGGCTTCGTGCTCGTCGCCTACAAGCAGATGGTGATCAGCAAGCGCCTCGGGGTCTCGCAGACCGCGATCGAGGTACTGAACGGACGGTGGACGATGCACGTCTTCGGCATGCGCGAAGACGAGGCAACGGATCGCCTCGCCGAGGCGGTACCGAATACGTCGCCCCTCGGTTTGTGGTTGGTCCTCTTCCCGGTCTGGGTGAAGTACAAGATCAGCGGCTCGTACTTCGGCTACCCGCGCATCCCCGAAGAGGGCGCCGAGGGCATGGCGGACCTGGTCATCGCGAGGACGTTCTATTTCGATCGCATCCTCGAGCGGGCCGCCCCCGAGATGGAGCAGTTCGTGCTGCTGGGCGCCGGCTACGACACCCGCGCCTATGGCATGTTGAAGCGCCCGGGCCTCGCGATCTACGAGGTGGATCAGAAACGCATCCAGGAACACAAGGTCGCCAGCTTGGCCGACGGAGGCATCGAGGCCTCCCACGTCACCTTCGTTCCGGTGGACTTCAGTAAGGACGACGCGTTCGAAGAGCTCCAGAAGGCCGGCTACGACCCCGAGAAGAAGACGATGTTCATCTGGGAAGGCGTGACGCTCTACCTAGCCGAAGCCGACGTGCGGAGGACCCTCGCCGACATCCGGGACCACTCCGCACGCGGGAGCGTCGTCGCCGTCGACCTCTACGACGAGGACTTCGTGAAGCTCGGCAAGAACGCCGCGGCGAAGAAGACCCTCGCCTATACCAACGAGGGCTTCGACTTCGGGCTGCCCCTCGCGACGGACTACGAAGGCGTCCTCAAACGTTTTGCCGAGAGCGAGAAGCTCGAGGTGGGCGAGACATTCTTCATGCGAAAGAAGAGCCCGAAGGGCCCCTTCGTCGTCGTCGCCGAGCTCATCGTCTGAGGGGCTGGCCCGCATGAGCCGGGGCCGTCGTGGATTTCCGGGCACCTGGATACGGATGTTCCTGCCTGCGGTGCCATACTCAGTGGCACGGTGTCGAATGGCTCGACCTGCAGCATCAACGCCGAGTGCATCTCCGTGAGCTGCGCCGACGGCGTCTGCGGTGATCCCGCGCCGTAATTCTGGTAACCAATGGACCCCGTTATGATGAACCTCAGCTCCGCTCTCGCGACATTGATGGTGGCCGTGACGCTACTCGGCGTGCCCGCCGACGCCCGGGCCTGCATGCCCGGGTTCGCTCATCCGCAGAAAGAGCTGATTATTTTCTGGCACGAGGGCACCGAGATCTTGGTATGGCGCGCCCAAGTCACGCCCGCATCCTATGGAGGGCTGAGGGCGCTCGGCGCGCCACCCCCGGAGCCGAGGTCGCAGCTGGCGTGGGTTCTGGCTGTTCCATCAGAGCCCCTCGCCTACCACGTCGTGGACAACGAGGACTTCGAGCAAACCCGGACCTGGGCGCGAGCTCTGCGGGCCGTGTCGCCCCTCGATCGCGCCGGAGGAGGCGGCGGCATCGGTTCCGGCGGTCTGCACGTCGGCGAGACGGTGCGCGCGGGGGAGTACGACATCACCCCGATTCAGGCCGAGGGCGACGGGGCCGCTCGAGAACTCAATGCCTGGCTCCGACGCAACCGCTTCCCCGCGGCCAACAGCGAGGCCGCCAACGCCTACGCGACCGAGGGCGCGACGTTCCTGGCGGTGAAGGCGCGGGTGCGCAGGGGGACGAACACCATCGACCTGCGCCCCCTCGGCATCGCGTTCCGGAGCCCGAAGATCGTCATCCCGGTTCGGCTGAGCGCGGACGAAGCGCCCTTCGGGCTCAGCGCCACGATCTTCTCGACGCGCATCCCGAAGCTCGATGGCGCGCTCACCCACGGCTTCTCGGTCGGCGCCCTCCGGCCTTTCGGCGGCCCGACCAATCCGCCGGTATTGGGCCTTGTTTCCGTCGTGCCGTCGGCGCACCTGCCGGATGCCATGCGGCGCCTCATCGCCCCGCTCACCGAGGAAGACCCAGGCTTCGGTCGCATGCTGACCGGCTCCCTCGCGGTGTCGCTCATCGCCGCTCAGCCCCTGACCATCGCCGTCGGCCAGCCGGATCCCGTCATCGAACTCGGTGACGAAGTCGCCACGGACGCCCCAAGCGGGGTCGAGTACGCGGGCTATTGGGACGACCGGGGAGCGTTCGTGGTTGGCGCGACCCCTCCGTCCGAAGACAATCGGTCCGAGGCCGTCGAGACTACGGCGGAGACAACCGCCGAAGAAGCGACGTCGACCCCGCAACCATCGACCGGAACGGCAGCCACCGCGACCGACGACGATGACGGGGGCCTATGCAGCGCGGCAGCCGGACCGCCTCCGGGATCGTGGCTCATGGTCGGGCTCGTGTTCGCGGCCGTCACTCTGCGCCGGCGCCGCTAGGGCCGCGCCGGAAACCACCCCTGGGTCCGATTGGCAAACGCGACCAGCGAGAGCATGACGGGGACCTCGATGAGCACGCCGACGACAGTGGCGAGGGCGGCCCCCGAGGAGAGGCCGAAGAGGCTGATCGCGACGGCCACGGCTAGCTCGAAGAAATTCGAGGTGCCGATCATCGCGGCGGGAGCGGCGACATTGAAGGGCAACTTCAGCGCCCGGGCTGCCCCGTAGGTGATGGCGAAGATTCCATAGCTCTGAATGAGCAACGGGATGGCGATGAGGACGACGCGGCCGGGTTGGTCGACGATGGTCTCGGCCTGGAAACCGAAGAGCAGTACGACGGTCAGCAGGAGGCCGATGATGGAGGTCGGTTTCAGCTTCGACGCGAGGCCTTCGATGGCTTCGGTGCCGCCGGTCTTCATCAAACGCTGGTGCGTCACCATACCCGCCCCGAGGGGGATGACGACGAAGATCACGACCGAGGCCAGCAAGGTCTCCCAGGGCACTTCGAGGCCCGTCACTCCGAGCAGCAAACCGGCGATGGGCGCGAAGGCGAAGACCAGGATGATGTCGTTCACCGACACCTGGACCAAGGTGTAGTTGGCGTCGCCGTTGGTGAGGTGGCTCCAGACGAAGACCATCGCGGTGCACGGCGCGACGCCGAGGAGGATCATCCCGGCGATGTACTGGTCGGCGTCCTCGGTGGGGACCAGGCCCACGAAAACGTACTTGAAGAAGAGCACGCCGAGGGCCGCCATGGTGAAGGGCTTGATGAGCCAGTTGACGACGAGGGTGAGGGCGAGGCCCTTCGGTTTCTTGCCGACGTCCTTCAGGCACGTCGGGTCCACCTTCAACATCATCGGGTAGATCATCAACCAGATGAGCGCCGCCACGACGAGGTTGACCCGCGCCCACTCGAACCGAGCCACCACCTCGAAGAGGCCCGGCGCTACGAGCCCGAGGCCAACCCCCGCGGCAATCGCGAGAGCGACCCATACCGAAAGATACCGCTCGAATACGCCCATCACGTTCCTCGATTGACCAAGACCTGATACCTGCGGTCCGGTGAGAGCACGCACAGATCCTCGCCCGCCCGGTGGGGCTCGCGTGTCTGGGTGAGTTGGTGGCCGGGCGCGCAACAGGCCAGCGTGAACGCGGCGTCCCAGTGGAGGCGGTCGAGCACTTCGTCCACGTGCACGTGGGCGTGCACGAAGGTCACGAAGACGGGCATCGACGGGAGCGCGTTGAGCCGGTCGGTCACCTCGCCGATGTCGGCCTTGTGCCAGGACAGGCGACGGATGCCGAAGCGCTCTCGCCACGCCCCCACCAACTCGACGTTCACCAGCGGGTCGACGCTGATGTTCTCGGCCTCGGTCTTCAGGGCGAAGAGCGCCGCGGTCCTCGCGTGGGCGCCGTCTCCGACGTGAATGACGCGGCAGGGCCCTGACTTGGGCATCAGCGGTCGCAGATGCTCGAGGGCCGAAAAGCTCTCCGTCATCTCCTTGGCGGGTTTGGTCGCCTTGGCAAACAACGGCCACAGGGCCTCGAAGGACTGCCTCCGCATCAAGCGGTCCAGGTATGCCCCGTTGGGAGCCGTTGGTGGGCTACTCGCCATGGGGCTAGGTGTCACGAAAGTCTGCGAGGCGCACCGCGCGCATGAAGTCCGCCAACTTGCGCCCGTCGAGGTCGCCGTCCGTGCGCACCCCGGAGCACAAGTCGAGGCCGAAGGGCCGGACCTCACGCACAGCGTCGCCAGCGTTCTCCGGAGTGAGCCCACCCGCGAGAAAGACCGGGCAGGGGCTGCGCCGCACGATCTCGGCGCTGACCTCCCAGTCGTGAGTTCGCCCCGTACCGCCGAGGGCGCCCGCTCCGGGCCGTCCGCTGTCGAGCAGCAACGCGTGCACGAGGGGCGCATACACATCGACGAGTTCGAGGGCGGCGTCGTCCTCGACGTGAATGACCTGAACGCGTCGCACGGCGGCCGGCAGGTGCTCGGTCAGGCGCGCATGCTCCGCCGGGTCGATATGCCGAACGATCTGCACCACCGACGGCTGGCACTCGGCGGCCTGGACCGCGATGTCTACACCGCGCTCCCGAGACGTCAGAAGAAACGACGCAACCGGAGGCGGTACCCAGTCTGCAATTTCTCGAACTTCCGCGTTGCTGATGACGCCCGGCCCGGACGGCATGTCCGAGACGAGGCCCAGAGCATCCACGCCCGCCGCCACGGCCATCCGGGCCTCCTCGAGGGACGAGATACAGCAGACTTTGACGCGGGTTCTCATGACGCACGCGACCATCCCGGGGTTCTTCCACGCTCGGCGGCGTACACCGTGCCCATGCCCCCTCGCCCGAGCACCACTCCGATCTCGAAGCGCGTTTCACCCGTCGGGAACGGGTGATCGGGCTCGACGGCGCCGGCCTCGACTTCGGGAAACGCGGCCATCGTCTGGGCGAGCGCCAACTCATCGGCGCCCCGCGTCCGGGGCAGGGGTTCGGCGGTCGGAGCCATCTGTGGACGGTACTCGACGCAACGAGAAGATACGATCGGCCGGAAGGTGGGCCCGAGTCCCAGGACGACGGAGAGGCGTGGCCGGGGACAACCCCGGCCCGATTACGTCGCCCGCGGAACAATCCAGAACTCGGCGTGAGACAGCTTTCATCTCGCAAAGTCTTGCCGCGCCGTGTCGTGAGACCGCACACGCAGCTCTCTGCACCCTGTGGGTGATGTCGCGTAGTTTGCGCTCGCACTCAGCAGTAGGGGGGGTGCCTACACGAGGTCACGATGCTCTGCTCTGCAACGACTGCACGCGCGTTCGCGCTCATTTCCTTTCTGTCCTTTCTGTCCCTCGCGGCCCTCGGGCCCAACGCCGCGGCGGCTCAGACCGCGACCGACGGCGCGAGCCTGAGCGCGGCCCTCGCCAATGCGACGGCGGGTGACGTCGTGCAGATCGACGGGCACATCGTCGGGGACTTCACGGTACCGGCGGGCGTCACGCTCCTCGGGACCACCACCGCCATCATCGAGGGCGCAGGCGCCGGCGCGGCGCTCACGGTCGTGCCCGGGGCGACCACGACGACGATCAAGAATCTCACCGTCGTCAGCGACGGGCGCTACGGCATCTGGGTGAGCGGCGCCGGGGCGACGCACCTGAACAATGTCGCCGTCTCGGCCACCCGGGGCGTCGGCATCGCCGGTGAAGGCACGGACTTCCTCGGACTGAGGAACGTGCATGTCCTCGGCCCAGTGACCGAAGACAACGCCGACGCCGTTCCCGCGGAGGTGTCCCCCTTTGACACCGCGACCCACGGATTGATCCTCCTCGGCGTCGAGGACGCAGTCCTGGTGGGTGTGCATGTGTCGGGCTTCGCCCAAGCGGGGGCGATCATCGCCGCCTCGACCACCGCCATCCGGCGCTCCCACTTCAACCGGAACGTGGGCACGGGCCTCGTCCTCGCCGCTGGCGATACGACCATCCACAACAGCAGCGCCAACCGCACCTTCCGGGGCGCTCGCACCGAAGACGCCCGCGTCACTGGCCTCGCCGTAGGCGCCGGGGCCAACGTGACCACGACGCGCATGCGCACCATCAACAACCAAGGCTTCGGCGTCTTCCAGGACGGGAGCGGCATCACCGAGCACCACCGCCTCGCATCGCTCGCCAACCTCGACGGCGGCCTCTGGGCCCAGGACGCCGAGTACCTCGGCGTCGACCGCGCATCCATCAGCGGCAACAGCAACACCGGCATCGCCGCCATCGACACAACCTACGCCCTCATCGCCGACACCTGGGTCGTCGCGACCCACAGCACCAGCATCGACGGCAAGGCCGCCCAGGGCGATGGCATCGTGCTCATCGATACCCCGGGCGCCCTCGACCACGTCACCCTCCGCGGCAACGATCGAGTCGGCCTGCTCGCCACCCTCGATTCCTCCTCGAGCCCCGACGACATCAGCCTCACCGACGTCGTCGTCGCCGGCCCCCGGGGCGCGCTCGGAGTGGTCTTCCAGACGCACTTCAGCATCTTGGCGACGATCACGGAAGGCATCACCCGGCTGGGCCAGGTGGCCGCGAACGATCAGTACATCCAGGGGCTGAAGGGGATGGAGATCTTTGGCACGTTGGAGCCGCCGGTTGGCCTGCCCACTGCGATCGAATTGGTCGGCACATTGGAACCGCCAGTCGGCTCGCCCGCTCGGATCGATGAGGCGATTTTCGGCGACGGTAACTAGCTCACGCAGGGCGTTACGGCGCTGAGCTCGCCTCCAACAGTGCCCGATTTGTCGGCGCCGCCAAGAAGCGCTCTCTCGTGACGTCGTCTGTGATGCCCATGGCCAGTCTCGCCACGACCTGTCGCCCTGCGGCCCAGGCGTCTGCGGCATCGCGCGGGTGACCGTTCGCCGCGAGGGCACGACCATAGGCGAGGAAGAGTTCCGCCTCGCCGTCGTCGAGAGCACCCACATCGTCTCGGATCTTGATTCCGCGGCTCGCCGCCTCCAGAGCCAAATCCGTGTGGGCAAGCGCAATGCGTACGGATGCAAGCAACGCGAGAGCGCTCGCCTCTCGAGTTGCAAGCCCGTTCTTCGCGGCGAACGAAGTGGCTTCTTCGGCTGCCGTGCAAGCCTCTCGTGTATCGTCGGCGCCAAGATACGCCCATCCTCGCCAATAGTGAGCGACCGCTTGAAGCAGTACGTGTGGAGCATCACGACCAATTTGCATCGCGACTGCGATGCACTCCTTCGCCTCAAGGCAGCGATCGAGCCCAATCAGAGCCCGGCCGAGGTTGACCGATGCCCATCCCTCGGAGAGCCGGTTCCCAACCCGCCGACAGTCCTCTACGGCCCGCCGCAGCGCCTGCTCGGCATCTTCGTAAGCGCGGACCGAGTTGTAGATGTCGGCCAGATTGGCCCGTGATCGCACGCTCCGCTGCATGTCTCCGGTCGCATCAAAAATCGCTATGGCATCTCGAAACAGAGCTTGGGCCTTCGAGAACTCGCCGCGAGCGTTTGCGACGTAGGCGCGAAACTCGACCACTCGCGCCATCAGGGCGGAGCCTTCGGCAATGCCGCGACCGGCGTCTTCCACATCGGCGGTAGCCCCGCTGAGCTCCCCCCGACCAAATCGCACGGCGGCGCGCCGCAAGAGTGCGCGGCTGACAATTTCTGAATCGCCAGCTTTCTCTCCCAACGCGACGGCCCAGGCAAGCTCATCCAGAGCCTCGTCGCTCTTCCCGGTCAACAAGTAGTCCGCACCCCTCTCACTATGCACCCGTGCCCGCTGCGCGCCGGTAGCGGCGCAGCCCATCGCGTCCTCTAGCTCTACGAGCGCCTCCGGAATCAACCCCTGAAAATGCAGCGCGTTCGCTCGCGACATACGCAGCTCAAACCGCACCCCATCCCGCACGCCGTACTCCAGCGCCTTGTCACTACACCGCACCACCGACGCAACATCGCCCTGGCGCCCCGCGTTCAGGGCGGCCTGCGCATAGTGGTCGGCCGCCTTCCCGCGCTCGCCGCCCTTTTCGAAGTGCATCGCCAGCTCTTCGGCGCCGGCCTCGCCCAGGTGAGCCAAAACCTCGGCGACGCGCCGGTGGGCCTCGGAGCGCTGGTCGCGGCCGAGCATCTCGTAGGCGACCTCGCTGACGATGCCGACCCGGAACCGGTACTCGCGCCCCTTGCCCACCCGCGAGGCGGCCCGGGCGACGATGATGTCTCGGCGGGCGAGGGAGTCGAGGTGCATTGCCGCATCGACGACGCCGAGCGATTCGAGTTCTTCGACGGAGAACGAACGGCCGAGGACCGCGGCGTAGCGGCAGAGGCTGCGTTCGAGGGGCGGCAGGTGGTCGAGGCGCGACTGGACGGCGGCTTCGACGGTGAGAGGGAGGGGGAAGTCCTCGGTGGTATCGGTGAAGAACTCCCGGGACAGCAGCTCGGCGACGGTCTGCTCGACGAAGAGGGGGTTGCCGCCGCAACGCTCGCCGATGCGGCGGATCATCTCTGGCGACAGACGCCGCTGGCCGAGGGTGGTGGCGAGCTCCACCACGTCGGCCGCGAGGAGCGGGCTCGGTTTGATGCGGATGACTCCCTGGGCCCCGAGGTAGTCCGGCCGCCCCTGGTCGATCCACGGCCGCGCCGTCAGGAAGGCCAGAAAGGGCATGTCGGCGAGGTAATCGAGGAGCTCTTCGACGATGTCGAGAGTCGCGTCGTCGGACCACTGGACGTCTTCGAGGGCCAGGGTGAGGGGGCCCCGGGAGGCGAGGCCGGCGAAGAGGTCGCGAACGGCGAGGCGGATCCGCTCGGCCATCACCCGGGGGTCGTTCCGCGCCGCCGCGAGGCCCGGGGCCTCTTCGAAGTGCACCTCGAGCAACTCGCCGAGGAAGGGCGCGGTCTCTTCGATGCGAATGGGGTCCGTGAGCCCGCTCTCGGCGAGGCACCGGACGGCTTCACGGCGCTCTTCCATCGGCGCGCCGACGTCTATCTGCGCGCCGTCCGAGCCCGCGACGATGCGCGCGTGGCGATTGAGGGCCCCGGCGAGGAGCGAGAAGGCGCTGCCCTTGCCGAGGGTCTCGGCCCGGGCGAAGAGCATCGTCGCATCATCTGAGTGCTCGGCGAGGCGGGTCTGCATCTCTTCGCGGAGTCGGCTCTTGCCGATGCCCGTCGGCCCGACGACGAGGACCGCCGTCGCCCGGCGCCCCTCGAGCATCTGCCGGAGGGCGTGGTCGACCTGGGCCACCTCCATGGAGCGCCCGATGAGCGGCGCCCCGAGAGCCGGGGGCGCCAGAGAGTCTTGGGCGAAGTCCGGGCCCGGGGGCGCGAGGGAATCCCGATAGGCCCCGGCGAGGGCGGGGGACGCCGCATCTCTGAGCGCCCCGGCGCCCAGCGACGGCCTCGGCGGGATAGACGTCTGCCGCCGGGGCGAGGTCACCTCGAGCATGCCGTCGCCGAGGTCCTCCGCTGCGTAGCCCGCATCGAGGAGCTTCGCCGACCGTGCGTCGATGACGACCCCAGCGCTCTCGACCTTCGCGCCGTGCTCCGCTGCCGCGAGGGCCTGGCCGCTGATGCCGGCCCCGTGCCCCATGGCGTGGCCCGCGACGACCGCGACGTGGCCCGCCGCCCCCCGGGCCGCGAGGCCCGCTTCGACCGCCCGACTGAGTTCGTCGCCCTCCCAGGACTCCCCACCGAAGAGGCCGACGGCGCGTCCAGCATAGAGGGGCAGATACTGGCCACCGCGGTCCTCGACGGCGCCGCGCAGGGCGTCCGGGTTCGCGACGCCCTCGGCGAAGAGCACGGCGACGAGGCGCTTCTCGCCGACGGCGATGGTCGACCGCGTGACCGGGGCGCTCGCCGCGGCGGCGGCGTCCGAGACGTCGACCTCTTCGAGGGCCCGGCGCAGAGCATCGGCGCTCGACCAGCGGAAGCGCGCGTTCTTCACGAGGCAGCGCTCGATGACCACGGCGAGGGCCGGGGGCACGTGGGGCGCGATAGTGCGCAGCGGCGGCAGTTCGTCCCGGAGGATGGCGAGGACGGTCTGGAGCATGCCCTCGTATTCGAAGGGAGTCTGGCCGGCGAGGGCCTCGTAGAGCAGCGCGCCGACGCTCCAGAGGTCGGTCCGGTGGTCGAGGCCCTCGCCGCCGCTCGCCTGCTCCGGCGAGAGGTACCAGGGCGTGCCGACGATCATTCCGTGGTTGGTGACGCGCTCGGGGTCCGTGTCGAGGAGGGCGATGCCGAAGTCGAGGATCTTGATCGTGCCGTCGTCGCAGATGAAGATGTTTTCGGGCTTGAGGTCCCGGTGCACGACGCCGGCGTCGTGGGCAGCGGCGAGGCCGACGCAGATGTCGATGCCGAGGTCGACGGCGACCGCCGGGGTGAGGCAGCGATCCTCGACGATGTCCGAGAGCGGCCGGCCCTCGAGGAGCTCGAGGACGATGTACGGCGTGCCGTCGTCGGCCGTGCCCGCGTCGAGGACCGTGACCACGTTCGGGTGGTCGATGCGAATCGTCGCTTCCTTCTCAAAACGACCCATGGAGGCCGTGTTTCTGAGACGGACGTCGAAGAGCTTGACGGCGACCCGTGCCCCGTCGTCGCGAGTAGCTCGATAGACGCTCCCGGACCCGCCCTTCCCGAGCAGCTCGCCGATTGCGTACTGGCCGACGCGCTCCGGCGCCGGGGGCGCGGGTCCCCTAGGTCCCATGAACTACCGCGTGGCTCTCTACCCGCCGCGACGGGGAGTGTTGCCAGAAGCGTTGGAACTGCTTGGAGGCGACCGCCGCGCCGATCTGCGATTCCATTTCAAAACGAAAGTAGCACCTTCACCTACACGGCGGCGACATTCTGCCGGGGCGAGAGCGGCCCCCGTGTGCGGCCAATTACAAACGAGAAGCGCTCACTCTGACTTGGCCTTCTCGCGCTCTAGCCGTCGCAAGACCGCCCGACATGGTTGGGCGCAGGGGCACGAGAGCGGGGCGGGCGGGGCGCCGGGATCGTCCGGGTCTTCGGGAAACGGCACGGCGAACTTGCATGCCGTTCCGAGGGGCGCCGGTGGCGCTTCCGGTTCCTCCGAACCCTGCGAACCCTGCGAATCCTGCGATTCCTCGGCGCTGGGCCGCTGTAGGGCCAATGCTGTCTTGGGACTACCCACGCCTCCTCGAGGTTAGCGGAGGGCAGCCCGGAGTCGAGACCACGGCAGACAGAGATCTCACCCATCTCGGTCTTCCCCCCCTTGAGGGTCGGGGCAGGTTGCCCTATGTAGCCCGTTCGACAGGGAAGAGAGCCATGACCGAAGCGACCGTAGAGACCGTGACGAAAGCCCTCGAGGGCGTCATCGACCCCACTTTTGCCAAGCCCATGATGGCGATTGGCACCCTCCGGGACGTGAAGGTCGAGGGCCAGAAGCTGGTCGCGGTAGCCAAGCTCTCGTCGCCGAGCGAGTCCGTACAGAAGGCCGTCGAAGACCGCGTCCAGGCGGCGGTCGCCGAGCTAGGCATCGAAAACGTCGACCTCTCCTTCGAGGTCCAGATCCCGACCCGGGAGGTCATGGGCGACGACCCCCTCCCCGGGGTTCGCAACATCGTCCTCGTGATGAGCGGCAAGGGCGGTGTCGGCAAGAGCACCGTCGCCGTGAACCTGACCCTCGCCCTCAAGCGCATGGGCGCCCGCGTCGGTCTCCTCGACGCCGACATCTACGGCCCGTCGATTCCCACGATGATGGGCATCCAGGGCCAGCCCCGGTCCGACGACGGCAAGCGCATTCGGCCCCTCGAGCGCTTCGGGGTCAAGCTGATGAGCATCGGCTTCCTGATGGAAGACCCCCGGACCGCCATCGTGTGGCGCGGCCCGATGCTCCACGGCGCCCTCAACCAGTTCCTCGCCGACGTCAACTGGGGCGACCTCGACTACCTGATCCTCGACCTGCCCCCGGGCACCGGCGACGTCGCCCTGACCCTCGCCCAACGGCTGAAGGTCACCGGCGCTTTGATGGTCACCACGCCCCAAGAGGTCGCTCTCCAGGACGTCTACAAGGGCGTCGACATGTGCAAGAAGCTCAACATTCCGATCCTCGGCGTCGTCGAGAACATGAGCTTCTTCATGGACTCCGCCGGGGTGCGCCACGAGCTCTTCGGCAAGGGCGGCGGAGAGAAGGTCGCGGCCTTCTCCGAGGCGCCGCTCATCGGGCAGATCCCGATGGAGACCGCGGTCCGTGAGTGGGGCGACGAGGGCACGCCGATCGTGCAAGCGGCCCCCGGCTCGGACTCGGGCAAGGTGTTCACCGACGTCGCCAGCGCGCTGTCCGAGCGCATCGCCCTCGAGCACTTCGTCCGCGGCGGCGGCACCGAAGCCCCCGGCGCCAGCGGCCCGAAGCGCCTGCGCATCCTGCGCTGACGCGTTCTCCTGGTCAGGGCCGGCGCCTCAAGCGACGAGGGGCTCTCCGCGGAAGGCAAACGAGACGCGACGCCACGCCGCATTGGCCCGGGCGAGGAACGGGTGGCGCGAAGGAAGCCCGTCGAAGGCGATGCCGAGGACCTTGCCTCGCTGCCACACGACGCGGCCGGGAAACGTGTACTCGACGCCCCGTCGGGGATCGGCGACGCGCAGCACGGTCCTCGTCCCCTCGGCCGGCGCCGAGAGCGACGCGATGGCCATGCCGCGACTCGACAGAGAATGCAGCTGGCCCCGAGCGAAGCCGCCGGGCACGGTGAACTGCACGGGCAACGGGTTCTGCTCCCGTGCTCGCTCTCGGGAAGAACGGCCCCCGGCGTAGCTGCCGCGGAGGAGTCGTTCGAGGCCGACCGCCCGCGCGCTCTCGGTTTCATCGAGGTCCGGCTCTCGCGAGGCGAGGCGCTGAAACTCGTATACGGCGTCGAGGAGGTCGAACATCGGGCCTCGCTTTCTCGGGCTTTGGGGATTCCGTTCCGGCTGAACAAGCAGCAACGTGCGTGCCACGGGGGGATTTGACGAATGATCGGGGCTTTTCGGTCTCTCCCAGGTTGGCCCCGGAGCCCCAGTCGGACATTGGTGTCGCGGTGGGCATTGGGTCCCGCATGAAGTAAAGACGTTGTTTCAGCGACCTCGAGCGACGTTGACCAACCCCTTGGACCTCTTCGAACACCGCGATGAACACGATACCGAGGGCAAACCCCTCGCCGATCGCATGCGCCCGAAGAGCCTCGAAGAGGTCGTCGGCCAGAGGCATCTTCTCGCGGATGATCGTCTCCTGGCGCGCGCGATCCGCGGTGACCGCGTGCCGTCGATTCTACTCTGGGGCCCCCCGGGCACGGGCAAGACGACCATCGGCCAGGTCATCGCCAACGAGACCAAAGCAACTTTCGTTGCGTTCAGCGCGGTCCTCGGAGGCGTGCCCGAGCTCCGCAAAGTGGTCGCCGCCGCCGCCGAGAGGAAACGCGTCTACGCAAAACGAACCATCCTCTTCGTCGACGAAATCCACCGGTTCAACAAGGCGCAGCAGGACGCGCTCTTGCCCCACGTCGAGAAGGGCACGGTGGTTCTCGTTGGGGCGACGACGGAAAATCCATCCTTCGCGGTGAACGCCGCCCTCCTCTCTCGGGCCCGCGTCTTCCGCCTCGAGTCCCTCGGCCCCGACGAGTTGGTGGGCCTCCTCAAGCGCGCCCTCAGCGATGTCGACCGCGGCCTCGGGGCGACGCCGGTCGAGCTTGCCGAGGGAACCCTCGAGGCCATCGCCGAAGGAGCCCGCGGTGATGCCCGCCGGGCCCTCGATGTGCTCGAGCTCGCGGTGGCCCACGTCTCCGGCTCTGGGGGAGACCGGAAGCTCACCGGGGAGGCCGTCGACGAGGCCCTGAGCCAGAAAACGCTCCTCTACGACAAGTCCGGCGAAGAGCACTACAACGTCGTCAGCGCGTTCATCAAATCCATGCGCGGCAGCGATCCCGACGCGGCGATCTACTGGATGATGCGCATGCTCGAGGCCGGCGACGACCCCCTCTTCGTGCTCCGGAGGATGCTCATCTTTGCCTCCGAGGACATCGGCAACGCCGACCCCCGGGCCCTCGACGTGGCCATCTCGGCAGACCTCGCGTTTCGACGCCTCGGCATGCCCGAGGGCACCTTCGCGATGGCCCAGTGCTGCACCTACCTCGCGTCAGCACCGAAATCGAACGCCAGCTACCAGGCGTTCACCGCCGCCCGAGAAGACGTCCAGGAACACGGCGCCCTCCCCGTGCCGATGTCGCTGCGCAACGCATCGACCAAAGCCATGAAGAGCTGGGGCTACGGAGAAGGCTATCGGTACCCCCACGACGAAGATGGCTATTCCGGCGGCGCCGTATACCTCCCCGACGACCTCGCCGGCCGCCGCTACTACCAACCGCGCGAGAGCGGCTTCGAAACCCGCATCAAGGACCGCCTCGCCCGCCTCCGCGGCGAAGCCAAAAACGAGTAGCTACGTGTCGCGAGCCGCCTCGGCTGCGGCCCGCAACGTCGACCGGTGCGCGATCGTCTGCGCGAGGAGCTCCCCGAGGGCCGACTCGATCTCGGGAAAATCGAGGGACTCGGTCGGGACCTCGACGGTCAAGACGACGTCCCCGTCTTCGTCATAGGCAAACTTGGTTTGCCGCATGTCGCGGTTCTGACGAAGCAGCCACCGGCTGAGCTCGAAGGTATTGTTGCCGCGGGTCGCGAGGAAAGGCACGACGGAGGCGATGAGCCAGTTGTCGTCGAGCCGGATGTAGACCGCAATCGCGCCCTCCTCCGAGTCGTGTTCGGCCCGGAGCGTATCGCCCCCGTGGGGCTCGGCTTTCCATCCGAGCTCGATGAGGTGTTCCGCCAACTCCCCGAAATCCATAAGTGATCCTTCGCCAGAGGCCGTGGGGGATGTCAAGAACAACGAGCATCCTTACACTCTGCCCATGGCAGAGTTCAATGGAACTATCCGCAAGTTGGGCCTCGAAGGAGGCCTGTGGGCTCTCATCACCGACGATGGAGCCACCGTCGAGCTCATCGACCCCCCGGAGGAGCTCAAAGTTGCCGGCAGGAGGGCGAAGGTCGTCGGGGACCGCGAAGGAGCGGAGGTCAGCATCGGCATGGTCGGCGATGCGGTGAAGATTCAGTCCTACGAGCTGCTCTGAGCCCCGGGAAACGGTAGCTCACGGCTTCACGCTGGAGAGACGGATGGTGAACACGGCCGCGCCGTCCACGCCCCCAGCCTCCACGCTGCCGCCCATCGCTTCGGCGATGAGGCGAGCCGCGAGCAAGCCGGCAGCCCGTCCATAGCGCCCGTCGGCGCGGCCCTTGAGCCGGTCCTGGGCGGCGAGGGTGAAGCAGTCTTGGCGTAGGTCCTCTCCGACCGCTCGCCCGGTGTCGGTGACCGTAACCACAATCCCTCGGTCATCCCGGGAGGCCTCTATCTCCACGGTGCCGCCCGGCGCGTGCTGTACCGCGTTCGCGAGCAGTACGTCGAGGAGCTCGCCGAGGGCCTTGCCCCCGCGGGCACGGAGGGGTTCGTCCGGCACCTTCACCCGAACCGTGGTGCCCTCGGGCAGGTCGCCCACCTGAGAGATTGCCTCACGAACGTCTGCATCCTCGATGATCTCTGACTCTTCGCCCGTCAGCCATCGAGCCACCCGTGCGACGTGCCGAAGCCCTTGCACCATGTCCCCGAGTGCCTGCTCGACGTCGGCCAGAGATTCGACCAGGTCTGCGTCACCTCCTTGGACGACATCGCGGGCAAAGGCCACGTTGGCGCCGATGGTCGCCGCTGGGTTGCGCAGGTCGTGGACGACCAGCTCCAACAAACGACCGACCTGCGCTGACCGGTCCGTCATTCGGAGTCGAGGTCCGCGCGCAGCAGGTCGACGGTGTCAGAGAGCGCCATGTTGTGTTGTTCCTGGTGCTGAATGATGGAAGTCGAGAGGTCCACCGCCGCCTCGAGGGGGTCCTCGGTCGCGTAGGCCCGTTTCGACCGCGGAAGCCCGAGGGCCTGAGCACGTCCCTCGAGGATCGGGATGACCGACCCACGCAGGCGAGCCTTCAGGCGCCGCACCCGCTTCGCGACGACCCGGGCGCGCCGGCCCCCGACGAAGAGCCCGACACCGAAGCCGAGCACCAGCCCGCCCCCCGCCGCGAGCAGGGTCTCCCAGGCTGCCATGGCGCGAGCATACCCCAATATCGCCCCTTTGGATCCGGCTCTAACCGTCCCGGAACGGACCGATGGCCATCACCCCAGGCTCTAGGGCAGCGAGAGCACGCGGTCTCGGCCGTGGGCATCGATGAGCGCGACGATGTAGGAGATCACGGCTTGGCGGCGGTCCATCACAGCAGCGATCTGCCGGTCGTCGAGGCTGAGCTCCCCGTGAGCTCCACGGGCCCCAGGATCACGGCCGAGCTCGGCTCGCAGCGCCTCCTCGTTCATGCGCAGGAGCCGCTGCACGAAGGTCCGTGAAAACTTCTCGGTGCGCTTGAGGTGATCGAAAACCCGGCGATGGATCTCCGCCGGGAGGGGGACCGAGAACGCGCTGTCATGGTCACGGATGATCAGCCGAGACGCATCGGGCAGCCCCTGGGCGTTTGCCCCGCTCCAGCGGTCCCAGTTGCCGATGAGGTAGTCGAATACCACCAGGCGACTCAGGTCTGCGTGAAGCGGGACGTCGTTGGCATCGATCTCGCCGCCCTGGCGCAGACGCCGGGTCCAACGCGTCATGCGCCCTGCACGCTCGAGGCCGAGGCTGCGCATCTGGGGCACCCAATAGATCGCGGCCCCGGTGCAGGTGCCGTCGTCGTTCCAGACGGTCCAATCCACGATCTCGTCCCAGGCATCCGCGAAGTCCGGATGCAGGCGAGCCTGGATGTCTTCCCGGCGTATGCGGCGGGTGACGGCCGGGGGCACGTTGTCCATGCCGAGGAGTCGGGCGATGCGATAGGCGGCGACCTCAGATGCCGCGCCCCCCGACCGCTGGCGGCTCCGCGGCTTGAACGCGCCGTTGACCGGCCCATCGAGGCGCATCTCGAAGACCACCGACGTCGAGCCCACCGGCTTGAAGCGGGTCGGCCGGTCCGTGAGCAGATGGCGCTGGATCTCGTCCTGGCGCAGGCCGGTCCCGGCGAAGGCCATGGGCCGCGACAGCCCCTGGGCGAGGATATTGGTGTTCATGAGCTGCTGCGGATCGATACGCGACAGCGCCCGGTGACCCGTCAAGAGACCGCGCTCGGGACGCAGCCCCCGCCCGGCCTCGAGCTGGGGCTGGGCCTGGGGCTGGGCCTGGGCTTCGGGTTGTCCGGAGGCCCCGGCGGCGAGCATCGAGGCCGCCACCGAGACCGATACCGCTGTGATGAGAGCGCTGCGCTTCACGAAATCAACGAATGCCCTGGAACACGTTCTTCGCGATGACCATGCGCTGCACCTGCGAGGTGCCCTCGTAGATCTGCAGGATCTTCGCGTCCCGCATCAGCTTCTCGACGGGATAGTCCTTCATGTAGCCCACCCCGCCGAATATCTGAACGGCGTCGGTAGCCACCTGCATGGCGCTGTCCGCGCCGAAGGCCTTGCTGTAGCTCGCCACCACGGAGCTCTTCTCTCCCTGGTCGATGAGCCACGCGGCCTTGTGCACGAGGAGCCGCGTCGCCTCGTAGGCGATCGCCATGTCGGCGACCATGGTCTGAACCATCTGATGGTTCGCGATGGGCACTCCGAAGGTCTTGCGCTCGAGGGCGTACGCCACCGACTCGTCGAGGGCCCGGCGCATGATGCCGCAGGCCCCGGCGCCGATGTCCGGGCGGGTGCGATCGAAGGTCTCCATGGCGACTTTGAAGCCCTGCCCGGCAGGGGCGAGAAGGTTGGCCGCCGGCACCTTCGCGTCCTCGAGGATGATGGTCGAGGTGTCGCTCGCGCGCTGCCCCATCTTGTCTTCCTTCTTGCCGATCGAGACCCCGGGGGTCTCGCGGTCGACGATGAAGGCCATGATGCCCTTGTGACGGAGCTTCGGGTCGGTCGTGGCAAAGATCACGTACCACTCGGAGAACGAGGCGTTCGTGATGAAGTGCTTCGTGCCGTTGAGGATCCACTCGTCGCCGACCTGCTTGGCCGTCGTGAGGATGCCTGCGGCGTCGCTACCGGCGGCCGGCTCGGAGATGGCGTAGGCAGCGCAGACCGGCTCGTTGGTGAGCATGCCGAGGTACTTCTTGTTCTGCTCTTCGTTGCCGGCGATGATCAGCGGAGTGGCGGCGAGGCCATTGGCGGTGATCGAAGTCTGGATGCCGGTGCAGCCGTAGGCGAGCTCTTCGGTGAGCAGCACCTGTTCCATCTCGGACAGCCCGATGCCGCCGTAGGCCTCGGGAATCGTCGGAGCCGAGAGGCCCATTTCCCAGGCCTCCTTGAAGACGTCCATCGGGAACTTCGACTTCTCGTCGCACTCGGCTGCGATCGGGATGATGCGGTCCTTCACGAACTTGCGAACGTTGTCGACGAGCGCCTTCTGCTCGTCGGTAATGGCGAAATTCATCATGTTCAAAACCTTCCGATGCGATCGGCCGGTGCCCCGCTAATCGCGGCGCGCCTTCTTCTGTCTGTCGAGTTCTGCCCGTGCGGCCTTGGCCCCAAAACGGAAGCCGAGGGTAAATCCGACGAGCAGAATTCCCGGAATGTAGAGGATGTGCTCGATGCTGGGCACGTCAGCCCTCGTCCGATGCACCGCCGCCGGAGCCTTCGGCGAGCCCCCGCTCGAGGCGGGTCACGTCGGCGCGGGTGCGGGCCTCGAGGCGGCCGAGGCGCAAGACGTAGCCGAAGATCAAGACCCACAGCACGCCATAGGCGGCGATGAGCAAAGTGCCCCCGGGGACGTCCTCGGCCTCGGGGCCGGTCACGGCACGGAAAGAAGTGGCTCGGGATTCGTCCGGGCTCTCAGCGCCCTGTTCATCGGCACCCTGCTCACCCTCGCCGTCGGCGGGCTGGGCCATGGTGATGGCGGGCCCGATGGCCAAGCCCAGGGCAAGCGCCAGGAGCGCAGTTCGAAGCAGGGCACGCATCAGGCGTCCTCCAAGAGGCCACGATGGGCGGCCTCGAGCTCGACCTCCTGGACGGCGGCGAGCTGGCTCTGCAAGCGCGCACGGGTCCATAGGAGGAGAATGACTAAAAAGGTGAAAGCGAGAAAACTGAAGAGCAGCGTAGTCGTCATGTCCGGGTGCAGACCGCCACCGCCCTTGCCGATCACGGTGGGGTGCTGACCGCGCCAACGCTGCACGCTGTAGTGGATGATCGGGAGGTCCAAGACGCCGAGCACGGCGAGGCCGGCGGCGAAACGCTTTTCGACTTCGCCCGTGCCCCCGGAGGAGCGCAGGGCGAGATAGGCCGCGAAGATCATGCCGGCGAGGAGCGTCGTGGTCAGGCGCGGGTCCCAGGTCCACCAGACACCCCAGGCTTTGCGAGCCCACAGGGGCCCCGAGATGAGGATCATGGCGCAGAAGATCATGCCGACCTCGGCACCGGCGACGGCCCAGGCGTCGGCCCGCGGGCTGCGCTTCACGAGGTAGATTCCGCTCGCGACGGCCGAGACGATGAACGCGACGTACATCGCGTAGGCGCTCGGCACGTGCACGTAGAAGATCTTTTGCACGATCCCCATCTGGAGCTCGACCGGTGCAAAAAAGAAGATGGCCCACAGGTCGGCGAACATGGTCAACGCCGTCAAAATGGCGAAGATGGTCCAGCCGATAGGAGGCTTGGTGGTGACGTCTCGTTTGCCCATGCCGCTAAAACCCGCCGCAAGCTAGCATGGCGAAAGGCCCGT
>Ga0164313_10000668_pt1 | contig 28463 bp, 23 predicted proteins | sample GuaBasSedimGuay4_FD_113735 | JGI IMG/M metagenome (GOLD analysis project Ga0164313, IMG submission 113735) | Subseafloor sediment microbial communities from Guaymas Basin, Gulf of California, Mexico - Guay4, Core 4569-4, 0-3 cm | ecosystem: Environmental > Aquatic > Marine > Hydrothermal vents... | reverse complement strand
TCACTGAGCTGTTTGCGATGTGTTGGGGCCTGCGGACTTGCACCGGTGGTGCAGGTGGGTGACAAAACCTATGGCCGCGTTGCTCCGGATGATGTGGAAGGAATCATAAAGGAGTATTTGAACGGACTTCACTGATACTGGCCTGTTATTCACCACCTTTTCTTATTCTTTTACTGCCAGATTTGATTATAGGTCGGAAATATGCTACTTTTGGAGTGGACGTAAGATTGGAAAAATTGAAATAATGAGGTTGAGAACATTAACCCCCGTATTGGTTATTTCCAGTCTTTTAATTACTACTACTTGTACAGAGGATAAATCGGCGGTACTTATGCCTGTAACCACCGATTCGGAGCTGGCCCTTGAACTATTCGAAAGCGGAATGATGGCATTCGATCAGATCAAGCTGAGTTTGGCATGGCATAATCTTGATCTTGCGGTAAAGGAAGATCCGGATTTTTTTATGGCCTCTTTCTGGATGTATTTCATGTCCAGTAAGAACTCAAAAAAGGTTGCTGAGAAAGCATTGCAGGCCAACGCCTCATTTAACGATGGTGAAAAGCACATCAGAAGTGCATTTAAATATTTGCTAGATGGGCAGGATGAGAAAGTAGTCGAACAACTTCAGATGGTTATAGATCTCTATCCGGCTGATCCGCATGTTCACAAGATCCTCTATATTCTTCAGTTTCAATTTATGAAGGACTATGAAGGAGCGATAAAGTCTATTAAAAGAGCAATTGCTTCTACCGATGAATACCCACTTGCTTACAACCAGCTGGGATATGCCTTAATGGAGCTTGAGGAGTATGATGAAGCTGAAAAGGCTTTTGATCAATACATTAAATCTGCTCCGCATCTGGCCAATCCATATGACTCAAAAGGTGACTTTTACATGACCACCAAGCAGTATGAAAAAGCCTATGATAGTTATATAAAGGCTTTTGAAATAGATTCCGGATTTACTGTGAGTGAAAAGAAGGCCAAAAAGGCAAAACAACTACAGGAGAAGATGTCACCGTAACTTGCTATTCACGGTTTTATAGAAATAGCTCTTCTTTTCTTCGGTCTCGTCATAGGTAAATACTTCCTCATTTTCATTGGATACATAATTTGCCATTGCAAAATCCCCAATACACATCAGGTTATGGCTGAATAGAAGGAAACCTAAGAGTATCGTGTACTGTGGCATCCAGAAAATAACAACCATCAATAGGACAGTATTGACTGTAATAAATGGAAGCATAGCCAGGAAATAGAGCTCTTTCCTGTTTACTGGAAACCGGTTTGCAGTTACATAAAAGATAAATTGTTGAAGATTAGCCCCAAACTGAATCTTCTTTGCCCCAAGAATCTTGTAGGCAAGCCCATGAAGGAGCTCATGAAACGGGATAATTATCAGGCTTCCTGCAAAAATCCCCAGAATGAGCTGTATAATAAACCCGGACCAATTGATCCAGCCTGTGCAAAACCCCCAGATTGAATAGATCCCAATACCTGACAATACAATCACATTGACGGCTGCATATAACCAGGACATAAGACCTTTTTTTCTAATGGTTGAAAGAACAAATGGAATCATATCATCGAAATTCAATTCCAGAATTTGGGTATACAATCCCTCATTTTGCAGCTGTTCAACATCAGGAACATTCGATCGAACAAATAGCGCCTTGTTTGTCATGGGTTTTCATTAATTTGGGCTGGCTATTCCAGCATCAATTTAGTAATTACCAGTGAATAGAAATCAAACAACCGGTTATTTCTACGCGCTGTGGGCATCCATTGCCCTGGCTGCTTCCTTCGTGTTCAGTAAATCAGTGTTAAATTACCTGACCATGGTACAATTTGGTGTACTCTGGTTTGGTCTGGGTGTGGTTTGGAACGGGACCTGGTTTATGGCCAGGAAGGAGTATAGAAGCCTTTATGAATCTTCGATACGAAAGACGATAGTGGCAACGACAGTGGCGGTTCTGGAAGGGGCAGCGACGGGTCTGTTCTATTTGGCCATCAAGGCAATGGAAAATCCTGCCGTGGTTTCTTTCATAGGGAATGTGGGACCGGTTTTCGTTACCTTGATGGGAGTTGTTTTGCTGGGAGAGAGGTTCCGAAACACTCAAGTAGCTGGTATTGTGATTACCATAGCAGGGTTATTTGTGATCAATTTCAGGGATGGTGGATTAGCCGGTTTCCTGGATCCGGGGGCAAAGTATGTAATCGGAGCCTCCTTCCTTTTCGCTGTGGCCACCATAGTAGGCAGGAAATACAATAAACTATTGATACCGGGTTATATGTCTCTGATTCGTTCTGTTTTACTGGCCATGGTAATGGCTGTGCTGTTTTTTAGAACAGACGGCCTTCCGGACATGCCTTTTCATATTTGGAGGGATCTCTCCATTGGTTCCCTTTTGGAGACCCTGATTGTGATTGTCCTGGCATACCAGGCATTGAAGTTGATAGAAGCCACCAAGACCTCTTTAATAATCAGTACCAAAGGCGTGTGGACCTTATTGTTGGCCTGGATATTTCTCGGTGTTTTTCCAACTGGAGTCCAACTGGCGGGGGGATTATTAACCCTGGTGGGTGTTTGGCTGATCACAAGGGAAGTAAAGGTTACTCATCGAGAATAAAACTATAGACTGTATGTTTTGAAGCCATTCGGGCATATTTTTTTGCCAGATGCTGCAACTCTTCCCGCTCGCTAATCCTGGAAAGACCCATATATCCAATGGCCTTATACATATCAGCGATCGGGCCAAATGATTTGGCCAGTTCTACCGTCTCTAAATATCCTTTTTTTGCATGGAGATCGTTTCTTAAGTATTTTTCCGAGAGCAATGCTTTCGACATGGTCCTTACCATTGCAGAATAGTCGTCTTCCTGTGGACTTATGGCCTCCAAAACTTTCCTTGCTTCGGCAAACTTGCCTTGATGCAACAGAATCGTTAGCAGAAGGCCCTGGTAATAGATATTTTGTGGGTATTTGTGATTCAACCTGGAGATATAATAGAGAGCCGAACTTAAATTATCCTCATAGTTGAGTTGAATCAATGACATAAAAAGCAACGACTCCACCTTTAGGTATACAGTATGGTCAATGGCATACTTTAGTTGGTCCAGGCCAAGCTGTTTGTCACCTTCCTGCATAAATGAAACCAACGGTTTATAGATCGGACGGGCTTCTGGATATGCTTCAATGTAGTAGTTGTACAGACCTGTAGAGAAATAGAACTCTGCAAAATTCTCCTTCAATTTAAAGCCTTCTAATGTATTCTGATACATGGTACCCAGGTCTGGAACCACCTTGATGGGTTTTCCATTATCAGCCCAAAACATGGCTTGAAAGGCCCGTCCAAACAGGTCAAAAAAGACCCCTTCCAGTTGTGTATGATCATTTTCTGTATAGGCTTCAGCCATCTGAACACACTTTTCCATTAGTGCGAGGAATTGTTCTGACTCTTTTTTCCCAGGAGTAAGGGGATAGTGCTTCCAGTATATGATGAGGGCATCAAGAAAAAAAGGGGCAGGGTGTTCCGGAGTTAGATTAGCAAGGATGAGCTGTTGCCGTTTTGCCTTGGTAAAAGAGAATCCATAGGTATGATCAAGACAATTCTCAACATGCTCAAGGAGATCCGGCCGGTCGAGGTAAGATACCTGGGATTTGGCTGATGTCCAGCTAAGTCCAAAGCAAATCAACACAGAGAATAGTCTCCTCATTGAACAAAGATAGAAATAAAAAGGGCCATCCACAGCAGCGGATAGCCTTTCAATAAGCCGGTAACAAAAACTACTTCTTTTAACAGAACTATATTTTTTTTTGCACTTTTGTGTTTTACATAAATAAGTATGATTCAGATTGGAGATAAGATTGTAAGCAGGGAATTATTTGAGAATCATTTTATTTGTGACCTTCCTTCTTGTCATGGAAACTGTTGCGTTATCGGTGATTCCGGGGCTCCTCTTGAGGAGGATGAGGCTGTTGTACTATCCAATCACATAAATGAAATCAGACCCTATCTAAGGAAAGAAGCACTGAGAGCCATAGACGAACAGGGGAGTTGGGTAATCGATGATGACGGAGATAAAGTGACCCCTCTTATAGGTCGCGAAGAGTGTGCCTATGTGGTATTTAACGATGGAATTGCAAGGTGTGCCATTGAACAGGCATTTGAAGAGGGGACCATATCTTTCCGTAAACCAGTTTCCTGTCACCTTTACCCGATCAGAGTCAATAAAATGGGGAAAGGCATTGCACTTAATTACCACCGCTGGGGCATTTGTGAGCCTGCGCGGATCATGGGGAAAAAGGAGGGAGTTCCGGTCTTCATGTTTCTGAAGGATCCCATTGAAAGGGTTTATGGCAAGGAGTTTTATCAAGAGCTTGAGCTTATTTATAGCGAACTGAATAAAGAGGTTACCGGGTAAGATCTATTAATTATTATACACCTATACAATATGGAAACAATTAAGAACTATGTAGAGACAAACAAGGAGAGGTTCCTTGAAGAGCTTTTTGAATTGATCAGGATTCCTTCCATCAGCGCAAAAGCTGAAGCAAAAGATGACATGTTAAAAAGTGCAGAGTATATAAAGGCTGCACTGATAAGTGCCGGTGCAGATCATGCAGAGGTTAAGGAAACAAAGGGCTGGCCTGTTGTTTACGGCCATAAAATTATCGATGAATCTTTGCCTACCGTACTTGTTTACGGCCATTATGATGTACAACCCGTTGAGCCACTTGATTTATGGGATTCGCCGCCTTTCGAGCCTGAGGTAAGGGATGGAAAGATCTATGCTCGTGGTGCTGATGATGACAAGGGTCAGCTCTATATGCACGTAAAAGCTTTCGAGCTAATGAACAGAACAGGTACACTCACTTGTAATGTGAAATTTATGATTGAGGGCGAAGAGGAGATTGGCTCTCCAAGCTTAAAGCAATTCTGTAAGGAAAACAAGGAATTACTGAAGGCCGATGTAATACTGATTTCTGATACAACTATGATTGCTCAGGATACACCATCCATTACTGTTGGTTTGCGGGGATTGAGCTTTATGGAGGTGGAGGTGACCGGTCCAAACCGGGATCTGCATTCGGGTTTGTTTGGAGGGGCTGTGGGTAATCCTGCTAATCTGCTGGCTAAAATGATAGCTTCTCTTACCGATGAGAATAACCACATAGCCATTCCGGGATTTTATGACGATGTGCAGGAGGTTTCGGACAGCGAACGGAGTGAGATGGCAAAAGCTCCATTCAGTGAAGAGGCGTATAAAAAAGCACTCGATATTAATGAGGTGGTGGGCGAAGCTGGATTCTCATCCAATGAGAGAACCGGTATCAGGCCAAGCCTGGATGTGAATGGGATATGGTCTGGTTATACCGGTGAAGGGGCTAAAACAGTACTCCCCTCAAAGGCATATGCCAAGATCTCCATGCGATTGGTCCCCAACCAGGATTCCGGGAAAATTGATGAACTGTTTATTAAGCATTTCGAAAGTATTGCACCTGAAGGGACAAAAGTTAAGGCTAAAAGCCTGCACGGGGGACAGGGGTATGTAACCCCCATTGACTTCCCGGCATACAGAGCAGCCAGCAGTGCCATTGAGGAGAGCTTTGGAAAACAACCCATCCCGGTGCGAAGTGGAGGCAGTATTCCCATTGTTTCAGATTTTGAAGAGGTGCTGGGTATAAAATCAATTCTGATGGGTTTTGGTCTGGATTCTGATGCGATCCATTCACCCAACGAAAATTATCCTCTTTTTAACTTCTATAAAGGGATTGAAACCATCCCTCTGTTCTACAAGTATTTTGTAGAAGAGATGAAGTAAACGATCCCTTACATATTTGATTATTGAACCGCTGGCAATTTGCTGGCGGTTTTTCTTGTAAATGCCATATATTTCTGATAATGGTAATAAAAATACAGGTATTAATGTATAAAAATATAAAATGCACGGCTTTAGGTATAAAAAGAAGGGGGTAGAAATAAAAAAAAGTATATATTTGCAGCATCAAACCCTAAAATCAATTCAATTTAAATAAAAAATTATGGCCATTATCAGATTTAAAGCACTGGAACAGGTTTTTGACAGGAAGCCAAATCATGTAAGCCCTCCCTCAGATAAAACGTCAGATTATTTTGGAATTAATGTCTTTGATAAGGTGAAGATGCAAAAGTACCTCTCCAAAGATGCTTTTAATCATGTGATGGATGCAATTGAAAAAGGAACTCCCATTGACAGAAGGAAAGCAGATGCAGTAGCAACAGGTATGAAGGCATGGGCCACTGAAAGGGGTACCACACACTATACGCACTGGTTCCAGCCATTGACAGGTGGAACTGCTGAGAAGCACGATGCATTTATACAGCTTAACCAGTATGGGGGTGTGGTTGAAGCATTTGCTGGCAGTGCGCTGGCTCAACAGGAGCCCGATGCCTCTTCTTTCCCCAGCGGCGGGATCCGGAATACTTTCGAAGCCCGTGGTTACACTGCCTGGGATCCTTCATCACCAGCATTTATTATTGACAATACCCTGAGTATACCTACTATATTTATATCCTATACAGGGGAAGCACTGGACCATAAAGCTCCACTGCTTAAGGCATTGAACGTAATTGATAAAGCAGCTACTGAAACCTGCCAGCTGTTTGATAAGAATGTAACCAAGGTGCATGCGAATCTGGGTTGGGAACAGGAATATTTCCTCATTGATGAAGCACTCTATTATGCACGACCCGACCTGGCATTAACCGGACGTACACTGATGGGTCACGCTTCAGCCAAGGACCAGCAGTTGGATGATCACTATTTCGGGTCTATACCTGAGCGTGTTACGGCATTTATGCATGATCTTGAATCGGAATCATATAAGCTGGGAATACCGGTAATTACGAGGCACAATGGGGTGGCACCCAATCAGTATGAATTAGCTCCTGTCTTTGAGGAGTGTAACCTGGCTGTGGACCACAATGTATTGTTAATGGACCTGATGAAAAAAGTGTCCAGGCATCACGGGTTCAGGGTGCTGTTCCACGAAAAGCCGTTTCGGGGTATCAACGGTACAGGTAAGCATAACAACTGGTCACTAGCCACAGATACAGGAGTAATTCTGCACAAGCCCGGGAAGAATCCAAAATCCAACATGCAGTTTCTTGCCTACGTTGTAAATACCATTAAAGCGGTTTATGACCATCAGGATCTTTTGAGGGCCAGTATTGCTTCGGCTTCCAACGCTCATCGACTGGGTGCCAATGAAGCTCCGCCTGCCATACTATCCTGCTTTCTGGGAACAGAGGTATCGGCCATGCTTGATCAACTGGAGGAACAGGTAACCAATAAGAAGATGACCCCGGATGAGAAGACAGCACTCAAATTGGATATTGGAAAGATTCCTGAAATTTTACTTGATAATACGGACAGGAACCGGACTTCACCCTTTGCTTTTACCGGAAACCGTTTTGAGTTCAGGGCTGTAGGTGGAAGTTGCAATCCAGCCACACCCATGACCGTATTGAATGCTGCAGTGGCTGCCCAGCTCATTGAATTCAATGGTGAGGTTGAGAAACTGGTAGACAACGGTGTAAAGAAAGACGAAGCTATTTTCCAGGTGTTAAGAAAATACATCATTGCTTCCAAAGCCATTCGATTTGAGGGCGACAATTATAGCGATGACTGGGTAAAGGAGGCTGAGAAACGTGGACTGACCAATGTGACAGATGTCCCTGAAGCACTTTCAGCTTACCTATCAGATAAATCCCGGAAACTATTCTTTGATCTTGGAATCTTCACCGAGTCGGAGCTGGAAGGACGTGTTGAAGTAATGTTCGAACAGTATACCTTGAAGATTCAGATCGAAGCTCGGGTGCTGGGTGATCTGGCCATTAATCACATTGTCCCAACTGCCGTTAAGTATCAAAACAGGTTGATGGAGAATGTGCTGGGATTAAAAGAGATCTACGGAGAGGAATACAAGGATCTGGCTGGAAACAGGATAGAATTGATCAAAGAGATCTCAGACCATGTAACTGCAATTAAAAATGGTGTAAATGATATGGTTGATGCCAGGAAGGTTGCTAACAAAATGGATGATGAGAAGGAAAAAGCCAAGGTTTATTCTAAAAAGATTGCTCCTTTCCTTGATAAGATCCGCTATCACATCGACAAGCTCGAGCTTATTGTAGATGATGAGATCTGGCCATTGCCAAAGTACAGGGAGCTGTTGTTCTTAAGCTAAATCATACAATCGCATCTAAATTGTTCAGGCCTCCCGCTCTCGGGGGGCCTTATTCGATCTACAGGTATATCAAATAATCGGTGGATTATTGCGTTTTATATTCATAGAAAAAAAAGGTAATTTTATGAAAATGTTAAAACGGGTAATCGATGACCAATAAACTCATGAAATACACATTCCTGGCCGTGATGGCTATACTTCTTTTTTCTTTACCGGCGGAAGCCCAGAAGAAGCAGAAAGATTCAAGGGCTCAGGCGGCTTATGATGCCGGGGAGTATTTTGAAGCCATCGACCTCTATAAGAACGCTTACAATAAGGTAAAGGATAAGACCCAAAAGATTGCCATTCTCTTTAAAATTGGAGATTGCTACAGGATACTTGGGGATGCCAGGTCGGCTGAGCTCTGGTTTAAAAAGGCGATCAGGGAGGATTACCAGGATCCGATCATATATCTCAGGTATGGCCAGATGATGCTTATTAATGAAAAGTATGATGAAGCCGAAGAGCAATTCAGCACTTATATAGATCTGGTTCCAGATGATCCAAGGGGATCCAGGGGGGTCGAATCGTGTGAAGCTGCCATTGTATGGAAAGAGAACCCAACCGGTTATATTGTGGAGAATATGCGATACTTTAACTCCCGGCAGAGGGATTTCAGTCCGGCATATGTAAATGAAGGGTTTACTGAGATACTTTTTACCTCCACCAGGGAGGATGCTACCGGCAATGCAACACATGGAGCCACAGGTCAGAATTTTGCAGATATTTTTTCCTCAAACATTGACAGGAAAGGGAAATGGAGTGTTCCGGTTCCTGTGGAGAGTCTCAATACCGAGTTTGAGGATGGCACACCCTGTATCTCCTCCGATTTTTCGACCCTTTACTTCACCCGATGTATGAAGGGTAAAAACCAGCAACTGGGATGTCAGATCTACAGGTCCACCTCAAGTGGAGCAGGAGAGTGGTCGGAGCCCGAGGTTGAGTTTCAGGAATTTGGTGACAGTATAACCACTGCACACCCAGCCATATCTCCAGACGGTCTTACGCTCTATTTTGTATCAGATATGCCAGGCGGACTTGGAGAGAAGGATATTTGGAGAGTTACCAGGGAAAGTGAAGGCAGCTCCTGGGGCTCACCTGTAAACATGGGAGAGCAGATCAATACTCCCGGCAACGAACTCTATCCTTACGTGCATAGTGACGGAACTCTATATTTCTCCACCGACAGCAGGATTGGTCTTGGAGGATTGGATATTTACAAGGCCAGGCTTGATGAGGTTGGCAATTGGAGCCTGGAGAATATGAAACCTCCCATCAACTCGTCTGAGGACGATTTTGGGATTACTTTTGAATCTGATGTGGAGCGTGGTTTCTTCAGTTCTTCAAGGAAGGGCAGAGGAAATGATGAGATTTTTTCATTTGTTTTACCTCCACTGGAATTCTCTGTAATCGGCGTAGTTAAGGATGAGCGAAACGATCAGATTCTTCCGGGTTCAACCGTTAAATCGGTGGGAAGTGATGGAATCACCATTGAATCGAAAACTGGAGATGAAGGCACCTTCAAATTCATGCTAAAACCTGCCACCGACTATGTGTTTATTGCAAGTCAGCCCGGATATCTGAATGGAAAGGAGAGAGAATCCACCAGGGGGCTTGATCAAAGTAAGGAGTTTGAAGTTACCATTTATCTGGCTTCCATTGAGCAGGTAATCGAGTTACCAAATATCTTTTACGATTTTGCCAAATGGGACCTGAGGCCTGAATCTATGGTATCGCTCGATAACCTTGTAGAGACACTGGACGATAATCCCAATGTGACCATCGAGTTAATGTCGCACACCGACTCAAGAGGTAGTCCAGCCGATAACCAGGAGCTGTCCCAAAAGAGGGCTCAGTCAGTTGTCGATTATTTGATCTCAAAAGGAATTGCAGCCGACAGGCTTCAAGCTAAAGGATATGGAGAGGCTCAGCCAAAGGTGGTGGACGAAAAGGTGATATCGCAATATAATTTCCTGAAAATCGAGGATGTACTGACCGAAAATTTCATCAACCAACTTGATGGAGCCGAGCTGCAGGAGAAAGCGCATCAGGTGAACAGGCGGACCGAATTCAGGGTGCTTTCAACCGATTATATTCCGAAAAACTGAAATTGATGAGTCATTCTTCCCGCTACCTGCTGCGCGGTGTCTCCTCCGGTAAGGAGGAGGTCCACCAGGCCATCAGGCATGTGGACAAAGGGTTATTTCCCAAAGCATTCTGTAAAGTGATTCCGGATATGCTTACAGGTGATCCTGAATATTGCCTGGTGATGCATGCCGACGGGGCCGGGACCAAGTCTTCACTGGCCTACATGTACTGGAAAGAGACAGGTGATCTCTCAGTCTGGAAAGGAATTGCCCAGGATGCAATTGTGATGAATCTGGATGATCTGTTGTGTGTGGGTATGACAGGGGATATCCTTCTCTCCTCCACCATAGGCAGAAACAAGAACAAAATTCCGGGGGAAGTCATCTCGGCTATTATCAACGGGACCGAAGAGATTCTGGGGGAGCTCAGAGAGATGGGTGTTCCCATTTACAGTACAGGTGGGGAGACCGCGGATGTGGGCGATCTGGTGAGGACCATTATTGTGGATTCAACAGTGGTGGCGAGATCGAAGCGAAGTGAGATCATTGAAAACAGAATCGCGCCGGGTAATGTCATAGTCGGGCTGTCGTCGTCGGGACAGGCATCATACGAAGATTCATATAATGGCGGAATGGGCAGCAATGGACTCACCTCTGCCAGGCACGATGTATTTGCTGGATACCTGGCATCGAAGTATCCTGAAAGTTATGATCCGGATGTTCCCTCCGAGCTCATTTACTCCGGGAAAAAAGCACTTACAGATCTAATCGAGGGTGTTGGGTTAGATGCCGGGAAATTGGTCCTTTCACCTACCCGCACCTATGCCCCGGTTATCAGGGAATTGCTTTTAAACTATAGAGAGCAGATCGATGGGATGATTCATTGTTCAGGAGGAGCTCAGACAAAAGTACTTCACTTTGCCGGTGAGGTTCATATTATCAAAGATCACCTTTTCCCTTTACCTCCACTGTTTAGAATGATCCAGGCGGAATCGGGAACGGATTGGAAAGAGATGTACCAGGTTTTCAATATGGGACACCGGTTTGAGATCTATACAGATGAAGATACTGCTAAAGAGGTGATCAAGCTGGCAGAAAAGTACAGCATAGAGGCCAGGATCATAGGACACTGTGAGGCGGCCAGCCAGAAAAAACTGACCATTCAGGGAGATCAGGGGGAGTTTGTATATTAAGATAAAATTGACGCATGGGAGAAAACATGATACAATCCCGGTTAGAAGGGGTAAAAGTCAGGTTCGATGAAGTAGGACAGCTAATAACCGACCCCTCGATTTTAGCTAATATGCCACGGTATATAAAACTGAACCAGGAGTACAAACAGCTTGAGCCTGTCATTGAAGCCTATGATGCCTATGGCAATCTGTTGAGCAATATTGAAAGTGCAAAAGAGATGCTTTCTGAAGAGAAGGATGTGGAACTCAGGGAGATGGCTAAGGAGGAGCTGGACTTGTACCAACAGGAGTTAATTGCCCTGGAGGAGAAAATAAAGCTGTTGCTGTTACCCAAAGATCCTGAAGATGCGAAAAGCGCCATTGTGGAGATCAGAGCTGGTACCGGAGGAGATGAAGCCAGTATTTTTGCAGGGGATTTGTACAGGATGTACATTAAATTCTTTGAATCGAAGGGTTGGAAAGCCTCTGCCACCAGTTTTACAGAAGGCACAGTAGGAGGCTACAAGGAGATCATCATGGATGTGTCGGGTCAGGGTGTATACGGGATCATGAAATATGAATCGGGTGTGCACAGGGTGCAGCGGGTCCCACAGACCGAGACTCAGGGAAGGGTTCATACTTCAGCTGCAACGGTAGCTGTATTGCCCGAAGCAGAAGAGTTTGAAGTTGTGGTAAACCAGGCTGATATAAGGAAGGATACCTATTGTTCTTCAGGTCCGGGTGGGCAATCTGTGAATACCACCTATTCAGCCATACGTCTTACCCACATACCTACCGGGATAGTGGTTACCTGCCAGGATGAGAAGTCCCAGTTAAAAAATCTGGATAAAGCAATGAAGGAGCTAAGAACCCGTCTTTATGCAGTTGAATATCAGCGTCGGATGGATGAGATCTCTTCCAAGCGAAAGACCATGGTTTCTTCGGGCGATCGTTCGGCAAAGATTCGTACCTACAATTATCCCCAGGGACGTGTTACTGATCACCGGATTAACCTGACACTCTATAATCTTCAATCCATTATTAATGGAGCCCTGGGTGAGGTAATTGATAAGCTCCAGGTGGCTGAGAATGCCGAGCGATTAAAAGAAAGTGGAATGCAATAATATCTGGCTCATGAATGCTGAAGAACTATACCGGAATATCTTGCGCAAGAAGAGTTATCTATGTGTGGGACTTGATACAGACTATAACAAGATTCCAAAGATGCTTCTTGACAGCGAGTATCCCATTTATGAGTTTAATAAGCGTATAATTGATGCCACTGCGGATCTGGCAGTTGCCTATAAACCCAATCTTGCATTTTATGAAAGCATGGGTGCTGCAGGTTACATGAGCCTGGAAATGACAATTACCTATATGCGCACCAACTATCCTGATCTGTTTATTATTGCTGATGCGAAAAGGGGGGATATTGGGAATACGTCACGGATGTATGCGCATGCCTTTTTTAAGACCCTGGATTGTGATGCCGTTACACTATCTCCTTATATGGGATTTGATAGCATCTCCCCTTTCCTTGAGACAGATGGGAAATGGGCCATTTTGCTTGCTCTGACTTCAAATGAGGGATCAAAGGATTTTCAATTGCTGAATATGGAGGGGGATAAACAGCTGTACGATCAAGTGATAACCACTTCTGCTGGTTGGGGAAATGTGAATAACATCATGTATGTGGTAGGTGCAACCAGGGCTGAATCTTTGTCTCATATCAGGAAACTGATCCCTGAACATTTCCTTCTGGTACCTGGTGTTGGAAGCCAGGGGGGGAGTCTTAATGAGGTGGCAGTTCATGGAATGAATGATCGCTGCGGATTGCTTGTAAACGCAAGCAGATCCATCTTATATGCCGATGTAACCAACAAATTTGAGGAGGCCGCCAGGAAAGAGGCTGCCAGACTTCAAAATGAAATGGAAATCACATTGAGGAACAAGGACCTTCTCCAATAAAAAAATGATCATGGGGAAGGCTGCGCTGGGAAAGAAGATTTAAAAAGGGCTCCAATCTCTGAGAAGAGCTTTTTCAAAGTGTCCACTTCCATGCGGGTAAGCCTGTTGATATTCACAATATTTCCTGGGACTTCGCCCTTGGTGATGCTTTCAACCTGGAATTTTAAGCGGAGGTGCATCATAAAGTTATAAGCCTGAAAAAGTTCTTCCTGGCTCATTTTATGGATGCATTTCCGGGAAGACAATTCAATTAAGCGATCCAGGCTATTGGTCTGGGTAAGTTTTTCACGGATGGAATATAAACGGATGAATGCGACGATCGGAAGCATTACATTTTTTATATCCAGGTTGGGCCCGTCGGAAGGGGACTCATCTCCCACGAGCTTTCCGAAAATATTCAAAGGAGGTTTGAACTTCAGAACAACCTGGGTCATGTGGTAGTAAAACACAGATTTATTATCTGATATTTCCATGATATGATTGCGAAGCTCATCCACCAGGGACTGCTCACCAAAAACAGACCTGAAATCAAAGAAAATTGCCGCTTCAAGAATATCCTGGGGATTGCTTGTATTAAACCACTGGGTGAAATAGTTTTTCCAGGTGGCCAATGCCTGGGTCCATTTTGGATTTTGAGCCATGATATCTCCTCTGCAATAGTTATAACCCACCGTGTTCAGATCTTTATTCACCCTTGCTCCCAATTCAAGAAAATACTTCCGGGTAACCTCCAGCCTTTCCTCTTCAAGCACTTCAAAGATGATGGCATTATCCTGGTCAGTGGCCAGGGTCTGTTCACCCCTGCCTTCACTCCCCAATACAACAAACGCAAATTCAGCCGGGGGCTTTCCCATATCCTCCATGGCAAAATGAATCACCTGCTGGTGTATGGCATCGGCCACAGAAGTAATGATCCTGTTGATGTGATCAGTCTTATCCCCACTCTCCAATAGTGCTTTCACAAGCACCGGAACCCGCTTGTAAATTGTTGAAAGCTGACTTACTTCCTCGGCAATTTCTATTTCCTTCACCATGAAGCTTATGGTATTCTGCTGTACATTTATTAAATGTTCGTAAGCGATCACCCCGGTGATATTATTCTTTGCATCCACAGTGGCAAGGTGGGAAACATTCTTGCTATTCAGACTCAATAAAGCCTCATAAAGAAGTGCATTTTCGGAGATAGTCTGCACCGGCGAGCTCATGATCTCAACAACCGGTGTCCCGGGATCCACACCAGCTGCAACTACTCTTTTTGTAAGGTCATTGTGGTTGATCACGCCAATGATGCTGTTCCCCTGACTAATAAAAACCGAATTTCTCTTTTTCCGGGTCATCAGTAAAGCAGCGTCCCGGATGGAAGAGGTTGTCTGACATTTTTTCACATCCTCGATCAGGGGCCTGATGGGCTGGCTCATTAATTGGAGAGAAGATTGTAATTCATCCGTAAGCATTTCGCTGTCCTTTGCAAGCTGCTGTTTCAGACTGATCTCTTTGATGATTACAATATATCCTTTCCCTTCAGCATAAGAAATCATGGATGCAGAGACTACCACTTCTTTTGTCAGGCCATCTTTGCATTTTAAGACAGCCTCAAGTGACACCGACTTTTTGGGATCATCAAATGAATCCACCAGCTTGTCCCATTCCAGGTTGAAAAAGTCACCAAAACGTAATGTACTGACTTCAGTAGGATCATATCCGCTCAGCTTACTGAATTTTACGTTGGAGAAAATAATTTTCTCTTTCAGTATCATCAGTGTACCTTCCGTGGAAGCCTCAACCAGTGATTTATACTTTTCTCTTGACAAGCGAAGCTTAGCCTCCGCATTTTTCCTTTTATTCTCTATCCCAAGGCTCTGTTTGATCATAAAAGCCAATATGGCAATGATGAGAATTGTAAATATCAGTGTGATTCGTAAAAGTTTGTTCTTTAATACTTTAATTTCAATGTGCACATCCTCCAGATAGATGCCTGTTCCAATGATCCAATCCCATGGTTCGAATTCCTTCACATAGGAAAGTTTGGGTACGATACGTGTCGAATCATCCTTCCACTGCCACATATAGTCGATATATCCTTCTCCCTTTTCGGCAATTATTTTCGTCACTTCCACAAAAAGTAATTTACCTTCCGGATCCTGGTATTTTGATAAATCGGTATCAATGAGTTCCGTTCGGTAGGGATGCATAATCATCACCGGTTGTTTGTCAATGATCCAGAAATAATCCTTGAATTCCCTGCCATACCTTACCTGCTCAATCCTTTCTGTTACAAGAAATTTAGCACTATCCTCCGTCAATTTCAGGTCAAGCACTTCCTGGTGGTATTCATCCAGCAGACTCCAGACCGTATTTGTGAGCTCAAAAATCGTCTCCTTCTTCCCTTCCATGATACTCTTCTCAAAAGAAGGCAGGACCACCATAAAAATCAGCAGGATAAAAAATCCTATGGCCCCTATGGAGGGAAGCACGATGAATAAGAAAAAACGGTTCATGTTGTTTTCAGACATTGAGATTCAGTTTTCAGCACTTTATCACCTGGAGTATGGACCGCTCCAAATCAAATTTACAAAATCCGCTGCGGTTCTCGTGCTTTGTAATGGACGAAATTCCAATACATATGGGGAAATTTTTCAAACTGATGGTTTTATAGCGGTGATGTTTGAAATGCCCCTGTGAAACGGTATACGCTCCCCTGATATGCGCATGTCCTGTGAAGCTTATGCTGCAATCATGCTTTTCCATAAATTCAAAATGAGGTCTGAATTCTTCAGGTCGGGTATAGAATCCCTTTTTAAATCCGGAAAGATTCGGATAGGCATAGTGGCTGAACAGGATATTTGATCCCTTATGATTCAATGTAAAATACTCGGGTAGGGATCTGATGTATTCTATATCCTCTGAAGTATACAGAGGATCGAGATTATCTTCTTCATGCAGCCATATCTCGTTTTTTCCTGATTCTTTTCTTTGCTGATAATCAAGCTCATACCAGTTGTCTGGGAAGTCAAAGATCGCTGAATTTACAGGGATCACCTGTGCGGAATGATAATCATGATTGCCCGGAACAATCATACAGTTTTTCTCTCTTAATATGGATAGGCATTCATGCGCATTCCTGGTTTTCCTGTAGGTATAATGAGGAACACTGAATCCGGCAATATCCCCCAGACAAACCAGCTGATCATACCCCAACCTTTCGATTTTACCAATTATCTTTTTTAGACTGCCGATATCCTCGTGAATATCTGATATGATCGCTAAACGCAAAGCAGAAGGTTTGATTTGCCTCAAAAATTACGAAATTAAATTCAATGCTGCATCATCAGAATAATCTCAGGATTAGTTTACTAATTCCCTTACCTTTTCTGCAGCCTCCTGGAGTGTAATAGCGGAATGAACCTCAAGCCCTGAGTGATCAATGAGGACTTTTGCCTCTTCAGCATTGGTTCCCTGCAGTCTGACAATCACAGGGATATCAATCTGACCGATGGTCCGGTAAGCTTCCACAACACCTTCTGCAACACGATCACAGCGCACTATTCCGCCGAAAATGTTAATGAGAATTGCTTTCACATTTGGATCTTTCAGTATGATCCTGAACCCGGCTTCCACAGTTTGCGCATTTGCTGTTCCACCCACGTCCAGAAAATTAGCCGGTTCTCCTCCCGAATGTTTAATAATGTCCATGGTGGCCATGGCCAGTCCGGCACCATTTACCATGCAGCCCACATTGCCATTAAGTTTAATGAAATTAAGGTTAAACTTTCCGGCTTCCACTTCAGTGGGATCCTCCTCATTCAGATCCCGCATGGCTTTATAGGGTGCATGTCTGTACAGGGCATTATCATCTATGTTGACCTTAGCATCGGCAGCCATGATCCGGTGATCGGAAGTTTTGAAAACCGGATTGATCTCAAACATAGATGCATCCGAGTTCTCATAGGCATTATAAAGGGCAATGGAAAACTTGACCATCTCCTTAAAAGCATTCCCGGAGAGCCCCAGGTTAAATGCAATTCGCCTGGCCTGGAATGGCTGGATCCCTGCTCCGGGATCTATTTCTTCCTTGAAGATCAGGTGAGGAGTTTGCTCGGCAACGGTCTCTATATCCATTCCCCCTTCTGTGGAGTACATAATGATATTCTTACCTGTTTCCCTATTGAGCAATACACTCATATAGAACTCCTGTGGTTCACTCTCCCCGGGATAAAATATACCTTGTTCGATAAGTATCTTATGGACTATTTTACCTTCTGGCCCTGTCTGGTGTGTGACCAGGTTCATTCCCAATATGGACTTGGCGTATGATTTTACTTCATCAAGTGATTTGGCGATCTTCACACCACCCCCTTTGCCGCGGCCTCCTGCATGGATCTGTGCTTTAACAGCCCATGTATCGGCACCTGTTTCCGCTTTAATTCTTTGAGCAGCTTCGTAGGCCTGATCAGGTGTGTGGGCCACCTCACCGGCGGGTACAGAAACCCCGAATTGTTTTAGGATTTGCTTTCCCTGGAATTCATGAATATTCATAATTGACAGTATTTGATTTGTCTCACCCAATATCTGATTACTGCGGGTGTAAGTACAAAATTAGCAATTACTAGGACAGTAGGAAGTAAAAAGTAGAAAGTAAAAAGTAATAAAATGAGTAATTTCGAAGCAAATTATATGCAATGAGAAAAGTGCCAAATGAGGAACTTGATCGTCTGTCCGTTCAGGACTTTAAGAAATCAAAGAAGATCCCAGTCATAGTGGTATTGGATAATGTAAGAAGTCAAAATAACATTGGATCAGTGTTTCGTACAGCAGATGCATTTCGTTTGGAATCCATTTTCCTATGCGGTATAACATCAAAGCCGCCCCATCGTGAGATTCATAAAACTGCCCTGGGGGCCACTGAGTCGGTTCACTGGGAGTACCGGGCAGAGACCAGTGAAGCCATAGAGGAGCTGAGAGCAAGAGGGTACCAAATTATCGCAGTTGAACAGACTGAAAACTCAGTGTCTCTTGAGCAACTTCGTCTAACTATGGATCAAAAATATGCCCTGATATTTGGTCACGAGATTCGGGGAGTGGATCAGAGAGTAGTTGATATTTGTGACCAGTGTGTTGAGATCCCACAATATGGTACCAAACATTCATTAAATATCTCCGTGGCAGCGGGTATCGTTATCTGGGATGTATTCAAGCAAATGTCACTTTAAACATTTCCATATTGTGCTTTTAAAAACGCGTGTTATTGGTTAGTCACTAACCTAATAACCATTAACTTAATAACAAAAAAAGAGGATGCCTAGATAGGTATCCTCTTTTTTTAATTATTTAAAATATTGCTTATTGTACGATAGCTTTGAATTCGGCAGTTTCGAAAAGCTTGGCAAATTCAAGGTCTTTTGCAGCACGATCCTTAACCCATTCAGGGCTCTTGCAGTTTTCAACAGCCAGTTTCAGGTTCTCGAGAGCCACATCAGATTTATCCTGATTTGCAGCAACAACGGCGCGCACGTAATAACCCATTCCGCCTACCATCTCAATGTTGGAAAGATCTCTCCAGGCACCTGTATCATCACCGGCAAGGTACTTGGCAAGGGCTCCATTGTATGAAGCCTCACTTCCAAAGTAGTTAACAGCGGCTTGATAATTGCCTTCAATGATATTAACAATCCCCAGGTTGTAGTTTACTTTTGCACCGGCTCCAAGGGAAGCTGTAAAGGCCTCTTTAGCTGCTGCAACCTCTCCCTTTTTAAGGGCAATGGCCCCCAGGTTGTTATTTACAATGTCATGGTCTTTTAGTGCTTTGGCATCTTTGAATGCGGCCTCAGCTTGATCCATTTTTCCCATCTTATAAAGAATTGCTCCTTTGTTGTTGTGAGCACGTACACACTTGGGAGCTACCTCTGTTGCTTTCTTATATATAGCAAGCTTGGTTTCCTTATCTTCAGCCAGTGTGGCAGTATAAAGAAGCTCTTCCAGAACCAATGTGTCTTTATTATTGGCCCAAAGATCTTTCAATTCAGCATCGCTCCAACCAATATGTTCCATATTTACAGTAAACTTAGACCTTCTCAGCTGGGGAAGAATTTCTTCTGCAATCACTTCGAAGGCAGCAGTTAGATTTTTGATTTCCTGCTCACGAACAACGGGGTCTGAATGCATACTCAGTACCCTGAGGATCATCTCCTTGTCCTGAATATCAGATGCTTCAAGAGCTGCTTTAAACCCATCCCAGTCTTCAGGAGTGGAGAGCAGGCTCATCAGTTCGTCTGCAACCTCTACATCAGACTTCTTAAGTTGTCCGGCCAGGTATTTTTCAGCCGACTTTTTTCTTTTGTCTGCAAGTCTGGTATTCAGGTCAAGCTCGCCATCCGGGGAAGCATATGCTGAAATCTCAAGACCTTTTAACTCCAGTCTTTCGTTCTCGTCGGTCTTCTTAATTACCTGGTTTAACTTATCAATCTCTTCCTTGGATATTTCAGATTTGCGAATATCAGCCCTGTTAATTACATACTTAATGTCGGCCTCATAGGCTTTAGGAACGATTTGCTGATAATGATCCTCAAAGGTCAGTACCTTGGCATTTTTGTATACCAACTGTGGAGTAGCAATCACACCATCTGCAAGTTTTACAGTGCCAAGGTCTGCAGTTTTGTCTTTAATAGCTGCTGTCACATTGAAGTAGAGTTCGGATCTCATCATCACATCTTCATAGGCGATGTTTTTAGAGGTACTTGCTTTGCCTCCGCTTTCAAAAGCAATGGATTTGTTGTTTTCAGTTACATCTTCTCCTTGCAGAACAAGAGGCTCCATTGAAGCTTCTGCTTCTTCATACTTTAAAACAGGAGTAAGGGTGACAACCGCTTTTTTGTTAAAATACTTAGCGGGGTAGTTTACGTCAATGCTAAAATCAACAGTTCCTCCATGCATTTCGAGTACTTCGGGAGTTACAGCATAACTCACCTGGTCGGCTTCTTTGACCATTTTGTTGAGCCCGCCGCAACTACTTAGAACTGCTGCTGCCAGAAAGAGAATTGCAAAAGTTTTAAGGTTTTTCATAACAATCTTCATATTTGTTTAATATTTATTGATTTCTGTGGTTAATTTAATCACTTATACAAACTTAACAATGTTTTTGAAAATAATAAAGAATAATATGTGTATTACCTATAAATGTTATAAAATAAGAGGGTTCATCCCCTCTTTATACTCACCATTCAAAATTGACTCTTTTATCTTTTCATAATCTTCCTTCTTATTTACAAAATCCATATGGCTGGCATCAAGCACCAGGATCTTAAGATCGGTTTGGGATTTAAAGAATCCAAAGTACCCCTCCTGAACCTCTTTTAAATAGTTTTTCTGTATGTTAACTTCATAACTCCGGCCTCTTTTTTGGATATTTTCAAGTAGTTGGTCTACAGGGACATGAAGGTAAACGTACAGGTCAGGTTTGGGCGCTTGAAGATTGATAATTGAGAAGAGCTTTTCAAAGAGTATCATTTCATCATCCTTCAGGTTATGCTTGCTGAAAATAAATGATTTGGCCAATAGATAGTCGCTGATTACAGACTGACCGAACAGGTCGGGATGTCCCAACTCGGTTTTTATCTGTTGATAACGCTCAGAGAGGAACGACAACTCCACCTGGAATGCATATCGTTCCGGATCCTCATAGAATTTGGCCAGGAAGGGATTATCACTGAATTGTTCGAGAACCAGACGGCTACCTGTATCTCTGGCCAGCATGGTTGCCAGGCTGGTTTTGCCGGCCCCAATGTTTCCTTCTATAACTAAGTATTTATGTCCCAAAAATATAATACTAATAATTAAAAAGGGCCATCCCGCAAGAGATGGCCCAGTAAATTTAGCAATAAAGTCCCAAAATAGACCTAATCTTGTTTCCTTTCGGGTTTGGGAAGAAGCGCCTTCCTTGAGAGTTTGAGCTTACCGCTTCTCTCGTCCACTGAGATTAGTTTCACCTCGATTTCATCTCCTTCGCTTAAGACTTCTTCAACCTTTTCAAGCCTTCTCCACTCTATTTCAGAAATGTGGAGGAGCCCATCTTTACCAGGAAGGATCTCCACAAATGCTCCGTAAGGAGTGATGGTTTTGACCTTGCCCTTATAGATAGTTCCGGCTTCAGGTACAGCAACAATCCCCTTGATCCAGTTCATAGCTGCATCAATGGCAGCTTTGTCAACTGCAAATACATCAACCATACCCACATTATCATTCTCCTCAATGGTAATGGTACAATTGGTCTCCTTCTGAATCTCCTGGATTACTTTTCCACCAGGCCCGATTACTGCACCGATCATATCCTTGGGAATCTCAATTCTTTCGATCCTTGGTGTATGTGGTTTATAATCTGCATTGGGTTCTGAAATGGTCTCTTTCATCTTATCCAGAATATGAAGCCTGCCAGTTCTGGCTTGATCCAGTGCCTGGGCGAGGATTTCATAAGAGAGGCCTTCCACCTTAATATCCATTTGTGTGGCGGTGATTCCATCACGGGTTCCGGTTACTTTAAAATCCATATCTCCTAAGTGATCTTCGTCTCCAAGAATATCGGAAAGAACAGCAAATTTATCAGATCCCTTATCGGTGATTAAACCCATGGCAATGCCCGAAACCGGTTTTTTGATCTGTACACCTGCATCCATAAGAGATAGTGTGCCGGCACAAACTGTGGCCATGGAGGAGGAGCCGTTGGATTCAAGAATATCTGAGACAATCCTGAGTGTGTATGGCATTTCGTCTTCAGAAGGAAGCATTCTTTTCAAGGCCCTGTGAGCCAGGTTGCCATGTCCTACTTCTCTTCGGCTGGTTCCCCTGTTGGGACGTGCATCTCCTGTGGAGAAAGCTGGGAAGTTATAATGAAGTAAAAACTTATCAGTTCCTTTTTTCAACACATCATCGATGAGTTTTGCATCCATTTTTGTGCCAAGTGTGACTGTGGTAATGGATTGTGTTTCACCCCTGGTAAATACGGCTGAACCATGTGCTGACGGCAGGTAATCCACTTCACTCCAGATGGGGCGGATCTCATCCGTTTTTCTTCCATCAAGTCTGATTGCATCATCAAGTACGGCACGGCGTACCGCTTCCTTCTCCACATCGTGGTAGTATTTCCCTACCAGCTTCTCATTCACTTCACCCTCTTCACCTGCTTCTTCAATAAGTTTGGCAAGAAACTCTTCCTTTACATTACCGAAAGCTTCACTTCTGGCATGTTTGTCATTATTTCCGGATTTAGCAATTGCATAGGCAGCATTATAGGTTTCATCCCATACCCGTTTGCTTAAATCCTCATCAGTGACTTCGTGACTATATTCACGTTTCGTCTCTTTACCAACTTTCTTTGACAGGGCTAGCTGAGCTTCACACATGGGCTTGATGGCGCCATGGGCAAATTTGATGGCTTCAAGCATATCGGCTTCGGAAACTTCACTCATTTCACCTTCTACCATAAGGATATTATCATAGGTGGCACCCACGATGATCTCAATATCTGCTTCTTCCAGTTGGCTGAATGTGGGATTCACTACGAATTGACCGTTTACTCTGGCAACACGTGCTTCAGCAATGGGGCCATGGAAAGGAACATCAGAAACTGCCAGTGCAGCTGAAGCAGCCAATCCTGCTAATGCATCCGGAGGGGTATCAGATTCTGCAGACATCAATGTGACGTTCATAAAGGTCTCTGCATGATAATCATCCGGGAACAGGGGACGCAATGCGCGGTCCACCAGCCTGGAAACTAATATTTCATAATCTGAAGGCCTTGCCTCACGTTTAAGAAACCCACCTGGGAATTTTCCCAGTGAGGCATATTTCTCTTTATAATCTACAGAGAGTGGCATAAAATCCACATCCTCTCTGGCTTCTTTTGCGCTTACCACGGAGGCAAGTATCATGGTGTCTCCCATTCTGACCATCACTGATCCGTCAGCCTGTTTTGCGAGTACACCGGTTTCTATACTAATTGAACGACCATCTCCTAAATCAATGGTTTCTTTAATTACTTTTGGTTTCGACATAACGATTGATTAAATACTATGAATACGAAAAAAGGCAATCAGATAATTGCCTTTTTTCGTAATATAAATCTCTTATTTTCTTATTTTCAGGGCTTTGATAATTGCACGATACCTCTCAATATCTTTTTCCTTGAGATAATCCAGCAATTTCCTCCTTTTACCTACAAGCTTAAGAAGCGCCCTCTGTGTGCTGTAATCCTTCTTGTTAGTGAGCAGGTGTTGTGTAAGGTGGTTGATTCTGGTGGTAAAAATTGCGATCTGGCCTTCTGCTGAACCTGTATCAGCTTCTGATTTGCCATACGTCTTGAAGATTTCCTTCTTGTTCTCCGTTGTTAAATACATCCTGTTTTCTACTTTAAAAAAATCTATTCCATTTTTCGAGTTGCAAAGGTATTTATTTATTTTGAAATAACAATTTGAAATAAGAAGATTTTCAAACAGACCACAACCCAGAAAATCAGTTGATTGGGTAACTGTATGGCCATATTATTACTGCACTGAGCCGTCTGTAGTAATGGTCTTTATCAGATGGTTAATTTGTGCTTTGGTGCCGAGGACAAAAATCTGATCGGTTGAGGCAAGTGTGGTTTCAGGCAAGGGATTGATCAGATATGATTTATCATGCCTCTTTAATCCAATAATATTGGCCCCCGATGTATTCCTTATATCCAGTTCGGAAATTGACTTTCCGGTGAAACAGGCTGCCATGTCTTTACACGATATCTCTTCCAATAAGACACTGTCAATACTCTGCAGGAGCAAGAAATCGATAAACTCAACAATATCGGGTTGTGCCACCAATTTGGCCATTCTCTTACCACCGATTTTATCGGGCATTATTACGTTGGTGGCACCTGCTCTTTTAAGTTTCACGTCGGAGTTTTCTAATGAGGCACGTGAGATAATTTTAATGGAGGGATTGATCTCCATGGCCGATAGTACTACAAAGAGGTTGTCCGCATCTTCCGGCAATGTGGTGATCATGGCTCTGGCACTATCCAGATGTGCATTGTTAAGGACTTCCTCATCAGAAGCGTCTCCTTCCACATAAAGCATTCCCGGAGTTTCCCTCAATGATTGAACTACGCCGGCATCCTTTTCTATTACCACGATGGGTACATTATGTTCAAGAAGTTCGATGGCTGCCTGCTTACCGTTTCGTCCATAACCACAGATGATTACATGGTTCGATAATCTTTCAATCTTTCTTTTCACTTTGGTATCTTTATATGAGTTTCTGAATACACCTTCAACGATGTATCTTGTAAAGGTGGTAACTGCGTAGGCAAAAATTCCGATGGAGAATATTACCAGAAAGGAGGTGAACCACATTCCCCGGTTGTCGAGGGGGTGAACTTCTTCAAATCCTACGGTGGCTATGGTTATTATGGTCTGGTAAATAGCTTCTGATGTCGTGTATCCAAGCAATGTATAACCAACAGAGCCTATAATCAGTACAGCAATCAGCAATCCAAATGTAAAATATGCGTGCTTCAGACTTTTCGTCTTCATGGACTATGGCTTTGATAAATTTTTCCCGATCCGACAGTCAAGACATCGTTTTTGCTTACAGTATTCATTATAAAGTTGGATCAATGCCTGACTTTCAAAAGCATTGCACGGAATTACTCCAAATTTAATCCATTTTTTGATAATATGGTTAGACTCAGCCCTCATCTCCTGTAGCATTTCCTTTTCGTTGCTTGCGTTATATCTTCTCCAGTCAACTCTGTCGATGGCCCGGAGGTGGGGTATAATCGCATTGATAATCAGGTTTTGGATGGCCTGTTTGCCCATCTTTTTTATGGAGTGTGGGGAGTTCTTTCCGAATATATAATGTGTATTCCAGTATTCGCTGGCGTTTAGTTGCAGTCTTTGTTCAATTTCTCCTATGGATTCAATTTTTATAAAGTCATCATCCAGAGGAAAATGAGAATGAATGAGTGAAGCGAATTGAGCCATTCTCAGGGTAGGGAAAGAGGCGGGACGAATGCGAAGGAATTTCCAGAGGTGGGGTTGAACAGGTCTCCCGGGCAGGGCTTTCTTCAGGTGGTCATAACGCTTTAACAATGAGATTGTATAGGGATCCTGTTTTTGAGTTTTAATAAGCAGGCCTGAATGACCAAACAGAAGGGCCTCCAAATGGGGTAGGCTCTCTTTAATTTCCAGCAGCAGAGGCAGAGGAATACCTGAGGCCATTATTTCGAAAGGCAGGCTGTTAATGGGCAACCCAAATCCAGAGGCCATGGCCAGAAAAAGGGCTTTATCTCTGTTATGAGGGTATCGGGTCAGGAGGTGGGAAGCATGACGGACCTTCTGGCCTGATCGCTGGTTATATAGGGTTTCAAGCCAGGGTTCTATGCTTTTTTTTGATACATTGGAAATAGATGATTGACAGGGCAGCCAGTTTTCATAAGTACTCTGATTTTCATGAAGCAGGATCTTTGAATGATCAGGATCAACTACAAGAGTAGGTATCAGACGATCCTTGCTGTTTTTAGTCAACTCATCGAAGTGATGAATCACATGAAGAATCACATTGTCGTAGGCAGGATCGAGGTGATGCCTGTGGTGGTTCCATTGGGATGCACGATGGTGTATCTCCACATTTCCCGCCCAGATCATATGTCCAAGCTTAATACGGGCATTGAAGAAATCGGGCCCTGCATGCGAATTTTGTTCTCCCGGGTGAATCACTTCCACGTCAATACCACATGTGGTTTTCAGCGAATTCCCCGGGACCAGGCGATTTTTCCAGATGAATTGAAGTCGATCCTCATGATTCATTAAGGATTAATGTGATAAAACAACATTTCTCGTTGTTATAATCCATAAAATTTGAACGGAAGCTTGGTGGATATGTTAAAATGCGTAAGCCAGGCCTATGGTTAATTCAACCGTCTTTACATAAAACTCTGCATCCAGCGGGGGGACTTCGTCAACAACATCCCTGAATAGGTCGAAAGTATAGACGAATTTAGCTTTGGTCTGGAAATAGTCTGCTGAGAGCTTCAGAGCAAGATCCGAATTAAGATTAATCCTCAGTCCGCCACCTGCGGTGAATCCAAATGCAAGATTGTTTCCGCTGGAGTGGGTATAGATGCTGGTTTCGTCGAAGTTAATTCTCAAATCCTGATCGGGAGCACGAAGGACAGTCAGACCCGCCAGTCCCCTGAAATCAATATAGAGTCTCTGGGAGGCTCTAATGGAAAAGTGAGGGCCGATAAACAGGTTGATGTAGTTCCAGAAACCCGTACCATATATGATTTCGGCATCTTCAGGAATGTCTATAATGGAGGTTGCATTCTCTTCCATGTAGACAATCATATCCTTTATCAGCGAATCGCGCTGAGCATAATTGGAACCGAATGAGAATGAACCACCAATGCCAAGATAGGATCCGGGAAAGAAAGCACCGTCAAATTTGATTGTGCCACCTGTTTTTGCGTAGCCACTTGAGGAAAGATCGCCTGTTTTAGCGTAATCACCCTGAGGCATGCTTGTTCCAAATGAAATACTGGCGAAGTTTTGCTGCCCGCTAACAGACAGACTGCCCAGGCTAAAAAAGAGTATCCCTATCCACGTATTTATTCTCATCATTTTCCTATTTTCCTAATTCTTGCTAAAAGTAAATAATTCCTCTTTTCTGAACTCTAAATTCTGTTAAATTTTTCTTCTGAATGGCATGGTCATGCAACGTACACCACCTCCTCCCCTGGAAAGTTCAGCTCCGTCAATGGTAAGTACATACTTATTAAATGACTCTGGATCGATCTTGCCATCCAGCACATCTCTCCCCTTAATAATCTCATAACCCGACCGGTTCAGGTCTTCCAGTGTGTGTACGTTTCGGTTGTAGCCAATCAGTTTTCCGGGGCCCACCGCAAAGAAATTGGCCCCGCTGTGCCATTGTTCCCGCTCCTGGGTCATGGTATCCCTCTGTCCGCCACAATAAGAGGGTTTGAGATTCATACCCAGGGATGACAAGGCTTTCACAAGATTTTCCACATTCCGGATGGATTCCACCTTCCCATTATCTACATCGATCTGGATGGTCTGGTACTTGTTGGAATTTAGGATCAGCGGTTCATAGACCATACAGGAGTCGGAATCGAGCAACGTAAAGGCCATATCCAGGTGAATAAATGATTCGGGAGAGGAGGGAAGTTCCTGAACAAGGATATGGTGCTTCTCTTTTCGTCCCGACAACATCTTAATCAGAAAATCGATGCCCCTGGAAGTGGTTCGGTTGCTGAGGCCCACCAGTGTAATGTTTTTTGCTGCAATAAGCAGATCTCCTCCTTCAATGGAGACTTGTCCCTGGTCGGTTTTGTCGCCCGGATTGACAGTCTGCACCCTGAAACGGGGATGGTAATCGAATATGGACTGCATGATAAGTGCTTCCCTATCCCTGACCCGGTTGGCCATTCGTGCTATTAAAACCCTGTCGCCCAATGCAATGGAGGAGTCTCTGGTGAAGAAAAAGTTGTGCAGGGGACGGAGGGAAAAGTGCTCATCACTCTTAAACCCGGTGAGAGTGTTTCGTTCCAGGGGAACACCCTGGACCAGCTGTTTGGCCAGCTGAGTTTCATTAAGTACGAGCAGCTGATCGATAAGCTTGGGGTGTCCTTCGTTATAACAGGCTTTCTTTACAATCTTTTCACGTATCTCACTGGATCTGAGAATATCTTTAAGCAAATCCATCACCCTGTAGGTGGGGACCAGTTTCTGAAGAAGGCATTCAAGCTGGTTGTATTCCCTTCTGGCCACCGAAAGGTTAAGGATATCACTGTAGAGGGCCCTTTCAGCATTTTTTGGGGTCATGTTTTCCACCTCAGGCCCTGGTGGGTGCAGGATTACTCCTTCTAATGTCCCTGTTTCGGTATATAGCTGGATGGCAGACATACCTCAAAGGTAATAG
>Ga0164313_10000667_pt1 | contig 28472 bp, 18 predicted proteins | sample GuaBasSedimGuay4_FD_113735 | JGI IMG/M metagenome (GOLD analysis project Ga0164313, IMG submission 113735) | Subseafloor sediment microbial communities from Guaymas Basin, Gulf of California, Mexico - Guay4, Core 4569-4, 0-3 cm | ecosystem: Environmental > Aquatic > Marine > Hydrothermal vents... | reverse complement strand
CATCTCTGCGACAGGCGAAGAAAATGTCATCGAGGAGAGTCAGCGGGACCAGATGAACGATCTTGCCTACCGTAAGCGTCAGTTTGAAGCCCTCCAGGAACAGGTCATCGACATCGAGGATCTTGGCGGCGGGATCTCGATCACCGACCTCACCCTCAGCGACTTCAAGATGGACCTGAGCAACTACCTGAAACACCACCAGGATGAGCTAGCCACGTTACCGCTGGGGGCTTTTTCCGTTACCACCGACGACGAAGTGATGGAGGACTTGTGTATCAAGTCTGGCGCCTTCTTCTGCCTGCGTAGCGAGAACACCAAGGTAATTGAGGACTCCACGTATGCCCTCAGCCCGTACTTCCTCGTCTTTGTCGGCGATGATGGCGAGGTGGTCCTCAACTTCACGCAGACCCGGCGCAACCTAGACGTCGTCAAGAAGCTCGCCCTCGGTCGCTCGCAGCCCGACGCTGAAGCGCATCAGCGTCTCGCCGGCCGCACTCGGGATGGCGCCGACATGGCCCACTATCGGACCCTCTTGGAGCGGGCGGTCGCCGCAATCTCGGGAAAGGCCGAAGAAAAGGGTGTGGAGAGCCTGTTCCATCGAGGTGGCACGGCTATGAGCCGGGACAGCCATCAGGGGCTCGACGACTTCGAGGTCGTCGCCTGCCTCGCCGTGCTGGAATCGGAGAGCGGATGAGCCCAGAGGCATTCAACAACGACGCCTTCTATGAGCGTCTCGGGTTTCCTGCGGCCAGCCTGCTCGACAAGCGCATCTTCAAGCGAATGGTGCTGGAGCACGGACAGCTGACGAGCGCCGACAAGAAGACCCTCTCTGAGGACGCCGACAGGCTGACCTGGAAGTACACGCTGAAGGTCGACACGGTGCAGGTACTTCCCTACAAGGACGCCGAGCGGGAGTATCTGGAGGTCGCCGTTGTCGAGGCGGTCCTGAGTAGCCGGCGCCGATCCCCACGAATCGCCGAGATGATCCAACGAGCGATTCCCTATCCGGTCCTCCTGGTGATGGTCGAGGGAAACAGTTTCTGCGTGAGCGTGGCTCACAAGCGGTTCAGTCTCGCCGAGAAGGGCAGCATCGTGGCCGAAGGCCTTCTTTCCTCACCGTGGAGCGAGGAACAGCCGCAGGAGATCGACGAGGCGTTCTACGACGCATTGGCCTTGCGGAACCTCTCCCAGGTTGATTTCTACGCCCTCTACCGCGGCATGGTGCAAGCCGTACTGGCCCGGTCCTGCGCCGAGCTGACCGGTCGCTTCGTGCTCGATGCCGGCCGTCCCGAGGCGGACCGAAGGCAACGGCTCGAGCAGTGCCATACGATGGAACGGGAGATCAGCAGCCTCCGGGTTGCTATCGGCAAGCAAAACCGTTTCGCCGAGCAGGTCGAATTGAACACACAGCTCAAAGAGCTCGAGAACCGGTTGGCCCGAACAAAGGCCGAGCTATGAGCGAGGGGACGATCGCATGAAGAAGCTGACCCGAGAAGACGGAGCATCGCCAGACCTGGTGGCGGACAACATCGAGAGACTACAGGAGATCTTCCCCGAGGTCTTCGCCGACGGCGCCATCGATTTTGATGCGCTGAAAGAGACCCTGGGCGAGTACGTGGACGATCGCGAGGAGCGTTACTCCTTCACCTGGCACGGCAAAGCCCGCGCCCGGCAAATAGCCCAGATACCGTCCACCGGCACCCTGCGTCCCTGCCCCGGGGAGTCGGTCAATTGGGACACGACCAAGAACATCTTCATCGAGGGCGATAACCTCGAGGTGCTCAAGCTCCTCCAAAAGTCGTACCACCGAAAGGTGAAGATGATCTACATCGATCCGCCCTACAACACGGGCAAGGAGTTCATCTACCCCGACAAGTGGCAGGACAATCTCGACACCTACCTCCGCTATACCGGCCAGGTCGACGACGAGGGATTCAAGCTCTCGGCAAACTCTGAAACATCAGGTCGATACCACACAAACTGGCTCAATATGATGTATCCGCGACTTAGGCTCGCACGGAACTTACTGCGGGACGATGGTGTCATATTCGTGTCTATCGACGACAACGAGGTTCACAATCTTCGGCACTTGATGGATGAGGTTTTTGGACCGGAGAATTTCCAGGGCGCCATTGTCATTCAAGCCAACAAACGCGGCCAGACCTACAAAGATATCGCAAAGACGCATGAGTACTTGCTTGTGTACGGCAGAGAAGACCAGACAGAGCTGTTCGAGTTGGATAAGGCCGGGGGCAAACTGCCTTTTGAAGACGAGCGCGGCCAGTTCGACTTGTGGGAGCTTCGAAACCGGAATCCGAAATTCGGAAAGCACAACCGCCCGAACCTGCATTTCCCAATATACGCCGCTGAAAACCAACTCGATTCGAACGGCTACGCAAAGATATCGCTAGAGCCGAGCAGCGAGTTCTCCATCAAAATCCTCCCAAGCAACAGCGCTGGGGAACCCGGATGTTGGCGATGGGGACGCGAGAAGATTAGCGGATCAGACCTGAATTCTGACACACCAGATGTCGTCGCAAAACAGGTCCGCGATGGCGGGTGGAACGTCTACCAGAAGTCACGAAAGAACACGACGAAGCCAAAGTCCCTTTGGACCGAAACAGCCGTTATTAGTGAACAAGGAACAGTCGAACTTGGCAGGCTCGAACTCGGTGGAATATTTGATCACCCGAAGCCACTTGGGCTGCTAGAGAAGACTCTGAAGATCGCAACACAGTCCGACGATCTTATTGTCGATTTTTTCGCGGGAGTGGCAACGCTCGGTCATGCCGTTTGGCGAACGAATGCTGAGGATGGCGCTGGCCGTCGCTATCTTCTCGTACAACTCCCTGAGCCCGTAGATGTTGACGACTTTTCAACAATTGCCGACATTGGGAAGGAGCGTCTGCGGCGCGCCGCCAAAGAGGTGGCAGCCGACCGAGACAAGATGTTGCCGGGAATTCGGTCTAGGAGCATTGACCTCGGGTTCCAGGTCTTCAAGCTCTCCAGCAGCAACATCAAGCCCTGGGACGCTGGCTTCGACACGATGGAGCGGGACCTCCTCGCTTCCGTCGATAACATCAAGTCCGATCGCTCCGAAGACGACGTGCTCTACGAGCTGCTACTCAAGTACGGCCTCGACCTCGCCATTCCCATCGAGACCCGAAACATCGAGGGGCGCTCGATCACGGTGATCGGCGCCGGCGCCCTGATTGTCTGCCTCGCCGACGATATCTCCCTCGAAGTAGTGTCCGGTATCGCCACCCTCAAGGACGAGCTCCAACCAGAGATCATGCGTGTGGTCTTCAAGGACTCCGGTTTTGCCGACGATGTGATCAAGACCAACGCTGCCCAGATCCTGAAGCAGGCGGGCATTGACGACGTGAAGTCGCTGTAGGGAGGAACGCAAGATGTACGTATCGAAAATCGAGATCGTCAATTGGCGCAATTTCACGAAGGTCGATGTACCCCTCTCCGAAACGACGTATCTCATCGGCCCCAACGCCTCCGGTAAGTCTAATCTGCTCGACATATTTCGCTTTCTGCGAGATCTCGTAAAGCCCCGCGGTGGAGGGTTGCAGCAATCCATGGAGTCTCGGGGCGGGCTGACCAAGGTGCGGAGCCTGGCGGCACGGAGGAATCCTAGAATTGAGTTAAAGGTTGAGCTGCGCGAATCCCTGGTGGATCTGTCCCGGGACGCCGATTGGAAATACGTACTTTCTATCAAAACGGAATCGGGGGGAAGACGTCGCCCTATCGTCGACAAGGAACAGGTGTACAAACTCGGGAGACGGATCTTAAACAGGCCGACGAGCGATGACGAAACCGACAAGGAAAGGTTGACTCAAACCCATCTCGAACAAATCAACATGAACAGCGGGTTCCGGGAGGTTGCCGAGTTTTTTCAGGAGGTGCTTTATCTTCACCTTGTGCCGCAGCTGTTGAAATACGGACATCAGGTCCTCTTGCCGGCGTTGGAATCTGATCCGTTTGGGCAGAAGTTCTTGGAGGAAATCGCAGGTACGTCAAAAAAGGTCAGAGATTCCAGATTGAGACGGATCGAGGAGATTCTAAAGAAAGTCGTCCCCAATTTCGAGCAGCTCAAGTTCGTTCGGGATGAGAAGAACGGGACGCCACATTTGGAAATGCTCTACAACCACTGGCGTCCCAACGCCGGTTGGCAGCGGGAGGACCAGTTCTCTGACGGCACGCTTCGTCTGATCGCGCTGATTTGGACACTCCTGACCACTAACAAGATGATTCTCTTGGAGGAACCTGAGCTATCACTTCACAAGCGAGTCATCGAACAAATCCCCACTCTGATCTACAAGGCACGACAATCGCGGAAGGTGGCCGGTGGGCAGATTCTCATCAGCACACACAGCGAAGTCTTGCTCTCGAATACCGGTATTGTCGGGAGCTTTCTTATTCTCAAACCGGGGACAGGGGGGGAATCGACGGAGATTATCAACCCCAGCGACCATGACATCGACGCCATGAGGATGGGCCTCTCTCCCGCCGATGTGCTACTCCCTCAAACCTCCACTGCGGTTGGGGACATCTAGGGTGTCAACCAATTATCTCTACGGCTATGTTGAAGATGCACCGTCTTCGGAAATCGCCAAGAGGATTCTGGCCCACGTGAACAAAGAGGCCACTTCCGCATTCGAGTTCAAAGAAGGATTTCCAAAGATTGAAAACGGTTTCGGAGCGATCAAGAAGAAGGTACCTGCGCTGAAAGAAATGGCTGAGAACGGGATTTTCTCTCTTGTGATCACCGATTTGGACACTGCCGAGTGTCCGCCTTCGTTGATCAAGCAGTGGTGTGGGGATTCAGGAGGCGACAACCTTTCCTTGCCACTGGGATTGATCTTTCGAGTCGCTGTTCGGGAGATCGAATCTTGGATACTTGCCGATCGAGAGGCATTGTCGGGTTTTCTGGGGATTCCGGCCGCCAATTTTGAGGCAAGTCCGGACGACCTGTCCGATCCCAAGCAACATCTCATGAACGTTCTTCGGAAAAAGGGGCGAAAAAAGTGGCATCGGGAAATGGTGCCCAAGACGGCTTCAGCGTCAATCGGCCCTTTGTACAACGAAAAGCTCTGCCGGTTTGTCCGAAATGACTGGGATCCGGGACGTGCCCAAGTGAGATCCCCAAGCCTCAAGCGGTCTATTCAGGCTTTCAAAAAGGTTTGCGCGCTTTGATTTTGGGTAATCGAACCAATTTCCCGGCGCCGGGAAAATGGTTGGAAAGGCATCGTCCGTGAAAAAAGAGCTCATCGTGCACATGAAAAACCAACTCGATTCGCTGGCCCAGGAAATACCTGATGAGACCGTGGAGTACTGGTTTGCACGCGATCTTCAGAAGGTATTGGATTACGCCCAGTGGCGGAACTTTCAGGAGGTGATCACCAAGGCCAAGGACTCCTGCAGATCCGCCGGAGTAGCCATCGATGACCATTTTGCCGACGTTAGCAAAATGGTCGAGATCGGCTCCGGTGCGGAGCGATCCATCGATGATGTCATGCTCACCCGCTACGCCTGCTACTTGATCGCGCAAAACGGTGACTCACGCAAGGAGCCCGTCGCTTTCGCCCAGAGTTACTTCGCGATCCAGACTCGGAAACAGGAGCTCATCGAAGAAAGGATCGAGCTTCAAGAACGTCTTCATGCGCGCCAGAAGCTCCGCGAATCGGAGACCGAGCTTTCAAAGAACATCTACGAACGGGGAGTCGATGACCGGGGGTTCGGACGGATTCGCTCCAAAGGAGATGCCGCGCTTTTCGGCGGGGTCGCCACCGCCGCGATGAAGGAGCGGCTCGGAGCGCCGAAGTCCCGCCCGCTTGCCGACTTCTTACCGACGGTGACGATTACGGCCAAGAACCTCGCCACTGAGATCACAAACTACAATGTTCGAAAGGACGACCTCCAAGGCGAGTTCTCCATCACCGAGGAGCACATCCAGAACAACAAGAGCATCCGCTCTGTGCTGCTTGAGCGCGGAATTCAACCCGAAGCTTTACCCCCGGAAGAGGATCTGAAGAAGCTCGAGCGCCGGGTCAGGGCCGGGGAGAGGGCGCTGATCAAGGTGTCGGCGCTGCCCCCTCATCAGGAAGACGAAACAACAGAGGAGGAAGAAGAGTGAACGGATCATGAAGATCCAGTTCAACCCCGATCTCGACTTCCAGGCGGATGCCGTCTCCTCCGTCGTCGATCTGTTTGAGGGTCAGGAGACGTGCCGGACCAACTTCACGGTCGGCGCTTTGGAGACGACGGATCAGATAGGGCTCTATGAGAGCGACCTCGGCATCGGTAACCGCCTCCGATTGCTCGATGAGGACATCCTCTCGAACTTGAAGGATGTGGAGCTGCGGAATGGGCTCAAGCCCTCGACGGAGCTCGGCGGCCTCAACTTCACGGTCGAGATGGAGACCGGCACCGGCAAGACCTACGTGTATCTGCGCAGCGTCTTCGAGATGAACCGCCGCTACGGATTCACCAAGTTCATCGTCGTTGTTCCCTCCATCGCCATCAAGGAAGGCGTCTTCAAAGCGCTCCAGATGACGGAGGGGCACTTCAAGGGCCTCTACGACAATGAACGTTTCGACTACTTCGTCTATGACTCGCAGAAGCTTGGCCAAGTTCGGAACTTCGCCACCAGCGACTGCATCCAGATCATGGTCATCAACATCGACGCCTTCCGGAGGAGCTTCACGGACCCCACGAAGGAGTCGAAGGCCAATATCATTCATCGGCCCCACGATCGGATGACGGGATCGAAGCCAATCGAGTTCATCCAGGCGACCAACCCCATCGTGATCATCGACGAGCCTCAGAGCGTCGATACCACCAAGAAGAGCGCCGAGGCGCTCGCATCGCTGAACCCTCTGTGCACCTTCCGCTACTCCGCGACGCATCGAGACAAGCACCATCAGGTCTATCGCCTCGACTCGGTGGACGCATACGAGCGCAAGCTCGTCAAACAGATCGAGGTGGCGGGGATCACGGTTGCCGACAGCCACAACAACGCCTACGTCCGATTGCTCAAGGTCGACAACAAGAACGGGATCTATGCGCGCATCGAGTACGACGCCATCCGCAACGGTCAGATCAGGCGGGAGCAGAAGAAGGTCAGAACCGGGATCGATTTGGTGGAGCTCTCCGGCGGCAGGGACGTCTACGACGGCTACATCATCGAGGACATCTACTGCGCCGAAGGGCAGGAGTACATCAGCTTCACCGGGGCCGACGAGATCGTGCGGCTCGGTCAGGCCATAGGTGAGGTTGACCAGGACCAGTACAAGCGTCTCCAGATCCGCAAGACCATCGAGGAACACCTCGACAAGGAGCTACGCCTGAGGCCGAAGGGCATCAAGGTGCTAAGCCTCTTCTTCATCGACCGGGTGGCCAACTACCGCTCCTACGATGAGGATGGCAACCCGGTGCAGGGTAAGTACGCCCTGATGTTCGAGGACGAGTACAAGCGGGCGATCAAGAAGCCCAAGTACACCGTGCTCTTCGAAGGGGCGGACCTGGAGACCGCAGCGGAGGGCATTCACAACGGCTACTTCGCTCAGGACAAGAAGAAGGACTCCGGCGGCAAAGCTCGCCTGAAGGAGTCCAGAGGTGCTGGAACGACCGCTGCAGACGAGGGCGCCTACCAGCTCATCATGCGGGATAAAGAGAAGCTTTTGAGTTTCGACTCGAAACTCAAGTTCATCTTCTCGCACTCGGCGCTCCGAGAGGGTTGGGACAACCCCAACGTCTTTCAGATTTGCACGTTGAACGAGACCTCGTCTGTGATGAAGAAGCGCCAGGAGATCGGACGTGGTATGCGCATTTGCGTGAACCAGGACGGCGAGAGGGTCTTTGGCTTCGAGGTCAACACGCTCACCGTCATGGCGAATGAGTCGTACGAGGAGTTCGCCCGCAAGCTGCAGAAGGAAATCGAGGAGGACACCGGGATTCGCTTCGGCCTGGTCGAGAAGCACCTCTTCGCCAACATCCCGGTGGCCGGCGAGGATGGCGAGTCCAAGCCTTTCGGCGTCGAAAACTCAAAGCTGGTTTGGGAGCACCTGAAGACCGAGGGGTACATCGACGGCAAGGGCAAGGTGACAGACACGCTCCGGACCGCCCTGAAAAGCAATTCGTTGCAGCTGCCCGACGCTGTGGCCGAGCAGACCGGACAGATCGCCGCCTTGCTGAAAAAGGTGGCGGGCAGCCTGAACGTGAAAAACGCCGACGAGCGGACGAAGGTGCGCTTGAACAAGGAGTGCTTCCTCGGCGAAGACTTCAAGGCGCTGTGGGATCGCATCAAGTACAAGACCACCTTTCGGGTGACCTTCGACACCGAGGCCCTCATCCAGACCTGTGCGGAGGAGATCGAGAAGAGCCCGGTGGTCACCAAGGCACGTTTCGTCTACCGCAAGAGCACGGCCGAGATCGGTCGTGGCGGGGTCGGCATGGGCGATGCGTCCCAGCAGGTCTACAACTACGATGCGGAGCATATGTCGCCGCCGGACATCGTTTCGTTTCTGCAGGGCGAGACGAACCTGACCCGCCGCTCGGTCGTTGAAATCCTCCGGCGCAGCGGGCGGCTCGGCGATTTCAAGCGCAATCCCAACAAGTTCATCGAACAGGTGTCCGTAATCATCAAGAGCCAGATGAGACTCTTCATCGTGGACGGGATCAAGTACCACCGGATCGGTGACGACGAGTTCTACGGCCAGGAGCTGTTCGAGGACCAGGAGCTCTTCGGCTATCTCAGCAAGAACATGCTGGAGGCCACGAAATCGGTCTACGACCATGTTGTCTACGACTCGGATGTCGAACGCGAGTTCGCCGAGAGGCTCGACCAGAGCGGCGATGTGAAGGTCTATGCCAAACTTCCGGACTGGTTCAAGATCGAGACTCCGCTCGGGACGTACAACCCCGACTGGGCGGTGTTGGTCGAGCGTGATGGCGTCGAGCGCCTGTTCTTCGTGGTGGAGACGAAGGGTAGTCTATTCACCGATGCGCTACGGCCGACAGAGCAAGGAAAGATCGACTGCGGGAAGGCCCACTTTAAGGCGCTTGGCACGGATGTGGACTTCACAGTGGCGAATTCGTACGACAGCTTTGAGGGGGCGTTCGAGGCCATCGAAACAGATAAGCCCACACCGCCGAAGAAGGCGCCGCCGTTCCGCCGGGTCGAACCCCCCGAGGTGGAGCCCTTCGTCAACGCCATCCCGCTCTACGATCTGACGGTCGCGGCTGGTCGCTTCAGTGGTGAGCAAGTCGTCGATGAGGTTCCCCAGCAGGTCGAGGTCGAGAACCCCGAAAATTTCGAGTGGGTCAGCTACGATGGGCGTCCCCGACTGGCCAAGGGGTTGTTCGTCGCACAGGTTGTTGGCGAGTCCATGAACAAGCGCATTCCCAACGGCGCCTACTGCGTGTGGCGGCTCTATCCTGCGGGTTCACAAGGGGGCAGCATCGTGCTTGCCCGGCACCGGGATATCCACGACAGTGAACTTGGCGGGCATTACACGGTGAAGGTCTACGAGTCCGAGAAGGAGTACTTCGACGACGAAACGTGGCGGCACAAGCGGATCATGCTGAAACCGTCGTCAACAGACCCAAGCTTCGAGCCCATCGTGCTGGAAGACCTGGAGGAGGGCGAGCTGAAGATCATTGCCGAACTTGTTGAGGTGCTATCCGCCGATCCGAATCTGTTCTCTGATTCTGAGGTGGAGCGATGAGCGATTTGTGGACCATTGGTGCCAGGTACGGAGTTACGGAGTTGTATCGGCACTGCTACATTGTCGACCTTCCAGTAGCGCCCTGAATCAACGCCGCGGACCATCATCTCACGGGCGGCGTTGTGTTGCGATAATGATAATCACAGAAGGACTTTCGAGGACGATGATCGACGGGTGCTATGCTCGAATCGATGGTTCTGGCGACCGATCTTGTGACCTATTTGCGCTGTCCGCATCGGATCCACCTTGATGCAACCGCGGACCCTGCCGATCAAGTTCCGGCGGGTTCGTTTCTTCAGTTGCTTTGGGAGAGTGGTCGGTTCCATGAAGAAACTGTGGTCGCCGGGATGGATGTTGTGACTGCGCCGTTTCTGCCCTCGCGTGAGGCGCGGGAGCAGGCGACTGTCGAGCTCATGAAGCAGGCCCACGGGTGGATATACCACGGGTATCTGACGGGTGGTGGCCTTGAGGGGGAGATCGACCTTCTTCATCGGGTTGACGGCCCATCAAATCTCGGTGGGTTCGCGTACGAACCGGTGGAGATCAAGAGCGGGAGCGCGTTTGAGGGCAAGAACGGCGACAAACCGAAAGCGAAGTACTTGCTCCAACTCTGCGCCTATGCGGATTTGATCGAACAGCATCAAGGCGTGGCGCCGGCGAGCGGTGTAGTGATTGATCGAGATGCTCGTCATCAGGAGTTCGATCTTTCAGAGTTTTGGGGTGGGTACCTGCGCGCACGTGAGCAGATCAACGGTATTCTCGGCGGTCAAATCACCACTAGGCCCGGCGCGAAGAGCGACTGCGATCTTTGCCCGTGGAGCCGGCTGTGCTGGGCAGAGCTCGAGGCGAAGAGCGATCTCACGACCGTGGCAGGTCTCGGTGAGGCGTTTCGCGGGCGAATCGAGCCGCTGGGGATACTCAATGTGGAGGGCCTGTCCGATGCGGCACCGTCTGATCTCATTGGTGTCAAAAGGGTCGGCCAGGTTTTGGCGGTTGCGTGGCCTCGCCAGGCGAGGGCCCAGGTGTCTGGGGCCCCAGAGCTGTTGTCGCCCTGGGGACCGCCCTCCGTCGACTTTGAGGTTTCCTACGACATCGAGGATTTCACCCCCGAGTCGTTCCTGTACCTCCACGGTCTTCTTGTTCGGAAGCCCAACACTCTGAGATTCGGAGACCCGAGTTTCTCGGATTCCGACTGGGGCGAATTCAGACCGGTGATTGCCTCGCCGGGAGAAAACGATCACGACGTTTGGAGGAAATTCCTCGAGGAAGTTGACCGACTGGAGGCGCAGGGGGAGTACAGCGTTTTCGTTTTCTCTCACCACGAGCGGACGAACCTGAAGAGACGTGCTGAACTCTATGGTGGGAGTCAGGGGCTCGAGAGGTTCCTCGAGAGATTCGTCGATATTTATGACGTGGCGAAGAAACACGTCGTTTTCCCTACTCGCCGGTATGGATTGAAGGCGCTCGCGACGTTTGTCGGCTTCGAGTGGAGGGACGAGGATCCGGGCGGCGCCCAAAGCATGGCGTGGTGGGCCGAGTATCTCGAAGACCCCGTAGCTAACGCCCATCAGCTCGAGCGCGTGCTCGAGTACAACGAAGATGACGTTCGGGCGTCATTTGCGGTGCGTGATTGGATCGAGGCCTTTGCCGGCCAGGAATAGGGGGAACGAATGAACAAAAGGCTAATGATGCAAATGGTGAAGTATCAGGTCGAACTGACTGCCCCGGAGACCATCAAGAGCGAGAAGGGGCTCACGGTGGACAACCTCTTGGATGACCTCTACAACGTCAACAGCCACCGCAAAATCTCGCTCCCGTCCCCGCTGCCGAAGACTTCGAAGGGGCTGCTCTCGGCTTTGCGCAAGAAATACAAAGACGACGTCACCGACATCTCACTGGTGATGAACCACTTTTTCCCACAAGAATTCGTGTACTACCGGGTGTGTTCATTGGAGCCCGAACTATTCAGGGCGTTTCAGTTTTTTGCCGACGAGTTTCCCCAACTTAAACCCGGGTTCGACAAGATCGGGAAACGAGGTGTTGAACGGTACCTCAAACTCAACGAAAGACTTCTCGAATTGGGTGGAATTCTCTGGCCCAAGGACAAAAACGTCCACATCCGACTAAGGATCATGCTCTTCGAAGTCTTCGCCGACCTCTTTAAGGATCCGGAGCCGTACAAGAAATACTGGGTGATCGCTACAAAAGAGGACTACTGGGACTCGTTCGACGCGTCGGACCAGATCGAGAGTTGGTCTGTGAACAAAGAGGTATCCGATGGCGACATCGTCTTCTTGTATCGAACCAAACCGGTATCTGCCATCACAGACGTTGTCCGGGTGGACGGGAAGCCGGAATTCTATCCGTACCTTGGTTGGGATGGGTTCTTTGTGGGATTCAAACGGCTGTGCCGCCTCGAGGGAATCCCGATCTCGATGATGCGCAAGGATAGGGTCCTGGGCGGGTGGTCGGTCGTGCGCCGGAGTTTTCAGGGCGTGATGACCGAGTACGTCCCCCATCATGTGTACAACCGGTTGCTTGATTTCGTGCCGGTCGGCGAGAAGCAAGCACATGGCCTCTTGCCTGAGAAGGCGGTTCTTCCTCCAGTCGGTAGGACCTTCGCTAGCGAAGAGCAGTTCGGGCGCCAGCTATTAGAGAAGGTGCTGCGCGACTGGCGTTTCAAGTTCAGGAGGCAGTTCACCGTTCCTGCATGGGTTGGAAGCCAGAAACACACGCTCAGAGTCGATCACTTGGTCACGTTCAAGAATCAGCGAGTCACGCTCTTCGAGAACAAGCTCGAGATCAACACTAGTGAGCAACGAACTGCCGCGATGGAACAGGGGCTTTCCTACGCGAAGCTCCTGGGTTTGCCAACGTTCGTCGTGGCAGCGCCTCAGGGGATGTGGATGTATCAGTTGAATGGACAAGGTTGCAAAGAGGTTGATTCTCTGCGGTTCGGCGATGCGGTCAAAAGGTTCGAGTCGTTCCGGCTACAACTCCTCTCCCTTGCCGGGTTGAATGGTTAGGAGGATGCCCATGGAACCCTCAATCAAGGGCTGCGCCCTCCGGTTCCTCGATCAGTGGTTTTTGGAGGAAGAGAAGCTGTATGACGGGCTGAAACCGGGTAATACGGATGAGGAAAAGCTCAAGACGCTGAAGGGCGCAATGCGTTACTTCAGCATCGCGAGAAATTTCCCCACGAAACACGACAAAGGCAGAAGTCCCAATCGATTCCGGCTGGTCATCAGCGCCCTAGGAGAGGTCGACGTTCAGAAGGAGTCTATCTTGGAGGTAGCCGACCTCCAGGGGAGGCTCTCCGAAGACTACGGTGGCCGTCGGTTCTATTCGGCGGCGTCAAAACTCCTGTGGTTGCTGAAGCGAGACGATGTGATTATCTATGACAGTCAAGTCAGAAAATCACTGGGGTTTCCACGCGAAGACTACAGCGAGTACTGTGAGATCTGGGAAGGCGAGTTTTCGAAACTCGAGAGCGACATCCGATCCGCATGTAATGAGCTGGAAACCAATTACGGTTGGGCCGTATGTAGCGGTGGGGTGCCAGACTCAGAAGTGAGACAAACAGTTGCAGAACCGTGGTTTCACCGACGGGTGTTTGATACATACCACTGGTTTAGGGCGGGCATGTAATACCGCTGACGGGGGATCTTCTTCTAAGGCCGTATCCGATGAGCTGTGTTAGGGCCGGGCCAGTGCCGTTGGTCATGGTGTGCTGACGCCGGCAGTCAGGAGCCGACAATCTCGCGTTCCTGATGCCACACACGGTGAACCAATCTGGATTCCCTTCGGGACACATTTTTTCGCTACGAGATCGGTCTCTTCTGAGACGTCACTCAACCCTCCAAGGGAGCATCAGCCATCTGAACGCAACGTTTCCCGAGTGTTTCCTGTCCAATAGCGCCGCATTGATGACTCGTCCCACGGGTGCAAGTTCAATCGGAAAGTCTCCCAGTTGGAACCCTTCCGCGTCTTTGTCCCAACTCGCTACCAATGTAATCTGTTCGTCGGAGTCGGGCATATTTACTATCACGGACACGTCGTCCGGGGGGCCCTCGGATGTCGTGACGAGAGCAAAGTCGATGTACTTATCGATGTTGGAGAGCGTCGAAGAGAGAACGTGCGCGGCGTGAGACCCATTGGCTTGTTCGCACAGACTCGCTGCCTCTTCACAAAGCTGGCTCATTCTCCCCGCGAGATTGTGCACCTTCAGTTTCTTGTCCCTATCCACCGGCGCTCCTTTCCTCAGTCTAAGTCACGCACTTCTACGCATTCTCTGCGGGTACTATTGTTATCCATCCCAGGTGGATGGGTGCCATCCTTCGCATTCTTCGCATTGGCGCTTCACGGCGTTCTCGTCAGGACTAGGTCCGCTGCATCCGTGATACGCAAAGGAGGGCGCCGATTTCCAAATGGCGGCGCCAGATGAACTCGAGTAGGGGTTTTGCGCGACGTGCGATCTTTCCTGTGGTCGTTGGTTTTCGTCTTCTCGAGAAATAGGCATCAGGTTTGTCGAAGTGGATCTTGTAGATATCGCGGGCTGTGGTCTGGAGCAGTCGGATTGTCTGGTCGAGGGGAGCGCCGAAAGGAATCAGGAGCTTGTCGCATCTGGCGTGATTTCGATACTTGCTTTGGACAACAAGCGAGCAGTTGGTCAGCATCGAGATCGTCAGTTTTCGTCTTTTAGCTCCCGTGTGGATCAATTGGACAGATCGCTCTGATGTCCATTTCGAATTCCAGTTGCCCGGTTTTCCTTCGCCGAGGTGATCGAGTTGTTCGAGGAGGCATTCGGCGCCTGTCCTGACAAACTTACGTTCGAGACGTCGAACGTCTTTGACGTGTGGGGTTGAGCCTTCGACGAGAGTACGCAACCACGTCAATATACGAATGAGCTCAGCCAGAGGTGGTCCTGGATTCGCGGCCAACTCAGTCAGTAGATCGAGTACATGTCCGGTCCACGACAGGCATACCCACCGGTTGAGTGTCGGCCGTTCCTCTTCTGAGGTGGCCACTGGCCGGTCCCCGGACAGGGTCAGATACACATATTCGCGAATAGGGATGCTGCGGTATCTCTCTTCGACCAGTTGGAATTCGTCAAGAAGCTGGTTCTTGTGATTCGTCCCGAAGAGCTTGTTCTCGATGACGAGGAAGAGGCCGTCTCGTGGGTCGAGGTCAAAGACGACTACATCGGCTGATCGGCTCTTCCGCCCTTTTCGTTTGGTGGCAGCAGCCGAGAGATAGTATTCCTGAACGGAACAGGCGTTTCCGAGCCTTAGTTTCGACGTGTATCGGCCCCTCCCGCCGGCGTTTCCCCACTTCAGGTGAGATGCCCGTCTGGCGAAACCCGAGCGAGGAGCCGAGCGGATTTGCGCAATGGTCTTGACGAATCCCTTGAGAAAGGCATCACCAAGGTCGTGCGATCCCTGCGGATCGAGAAGCCAAGCCAGAGAGTCCGAAAACCATGTCTCGCTCAGGGCGTGACGGAGTGTGATCTCGTCGGGCTCGGCTTTTGAGCGCGCGTGATCGAGGATCTCGCGGATAGGTTGGATAGTGGATTCAGGATTCACTCGCCCCTCTATCCAGCCACTCTAGTTTCGAGCGCCCCGAAGTACGGTTTGAAATCGCTCCAGATTTTCGACACTAGATCGTCCGACAGGGTTCGGACGATCGGTTCTTCTTTGTTGGTGTTCCAGACTCTTAGCACCAGGTGCCCGCCCGGCCTGAATGCCTCCGGTGGGTACTGATATCTACCATAAACACCAACATCCTCAAATGTTTCCATCGTTGCGTGTGCACTTACGACCGTTCTGGTCTTGCCTGGATGAATGGGTTCTACTGGTGTGCCGTTTCGAACAAGTTCCATTCGTTTGAAATCGGTCTTGAATCTGTATGTTCGGTGGGCAGAGTTGCCAACCATGATCACCGCAAACATCGAACCACCGGTCAGCTTGATTTCAGGAATCGCCTGAACAGACACCACGGGACGGTAGTCGCCCACGTATTTTCGCCATTCATAGAAGTCTTTTCCGGGCTGGTAAGTCTTCTCGGTGGACTTCTTCGAGCGCTTTTTCTGACGTTTGGCCGCCGCGAGCTCATCGTCAACCTCAAGTTTGGCGATCACGACTGGGGTAATGAACTGGACGTCGATCTTGCCGGCTTCGACGTGGTAGGCCTTCCCTTTGTAATCGCCATTGAGGGCTGCATCGCGAAGCTTGTCGGCAGGAAATCTATAGGTGCTCTCCACCGGCAACATCCGGTCTTCTGGCGGCTCCGTCGAGTCTGCCAGCAGCTGACTCTTCGAAATGAGTTCTTTGGCAAGGAAAATCCTGACGATACCGGAGACTCCAGGTCCCGATGACGCCTGTTCCGCAAACGTGTTAACTCCCACAACCTCTCCCCGCATGCTGAACAACGGTCCTCCAGAGTTGCCGGGATTGATGTTGACGTCGCTGTAGATCACACCTTGCTCAACCTTGCTCACAATCCCCAACGTGAGGATCGTATCCGTTGACATCGGACTCCCGATCGCCAAGACTCTCTCGCCCACTGAAACAGGTGGATCATCGGGATAGTCATCGGCGAGTTTCATGACCGGAAGACCCTCAACCGCCGATGGGTTTATCCGAACGACCGCCAGGTCATTTAGGGGGTCTTCTGCGACAAGGGTGGCCGGATACTTGTGGGTGTCGTCGATTTTGACAGCTAAGAACCCGCTGCCGGCCACAACATGATGATTCGTTAGAATCAAACCGTTTGGATCGACAATGAAACCGGACCCATGACCACCTTCGGCAATCACTTTGACAACACCGTCCTTGATGATCCGATAGAGGGAACCTTCATCCAGAACAACCGCCTCCTTGGCCGCCGAGGACGCCAAGGGTTTGATTACCGCGTTGTCGTTGGAAATCTCCACGACGGTTTGGGTGCCCGGCATGACCTCCACTTCGATTTCCCATGAGTATGACGATCCGTCAAAGTCGAGGGGCTTCTCACTCGAAACTGTGTAGTTCCCGGGTGAGATTTTTATCTGTGCTTTCCCGTCAAAACCGGTTGTGACCGTGGCTTCCATCGACTCGTTCGCCAGGCGGAACCGTTTCTTCGGGATTGGCTTCAGGGTGAGATCGTCACCAACAAGAATCGCGTTGATGAGCAGAGAGGAAGACTGGTCGATCTTGGATTCTTCGGCCGCGAGCGGTGCGTTGAACAGGTTGAGTCCGAAAACCGCAAGGGTAATAAGGGTCGCGACCAATGGAATGTGGAATGTGGATTTCTTCGCCATGATTTTTCCCCCAGAATCGAAGTGACGCGAACAGAGTGCTGAGTCAAGATCGGCAGCACATATCGGAATTCGACAATCTAACGTTCCAGCATTGCGGTGCATTGGCGAATCGAAGGGGACCCGGCAGCGATTACCCTCGCGGACTGTGACAATGTGATCCTCGGTACGCATTCTGCTGTCGGTCGGAGTATTCAAGTCGCTTCCACCGAACGGTTATTGGATGAAAAGAGGGATCGTTGTCGGATCACCGGTTCCGTTGTCGACCACCGATCCGTACGCCCAGATTTTGCCGCCTGCCGTGACAACCTCGATCGTCGCGTATCCGATCTGACACTGGCCGACGCCGGCCTCATTAAACACATCATTGATCTGCTTCCACTTCTTCGCGGGCACCGAAGTATTGATGGTGCCTCCGATTTGGCTACCCGTCTCGGAGAATAGTTTGATCCTCACGTTGCACGCAGCCGACCCGTGGTTCATCAGACCGACGTTCGTGCGGAACGCCGCAGTCTTCTTGAGCTGTGGCAAGACCCCCAGTTGGCCGGTTGCCAGCGTTTGCAGGTCATCGTTCCCGGGCATGCCTTGGCCGAAGGTTCCCTCCGGCGCCTCGTTGTACGTCCGCGCCACCACGATCACTGGGACGCTCGATGTGATCTCGATCGAGCCCGACGTGTTACCGCTTTGGTTGAACAAGCTCACCGCGACGTCCGTCCACTCCTTGATCCAGTGGTTCTGGAGCATGTGGGTTCGCGTCACAGTGCCGCTTCCCATGCGATACACCACTGTGAGGTCGGCCGCGGATCCGGAGCGGTTGGTCACACATAGCGTCGAACGCCAGGCGCTACCGCCTGCGCCTCCCGCATGGGCAACACCCGCAACCTGATACGTGTACGTCTCGCCTCCACCGCCTCCGGATTGGATCACGGTGAATGGGTGGTCGGCAATTGTCATGGATCCCGTTCGTGCGCCCCCGGGGTTCGCGTCCACCCGGTAGCCGACAGTTCCCGAACCCGTCCCGCTTGCACCGCTGGTGATTTGGATCCACGCGCTGTTGGCGGTCGTCGACCAATTGCAGCCTGCGGTCGTGCTCACCGACACGGTCCCGGTGCCACCATTCTGATCAAATGCCCGCGATGTTGGGGAAATGCTGTATGTGCAGGATGGAGCTGGTGCCTGAGTGATCGTGAACGTCCTGCCAGCGGCAGTGATCATGCCAGTGCGGGAGCTCGAGCCGCCGTTGGCATCGACACTGTAGTTCACAGTTCCATTGCCGGTGCCGGATGCACCTCCCGTGACATGAATCCAGCTGTTGTTCGACGTTGCGGACCACGCGCAACCCGCCTGCGTTGTCACCGAGAAACTGCCACTGCTCCCGCTCGCCCCGTAGTTCACTGATGTCGGCGAGATGGCGTAGGTGCACGTTGCCTGGCTGGCGACAATCGTGGTCGAGCTGAGACAGTCCGTGCCGTAGCTGTCGTACGTGGCCAGGCTTACATCGTAGGTACCTGGGGATGTGTAGACGTGAACTGGGTCCATTTCTTCCGACGTGTCGCTGTCACCGAAATTCCAAAAATATCTCGCTCCGGAGATGTCTGTCGAAGCCTGAAACGAGACGGTCAAAGGGGAAGATCCGGATTCCGGGTCGGCTAGGATTTCACAATTGGAGGAACCAACCGAATCACCGAACCACACATACAGGTCGTCGACCCGCGCTCCGAATCCCGAGTTGCTCAGGGAGTCCGACTCGAAACCGAGGTACAAGGTATTGCAATAGTTGGCGCCAAGATCGCCGATCCCGTACCACTGCCGCATGTTAAAGACGAGTGTGTACCAACCGTCCGACCAGTTGCCCCAGAACAACCACCCCCAGAGATCCCCTCCGGCGTCTTCGGCAAAAACACCGAACGAATCCCCACCGTCTTGATCGATTGCAGCGCTGAATTTGAATTCAAGTGTGGCCTCCCAGTGCGGGGGGACGGTCTGGCACGCCTCGGAACTCATGTAGAACCACAGTGATTCAGGGTAAGGAGTCGAGCATCCGAGAGTCGATCCCTGAGATCCCCCTCGGGCTGCATCCGCGCTGTACGAACCAGAGTATGAGTCGCAGCTCTGGATTCCCCAAGTGTATTGTCCCCCGCTGTTGTCAGAGCGCGACCAGTTCGACCAAACATCCCCCTCGAAGTCCTCGAAAATATACGAGTCCTTCAGGCCCTTCACGACGGGCAGCCTTTCGAGGGGCTCCGAAAACGCCGGTAGCGAGGCATTGCTCTTGTACGTGGGGGATTTGACAATAAAGGGCTCATCGGTGAATCCACCCATTTTCTTCTCGCCACTCGGAAGGGACGCAAGGAACCCGCGCAGGCTGACGGACGTCGACGAGCTAACTTTCCTCTCGAGGTTCAGCGCAGCAGGGGCAGGGCTGCCGCTACCGTGCTGTCCGCCGACCGTCTGCCGCGTCAGCCACTCGCGTGCGGTTCGCAGGCCATCGTTGGCGAGCAGGTGGACTTCTCCGCGTTCCGGGAAGTAAACAGCGGCAATCGCGCTGCCGAACAGCGCTTCGGCCTCGAGCTGGGTGACCCCGATGACGGAGTAGGAAGTGAAGATCTGTTCTGCAAGCCCGTCTGGCAGATCGACCCTGGAGAGAATGGGCTCGTCTGCCTGAACGCCTTGCGTTGCTCCGACAAACGCCAAACTCACCACAAGCACAGCGCTCAAGATCCTTGAACCGCTGGCAAAACCAGTCTTGCGAAACATCCTCCTGCTCCTTTCCGCTCCAGAAACCACATCGAATTGACGCTTCATCTCGGTCATCGACAGTTGGCGGAGATACGTATTCATGGCTGGCTACTCGATGAAGAGCAGGATCGTTGTCGGATCGCCGGTCCCGTTATCGACCACCGAGCCGTACGCCCATATCTTGCCGCCTGCCGTGACAACTTCGATCGTCGCGTATCCGATCTGACACTGGCCGACGCCGGCCTCATTGAACACATCGTTGATCTGCTTCCACTGCTTCGCGGGCACCGACGTATTGATGGTGCTGCCGAGCTGGCTGCCCGTCTCGGAGAATAGTTTGATCCTTACGGTGCACGCAGCCGATCCATGGTTCATCAGGCCGAGGTTCGTGCGGAACGCAGCAGTCTTCTTGAGCTGTGGCAAGACCCCCAGCTGGCCGGATGCCAGCGTCTGCAAGTCATCATTCCCAGGCATGCCTTGACCAAAGGTTCCATCCGGCGCCTCGTTGTACGTCCGAGCCACCGCCATCACTGGGACGTTCGACGTGATCTCGATCGCACCCGAGGTGTTGCCGCTCTGGTTAAACAGGCTCGCCGCGACGTCCGCCCACTCCTTGATCCTGCTGTTCTGAAGCACATGAGTGCGCGTCACAGTGCTGCTGCTCATGCGGTACACCAATGTGAGATCGGCCGTCGATCCAGACAGATTCGTCACGCAGAGGGTCGAGCGCCAGGCGCTTCCTCCGGCTCCCCCTGCGTGGGCGATGCCGGCAACCTCGTAGTGGTAGAGGCCACCACCCCCTCCTTCTGACTGAGTCGCGGTAAATGTGCGACCCGCGACCGTCATCGTGCCCGTGCGGGAGTTTCCGGAATTCGCGTCGATCGAGTAATTCACAGTCCCCGACCCCGTACCGCTCGACCCACTCGTTACATGAATCCAATTGTTGTTCGAGGAGGCGGCCCAGGTGCATCCTGCGGTTGTGCTCACCGAAACCGAACCACTTCCACCGTTCGCCCCGTAGGTGGCCGACGTTGGCGAGATACTGTAGCTGCAGCTCGGAGTCCCGGCCTGGGTGATCGTAAGGGTCTTGCCCGCGGCGCTGATCGTGCCCGTACGGGAGCTCGAACTGCCGTTGGTATTGACCGCGTAGCTCACGGTGCCGCTTCCGGTGCCGGATGCGCCCCCCGTGATATGAATCCAGCTGTTGTTAGAGGAGGAGGTCCAGGCGCAGCCTGCGGCCGTGCTCACCGACACTGAACCATTTCCACCGTTCGCCCCGTAGGTCGCCGACGTTGGCGAGATAGTGTAGGTGCAGCTCGGAGTTCCGGCCTGAGTGATCGTGAAGGTCTTGCCCGCAGCGTTGATCGTGCCTGTGCGAGAGCTCGAGCTGCCGTTGGCAACGACGCTATAGCTCACGGTTCCGCTGCCGGTTCCCGAGGACCCACCGGAGATGGTGATCCACGATGCGTTACTGGTCGCGGTCCAAGAACACCCGGCCTGCGTGGTGACCGTTACGGTTCCTGAACCACCCGCGGCCGCAACATTGGTGGAGGTCGGCGAGATCGCGTAGGTGCAGCTGTTCGCCCCGTAGATCCACCGAACACCCGCCACGTCGTCCGGGTGCAAAATCCGCTTCATCCAGTCGGACCCGCCTCCGCTGGTTCCGTACATGACTTTGGCCGTATCAGAGGGGTAACCCGGCAGGTTTCCGTATAGGTCCTTTAGCACGAGCCAGTGGCCGAACTCGTGGAGTGCTACGGATTCCACGTCGTAGTTTCCTGGTGGGGTTGGCACAGAGGTGCTGAATGGTTGGGCCGAGTTGAAATGGATGTCACACTCCGAAATCGTCGTCGTACCCTGCGACCAACAGCTCGCGAAAGCGATGGCGCTGGCAGGCACCCCTGGCGGCAGTGGCCCGTACACCATCTCGGTCATACCATTTTCAGAGGTGACCGATACGTTGGTCGATCCCGAATAGACGAACCCAATCCCGGCCACAGAGGTCCACGTTGCGCCAGCGTTCTGGAGCGCGGTGCCGAACTCGGCCGGCACAGACGTGGCAATGTAGTAGTTGATCTGAGGCGGGTTCCACCTGCGACCACCGAAGCCGAACGGCACTTCGAAGACTGCGGAATTGCTGATGGCGAGATTGCTGGTAACCACCGTTACGGGACCACTGGAGGCCCCTCCAGGGTAGGATTCGCACTCACCAAGACTTGGGTCACAGATGGGCACAGTACACAGAATTCTGGTGTCAGACCAGGAAATGACATCCGCCGGAACAACACTGCTGAGCGGGTCACCTGTGTTCTTGAAGAAGAAGGGAACCCAACCTTGCGAAGAACCGAAGGCCGAGCCGTTGATTGTTACCTGGGTGTTGGTACCGGCAGAACCTCGCGATGGCGAGATCGAGTTGATGACCGGGGCGCTGTCATATCCAGGGCCTTCGAATCCAACGTAGAAGAGATCTGCGTCCTCCGATGGGTAGAGTTCGTCATCGTAGCCCGACGCCCCCTGCTGGTATACGGCGATGGCAAAATCGTAGACCGTCGGCGCTCCGGCGCCCGGGATGACCGTGCTAACTGAATCGCTGCTTGAAGCGCCGGTGATTGTATGCGGGCCGGTGCTGCCCAGGAGGGCCCACTGTCCAGTTCCGGTGGCACTAATAAAGACATCGAAGTAAACCGTCAAGGAACCGGAGCCGCCACCCACGTCGGCGTCCCAATTGAGGATGCCGCTCCGCACGTAGCCATCACCGTCGTCGTCAACGAAGTCGGACCACCAAGCGTCGTAAAAATACGCATAAAGCGAGTCGGTGGGGTTCGACCCTCCCCCTCCCGCTTTGAGTCCTAGGAGTTCTGAGCCCACCTCAGTACTCCTGTCGGACACTAGCGGTAGCGTTGCCACCGCCGTCCGTTGAAGAATCCGATTCAAGGTACTGGATTCACCCTGAACGAACTCCTCCAACGCCTCGGCGAACTGGCTGAGAGGAACACTGGAATGGCCAATCCGCACCTCATCCCCTTCGAGAGGGAGCACCCTTTCCAGGGCCAAAGGGCCGTCGTCGTATGGCACTGACAACAGGAACAGGGCTTCCTGCGAGAGCGATGGGCGCAGAACGTCAAAGACAACTTCACTCGTGTCCCCAACCGTGCCGCCGAGGATGCGCAAGGTTACGACGTCGCCGCGGGAAGAACCCTTCAAGTAGCTCGCTACCTGCAAACGGTAGGTCGTCCAGATGTGCCTACCCCACTCGTCGTCCACCCAAACGCTTTCAGCCGAATCGACCGTTGCGTGGACGACAAGCGTTGCGTCCAGAAGTGCCTGCTCAAGGGTGGGTTCCGGACCCTGGCGCATCGCCTGCACAGGTAGGGTTGTGGCGAGCAGCACGACGAATGCCCCCACCGCAACTCCGAAACACCTCGGCAACCGCGAATCGCGGACACCAGCCAGATTGCACATATCCTCTCCTTACTGATTTTCTGGTAACTCTGTCTTGTCGCTCGTCGACCCCATTCAATACACCTTGATGCTGTTCATCAAAGCTCGATATCCAACATCACCACATCGGTCTCGCCGGCAGCCTCGACCGTGAACTGGTTGTAGCCGGGGGTGAAGTGTTTGCCCAAGGCTTTGAGGTCGGCGTTGGCGGTTGCGACAAAGGCGTTTTCGCCGACGGATTCAAAGGTCCCGAGTTCGAGTTGAATCGGCTTGATCTTCTGTTCGTTCACGTGGGTGATCCGGGCGGAGTCGGTGGGCGTTCCGTAGGTTCGAACCTGCAGTGGGAGGTTCTTGGGTTTCTTTTCGCCCAACTGTTCGAGTATGTCGTAGAGCACCACGACCTCGAGCGGTTTGATTGTGCCGAGCTTGATCTTTCTCGGGGCCGCATCCGGGACCTCGACGTCAGTACGATTCGCGACCATCGCATCGAAGATCGTGCCGGGGTGCAACTTGGCTTGTTTGCCCTTGATGAAGATCAACGGTACGAACACCACCGCAGCCAAGGTGATCGAGAGAGCCATCCGTCCCTTGCCCGCCTGGTCGTAACCCCCGGTCAACATCAGGTCGGTTCCATCGATCCCCGTGACTAGCATGGCTTCGAGTTCGACGTGGCCTTTGATGCCAGCGACCTTTGCCGATTTGATGTGGCTGATTTTGACCATCACCGGCGTTCCGGCTTCGGCTACCGTTTTTCCGTCCACCACCACGTCCCGCCACACGTGAGCCTTGACGAAACTGCCTTCGCGGTTCTTTTTCTTCTTTGAGATGACCTCCTGGTCAAGCTCGATGAAGACTCTTGTGCCGAAGGGCACTTCCACTGTGTCTGCGATTGATACCACTGGCAGGAGCAATGCCACTATCACCGCTGTCAGTTTGAAGGACAGCTGGTTCCTGGTTTTCACGAGGCGTCTCCCCATTCGATTTGTTTTCTGGTTCGTCTTGGCTAGGCGCTATCGGTCCGGTCTTGATATCTAATTGGCTATTTAGAACCAATTAACCTCGCGACTGGATAGATCTTACCATAGATTGATTTGTCTAATTCAAGTTCAGGGTGTAACCTGGAATTGATGCGAGATAGGTGCGATCGAACTTAGGAGAACTGGAGGGCCCGTCATGAAAAAGGCCAGCAAAATGGGGCTCGGGCGGAGGCTCCGGGAGCTGAGAGAGTCGTTGGAAATCACTCAAGGCGAACTGGCAGACGCGGCAGGGATGGACCAAAGCCTACTTTCAAAGTACGAGCGAGAGGACGTGAGTCCTAGCTGGCTGCAGATTGAGCGGCTGCTTAATGCGCTCGGCCAGTCACCGTGCGCGCTGTTTCAGGAAGAGTGTTCGGCGCGAAGAGGTGATGTCAATTCGTACTTCTCGGTCAGATACTTCGGCGGAACTCCCAAGGACCCAGGTGGGATGTCGACGGCGACGATTCTTGACGTCCACCGCGACGCTCTTTTTGTGAGGACGCTTCATATGCCGCCGGAGTCAGACCGCTACATCGCCAAGCGGGCCGATCAGGATGCAATGATTCCTGACTGGTATCCCGGTGACTTGCTGATCACCGACACAAAGTATGAAGCCAAGGCTGGAAGGGTGATCGCTGGATTCTACGACGGGGAGCCGATTGCGCGGCGTCTGGTACGAGACGGGAAGAAGCTCTTGATCGTCGCATCAAACCGCAACTACCCGCCGATTCCGTTCGACGAGAAGAAGTGGAATCACCAGGGTGTGGTGGTGTATGCGGTCAGAGAGCTTTCTTCGAGGTATACGGGCGAATCGTGACCGACAACCCGACGTTGGAGATTCGGGTTTCTCGGATCCTGACGAACGATAGTAGCGACCTTTGATCGCGTTAGCGACGAAAGGCGGTCGCAACGTATGTCGGCTTCAGTTGGAGGGATGGGGATCCGGGTGGTTCACAGAGCATGGCTAGGTGGGCCGAGTTTCTCGATGATCCTGTAGTCAACGCCCATCAGCTCGAACGCGTGCTCAAGTACAACGAAGATGACGTTCGGGCGTCATTCGCGGTGCGTGATTGGATCGAGGCCTTTGCCGGCCAGGAATAGGGGGAACGAATGAACAAAAGCCTGATGATGCAAATGGTGAAGTATCAGGTCGAACTGACTGCCCCGGAGACCATAGAGAGCGAGAAGGGGCTCACGGTGGACAACCTCTTGGACAACCTCTACGACGTCAACAGCCACCGCGAGCTTTCGCTCCCATCTCCGCTGCCGAAGACTCCGAAAGGGCTGCTCTCGGCTTTACGCAAGAAGTACAAAGACGACGTCACCGACATCTCCCTGGTGATGAACCACTTTTACCCACAAGAGTTCGTGTACTTCCGGGTGTGTTCATTGGAGCCCGAACTATTCAGGGCGTTTCAGTTCTTTGCCGACGAGTTTCCCCAACTTAAACTCGGGTTCGGCAAGATCGGGAAACGAGGAGTTGAACGGTACCTCAAACTCAACGAAGGACTTCTCGAATTGGGTGGCATTCTCTGGCCCAATGACAAAAACGCCCACATCCGTCTAAGGATCATGCTCTTCGAAGTCTTCGCCGATCTCTTCAAGGATCCGGAGGCCTACAAGAAGTACTGGGTAATCGCTACCAAGGAGGACTACTGGGACTCGTTCGACGCGTCGGACCAGATCGAGCGTTGGTCTGTGAACAAGGAGGTGTCCGATGGCGACATCGTCTTCTTGTATCGAACCAAACCGGTGTCTGCCATCACAGATGTTGTCCGAGTGGACGGGAGGCCGGAATTCTATCCGTACCTTGGTTGGGACGGTTTCTTCGTGGGATTCAAGCGTTTGTGCCGTCTAGATGGCATCCCGATCTCGCAGATGCGTGACGACGAAGTCCTGGGCGGTTGGTCGGTTGTGCGCCGTAGCTTCCAGGGGGTGATGACCGAGTACGTTCCCCATCACGTCTACAACCGGTTGCTCGATTTCGTTCCAGACGCGGAAAAAAGAGAACACGGTCTCAATCCAGAAACAGTTATCCCGCCCTCGGTCGGCGGGACGTTCACCTCTGAGAAACTGTTTGAAAGACAACTTGTCGAGAAGGTGCTGCGCGATTGGCGCTTCAAGTTCAAACGTCAACGGATCGTCAACGCTCGCATTGGGAGCCAAACACACCCCTTCAAGATCGACCATCTTGTCACGTACAGGGACAAGCGGATCACACTCTTCGAGAACAAGCTCGAAATCAACACCAGCGAACAACGAACTGTCGCGATGGAACAGGGGCTTTCATACGCGAAACTCCTGGGTTTGCCAACGTTCGTAGTGGCAGCACCTCAGGGAATGTGGATGTATCAGGTGAATGGGGAGGGGTGCAAAGAGGTTGATTCTCTGCGGTTCGGCGATGCGGTCAAAAGGTTCGAGTCGTTCCGGCAGAAACTCCTCTCCTTTGCCGGGTTGAAAGGATAGGGGGGACATGAAGCCTTCCGTCCGGGGTTGTGCCCTAAGGTTTCTGGACCAGTGGTTTCTGGAGGAGAAGCCGCTCTACGAGGGTTTGGCTCCAGAAAGATCAAAGAAAGAACAACTGGGAACGCTCGACAAGGCGATGAGTTACTTCAAAATTGCCCGGAATTTCCAGACGGCGTGGGACAAGCAAAAGGGAATACCACGTTTCCAACCAGTTCTCGAGGTGCTGAATAAACAGCCCGAAGGCGGAGATGACATAGATGCGGTAGTTCGGTTAGAAACCGAACTGCGTTTGGAGTACCCTGACCATCGGCTCATCTCAGCCGCCTCCAAGCTGACCTGGCTTCGTCGGCGAGACTCGGTAATCATCTTTGACAGTTTGGTGAAGACCTCGTTGGGTCTGACAGACGTTGACTACAAGACGTACTGCGAGGTCTGGATGGCACAGTACGAAGACTGTCGCGAAAAAATCGAGTCGGTGTGTTCGAAACAGGGGGACGCAGCCAAGTTTTCAGTCTGCGAGTTCGATTTAGACAACGACGAAATCAAACGCGTGGCGAGGGAACCGTGGTTTCACAGAAGGGTCTTCGACACTTTCCACTGGTTTAGGGGACGGTACGAGGAATTGGATTGACTTGCCTGGTTGTGGAGGCTTCTCGATCTGTTCAATCAGGAATCGGCCCTATTGATTCGTGGGGACCGATGGGGAGATCAATTGATGGCGCGAGTTTTTCCTGAGCAGTTTCCCGAGTCCCTTAGGCGGGATCCCGGTCGAAGGGCGGAGAAGATCGTCTATGAGTCGCTGGGGCGTCTCGACGGGAAACACTGGGTGTTCTACTCGGTGCCGTGGCACAAGACTGAGAGGTATGGCCATCCGAAGGACGGTGAGGCGGATTTCATCGTTGCCCATCCTGACAAGGGCATCCTGGTGCTCGAGGTGAAGGGTGGGGAGATCGGGTACGACGCCGCAAGGGATGAGTGGCGGTCGATCTCCGCCCGGGGCAAGGTCCACAGGATCAAGGATCCGGTGAAGCAGACCCAGCGAACGAAGTACTGGTTGCGGGACGATCTGCTGAAACTGCCGAAATGGGGGCCGCAGCAGGTGCCGATGGGCTATGGGGTGATCTTCCCGGACACGGTGATCGGTGGTGGGGATCTCAAATCGGATCTTCCTCGGGCCCTGGTGCTGGATCACCGGGATCTCGAGAGTGTTGAGGAGTCCATTGCTGGGATGTTCGCCCACTTCGGGAAGGGGCTGGGCGAACCACTCGGTCACAGCAATCTGCGAGTGCTTCAATCGCGGTTGGCCAACTCCTTCAGTCTGACCACTCCGCTCGGTGTGAAGGTTGATGCCGACGCAGAGCAGCTGATCGAGCTGACCGAAGCGCAGGCGGCGATGCTCGGTTTCCTCGGCGATCGCAAGCGCGCGGTCATCAAAGGGTGCGCGGGGTCAGGCAAGACGATGCTTGCTCTCGAGCAGGCGCGGCGGTTTCGGGACCAGGGGCTGTCGGTGCTGCTGACGTGTTTCAACGAGCCGCTCGCGGAGTTCCTTGGACGAAGATGCGGCGATGGGATTGAGGTGTTGAACTTCCACGGGCTGTGCGAGTCGGTAGCGAAGGAGGCCGGCGTCGCGCCCTCGCTCGCGGGATCCGATCCACGGGAGTACTATTCGCGACTGCTCCCCGATGCGGCCCTCAAGGCTGCGGACCTCATCGACCGGCGGTACGACGCGATCATCGTGGACGAGGCACAGGACCTCGAGGACGACTGGTGGATCGTCAT
>Ga0164313_10000666_pt1 | contig 28476 bp, 27 predicted proteins | sample GuaBasSedimGuay4_FD_113735 | JGI IMG/M metagenome (GOLD analysis project Ga0164313, IMG submission 113735) | Subseafloor sediment microbial communities from Guaymas Basin, Gulf of California, Mexico - Guay4, Core 4569-4, 0-3 cm | ecosystem: Environmental > Aquatic > Marine > Hydrothermal vents... | reverse complement strand
CGATAGCGATCACGGGCCGGCCACCTGCTGTCATCGTTCGTATTGTCGGCCTCCACGGGCCCTGGATTGGTAAGGATGACAGCCATGGGGTTTTGCAAGAGGCTTAACTCTCAATTCATTCGGTTACACTCCGATCGTGGTTGAATCTCGAGTGTCCCTGGCCCTGGGTGGCGGAGCCGCGAAAGGTCTCGCTCACGTCGGCGTTCTCCGAGGGCTCGAGGAGGATGGAATCGAGGTGGCGGCCGTCGCGGGTACGTCCATGGGTTCCATCGTCGGCGCCCTCTTATCGCGCGGCATGGCGGCGCGAGAGATGGAGGCGTTCTTCTCCGCCGTCGACTGGTCGCGCCTCGGGCGGATCATGGTGCGCTCTCCGGGCGGAGCCGCATTCTCCGACCTCCTCCGCGAGACCATCGGCGAGGTGTCCATCGAGGAGCTCGAGCTGCCCTTCGCCGCTGTGTGTTGCGACCTTGACGATGGAGAAGAAGTAGTCCTGGGAACGGGCGATCTCGCGGATGCTGTTCGTGCCTCATCTGCGATTCCGGGAATCCTGCCGCCCCTCGTCGTCGATGGCCGAACCCTCGTCGATGGGGCATTGGTGACACCGGTTCCCGTCGCGGCCGCCGAACGCCTCGCCGATGCTTCCGTGTTGGCAGTTAATGTACTGCGCCCGCCCAAACCCGGACAGCTGGGCAAACGGATGATGAACAGGCTGTTCGAGGGGTCGGCGCCGGCGCAGCTCCTCGAGGGGGTGGATACGATACTCAAGCGCCACCGGATCCGTCTGTGGCGTCGGAAAGCGAAATTTCCAGGCCGGTTCGAGGTCATGATGCAGTCGTTTCACATCATGCAGTACAACCTCTCAAAGCTGTGCGCGAGCGATCTCTACGCCGTGGAACCCGAGGTCGGCGAGGTTGGATGGTTCGACTTTCACCTTGCTCGGGAGATCATGGCGGAAGGATATCGCGCCTACCGGGAGTCGACGATCCACGAATGATTGAATTTCAGAGATTGTTGGCGACGAAATCCCAGTTCACCAGATCCCAGAAGTGCTCGAGGTACTTCGGACGAGCGTTGCGATAGTCGATGTAGTAGGCGTGCTCCCACACATCGCAGGTGAGGAGCGGTTTCTGGTCGTCGCGAAGAGGGTTACCGGCGTTGCTCGTGGTGGCGATCGACATCTGGCCGGAGGGCGCACTCACCAGCCAGGCCCAACCCGATCCGAACTGGCTTACGGCCGCTGCGGTGAAATTGGCGCGAAAATCCGCAATGCTGCCGAAGAATGAAATGATGCGGGTTGCCACTTCGCCAGTCGGCTCACCCCCTCCGGCAGGGCTCAGACATTTCCAGTAGAAGGAGTGGTTCCATACCTGGGCGCCGTTATTGAAAATAGCGCCATCGGCCTCACGGATGATGTCCTCGAGCGTTTTGTCCGCCCACTCGGTGCCCGCCGTCAGCTTGTTGAGGTTGTCGACATAGGCCCGGTGGTGTTTGCCGTAATGATACGCGAGCGTTTCGGCCGAGATATGCGGCTCGAGAGCGTCATCGGCGTACGGGAGAGGCGGCAGTTCAAAAGCCATGATCTATCCTCCTGATCTGGGGTGTTTCCGATTCTACACCGGAAAAGTCGTTTCAACGTAGGGAGTGAGGAGGTGAGGAGGTGAGGAGGTGAGGAGGTGAGGAAGTGAGGAAGTGAGGAAGTGAGGTCCGGCCTAACCCTCTAACCCTCTAACCCCCTAACCTCCTAACCCCTTCTCCCTGCGCATACCGAAGTCCTCCAGCGAACCTGTCGGGGACGTCCGCCGCCGGGCAGATTGCGTTGAAACCGCACCACGCGCAGAGGATGCCGGGGCGGGCGGGGAAATCGCCGGCGGCTTCGGTTTGGCTGACGAGCTCGAGGAACCGTTCGACAAGCCGCAGCGCCCGGGCCGTGTCCACCTGCTGCCAATGGGTCGTGCCGTGGCGCAGGTAGTGATATCCGGCGAGGGCCTGCTCTTCACCGTAGTGCTGGAGAACGCTGGCCGCGTAGAGCGGGGCCTGCAGGCCCTCCGAGAACTCCGAGCCGTTGCCCTCTGAACGGGAGGTCTTGTAGTCTATGACGAAGAGGCGGCCCCGCTCGGTCCGGCCGACGCGGTCCGCAAAACCCGTGAACACAACTTCGTCGGAGAGCCTTAGCGACAGCCGTTGTTCGAGCGACACGGTTTCCGAACGGTCGCGAGAGAAGGTGTCGCGGAGGAAGCGGGCGAGCATCTCGCGGCCGAGACGGAGGTAGGTCTCCGGGCTTTCCTCGACGCGGATGACGACGACCGTATCGTCGAGTCCCTGTTGCCAACGATCTGCAAATCGCTCGAGCGTTCGTTGCTCGTCGGGGCGGGAGTCGCGATCACGTTCACCGTACAGCCACTCGAGAACGTCGTGAACCGCGTTGCCGAGATAGGACTCGATGGATCTGAAACTCTCCTTGAGCCCCTCCAGGTAGCGGAACCTGTACTGCATCGGACACTGGTCGAAGGACTTCAGCCGGGAGAAGGAGTAGAGGTTCGAGGGAGTCGGTGCGCGCGGAGAGTCAGCCATCTTCGGGAGTGTAACCCAACGACAAATTAGGAATTAGGAATTAGGAATTTCCACCCAACGTCCCGAAGAACAAGGGTGGGTGGAGTGGAATTGAAAATTGAGAACTGAGAATTGAGAACTGAATACGAGGTGGATGAGCGGCATTCCTAATTCCTAATTCCTAACTCCTAATTCACTAGACCGGGTTTGGAATATCGATGAACTCCACCTCGAGACCGTGGTGGTCCGCGATCCAATGCCCGAGTGCGCGAATACCGAAGCGCTCGGTAGCATAGTGGCCCGCAGCGACGAAGTGAACCCGGTCCTCGGTCGCCTGGTGCATGACCCACTCCGAGGCTTCGCCAGTGACGAAGGCGTCGAGACCTGCGGCCACGGCCTGGTGGAACTCTTTTTGGGCGCCGCCGGTGACGATGCCGACCGAAGAAACAAGAGGCTCGCCTCCGGGGAATGCCTGCGGCTCGCGCTCACAAGCCTCGGCCACGGCGGCGATGAACTCCTCCACCTCCACCGGATCGGGAAACACCCCACAGACTCCGGCCGGGGCGCCGCAGTGGATGCCGAACGGCTCGAGCTCTTCGAGACCGATTCTCCGGGCGAGCAGGGCCGCGTTGCCGAGTTCCAGGTGTCGGTCCAGCGGCAGGTGGTAGGCGATGAGGGACATCCGGTTTTCGATGAGCAACCGCAGGCGGTCACGGAACGACCCCACGATTCGCGTCGACTCGGAACCGTTCCAGAGGATGCCGTGGTGGACAATCACCGCATTGGCTCCTCGTTCGGCCGCGGCGTCGAACAGCTCGAGCGAAGCGGAGACAGCGGTCACGATCCTGCTTACATCGGGCGCTCCCTCGACCTGGAGACCGTTGGGGCAGTAGTCGGCGGTGCTGTCGGAATCGAGGAGCTCGTCGAGCTCGGCCACCAGTTGCAGGAGATCCATCGGCCAATGGTAGCAAACGCCGCAGAGTGCTGCAGATCACCGGTCACAGTGGCGAGGTGGTGAGAAGAGTGGGCAAGGGATGTAAGATGGTCGACGCGATGCGCAAATCCTGGTACGTCGTTGTTGCACTCTTCCTGCTGATGACGGTGCTCACGACAGCCTGCGGCCGGGAAGATCCAGAGCCGGCAAAGCCTTTCACCGTGCGCATGCTCTCGGCTCGGTCTCTCTCTGGTCGATGGGAGCGTGCTGCTGAACGTGGTCTCGGCCTGATTGCCGCCGAACTCGACGCTGACGTGGCGCGATTTCGTGTCGAAGATCAGGGTGATGCGCGGGCCAGGCTCGCCGAGCAGGGGCGTGCGGGGGTCGAGCTCGTGTTCTGTGTCGGCGCCGGTGTCGAAAAGATGCTGCACTCGGAAGCCGCCGCCTTCCCGGCCACAGCCTTTGTGCTTCTCCCCGGTCGGGATCACGGCCCCAACGTCGGCTCGATTCGATTCTTGCCCGAGGAGGCAGGGTATTTGGCAGGTGCGGTCGCGGGTGAGATTGTGCCGGATCGCAGGGTCGGGCTATTGCGCGGCGTGGGCGGGGCATGGCTCGAAGCCCTCGAGGACGGTTTTGTCGCCGGTTATCGTGCAAGGCAACGGAGCGGGAAGATCACGGTGGAGGCGGCGGAAGGTCCCGACGGAGTGTGGGAGCTGATGTCTGCGGGTATCGGTGTTGCTCTTTACGCCAGTGATCGTTCCGATCCCGCCGTGCTCTCCGCCGCTCACAATTCCGGCATCTTGCTGGTGACCACCGATCCCGATTTCATGCACGTCGAGCCGGAGGTCGTGATTGCGGCGATCGAGGTGGACGTTCCGGAGGCCATGTTGCGGGTGGCGCGCGAGGTTCGAGACGGGGCCTTCTCGGGCAGGGTGTTCTCCTTCGACCTCGGGTCCGGGGTCCTCGATGTCGTGCTCAATCCGGATCTCGGAGCAGATCGTTTGGCGGTTGCCGCCGATGCTCTGGAGGAGGCCCGATCGGAGGTCACAGCCGGGCTGGTTGAGTTTGACGGGCTCGGACTCTAAGGTTGAATTAGGAATTAGGAATTAGGAATTAGGAATTTCCACGCAACCCCCCTGTCCAATTGAAGTGCGTGGGTGGGTGTGCGGCATTCCTAATTCCTAATTCCTAACTCCTAATTCAAATTATCAGGTTGTTTGGATTCCGGCTAAACGCCTTTATCATCGCCGGTGAGGAGGAACCATCTCGATGGGAATTTCTGTCTGGTACAACCCTCGCTGAAGCAAGTCCAGGCAGGCGGTCAGCCTGCTGCGCGAACATGGTGTCGAGCCGGAGATCGTGGAGCATCTGAAGACGCCCCCGACCGTTGATGAACTCGACAATCTTCTTGGCATGCTCGGAATGGAGCCACGCGAGCTGATGCGGAAGAGGGAAGCGGAGTACAAGGAGCTCGGGCTGGACAACGAGTCCCTGACCCGCGATCAGCTGATCGCGGCGATGGTCGAGCATCCACGCCTCATCGAACGACCGGTCGCCATCTCCGGAAACCGTGCGGTTCTCGGACGTCCGACCGAGAGGGTGTTGGAGCTGGTTTAGCCTGAATATCTCACCGGGTTTCATAGCGAGGTCGTCGAGGCACCGACCCCCGGTGAAGTGGAGCCGCGCCAGGAAGCTGAGAGATATGCGGCCTAGCCCAGAGACCTCCAGATCACCTTTACCCGATTGAAGACTTGGGCCCATGTGAAGTGCGTGAGCGCCTCTGGCATGGAGTCCATTGGGTCGCCGAGCGCGGGTGCGTTGAGGGCCGATTCGAGGGTCTCTTCGAGCCGATCGACAAAGGCCGGCAGGTCATCGGGGCGGGGCCGGTCCACCGTCTCGAGGCGAGGGAGCTTGACCGTGGTGAGCCCATCGCCGAGCCGGGGAGCGAGCTCCTCCATGATCCCCGGGAGATCGGTCGCCACCAGTCGGCAGCCGCAGGCCAACGCCTCCACCAGTACCAGCGGCAGACCTTCGTAGAAAGACGGCAGGACGCACACGGTGCAATTCCGGGTTAGGTCGGCCAGCTCGGGTTGGGCGAGCTGACCGTGCTGCACCACCGCCGGCGCCATCCGGTCCATCCTGGAGCGCAGCGCATCTGCCTCCTCCCCGGCGCCGCCTCCGGCTACGTGGAGCCGGATGGCCGGGTTGCGGGTGAGGACTCTCTCGAAGGCGTCGAGCAGCCAGGGCACCCCTTTGGCGGCGCTGTACTTGCCGATGTAGAGCAGTGCCGGTTTCCTTCTGGGATGGGGGCTACGGCAGTGAAAGAGATCCTCTCGATATCCGGCGCCAACGACATGGATGCAAGCCGGGTCTATACCGAGGCCGACCCGAAGCTGCTCCGCATGACCGGCATGGAGGACGATGAAGGCGTCGTTGCGCGAGCAACCTCTTCGGACATCGCTGGCGAGGTGGGGGCAGAGCTCCATTTGCCGGAGACCGGTGGCGTGGCAGTGGGTGACAATCGGGATTTCAGGTGCGACGTCCTTGAGCAGGGCCGACATCAGCCACACGTGGTGGGAGTGGATGAGGTCGGGCTGGAAGTCGTCGAGAATCGGCCGTAGATGTTCGGTCCAGGCGCGGCGGTAGGCCGACACCTGTTCCTCGTCGAGATCGGAGAACCGGGTGCTCGGATAGGGCATGACGTCGCTCATGCCGGGAACCGGAAAGTCGAGTGGCAGCGAACCGAAGCGAAGGGGACGGACGTACTCAGACGTGAGCTCGCCGATGGGCGGTGTGGGATCATCGGCGGGCACGCCGACCACGACGCACTGTTTGACCCCGGCGACCCCGGCATGTCGGACAAGTGCGTCGAGGGTGATGCCGCTGCCGGTCAGCGAGGGTCGCTGTGAGAGGAGATGGAGGATGCGCATTGGAGGATTATGAATTAGGAATTAGGAATTAGGAATGCCACCCGTCCACTCGGATGCCAGATTCCAGATACCAGATACCGGATCCGCCCGCTCGCCCCTTGACAGAGCGTCTCGCAATTTTTCTCTTGTCGTATCCAGCATCCAGCTCATCTCCCGTAGAATGGAATCCTTAACTGATAATTGTCGTTGAAACAGTGGAGGCATTAGGTTGGAGCGACAGAAAGACGAGCTGTTGGCCTTCTGGTTTGGGGATGATCAGGACGACGCGGTGACAGCTGCGGCCAAGGCGGAGCTGTGGTGGGGTCACAGCCCCGCGACCGACGAGATGTTGCAGGAGCAATTCGGTGCGGCCGCTAGCGCGGCGGCGGCCGGTGTGCTCGATCATTGGACCGGGTCGCCGCGAGGACGACTCGCGTTGATCCTCCTGCTCGACCAGCTGCCACGTGCGATCCGCCGCGACACACCTGAAGCCTTCGCACAGGATGATGCGGCACGAAAAACGGCGGCTCAGGGCCTGGAATCCGGGGCCGACCGGCTCCTGCGTCCTATCGAACGGCTTTTTTTCTACCTACCCTTCGAACACTCCGAGGATCTCGAAGATCAGGACCGCAGCGTCGAGCTCTTTCGCGAGCTGGCTCTGTCGGCTCCCGAGGAACAACGCCCGACATTCGACGGTTTCGTCGACTACGCGAAAAGGCACCGCGAGGTCATTGCCCGCTTCGGGCGCTTCCCCCACCGCAACCGAATCCTGGGACGCGAGTCGACTGCTGAGGAGATTGCATTTCTCGAGGAACCCGGCTCGTCATTCTGAGACGTTTCCCAAGGCGCTTGCTGACGGCCTGCGGCCGTCGCGACGCACCGTCGCCAGCGCGTGGCTCATGGTCTCCTCCCTCGGATGAGGTGTGAGATCACTCCGCTGGCGCCGGCGGGTTCCCGGGAGGATGCTGTGTCCGTCGGTATCGCAATCGCTATCGGAATCGGTATCGAAACCTCAAATCGGCGACGTCAAGATCGATAGCGATAGCGATAGCGATCCCGATAGCGATAGAACCCTGCAACCTAAACCCCTGGGTAGGCGGTTCCGAAATCCGAAATCCGAAATCCGAAATCGCACTCGGGTTGGGTGTCCGCATTCCTAATTCCTAATTCCTAATTCCTAATTCCTCTCTATACTGTGCCGATGATGAAGACCCGCGAGACTGAAAAGACCTGCTCCCGGTGCGACGGCACGGGTTGGATCCTGGTTGAGGAGGACGGTGTCGAGCTGGTCAAGCGATGCGAGTGCGCCGAGGGCTCCCTTCGCGAGCGAAATCTCGAGCAAGCGGGGATTCCGACCCGATACCGCCACTGCACTCTCGATAGCTTCGAGATCTGGAATCCGGAGGACCCGACCTTGGCGAAGGCACAACGGTCGGTGCAGGAGTTTGTCGATCTCTATCCCAAATCTGAAAAGGGCCTGTTGTTGATGGGTCCGGTGGGCACCGGCAAGACCCATCTCGCGGTGGCCGCCCTGCAGCAGATCATGCGTGAAAAGGCGCCGGCGGTTCGAGGACGTTTCGCGGACTTCACGTCGCTGGTGCTGGAGATCCAAATGACTTTCAACGGCTCCGGCTCGAGCCAGGAGATACTGCGGCCGCTGGTCGAAACGGAGCTCCTTGTGCTCGACGAGCTCGGCGCCGGAAAACCGACGCCATGGGTTATGGATCTCCTCTACTACATGGTCAACACCCGCTACCTCGATGGGCGGGTCACTATCTTCACGACCAACTTTTCTGATTTCCCGAAGGCGTCGGGGGAAGAGTCGCTGGCCGATCGGGTGTCACACCGGATCCGTTCGCGACTTTTCGAGATGTGCCGCCGTCTGGAGCTGCGCGGAATCGACTACCGTGCGGAGCGCCTTGCCTCTCGTGAGTGGGGCCGGCAACGGTGAGAGGTCGGTCCGTCCTCCTCCTCCTGGGCTTGGCGGCGGGTTGCGCCAGCACACCCCCTGCGCCCGCGCCCGCGTCGCCGTCTGTGACTGCGCCGTCCGCGACCCCGGTCCGGATCGCGACACCACCGCCGGCTCCCCCAGTGCCCACGGCCGTGCCCACCGTTCCTCCGCCGGTTCCCATGCCCGCCCGCGACACCGACCCGCCGCTAGTGCGGGTGCTGCTCGAGCGATCGGCCTCGGCGGTGCGATTGCCGCAGCCGGGGCGCGCCTACTGGGTGCGCCACGACGGCACGGGCTCCTGGTTGTGGGGACCTCTCGAGATCGGGGTGGCGGCGGCCGGGACGAAGTATTGGCAGGCCGGGGCGTGGTCCGACACTACCAACGCCTCTGCGGCGGCGCGGAAGATCCGCCAGCGTTTCGGCACTGACGCGGATGTCCGCGAGGAGGTCATGGCGAACGGCCTCACAAGGGTGCGAGTCGGTTGGACGGCGAATGCACCGGATGATCCGGTGTCTGAGCTCGAAGCTCTCGGTTTTGCTGGCGCATTTTCGGCCCCTGCGGCCGGTGTTCTCCGCATCAATGGTGCTGACGGGGGACTGGTCACGAGCGCCGCCGAGATAGTGATCGAGCCGGCGGGTGATTGGCCCGTGGCTGTCGGCTGGCGGCGATACCGCGGCCGTCTGCTGGCTCGGGCGGTCGGTGGCGAAGCCCTGGTGATCAACGAGCTCAACATCGAGAGCTATCTCCAGGGCGTTGTGCCGGTGGAGATGGGCCCGTCCCAATTCCCCGAGCTGGACGCCCTCAAAGCCCAGGCGGTGGCTGCCCGCACCTATGCCGTGGCCCACCTCGGCGACCACGCGAGCGAAGGCTGGGACCTGTGCGACACACCCGCATGCCAGGTCTACTCCGGCGCCGGTGCCGAGCATAGGCTGTCGAATCGCGCCGTGGCGGAAACTGCCGGGCTGGTGGCCGTGTATGGGGGCAAGCCCATCGATGCCATGTACACATCGACCTGCGGCGGCCACACCGAAAACGCCTCCGAGCTGTTCTCGGGTAGAGGCCACCCGTACCTCGCAGGCGTCCCCTGCGCCTGGGACCGGCCGCTGTTGCTGACCGGCACCCTGGGCGATGGCGATTGGCTGGGTCAGACGGCGTTCTCGGCCGCCATCGCAGGTGAGGCTCTTGGTCTGGCCCCCGGTGCGGATCCAGTGGCGGTCCTCGCGCGGGTTGAGGTGGCGGGGGTTACGACCCAACGCCTGAAACCGGTCGATGCCGATAGTTTCGCGTACTCGCTGCTCGCCGCGGTTGGCATCGACCCACCGCCCGGGATCGCACCGACGGGGAGCGGCCTCGGACGCCTCCTCTTTCTGACCGACCTCTACAAGGCGCCGCTCGATCCGCCGACGGACGGCCTCGGGGGCGACTGGCCGGCGGCGGCCGCACTGGCTGCGCTCGAACTGCGCGGAGATGTGGTGCGCGATCGGGGCGAAGCGGTGCCGCGGATAGGGGCGGTTGGCATCTTCCCGCGTCGAGCCGAGCACGCCGAGGACCTGCCGTCGTCGCTTCCTTTGTGGGAGCGTTGGCGAGGCGGCTATCGCAGGATCGCGACCGCCGAGGTATTCCCGGGAACGACTCTCGAGAGAGTGCGCTCCGCCGACCGGGTGCTGGCGTTGGTGGTGGTGCGTTCCGGCGGCGATTCCGAGGCCGACCGGCGCTCAGCGTGGCGGGAATGGGCACGCGAGCGGTCGTGGTCGGAGCTCGAACGGATGCTCGGCGTACCGGATCTGGAGCACCTTCAAGTGACCGCCAGGTCGCCGTCCGGAAGGGTCGTCGGGTTGCTCGCGACGGGGCGTTCAGGCGTGCGGAAAGAATGGACTGGGTTCGACGTGCGGCGAGCCCTGGAGCTTCCCGAAACCCTGTTTAGCATGCACCTGCGAACCACCCCAGACGGTGAGCGGATCGTGCGATTTCTCGGCCGAGGATGGGGCCACGGCGTTGGTCTGTGCCAGAACGGAGCCTACGGCCTCGCACGCGCCGGGCAGGGCTTCGAGCAGATCCTCGGCCACTACTACACCGGAATTCAAATTGTGCGCTGGAGTGGTGCGACGGACGACGTAGAATCAACGGAGCGGTGATGACCCGGTCTTCTAACCGGGTGAAGGGGTAGGTCTGTGGAGTTCCAGCTGAATCAGGATCAGGAGGCGATCCGCGACATGGTTCGCGATTTCGCTCGCAACGAGATTGCACCGTACGCCCCGGCGTGGGACGAGGAACAGCACTTTCCGCGAGAGCTTTTCACCAAGCTCGGCGAGCTCGGGCTGCTCGGGGTTGTGATTCCGGAGGAGTACGGTGGCGCAGGTCTCGGTTACGTCGAGTACGCGGCCATCCTCGAGGAAATCGGCGCCGCTGACGGCGGCATCGGCCTTTCCGTGGCTGCGCACAACTCGCTGTGCACGAACCACCTGTATCTCTTCGGCTCGGAGGAGCTCAAGCGCGAGTTCCTGCCGAAGCTCGCAGCGGGCGAGTGGATCGGCGCCTGGGGTTTGACCGAACCGGAAGCTGGCTCCGACGCCGGCGGCACCCGAACCACCGCCGTGCGCGACGGCGATGAATGGGTGCTGAATGGGTCCAAAACATTCATCACTCATGCGACCGTGGGCGACGCGGTGTTGCTGGTGGCGCGAACCTCATCCGAGGGCAGCCACCACGGCATTTCGGCATTCTTTGTGCCGTTCGACCGTCCTGGCATCGTACCCGGAAAAAAGGAAAACAAGCTCGGGATGCGCGCCTCCGACACCTCGTCCTTGGTTCTCGAGGATTGCCGGATTCCCGCGGGCTATCTCCTCGGTGAGGAGGGCGATGGGTTCATCCAGGCCATGAAGGTCCTCGACGGCGGCCGCATCTCCATCGCCGCCCTTTCGGTGGGCATTGCCCGCGGCGCCCTGGATGCTTCCATCGCCTATGCTCAAACCCGCGAGCAGTTCGGCAAACCGATCGCATCCTTCCAGCTCATCCGGGCCAAGCTTGCCGACATGGCGATGAGTGTGGATGCGGCGCGGTTGCTCACCCAGCGGTCGGCCGCAATGAAGGACGGCGGCATGAAGACTACCCGCGAGTCAGCCATGGCCAAGGTCTACGCGTCGGAGGTGGCGGTAGCGGTTTCAGAGGAGGCGGTGCAGATCCACGGGGGATACGGTTACACCAAAGACTACCCGGTGGAGCGCGCCTGGCGGGACTCCAAGCTCTGTACCATCGGCGAGGGGACCTCCGAGATCCAACGGATGGTCATCGCCCGCGAGCTTCTCAAGGCCTACGAAGGCGCATGATGACCGACCCCACCGTTCTCGACCACATCGGCATCGCGGTCGAATCCATCGACGAACGGATCGGATTCTACAAAGCGTTGGGGTTGGAGGTGGAAGGGTACGATGAGGTGCCCGAACAGGGTGTGCGAATCGCATTTCTTCCGGTTGGAGACTGCCGGCTCGAGCTGCTCGAGCCCACCGACCCCAACACCCCGATCGCACGGCATCTCGAGCGGCGGGGCCCGGGGCTCCACCACGTCTGCCTGCGGGTCCCCGACATCAGGGCCGCCATGGCGCGGCTCGCCGATCAGGGGCACACGCTGCTCTCGGAGGAACCGCAGATCGGGGCCCACGGTTGCCTGGTGTGCTTCGTCCATCCGAAGTCGACCGGCGGCGTCCTGCTGGAGCTATCGCAGGCGGCGGGGGAGGCTGAGCTCTGATGACGGACGTAGCTGGAAGCTGGTGAGAAATGCAGGCTAGCATCGGAAAGGGATCATTGGTCATCGTCTACTGCGGTAACCCACGGGAAAAGATGTGGGGTGCCGTGGAGCGCCTGGACGGTGTTGGTCTGGTTCTCAGGGGGTTGGACCTCGAATCGGTTGAGGACTGGATTCGCCAGGAGAGAGCCGGCAGCGAGAAGCTCATCGGCCCCACTACTTTCTTCGTGCCCATGCACCGGGTGCTGAGAATCGACCTCGACGAGGGCGGACCGGCGGTGGAGAGCTACAGCGACCGTTTCACCGCAGCCTGTGGACGGGACGCGCTCGATGCGCTGCTCGAGACCTCTGGCCGCAACGCGTGACCGTCCGCTCGGTGATGCTCGTGTTGATCTGCCTGGTGGCGGGCGAGGCAGCCGCTCAGTACCAGGGACGGGTCAGCGTCAACGCGGTGGTGGTCCCGGTGACCGTACGCAACAACGCGGGACGGACCGTAACCGGGGTGGCGCGCGGCCGTTTCCATCTCCGGGTGGACGGCTTCGATGTGCCGATTCGCGATCTCGACCTCGAGAGTGATTTGCCCATCAGCCTCGGTTTCATCCTCGACACTTCGGGTTCGATGATGGGTCGAAAGATGAGCGGCAGCCAACAGCTCATCACGGCGTTTCTACTCCACCGGCGGCAGGACGATCAGCTCGCCCTGTGGACCTTCGGCGACGACCGTGTTCTCGAGCGCTTTCCGTTCGGCATGGGTTGGTACCTGTTGCCGCGAGTCTTGGAAACCCTCAAACCATGGAGCACCACAGCCCTGTATGACGTGGTGCTTCGGATCCCCGAAATGCTCGAAAAAGCTCAACACCACCGGCGCGCGGCGATATTGTTGACCGACGGCGTCGACAACGCGTCCGAAATCACGGCGAACGAGGTGACCGAGGTGGCGCAACGCCTGGACACCCCGGTATACGTGCTCGGGGTCGAACCGCCGACGGCGGCGGAAGGTGCCGACGGACCCTCCTACGAGGAGGTTCTGACCGTCATCGCCGATGCCTCGGGCGGTCACTACCGGCGTATTCCGCAGGCGGAGCAGATGCCGCGGGTCGTTGACGACATGCTCCACGAGCTGTCTTCACGCTACATCCTCACATTCACCACCTCCGGCGTCGGACAACGAAAGTGGCGGTCGATCGAGGTCACCGTCGATGGTTACACCGCCGTCACGCGTTCCGGGTACGTTGGTACCCTGCCCTGACCCGGCCACCCAGATACCAGATATCAGATACCAGATTCCAGATACCAGATCGACCCACTTACCCCTTGACATTGAAATGGGGAGATTTACGGTTTAGTCGCATCCGGCATCCGGTGCCCTCCCTTGACATGCTGAGACGCCGTCTGCATAGTTGGCGGCACCCTGAATGAGAGAAACGAGGAGGTTTCCCATGAGTTCTTTCGTGCGAGTCGCTCTGTTCCTGTGTGTGCTGGCGTTGGTCGCACCGTTCTCCCCGGCCGCGGACCTGGCGCCTGACACTGACGGCCCGTGGATCAATGTCGACGTCATCGACTTGGCCGACTATGGAGATGCCACCTACCTCGAGTATTTGGGTATGGGTTATGTGGCGATGCTCGACGCCCTCAAATCCGAGGGGTTGATCCTGGATTACGGCGTGATGATGAAAACCACGGGCAACACCAGCGACGGTGATGTGGTGGTCTGGTGGTCGGTGAACAGCTTGGCTGATTACGAAAAGGCGGGCGAGCGCATGGGTGAGCTGGCGTCGGAGATTCACACGGGCGCGGAGTGGCAAGAGATCTGGTCGAAGCTCCAGGAAGTGCGGACCGTGAAGAGCTCGAACCTCTACCGTGCAGTGCTCTGGAACAAGATCGAGGAGTAGCCCTTCCCTCGACGTGCTTCCCGAGAGGAGCCACCCTTGACATTGTTTGCCCACGACATCCTTCCGATATGAAGGATCGGAGTTCAAACAATGTCAAAAGTGGCACCTCCGCCGCACGCGGGCCGTTTCCCGAGACGCTTCCGGAAATCCGAAATCCGAAACTCTCACGGGGTGCGCGGCATTCCTAATTCCTAATTCCTAATTCCTAACTCAGCGTCAGCTGTTGTGCCTCATACAGCTGCCTGTAGAGTCCGTCGAGTTTGAGGAGTTGGCCGTGGTTCCCTCGCTCGACTACGCGTCCGCGGTCCAGGACCAGGATCTGGTCCATCGCCTCCATGGCGACGAGGCGGTGGGTGATGAGGATGGTCGTACGGCCTTCCATCAACTGGCGTAGCGTCCGCATCAGGCGCGTCTCGGTGACCGGGTCGAGGCCGGTGGTGGGTTCGTCGAGGACCAGGAGCGCCGGATCTCTGAGGAGGACCCTTGCGATCGCGAGCCGTTGCCGCTGACCGCCCGAAAGCTCGAGCCCCCGCTCGCCGATCCAGGTGTCCCAGCCCTCGGGCAATGCGTGAATCGTACTGAGCAGTTCGGCACGTCCGGCGGCTTCCTCCAGTGCAGCGGCGTCGGCCGCGGGGGAAGCGAGCAGGAGGTTGTCGCGCACCGTGCCGGTGAAGAGGTCGATGTGCTGGGAGAGCACGCCGACGATCCGGCGGAGATCGTCGAGGCGGTAGTCGGATAGGGGACGGTCCGCGAGGAGGATTTCGCCGGCCGTGGGATCCCAGAAGCGCAGCAGCAGATGGGCCAGGGTCGACTTGCCGGCCCCGGAAGGGCCGACGATCGCGAGCCGGCAACCGGCGGGCAGCTCGAGTTCGAGCCCGGCGAGGGCGGGCTCCTCCGATCCTGGATAGGTGAACTCGAGTCCGCGGACTTTGACTGCCGGTGGGGAGATATCTCCCGAAACCGTGGCCGGCCGTGCCGGATCTTCGACCGCGGGACGGGCGTCGAGGATGGCGAAGACTCTCCGCCCCGCTGCGAGCTGCTCCGAGAGGTGCCGGGCGGCGGCCGGCAGCGGCTGCACCGCCTCGAAGGCGGCCATCGCCACCAGGCAGAGGACGGCCAGCCCGACACCGTCGAAAAACCCTGCCCGGACCATCGGAATCGCAATCACGAGCACGATCCACACCGAGGCGTGGGTCGCAAAGGTCATGGCGGCTGTGCCGAGAGCTTCGACCCGCGAGGCCCGTTCGCGATCTCGGACAAGCCGTAACGACAGCTCTTCGACGCGGTGTCGTTGCGAGGCCCCCTGCCCGCAGGCCAGGAGGTCGGCCATGCCCTGGATGCCGTCCACGATCGTCGCGGCGAGGTCGGCGCGGGTCCTGGTGAGACGATTGCCGATGCGTGTGCCGAGCACGTGGATTCCGGCGGGAATGCCGATGCCGGCAACTGTGAAAAGACACAGGAAAACGACTGCCAGAGACAGATGGAAGGCGCCGATGAAGAAGCCGGTCCCCGCCCCAACCGCCACTGCCACAAGCGGTGGCGCCAGGACACGGATGTAGAGTTCCTGGAGCGACTCGACATCGGCCACTGCCCGAGTCAGCAGATCGGCGCTTCGCATGGAGAGGGTGCGCGCCGGCGCCAGCGGCTCCAGAGCCTCGTAGAACCAGACCCGGAGCCGTCCGAGGAGGTGCAGGGTGAGTCGGTGCGAGGCGAGACGCTCGAGATAGCGGAAAATGCCGCGACCGATGCCGAAGAAACGCACGCCGACGATCGCGACCTGGAGCTCGGCAATCGACGGTTGCAGGGCAGCGGCAGCGATGAGGAACGCTGCGGTGCCCATCAGCCCGATGCCGCAGGCGACGGTGGCGACCCCGAGGGCGGTCGCCGCCGCCACCTGACCGGCGAAGGGTCGGACCAGTCGGAGGAGTCGCAGCAGCTCTCTCACGCGCCCCCTCCGTAAGAGTGGACCAACCGGCGGTAGAGCTCGCAGCGCTCGAGGAGTTCGTCATGCGGGCCCACATCGACCACCCGGCCGCTGTCGAGAACCACCACCCGGTCGGCGGCCATGACGGTCGGGGTGCGGTGGGCGATGATGAGCGCCGAGCGGCCAGTCAGGAGGTCCTCCAGCGCCACGTCGAGCTCGGCCTGTAGGCGCGGGTCGAGATCGGCAGTCGGCTCGTCGAGGATCAGCAGCGGCGCGTCGGCAAGAAAGGCGCGGGCGAGCGCGATGCGCCGCGCCTGCCCTCCACTCAACAAGGCGCCGCGCTCACCTACTGACGTGTCATAGCCCGCGGACAGCTCGGCGATGAAATCCTCGGCCAGGGCGTGACGGGCGGCGGCGGCGACCTCCTTCTCGTCAGATTCCGGCCGGCCGAGACGAATATTGGCCGCGACGGTATCGGCAAAGAGGTGGGGGTTTTGGGGGACCCACGCGATGGCGCGCCGCCAGTCGTCGGGATCGATGGCCTTCGCGGGCACGTCGTCGGCCATCAGACGACCGCTGTCGGGTTCGACGAAGCGCAGCACGATCCGTGCGAGAGTGCTCTTTCCGGCGCCTGAAGGCCCGACGATCGCTATCTTCTCTCCGGGCTCGATCAAAAGGTTCACCGAGGTCAGGGCGGGTCGTGCGGCGGAACCGCGCCCACTCTCGCCCGGGTAGGCGTACGAAACCTCCTCGAGCTCGAGGGAGGGTGTTGGGGGCATCGGTATCGCGATGGCGGGCCGTGCGGGAGCCGGCGCCTCGAGCAGGGTGAAAAGCCTCTGAGCCGCTGTGGTCCCGGCGAGCCCGGCGTGGAAATCGGCGCCCAACCGGCGCAGGGGGAGGTAGAACTCGGGCGCCAGGAGGAGAACAAAGAACGCCTGCTCGAAATCGAGCCGTCCGTGGAGCAGGCGGAGGGCAATTTCGACCGCAACCACCGCTACGCTGAGAGTGGCCACGAGCTCGAGCACCAGAGCTGACAGAAAGGCGATCCGGAGAACGTCCATCGACGCGAACCGGAAGGTCTCGCTTGCGCGTCTGATGGCAGCGACCTGAGCTCTCGATCGGCCAAGAACCTTGAGCGTAGTGAGCCCCTGGATGGTGTCGAGGAAGGAGGCGCTGAGGCGGCTCATAGCCAGCCACTGCCGGCGCGAACGGACATCCGCGAGTCGTCCGATAAGGACCATGAAGATCGGGATGAGGGGAGCGGTCAGCAGCAGGACGACGCCCGAAAGGAGATCTCGAGTGAGAACGACCACCGCCACCGTGAGGGGAATCAACGCCGCCAGGGCGAGCTGCGGAAGATAACGCGCAATGTAGGCGTCGAGGGCCTCGATGCCCTCGGTGAGGGTGGTCACGAGCTCGCCGGTGCGCTCGCGGCCGGCCGCAAGTGGGCCCCGTTCAAGGAGGCGGGCGAAGACCTTGTCACGGAGTTCATGCTTGACACCGGCTGCAGCGTGCGCCGCCGCCGCGTCAGCGGCCCAGGAGAGCAGAGCCCGAAATGCGATGGTTCCGAGGAGGAGCATCAGGGGGGTGGCTACCTGCGTGCGAGTCGCGCCGCCGAGGAAAACCCTGGCGATCACGTGCGCCAGCAGCCACGCCTGGGCGACGACGGCGATGCCGCCGAGGGCGCCGAAACCAACGGCCGCGAAGAGAGACACTCTGCGGGTGTGGACGAGAGCGAGAAGACGCCGGTCAAGCTGCATCGCTACTCAGGATACGACGAATGAATTCGGAATTCGGAATTAGGAATTAGGAATGTCGCCCACACCCCTCCCGTGTGGCCGTCTTCGCGTTCAGGGCGGGTGGGACCGCGTGCGGCGGAGGTGCCATTCTTGATATTGTTTGAGCCCCCCCTTCCTTCGAGTCGGTAGAGTGTTTCGGGCAAACAATGTCAAGGGTGGCTCCTCTCGGGAAGCGCGTGCGGAAACGGGAAAAATCCGGGGAGGTTTGCCTCCCCGGTTTGGTTGCGCGTTCCACGTCCGTTAGTATTCCAAATGCGACTCCGGGGTGATGCGCTGTCTGAAAATCCAGTAGGACCACGACTGGTAGACCAGCACCACCGGCACCAGGAGGCCGGCGACGATGCTCATCACCTTGAGGGTGTAGGGGCTCGACGACGCGTTGTAGATAGTGAGGCTCCACGCCGGGTCGAGGCTGGAAACCATGACCCGGGGGAAGAGCGCGATGAAGATGGTGATGGTTGAAAACACGACCGAGACCGCGACGAGGATGAAGCTCCAACCGTCGCGCCGGTTGGAGATGGTCCAGCGGGTGGCGAGGAGAGCGATCACGGCGACCGTCGGGACGACGCCGGGGTTGAGGCCGAGTCGTTGCTGGACGTCGGTCATGAAGTAGGTTCCAAACGCGAAGAGCACGAGGAACAACGCGGCGGGGTACCAGAGCATGCGGGCTGCATCGCGGGCGCGCTCCTCCATCCCCCCCCCAAGCTTGAGGGTCAGAAAGTTGGCTCCGTGCAGGGTGAAGATGGTGAGTGAGGCGAGACCGGCGATCAGCGCATAGGGGTTGAGGAGGGTGAAGAAACCGCCGACGTAGTTCATGTCGGCGTCGATCGGCACGCCGCGGACCAGGTTGGCCATCGCCACGCCCCACAGCAGAGCAGGAATCGCACTGCCGAAGAAGATGCACATGTCCCACAGCTGCCGCCACCGGGGGTCATCCATCTTCGAGCGGAACTCGAAGGACATCGCACGGACGATCAGTGCGAGCAGCATCAACACCAGCGCGATGTAAAAACCTGAAAACATGGTTGCATACCAGTGAGGGAAGGCCGCAAACATTGCCCCGCCGGCGGTGAGCATCCAGACTTCGTTGCCGTCCCACACCGGACCGATGCTGTTGATGATCATGCGCCGCTCGGTGTCGTTCTTGCCCAAAAACGGCAAGAGGATGCCAACCCCGTAGTCAAAGCCTTCGAGGAAGAAGAAACCGACGAAGAGCACGCCGATGAGGACAAACCAGAGAGTGTTGAGATCCATGATGTACTCCCTTCTCTCACCGTGCCCCGGTGGGCGCGAGTTCGGCGTCAGTCGTTTCTGGGACTCCGGCTGCCGCGTACTTTCGCATGAGAACAACGTCCGCAACCATCAACAGGGCGTAGAGCAGGGTGAAGGCGATCAGCGAAAAGAGCACCATACCGGTGCTGACTGTCGGAGAAACCGCATCGGCGGTCATTTGCAGCCCAAAGACGATCCACGGTTGGCGCGCGACCTCGGTGAAGATCCAGCCCGCGGAATTTGCGATGAAGGGTAGGGCGATGGCCCAGAGCATGAGCTTGAGGTACAACGGCGACTCGGCCACTTGGCCCCTGGACGCCTTCCACAGCCCGAGCAACGCCAGAGCCAACATCACGAAGCCGGCGCCGACCATGATGCGGAAGGTCCAGTACGAGATCGCGACCGGTGGCACATAGTCTCCGGGCCCGTAACGAGCGACATACTCATCCTGGAGGTTGTTGATGCCTTTCACCTCTCCTGAGAACGAGTTGTAGGCCATAAAGCTGAGCAGCCCCGGCACACGGATAGCGTAGACATCGCGTCGCTCGGCCTCGTTGCCGATGGTGAAGAGCGACATCGCGGCCGGGTCCTCGGTCTGCCACAGGGCCTCGGCCGCCGCCATCTTCATCGGTTGGATGCGGGTCATGTACTGGGCCTGGTTGTGGCCGCCCAGAATCACCAGCACGGTGCCGATCAACCCGTAGAGGATGGAGATCCGGAAGGAGCGCCGGAAGATCTCGTGATTGTCCGATTTGCGCAGGAGGTGGAAGGCGGAGATGCCGGCGACGAAGAAACCGGCGGTCGCCATCGCCGAGGTGAAAACGTGCGGCCACTGTACCCACACGTGACCATTGCCGAGGAGGGCGAAGAAGTCGTTCATCTCGGCGCGGCCGTTGCGCAGGACGTAGCCCACAGGCTGCTGCATGAAGGAGTTGGCGACCAGGATCCAGAACGCGGAGAGGTTGGAGGCGATGGCTACCACCCACATCACCGCAGCGTGCGCCCTCTTTGACAGCTTGTCCCAGCCAAAGATCCAGATTCCGAGAAAGACTGACTCGAGGTAGAAGGTGAGCAGGGCTTCGATGGCCAAGGGGGCGCCGAAGATGTCGCCCATGAAGCGCGAGTACTCCGACCAGTTCATGCCGAACTGGAACTCCTGGACGATGCCGGTGGCGACCCCTATGGCGAAGTTGATGAGGAAGAGCTTGCCCCAGAACTTCGTCATTTTCTTGTAGGTCTCATCCCCCGTGCGCACGTACTGGGTCTCCATGATCGCGACCAGGATCGACAGGCCTAGGGTCAGCGGTACGAAGAAAAAGTGGTAGACCGTGACGATTGCGAACTGCAATCGTGCAAGCAATACGACGTCCATTAGCTGCCTCCTTCCGTCTCCCTAAAATAAGCCGTTCTGCCGGTCAGAATCACTCATCTTTGGGTATATTTGACCGGTTGTTACGGCGATTGCAACTCGAAGCTTGATATCCAACATTGTGCTTAGGGCGGGAGTGTATCAATACTTAACCAGGAATCGATATACTTTCGTGATCGCTCAACCAAGCAACTTTCGGACGGGGCGGTATCACAAAACGCCGTGATTTCCGCCCGGCTCCGGACGACATTGCTACAATATAAGAGAGTTGATGGTCGAAATTCGACCGAGAAAGCGACGTCTATCTTTGGAGGTATGCATGCGAAAGGCTCTTCTGGTTCTTGTTATCTGCATCCTGGCAGCCCCGGCATGGGCCGGCAGCGGCTTCAGCCTTTTCGGCTCCTACTCGCAGCTGAGCGATGACGCGGAGTCCTTTGGTGTTGGCGCACGCGTGACGTTCGGTAGCCATAACTGGGTCGGTGACCTCAGCGGGACGTGGTTTCCGGCCGTAGACAATGTCGACACCATCGGGGGGCACACCGACAAGATCCAGGTGATCCCGTGGGATTTCGGCGCCCGCTATCTCTTCGACACCTCGGGCTCGTTCAGACCCTATGTCGGCGGCGGCGGAACCTTCTTTTATAACCATCTCAACGATGGCAAGCTCGACAACACTTTTGGGTTGTACGGTCTGCTGGGTTTCAACCTTGGGCACCACAAGACGAAGTTCTTCGCCGAAGCCATCTACCGCTACGCCGAGGCGGACGCGACGTACTCACACCCAGGCAACCCTCTCAAGGGCAAGATGGATATCGGCGGTTTCGGTATCAACGTGGGCGTGATGTGGACTAACTGAAAAGCTGTTAGCGATTAGCTATTAGCTGTTAGCACCGAATCGTGCCCCCTCGCTTCGTGTCACGAGGTTTCCCGGGGGAGATGTCTCATTCCTGGATGTTATGAGCCAACTGCTAATTGCTAACAGCTAATAGCTGACCACCCCATCAAAAACAACGATTCCGGCCGAAGTAAGAGATATTTTTGCTGGGAGGCAATCACTCTTCTTCTACCACCACCGCCGTGCCGTAGGCGAGCAGCTCGGCCGCCCCCTGCATCAGCATCGAGGTCATGAAGTGAGTGCAGATGACCGCATTGGCGCCCAGCTCCTCGGCCTCCTCGACCATGCGGTCGAGGGCCTGCTCGCGCGCCTCGGCCATCATCTTGGTGTACTCGGAGATCTCGCCTCCGACGATGTTTCGCATCACAGCCAAGACATCCTTGCCGAGATGCCGGGCGCGGATGGTGTTGCCGCGCACCAGGCCGAGAGTGCGCACGACCCGCTTGCCGACGATGCGGTTGTCCGAGACGACGATCATTTTTCAACCTCCCTGTAGGGATCGGTCCTTGCCGTCTTGATGCGGTCCAGGAGCACCGAAACGAAGAGCAGCGCCAGGGCGGTGAGACCGCCGACTACAAGAAGGCGCTCGATTGGACTGGCGGGCATTGTAAAGAACTCCCAGAGGGCGTACACCCCAACCACCACAGCCCACACGGCGATCAGGATCCAGCCGGCGCCCCGCGCCACGAGGCTGGCGCCGCCCCGGGGTCGTTCGTCCCACTGGGTGTCGTCGGGCTTGGAAAACTCGGTGGACATCGCGGCCTCCCTGATGGACCGCAGATCCTCGATCAGCGTACGGCATTGCACGCAGTCCTCGAGGTGAATGCGGACCTTCTGCTCGGCGGCCTGCGTGAGCTCGCCGTCGAGGTATCCGGAGATCAGGCTCTCGTCGAAGGCTGTGGGGCAGTGGTTAGCCATTTCCGACCTCCCCCGTTGTGTTCCGGCGCCGGTGGACCATCTCGCGCAGGAGGCGGCGCGCCCGGTGCAACCTGGACATGACGGTTCCTCTCGGGATCTTCAGTGTTTGCGCGATCTCGGCGTAGGCCAGATCCTGGTACTCCCGCAGGACCAGAACCTCTCGGAAGCGAGGAGGTAATTCCTGAACGCATCTCCAGACCAGCGCCTGGAGCTCGTGCCGTGCGGACAACATTTCGGGGTCCGGTCGGGGATCCCTCGGCTCGAAGCGGAGCACGCCGTCGGCCGGTTCCAGCGACTCCGTGCGCCGCACCCGCCACCGGCGAGCCCGGTCGCGAACCAGGTTGCGGACGATCCGCAGCAGCCATGGCCGCACTGGTCGCGATGCATCGAAGCGGCCGAGAGAGCGAAAGAACCGCACCATGGCGTCCTGAGCCACGTCGAGAGCATCGTCGGGATGGCCGGTGAGCTGGAGAGCGAAGACGTAAGCCTGCTGGCGACAGCTCCTCGCGAGCTCGTCGAGCGCAGCCTCCTCGCCCTGCTGGGCAAGGATAACGGTCGCTGCCTCGCGTAGGGGCGAGATGGCGACTGGCGCCGGGGCGGACCGTTGCTCGGTCATGGCAATGCTCACGTCCTCTGATACGTAGCTGACGAGGCGGTATTCCCCGATTTCTCGAGAATCTCCACGATGATCCGGCAGCCCTCGCCGTCGACCCCATCGAAATGGCCCTCGCGATGGGAGTCGATGTCGAGAACGCCTATCGGGTGGCCTTCGGTGTCGTGGATCGGAACCACTACCTCCGACCGGGACCGGTCGTCGCAGGGGATGTGGCCCGGAAAGGAATGGACGTCGTCCACGATCTGGGTTGCATCCTGATCGATGGCGGCCCAGCAGACGCCAACGTGCCTTTCGAGGACCAGGCAGGCGACCGGGCCCTGGTACGCATCGACCACCAGTTCCCCGTCCTTGAGCAAATAAAATCCGGTCCAGGAGACCCCCGGCACCTTGTGGTGGAGAAGGGCGGCGGCGGTCGCGCGGTGGGCCGCCGGATCACCGGTCTTGGCAATCAACTCGCCGAGCTGCTCGGCAATTCGCCGGTAGCGACCTAATCGGCCGTCATCATTCATTCAAGCCTCCAGACCTCTGAGCGGGCCGAATTAGGAATTAGGAATGAGGAATTAGGAATTTCCATCCGCCCCCCCGTTCCCGATGTGGTCATGTGGGTGGGCGCCATTCCTAATTCCTAATTCCTAATTCCTAATTTTCTTGCCTACATCTCCACCGGCACTGGAATCCCCAGCAGCTCCTCAAGCAGCACCTTCATCTCGGTGTCGAAGAGCGTGAAGACCGCCCGGCGGAGTCTTCTCTTTTCGGTGTTCTCCTCGGGTACGACTGGGTGAGCGTGATACAGACGGTGAAAGAGCTGCGCGATCTCGTGCACGTGTTGGGCGAGGAGCGAGAACTCGAGGTTGGCGACCGCCTGCGCGACAACCTCCCGCCGACGGGCGCACTGCAGCACCAGTTCCCAGAGATCGTCGTCGATCTCGACGCCGGTTAGCTTTTCGATCTCGTCGTCCAAGAGGCGGCCCTCACCGCGCCGCTCCTTGAGCTTGGTGAAGATCTTTTTCGCCCGCACCGCCGAGTACTGCAGGTAGGGTCCGGTGTCGCCTTCGAAGGCGAGGGCCTCGTCGAAGTCGAAGGCGAGGACCCGATTGCGGGACTGTCGGGCCATGAGGTAACGCAGAGCACCGACCGCGATCGCCCGCGCCCTGTCGGCAACGTCGGCGGGGGCACCTGCACCCTCGAACCGGTCCACGATCGAGTCCTCGGCAGCGTCAATAAGCACGTCGAGGAACTCGTCCGCCTTGACTCCTATGCCGCGGCGGCCGGACATCTCGATGTAGGACTTCGCCATCTCCTCGTCGGTGAGGCCGAAGGAGCGCTCCGTCCGCTCCTCGATAACCCGTACCGCAGCCGGCGTCAGAGCCACCATCTCGTACGCGAAGTGGACCGAGCTGTCCGCCTCCTCGGGATGGCCGAGGACCCGCACCGCCTCCTTGACCACTTTTTGCGGGTAGGACTGGCGCACGTCGATGACGTTGTAAACCATCTCGGCGTTACCGAACGAGTGGTCGGAAACGGTTTCACCTGGGTTCGGCGTCGTGCGCACGAGGGTTTTGCCGCCGGTGTTGTAGCGAACCGGCACCGCGGGGGTGGCGCGCTCCCAGCTGGCGAAGGGGAAATAGCCGAAATCGTGACGGGATCCGTCGGGATCGGTGAGGAGACCGAGCTTCCACAGCTGGTAAGCGATGTCCTTGCCGGTGTAGGTCACGGTACCGTTGGAGCGAACCAGGATCTTGTCGGGATCGTCCATGTCGGCGAACTCAGGGCTGGAGGCCAGCGACATCACCCAGCAGCCGGCGTTCTTTCCGTCCTCCTCGAGGCGGATGGCGCCCGCTTCCTTCAGCATCTCGAACGCGCGCGACCAAAAGCCGAGGTGGAGAATGTCGGACTCGTGCGGCAGCACGTCGTACGGGATTCCGAGCCGGGCCATCGTCGCGAGATGGCATAGCACATTGCCCTCGGCCACCGCGGCCGCGAGGCGCGCCACGGCGTGGCCGTTAAAGTCGTCGCCGGAGACCACCGAGCCGTGTAGTAGGTGCAGGGCCTGGTCGAGATCTAGGGTGCCGTATCCGGCCTCGATGAGGTGAAGGACCTCGGCGCGGTGGGCGACGAAATCGGGATCGGACTGGTACCGCGCAGTCACTCGCGGGTAGATGTCCCAGCACAGATCGTCGAAGTCGCTCGTCGACGGGTTTGGTACCCCTTCGGCATGAGCCCTCTCCATGATTTTCTCGATCAGCTCGTCGCGCCGGCACGGCTCCACTCCGAGGGCCTGGGCGAGCTCGGTCTCGGGTAGATAGAGCAGACCCACGACGACATCGGCAACCTGGACCCCGGTGTCATCGATATAGTTCTGGATTTCGACATCCGCGCCGAGATGCCGGAGACTGCGCACCAGGATGTCGCCAAGGACCGAGTTGCGGAGGTGACCGATGTGGGCGGCCTTGTTGGGGTTGATGTTGGTGTGTTCGACGATCGTCTTGTGTGCTTTGGTCCCGACGACGCGTTTTTCGCCTGCGAGGAGCGCGGTAAGTATCTGGTCCCGGTGCAGATAGAGGTTGAGGAAGCCGGGCCCGGCGATCTCCACTCGTGCGACCTCCTCGGGCCAGTTCGTCTTCTCGGCCAACGTTTCAGCGATCTGACGCGGCGATCGTTTCAGAATCCGCGCCAACGGCAGCGCACCCGGCCACGCGAGATCTCCGAGATCGCGCCGCGGCGGCACCTCGAACGTCACCTCCTCCGGGCGAAGCTCGAACTCCGCTTCGAGCGCCGCCCGCAGTGCCTCAGCGGCGCGTTTCCTGATCGATTCCAAGGGCATTCCCAGCCTCCAGTAGTCGAGCAGGGATTCTACTTCAAATCCTTGCCGTCACACGTCGAACGTGTGACGGCAAGGATTCGAATTGAGGAAATAAGGGATTCCGAGGTCTGTGAGAGTCTGTGCGGACCGTTCGAGGAGCTCAGACGGATCCACCGGACAGCCTTCGTGCTACTTCCTTCCGGAGGCGGTTCTGGTCCAACTCCGGGTGGCTGCTGGCCAGGAGGTTGATCAACATCTTGCGGGCTGCGGCCCACATACCGAACGCAATGCTCAGGCGCTCCTGCGGCGTCTTGGTGCGCAGGACTTCAACGATTGCCGGATCGGGCGCTTCGAGCCGCACTCGAGTCCTATTCATATGGAGATTCTACCTTTTTCAAATACTCGCCGCTCACACGCCCGGCGTGTGACGGCGAGAATTTGAGAGGCACGACGCTTCAGGTTGGCAAAACGAACAACTGGGGGTAGTATGCGGCGGCGTCGGCCGCAATGGATTTTGCTGTCGGCGCGGCTTCGAATTGGAGGCGTCGATGGCAGTTGATCTTCAAGGGCGTTCCTTCCTCAAGCTTCTCGATTTTACGTCGGAGGAAATCCGTTCGTTGTTGGCTCTCGCGGCCGAGCTCAAGGTCAAAAAGAAGGCCGGGATACGGGAGCGGACCCTCGATGGCCTGAACATCGCCCTGCTCTTCGAAAAGCCGTCCACCAGGACCCGCTGTGCCTTCACCGTTGCCTGCGTCGACGAGGGAGCGCACCCGGAGTACCTGGGCAAGTCCGACATCCAGTTCGGCAAAAAGGAAACGGTGGCCGATACGGCGCGGGTCCTCGGCCGGTTCTTCGACGGCATCGAGTTTCGCGGCTTCGCCCACCAGACGGTCGAGATCCTGGCCGAGTACGCCGGCGTGCCGGTGTGGAACGGGCTCACCGACGACTGGCACCCGACCCAGGTCCTCGCCGATCTGCTCACGATCGAGGAGGAGTTCGGCGATTTGAAGGGGCGAACGCTGGCTTTCGCCGGCGACGGCCGCAACAACATGGCGAACTCGCTCATGGTGGGCTGCGCCAAGCTTGGGATGCACTGCCGGATCGTCGCGCCCGCAGAGCTTCACCCCGAGGTGGATCTTGTCGCCGCGGTGTCCGAGATCGCGGCCTTCACCGGAGGGTCATTGGTGATCACCTCCTCGATCGAGGAGGGGATGGCCGGTGCGGAGGCGATCTATGCCGACGTCTGGGCCTCGATGGGTGAGGAGGATCTGATCGCAGACCGCATTCGGATCCTTGGTCCCTACAAGATCACCGCGGAGATGATGTCTGCCACGGGTCGTGCGGACACCATCTTCCTCCACTGTCTGCCCAGCTTCCACAACCTCGACACCGAGGTTTCCAAAAAATATCCCGACATCCGCGAGGTCGAGGACGAGGTTTTCGAAGGCCCGCAGTCGCGGGTCTTCGATCAGGCCGAAAATCGGCTGCATACCATCAAAGCGGTGATGGTAGCGACGCTGGGAAACTGATTCCCGTCGCAGAGGAGCTCGGGTGAAATCAGATAACCGTATCTCGGATGGCGCGCGAATTTCGGAAGGAGAATTGAGATGAAAAGAGTAGTCGTATTTGGTGCGGGCCTGGTGGTACGGGCCCACGTCCGCTATCTGTTGGATCATGGATTCGAGGTCACGGTCGCCAGTCGTACGGTGAGCAAGGCGGAGGAGATCCTCGATGGTCACCCCAACGGCACGCCGATGGCCTATGACATCACCGTCGAGCCCGAGCGGCTCGGAGAAATCATCGCCGATCACGACGTTGCGGTGAGCCTACTGCCGTGGCAGTTTCATCCGCAGGTGGCCCGAACCTGTCTCGAACAGGGAAAGCACATGGTGACCACGTCCTATGTCAAGGACGACATGATGGCGCTTGACGCCGAAGCCAAGGAAAAGGGCTTGATCCTCTTCAACGAGCTCGGCGTCGACCCCGGCATCGACCACATGACGGCAATGAAGGTGATCGACCGTGTGCAGGCTGATGGTGGCGAGATCACCTCCTTCCAGTCTTATTGTGGCGGCCTGCCGGCGCCCGAGGCCAATGACAACCCCTACGGCTACAAGTTTTCGTGGAGCCCGCGCGGCGTGCTGCTCGCTGGCCTTAACGACGCTCGCTACCGCAGAGACCGTGAGGTGGTCGATGTCCCCGGTGAGGAGCTCTTCGACCACGTGTGGCCGGTGTCGGTGGCGATCGAGGGCGAGGAGACCGCTCTCGAGGGCTACCCCAACCGCGACTCGATGCCCTACACCGAGATTTACGGCATCGACCCGCGCGACGTGATGTTCCGCGGTACTCTGCGCTTCCCGGGCTGGTGCGCGGCGATGAAGCAGGTGGCGCGCCTCGGTTGGCTGCGCACCGACGGGATTGACGGCCTCGAGGGCAAGACCTACGCAGACCTCACCGCGCTGCTTGCTGGTGTGGACGCCACAGCCAACCTCAGGGCTGAAGTGGCGGCGTACCTCGGAATCGATGCCGACGGGCCCGAGCTCGCCAAGATGGAGTGGCTCGGCCTTCTTGGCGGCGACCCGCTGCCGGGACCGACGGCGCCGGTCGACATCCTCACCGCGCGGATGCTCGAGAAGATGTCCTACGGCGAGGGAGAGCGCGACCTGCTCCTGCTCCAGCACACCTTTGTCGCGGTGTTTTCGGACCGCACCGAGCACATCACCTCGACGATGATTGATTTTGGTATTCCCGGCGGAGACTCGTCGATGAACCGCACCGTCGGTCTACCCGCGGCGGTTGCCGCACGCTTCATCCTCGAAGGACGCTTCACCCAACCTGGCGTCATCGTCCCGGTGATGAAGGAGTTCTACGAGCCGGCGCTCGAAGAGCTCGAAAGGCTGGG